>Ga0302314_10003976_pt1 | contig 27193 bp, 24 predicted proteins | sample III_Palsa_N2_3_FD_200533 | JGI IMG/M metagenome (GOLD analysis project Ga0302314, IMG submission 200533) | Peat permafrost microbial communities from Stordalen Mire near Abisko, Sweden - III_Palsa_N2_3 | ecosystem: Environmental > Terrestrial > Soil > Palsa > Peat permafrost | place: Sweden...
GTGGCGTCCCTAGAGAGGCATAGGGGTGAGCGCGGCGGCCCTCGTGGACCGCCGAGCCCGGTGGATGTCGCTTAATCCTGGCCCGAGATTTGTTCTTTCAGTAAATCTCCCAGGCTGGTCCCCGTCGGCGAATCGGTGCGGTAGTTCTGCATCGCCTCTTGTTCCTCGTGAATGTCCTTCGCCTTGATCGACAGCGAGATGCTGCGGCCCTTGCGGTCGACGTTGGTGAATTTCGCTTCGACCTCATCGCCCACCTTGAGGAGCAGACGCGCATCCTCGACGCGATCGCGCGACAGCTCCGATGCGCGCAGCTGGCCATCGACCCCGTTGCCCAGGTCGATGATCGCGCCCTTGGCGTCGACCTCGCGCACGGTACCGCGCACGATGCTGCCCTTCGGATGATCTGCGATGTAGGCGGAGAACGGATCCTTCGCAAGCTGCTTGACCCCCAAGCTGATGCGCTCGCGCTCCGGATCGATCGACAGCACCATGGCATCGACCTGTTGGCCCTTCTGATAGCTGCGCACGGCTTCCTCGCCGGGCAGGTCCCAGGAGATGTCCGACAGGTGCACGAGGCCATCGATGCCGCCGGCAAGACCGATGAAGATGCCGAAATCGGTGATCGATTTGATCTGACCGCTGACTTTGTCGCCGCGATTGTAGTTCTCGGCGAACTCCTTCCAGGGGTTGGTCTTGCATTGCTTGATGCCCAAGCTGATGCGGCGGCGCTCCTCGTCGATGTCGAGCACCATGACTTCCACTTCCTGGCCGACGTGAACGACCTTCGCGGGATTCACGTTCTTGTTGGTCCAATCCATCTCCGAGACGTGCACCAGACCCTCGACGCCCTCCTCGATCTCGACGAAGCAACCGTAATCGGCGATGTTCGTGACCTTGCCGAACAGCCGCGTGTTCGCCGGGTAGCGCCGTGCGATGTTCTGCCACGGATCGGCACCGAGCTGCTTCAAGCCGAGCGAGACGCGCTGACGCTCGCGGTCGAATTTCAGAATGCGCACGTCGATCTCTTCGCCGACCTTCACCACCTCGGACGGATGCTTGACGCGCTTCCAGGCCATGTCGGTGATGTGCAGCAAGCCGTCGATGCCGCCGAGATCCACGAACGCACCGTAGTCGGTGAGGTTCTTGACTACGCCCTTGACGGCTGCGCCTTCCTGCAGATTGTCGAGCAGCGCGGAGCGCTCGGCGCTGTATTCCTGCTCCACCACGGCGCGCCGCGAGACCACGACGTTATTGCGCTTCTGGTCGAGCTTGATGACCTTGAATTCGAGCGGCTTGTTCTCGAGGTACGAGGGATCGCGCACCGGCCGGACGTCGACCAGGGAGCCGGGTAGAAAGGCACGCACGTTGTCGATCTCGACGGTGAAGCCGCCCTTGACCCGGCCGGTGATGACACCGGTGACCACTTCTTGTTTCTCGAAGGCCGTCTCGAGGCGCGTCCAGGTGCGCGCCCGCTTGGCCTTCTCGCGCGACAGCCGGGTCTCACCCGAGCCGTCCTCGACGCTGTCGAGCGCGACCTCAACGGTCTCACCGACGGCAACTTCGATCTCGCCCTTCTCGTTCTTGAACTGATCCGAGGGTATGACGGCCTCGGACTTCAGACCGACATTGACGATGACGTAATCTTGGCCGACCTCGACGATGAGGCCGTTGAGTATGGTGCCGGGACGAATCCGCTGGCTCGCGATGCTCTGTTCAAACAGTTCCGCAAAACTTTCTGTCATGTGCTCTCTATCGAACGTTGCCCCGGCTCATTTCCATGTGCACCAGGGGTTGACCATAATGACGGGGATCCACTCCTTGATCCTCCGCGACCAAAACTCTCCGGCCCTGTCCCATCAAGAGCCCAGCCGGGTACGGGCAATTTCCAGAACCCGGCTCACCACCGCGTTGACCGGCACCCCCGTCGTGTCCAGCACGACTGCCTCGGCGCTTGCGACAAGAGGCGAGGCGGAGCGCGAAATATCGCGCCGGTCGCGCTCGGCTATCTCCAGCGAAAGGGCGGCAAGGGTAGCAGCAACCCCCTTTTCTTTCAACTGGTTATGGCGCCTGAGCGCCCGCTCTTCAGCGCTCGCCGTGAGGAATATCTTCACCTCGGCCCCGGGGAATACCACAGTGCCCATATCGCGCCCGTCCGCTACCAGCCCCGGGGGTACGGCGAAAGCCCGCTGACGCGCCAATAGCGCGGCTCTCACGGCCGGGATTGCGGCCACCCGCGAGGCATCCCCGCCAGCCGCCTCGGTGCGGATGTCTCGAGTGACGTCGGCGTCGTCCAGCCAGACCCTCTCCTCCCCTGAAGGTCCGGACCCGAAGCGGATATCGAGGCGCAGGGCCATGGGCGCAAGGGCCGGGGCATCATCGAGGCCGACACCCGCGCGCCGCGCGCCCAGCGCGACCAGCCGATATAGAGCTCCGCTATCGAGCAAGTGCCACTGCAAAGCATGCGCCACCGCCCGGCTGATGGTCCCCTTGCCCGACCCGGAGGGACCGTCGATGGCAATGACCGGCACGGCGGCCGAGGGGGCGGCCTCGATCATGCGCGGCTGACCGAGGATTCGGCGAGGTCGAGGCCCACTGCGCGGCCGAGCGCGACGAACCCGGGAAAGGAGGTGGCGACGTTTGCGGTATCCCACACCGCGATCGGCTGCGCCGCGCGCAGGCTCGCCACGCTGAAGGCCATGGCGATGCGATGATCGCCGCGGCTGTCGATCTCGCCGCCGCGAAAGGCGGCTCCGTCCGGCGTGCCCTCGATACGCATACCGTCGGGGGTAGCCTCATGCGCGACGCCCATGGCCTCGAACCCCGCCGCCATGGCGGCAATCCGATCGCTTTCCTTGACACGCAATTCCTCGGCGCCCGTGACCCGGGTCTGCCCGCGCGCACAGGCCGCCGCGATGAACAGCACGGGAAACTCATCGATGGCCAGCGGCACCGCCGCCGGGGGCACGTCGATTCCCTGCAACGCGGAGCGGTGGACGCGCAAATCCGCCACCGGCTCGGCACCGCTCGAGCGTGGATTCTCGACCTCGATGCGTCCGCCCATACTGCGCAGGACATCGAGCAGGCCCGTGCGGCTGGGATTGAGCCCGACGTTCTCGAGGAGCAATCCTTCGGGGGCTGCGCCGAGCAATCCCGCCACGATGAAGAACGCCGCGGAGGAGAAATCGCCCGGCACCTCGAGCGACTGGCTTTCGAGCCTCTCGGGGGGATACAGCGTGGTGACGAGCCCGCGCGCGTCGATACGCACTCCCGCACCTGCGAGCATACGCTCGCTGTGATCGCGGCAAGCCGCCGGAGAGCTCACGGTGGTCGGCCCGTCGGCATACAACGCCGCGAGCAGCAGCGCGGACTTCACCTGTGCGCTTGCGACCGGCATGCGGTATTCAATGCCATGCAGGCGCCGTCCGCCGCCGATCTCGAGCGGCGGCTTGCCGTCGCGCGTGCGCACGTCGGCGCCCATCTCCCGCAAGGGCCTCGCCACGCGCTCCATGGGCCGTTGCATGAGCGACTCATCGCCGATCAGCCTCGAATCGAAGGACTGCGCGGCGAGCAACCCGGCGAACAATCGCATGGCCGTGCCGGCGTTCCCCATATCGAGAGCGTGTGCGGCGGCCTTGAGCCCGTGCAACCCGACACCCTGTACGCGTACGCGCGCGGGCTCCGGTTGCTCGATACGCACGCCGAGCGCCTGCATCGCCTTGAGACTCGCCAGACAATCCTCGCTTGCCAGAAAGCCGCGCACCTCGCTCTCTCCGGAGGCGAGCGCCGACAGCAGGATGGAGCGGTGGGAGATGGACTTGTCGCCCGGCACCATCACACGGCCCGAAACGCGCCGCACCGGGCGCGCTTCGATGCTCTTGGTCAGGCGCGACGCCACCGATGCGGGCACCGTCATAGCACCGCCCGTGGATAGGAGCCGAGCACCTTGAACAACGAGGCGCGTGCCTCGAGCGAAGCCAGCGCCTGCGCGAGCGGCTGATCGCTCACATGGCCCTCGACATCCATGAAGAACACGTAGTCCCACTTGCGCTTGCGCGAGGGACGCGATTCGATGCGCGTCATGTTGATGCCGTGCTCCGCGAACGGCTCGAGCAGCCGGAACAGAGCGCCGGGATCATCGGTGCCGCTCGCCGACACCAAGAGCGTCGTGCGGTCGGCGCCGCTCGGCGTAAACAGCTTGCGACCGATCACGAGAAACCGGGTGGTGTTGTCGGAGCGGTCCTCGATCTCCTCGGCGAGGATATTGAGTCCGTAGATCTCCGCTGCGGCTCGGCTCGCGATCGCGGCCGTGCCCCGCTCGTCGCGGGCGCGGCGCGCACCCTCCGCGTTGCTCGAGACGGGGACACGCTCGGGCTCGGGCAGATGCTCGTCCAGCCAACCGCGGCACTGCGCGAGCGCTTGGGCGTGTGCGCACACGCGCTTGACGTCGAGGTGCGCGCTCATGCGTCCCATGAGGTGATGTTGGACTCGCAGCTCGACCTCGCCGCAGATCTTGAGCGCGGAGCCCAAAAACATGTCGAGCGTATGGCTCACCGTGCCCTCGCTCGAATTCTCGATCGGCACCACACCGAAGTCCGCGATTCCGCCCTCCACTTCGCGAAACACCTCATCGATCGCGGGCAGGGGCAATGCGCGCACCGAGGATCCGAAGTGTTTGAGCACGGCGGCCTGGGTGAACGTGCCTTCGGGGCCGAGGAATGCCACCTTGAGCGGCTCCTGCTGGGCGAGGCACGCCGACATGATCTCGCGGAACAGGCGCGCGATCTCCTCGTTGCGCAGCGGGCCCCGATTGCGCTCGAGCGCCTTGCGCAGCACCTGCGCCTCGCGCTCGGGACGGTAGAAATCGACCGCCTTGCCGCCGGCGGTCTTCGAGACGCCGACCTGCTGAGCGAAGCGGGCGCGCTCGTTCAAAAGCTCGTGAATGCGCGCATCGATGGCGTCGATCTGCGTGCGAATACTGCCGAGATCACTGCGCGGCGCGGCGCCTTCACGGGGCACCGCCCCGATGCGCGCGGCTGCCGCGGAGGAGGCGGAGCGGCTACGCCGCTTGGTGGATTTTCCGGACTTTCCCTGCCTGCTCATGCGCCCCTCATCCGTGCTTGCGCTCGAATTCGCGCATGAAGCCGATCAGCGCCTCGACGGCGGCCATGGGCACGGCGTTGTACAGGCTCGCGCGCAGGCCGCCGAGAATGCGGTGCCCCTTGAGACCGTGCAGCCCGGCGGCGGCGGCCTGCTCCAGGAACGCGGTTTCGAGCGAGGCTTGCGCGAGCGTAAAGGTGACGTTCATCCAGGAGCGCGCGTCCTTCGCGACGCGATTGCGGTACAGCGCCGAGCCGTCGATCGCGGCGTACAGCGCCTGCGCCTTGGCCCGGTTGCGCTCGCCGATGGCCACGAGACCGCCCTGCTTCTTCAACCATTTGAAGACCAAACCCGCCAGGTACCAGGCAAACGTCGGCGGCGTGTTGAGGAGCGAGCCCTCGTCGGCAACGAGCTGATAATTGAACACCGAGGGAGTCTCTGCACGCGCGTGGCCGAGGAGATCGCCGCGTGCGATGACGATCGTCAGCCCCGGCGGACCGATGTTTTTTTGCGCCCCGGCGTAAATGAGTCCGAATTTCGCGACCTCGATCGGCCTCGATAAAATCGTCGAGGACATGTCGGCCACGAGCGGCACGCCGCGGCCGGCCGGCACGTAGTGAAACTCCACGCCGCTGATGGTCTCGTTCGGCGTGTAGTGCAGATACGCCGCTTCGCTGCTCAGCTTGAACTCGCGCTGCGGCGGCACGCGCAGATACTCGCCACCGGCGTCCGCGGCGACGTTCACCGGCGAGTAGCGCCGTGCCTCGGCGATCGCCTTCTTCGACCAGTGTCCCGTGTTCAGGTAATCGACGGTCGTGTCGGCGCGGCTCAAGTTTAGCGGCACGAGCGAGAACTGCGCGGAAGCGCCGCCCTGCATGAACAGCACCTTGTAGTTGCGCGGTATGGCCAGCAGCTCGCGCAGATCCGCCTCCGCTTCCTCCGCGACGTGCATGAACGCCTTGCCGCGGTGGCTGACCTCCATGACCGACATACCCGATTGCTGCCAGTCGAGCAGCTGATCGCGCGCCTCTTCCAGCACCTCGGTGGGCAGCGCCGCCGGGCCGGGTGAAAAGTTGTAGGCGCGCATCGCGGCTGCGGTCCGGCTAGCTGGTCGGATCGTCGGAGCTCGTGCCCGAATCGTCCGCTTCGCCGTCGCCCTCCGGCGCGGCATCGCTGCCGCCCGGGTCCCCGGCAATGCGGTCGAGGCCGGAGAGCTGATCACCCTCCTCCAGCCGGATCAGACGCACGCCCTGGGTATTGCGGCCCACGACGGAGATTTCCTTGACCGGAGTGCGCACCAGGACGCCGCTCTGACTCATGAGCATGACCTCATCGTCCATGCTCACCTGCAGCGCGCCCACCATGCGGCCGTTGCGATCGGTGATCTGCAGCGCGATCACGCCTTGGCCGCCACGGCCGTGCGTCGGGAACTCCTCGAGCGGCGTGAGCTTGCCGAAGCCGTTCTCGGAGGCGGTCAGAATGTAGCCCGGCTCGGCCACGATCAGCGCATTGACGCGCTGCTCCTCGGCGAGTTTGATACCGCGCACGCCGGCCGCCTCGCGTCCCATCGGCCGCACCTCGTCCTCGAGGAAGCGGATCGCCTTGCCGCCGGTGGTGAACAGCAGGATGTCTTTGCTGCCATCCGTGATGGCGACACCGACCAGCTTGTCGCCTGCATCGAGCGCCACCGCGATGATGCCGCTCGCGCGCGGCCGGGAGAACAGAGCGAGCGAAGTCTTCTTCACCGTGCCGAGGCTCGTCGCCATGAACACGAACTTGCTCTCCTCGAACTCCTTGATCGGCAGCATGGCGCTGATGCGCTCGCCTTCCTGCAGCGGCAACAGATTGACGATGGGCTTGCCGCGCGATCCGCGGCTCGCCTGCGGCAGCTGATAGACCTTGAGCCAGTACAGCTTGCCGCGGTCCGAAAAGCACAACAGCGTGTCGTGGGTGTTCGCCACGAACAGGCGGTCGATGAAGTCCTCGTCCTTGACGATGGTCGCCGCCTTGCCGCGGCCGCCGCGCCGCTGCGCCTGGTAGTCCGACACCGGCTGAGCCTTGGCATAACCGCCATGCGACAGGGTCACCACGACTTCCTCGGGGGAAATCAGATCCTCGATGGTGAGATCCTCGTGCGTCGAGATGATCTCGGTGCGGCGCTTGTCGGAATAGCTGTCGCGGATCGCCTCGAGCTCGTTGCGGATGACTTCGAGCAGTCGCTCGGGGCGCGCCAAGATGTCGGACAGATCGCGGATCAGCGTGAGCAGCTCCTCGTATTCCGCGATGACCTTGTTTTGCTCGAGCCCGGTCAAGCGGTGCAAGCGCATGTCGAGGATGGCCTGCGCCTGCACTTCCGTCAGCCGATAGCCGCCCGCGACAATGCCGAGCGGCGGCGACTCCCCGTCAGGGCGCGTGCTGATGCCGCCGGCGCGCTCGAGCATCTGCGGAACGGCGCCCGAGGCCCAGACGCGCGAGACGAGGGCCGCCCGGGCCTCCGCCGGCGAAGGCGAAGCCTTGATGGCGGCGATGATGTCGTCGATGTTCGCAAGCGCAATCGCAAGGCCTTCGAGCACGTGACCGCGCTCGCGCGCCTTGCGCAGGTCGTACACCGTGCGCCGCGTGACGACCTCGCGCCGGTGGCGCAGGAACGCATCGAGCATGTCCTTCAAAGACAAAAGCCGCGGCTGGCCGTCGACCAAAGCCACCATGTTGATGCCGAACACCTGCTCCATCTGCGTTTGCGCGAACAGGTTGTTAAGCAGGATCTCCGGAACCTCGCCGCGCTTGAGCTCGATCACGACGCGCATGCCGTCCTTGTCGGACTCGTCGCGCAACCCGTCCGAGGCGATGCCCTCGATCAGCTTGTCGCGCACCAGATCCGCGATGCGCTCGATGAGCTTCGCTTTGTTAACCTGGTAGGGAAGCTCGGTGATGATGATCGCCTGGCGATCACCCTTGCCGACGTTCTCGAAATGAGTGCGCGCCCGTACGTGCAGCCGCCCGCGGCCGGTCTTGTACGCGAGCACGATCTCCTGCGCGCCATTGATGAATCCGGCGGTAGGGAAGTCCGGTCCCGGAACGATCTGCATGAGCTCCGCGAGCGTGATGTTCGGATTCCCGATGAGCGCGATGCACGCGGACACGATCTCGTGCAGATTGTGCGGCGGAATGTTGGTCGCCATGCCGACCGCGATTCCGGACGAGCCGTTGATCAATAAATTGGGGACTCGGGCCGGCAGGACCGCCGGCTCGGTCTCCGACTCGTCGTAGTTCGGGACGAAATCGACGGTTTCTTTGTCGATGTCGGCAAGCAGCTCGCCCGCGAGCTTCGACATGCGCACTTCCGTGTAGCGCATCGCCGCCGGCGGATCGCCGTCGACCGAGCCGAAGTTGCCCTGACCGTCGACCAGCAAGTAGCGCATGGAGAACGGCTGCGCCATGCGCACGATGGCGTCGTAGACGGATTGATCCCCGTGGGGGTGATACTTACCGATGACATCGCCGACCACGCGGGCCGATTTCTTATAGGCGCGGTTCCAGTCGTTGCCGAGCTCGCGCATGGCATACAGCACGCGCCGGTGGACCGGCTTCAAGCCGTCCCGCACGTCGGGCAATGCGCGGCCCACGATCACGCTCATGGCGTAATCCAGGTAGGATTTGCGCATCTCCTCTTCGAGATTTACGGGCAATATTTCGCGTGCGATCTCGGCCATATGCGCGAGTCCGGAGGTTCCTCGGGCTACAAATTAAGGGGATTGATTGAAGGCGAGACGGGGTCTCAACATCCGCGAATTCTAGCATAGATCCCTTGCCGTCTTCAGCCTCGGCGGGGATTAGCCGATATACTCGCCGCCATGCCGAGAGTGCCCTGCGACCTGCACATCACGCCGCGCTGGATACTGTCCATGGCCGCCGAGCGCGAGCTTTTGGAGAAGCACACGCTGGTCGTGCAGGACGGTCGTATTGTCGAGATCGCGCCGGCCGATGCGGCCGCCGAGCGTTACGCGCCACGAGTCTCGCTCGAGCGGCCAAGCCACCTGTTGATGCCTGGATTGGTCAATGCCCACACGAGCATCGGATCCGTGCCCGGTGTGGGCGCCGCGCCGGTATTCTCGCCGGACCGGGCCGCGGTCGGCATCGCCAACATGTTGAAGGCGGGTGTGACGGCATTTTGCGACATCGGCTATTTTCCGGGCGAAGTGGCCGGCATGGCCGTCGCGCAGGGCCTGCGCGCGGTCATCGGATTGCCCGTGGCGGCTTGCCCAAGCGCCTGGGCCCACAGCCCCGCCGAGTACCTGACCCGCGCGCTGAAACTGCGCGACGAATACAAGGCTCATCCCACCATTACCACCGCATTTGCTCCCCTGAACAGCGACACCCTCGAGAACGCAACGCTGGCGCGGGTCAGCACGCTGGCGGCCGAGCTCGACGCCGGCATTGTCGCTGCAGTCAATCGCTCGCGGCGCGATATCGATGAATGCGTGGCCGGTCACGGCATGCGACCACTGGCGCGCCTCGAGTCGCTCGGGCTTGTCACACCGGCGCTGCTTGCCGTGCATGCGCTCGGCCTCGAGGACGCCGAGCTCGAGCTCATCCGGCGCGCGGGCGCGGGCATTGCACTGTGCCTCGGCGCCGATCTGGCCCGGGGCGAGGGCTTGCCGCCCATCGAGGCGCTCGCCGCCGCCCGCCGCGCGGGCGTGCGCCTCAGCTTGGGCAGCGGCGGCACCGGACAGGATGTATGGACCGACATCAAGCTGCTCGCGCTGCACGGCCGCATCGCCGCCGAACAGCCGCTGCTGCGCGCGCACGAAGTGCTCGAGACGGCGGCTCGCGGCGGCGCCGCGGCCCTCGGGCTCGATACCGAGATCGGCACGCTCGAGGCCGGCAAGTGGGCGGACCTGTGCTGTCTCGATCTCGGCGGACCCGCCATGCAGCCGGCGCTCGAGCCGCTGTCGCAAGTGCTGCTCGCCGGCGGCCGCGATCTCGTGAGTGACGTCTGGGTCGCCGGTCGGCAACTGCTCAGCGAAGGTCAGTTCACGCGCATCGACTGGCCGGAGCTCGCTGCTCGCTTGAAAGCGCTGGAGGCACGCGCGAGGATGGCACCCACATGAGCTCCCCGTCCTCTTCCAACGTCGATACGGCAGAGGTCGCCAAGTTCGACGCCATGGCGCAACGCTGGTGGGATCCGCAAGGCCCCTCCAAACCCTTGCACGATCTGAATCCGCTGCGCCTGCAGTACATCGATCGGGCCGTCACGCTCGCCGGAAAACTCGTCGTCGACGTGGGCTGCGGCGGCGGGATTCTATCCGAGGCCATGGCCCGCGGCGGCGCGCGCGTGCTCGGCATCGATCTGTCGCAGGCCTGCCTCGAGGTCGCGCGCCTGCACGCGCTCGAGGCGCGGGTCGAGCTCGACTACCGGGCCGTGGCGGCGGAAGCTCTGGCGCGCGAACATCCCGCGCACTTCGATGTGGTCACTTGCATGGAGCTCCTCGAGCACGTTCCCGAGCCCGCGGCCATGCTCGCCGCACTCGCATCCTTGGTCAGGCCTGGAGGCGAGGTCATCGTGTCGACCTTGAATCGCCATCCGCGAGCCTTTGCCGTGGCGATCATCGGCGCGGAATACATCGCCCACGTGTTGCCCCGCGGGACCCACGATTATTTGAAATTCATTCGCCCTTCGGAGCTCGCGCGCTGGGGACGCGCGGCGGGTCTCGACCTGCGGGATGTCACCGGAATTTCCTACAACCCGCTCACACGTTCCTTTCGCCTCTCCGCGGATGCCACGGTGAATTACCTCGCGCGTTTCCGGCGGGAGGCCTGATTGGCGCTCGAGGCGGTCTTGTTCGATCTCGACGGCACGCTGCTCGATACCGCTCCCGACATGGTCGGCACCCTGAACTCGCTGCGGCTCGAATGCGGCCTCGTGCCCCTGCCCTTCGCGCAGGTGCGCCCCGAGGTGAGCCACGGCTCCTCACGGCTGATACAGATCGGCTTTCCCGGCGTTGACGCCGAACGCTTCGCGCTCCTGCAGCGCCGCTTTCTCGAGGCCTACGGCGCCCGTCTCGCCGCGGAAACACGACTCTTCGAGGGCATGGACCGCGTGCTCGGCGAGCTGTCCCGCCGCGGCCTCGGCGCCGGGATCGTGACCAACAAGCCCGCCCGCCTCACCGATGCCTTGCTCGAGGAGCTCGGCTTGCGCACGCGCTTCGCGTGCGTCGTGAGCGGCGATACGCTGAAAGAACGCAAGCCCCACCCTCTGCCTATGCTGCACGCGGCGCAGCTCGCCGGCGCAGCCCCCGAGGCGTGCGTCTACGTGGGCGATGCGCAACGCGACGTGCAGGCGGCGCACGCGGCCGGCATGCGCGCGCTCGTGGCCGAATACGGCTATCTGCGCGCCGACGAGGACTGGCCTGCCTGGGGCGGCGACGGCTCCATCGGGCGGCCGGCGGATCTGCTCGAATGGCTCGATCGCGAGCGCGGCGCTTGAGCTCGGGGACGAGATGACTCTCTGGATCGTTCTCCTGGTGGGGATCGGCGGCTGCGCCTTGGGATTTCTGCTCGCGCTCCTCTGGCGCGCGCGTGGGGAACACGCCGTGCGCGTCGAGCTCGAGCTGCTGCGTGCGCGGGTCAAGTCCGACGAAAACGCGGCGGCCGAGCGCGACGCCGCCATCGCACGCATGCGTGAGCAGCTGCAAGCCGTATTCGGCGAGCTCGCCCGCACCAGCTTGCAGAGCAATAACGAGATGTTTCTGCAGCTCGCCCGCGAGCGACTCGACCGCGACCGACAAGATGCCGCCGCGACACTGAAGGAGCGCGAGACCGCGATCGAGACGCTCATCCAGCCGATCCGCGAAGCCATCGGCCGGACCGAGTCGCAGATCCAGAGCATCGAGCGCGAGCGTATCGACGCATTCGCCGGCATCAAAAACCAGATGGAGTTGCTGACGACCGGACAGCATGTTCTGTCGCGCGAGACGCGCAATCTGGTGACTGCCTTGCGCAGGCCCGACGTGCGTGGCCGCTGGGGCGAAATGACGCTCAAACGCCTGGTGGAGCTCTCGGGCATGAGCGCGCACGCCGACTTCACCGAGCAACACCATCACGTAACGGAGTCGGGCGCGATACGTCCGGACATGATCGTGCACATGCCGGAACGGCGCGACATCGTCGTCGATGTGAAGACCCCGCTCGACGCCTACCTCGCGGCGGTCGAGGCGCAGACCGAGGACGATCGCGCCCGCGAGTTGAAGCGACACGCCCAGGTGGTGAGCGCGCGCGTGCGCGAGCTCGCCGGAAAACAATACTGGGCGCAATTCGAGCAAAGTCCGGATTTCGTCGTGCTGTTCCTGCCGGGAGATCAATTCCTCTCCGCAGCGCTGCAGGAAAATCCCGATCTCATCGACGAATCGCTTCGCCAGAACGTCATGCTCGCCACACCGACCAGCCTGGTCGCACTGTTGAAGACGGTCGCACTCGGCTGGAAACAGGCGGCGCTCGCCGAGAACGCGGCCGAAATCCGCAAGCTCGGCGAGGACATGTACAAGCGACTGGGCGTATTCGGCGACCACCTCGCAAAGCTCGGCAAATCGCTGGGCGCGAGCGTCGACTCATTCAACAAGGCCGTGGGCTCGCTCGAGCAGCAGGTCATGCCCGCGGCGCGGCGCTTTCCGGGACTCGGTCTGCGCGTCAATCGCGAGCTCGAGCTGATCGAGCCGGTCGAGACCTTGACGCGCGTGCCGCGCGTTGCCGGCCCCACTGAAGCGCGCTCCGATGCCGGATCATCCGAGGAGGCTTGAGGAGTCCTACCGCGTGCTCGCGGTGCCGGCGGGCTCGCCGCGCTTCTGGAGCTGGCTGTTCGCCGCCCCGGCCATGCGCGACCCGCTGCTCGGCATGTATGCGCTGGTCGCTGAATGGCGCGCCCTCATGGATCCCGGCGTCGAGCTCGCCGCGGCGCAGCTGAAGCTCGCCTGGTGGCGCGAGGAAATCCAGCGGCTCGGCCGGGGCGCGCCCGTGCATCCCATCAGCCGCTATATCGCCTCGCTCCCTCGCGCCGGCGAGGTGGATTTCGCGCCCCTCGAAAATACCCTCGAGGCCGCCGCGCGCCAGATCGGCGGTGCGCCGCTCGAGCGCGGCGCCGAACTCGAAGCGCATGCGGCTGCCCTGTGGGGGGAGCCGCTCGCGATGGCAGCGCGCCTCGCGGCTCTGCCGGCGCCCGCCCTCGCCGGGGCCGTGCATCGCGCCGAGGCGGCGCTCGCCGCCGCGGAATATCTCAACGATGCCATCGCGGGGTATCGGCGCGCAGCGCGCTTCGGCCGCGTCGCCTTTCCGGTCGATGAATTGCTTGCGGAGAACGTCGAAGATGCCGATCTCAGCGCCGCCGAGCCGCCCCTTCATCTACAATCGTACCTGGGGAAGCAACGCCGCCGGGCGGTGCAATATTGCTCGCAAGCGACTGCGGACTTGCCGCGCTCCGAGCACGAGCCGATGCGACACCTGCTCGTGCTCGCGGCGCTCGGCGCGCGGCAGGCAAGCGGCCGGCGGAAGGACCTCGTGCTTCTGCGCGAGCTGTATCTCGCCTGGAGCACGGCGCGCCGCGCGGCAAAACGGCAATGAGCGGAGCATCGATGGAACCATCGGCAAAACCAACGGCGAAAGAATTACCGGCAAAACTCGAGCCCGCCGATCTCTCGGGACGGACGATTCTCGTCACCGGAGCGAGCGGCGGCTTCGGACGGGCGCTCGCCATCGAATGCGGGCGCGCAGGCGCGAGCGTCGTGCTCGCCGGCCGTAACGGCACCAAGCTCGACCGGCTGTACGATGAAATCGTCGCGCTCGGCGCCCCTCAGCCGGCCATCGTGCAGCTCGATCTCGCGAGCGCCACTGCGCAGGATTACGACCGGTTGTCCGATACCATCGACCGGGAATTCGGCAAGCTCGATGGACTCGTGCACGCGGCCGCGCTGCTCGGCGATCGCACGCCGCTCGAGCAATACGACATTCCGACCTGGTGCCGCGTGCTGCACGTCAATCTCACCGCGCCTTTTATCCTGACGCAGGTCTTGCTGCCCAATCTGCGCAAATCCCCCGACGCATCCGTAATCTTCGTGAGCTCGAGCGTTGCGCACAAGCCGCGCGCCTACTGGGGCGCGTACGCCGTCTCCAAGGCGGGACTCGAGGCGTTGCGGGAAATGCTCTCGCAGGAGCTCGAGGGCAAAGAAAACATCCGCTTCAACAGCGTCAATCCCGGGCGCATGCGCACAGCCATGCGCGCGGCCGCCTATCCGGCGGAAGATCCGAACGGCTTGCCGGCGCCCGGCGCGGTGACGGGGCTGTTCCTCTATTTGCTGAGTGCCGAAGGCCGCGGCATCGATGGCCGGTATTTCGATGCGCAGTGAATTCCTCGCACGCGGGTTGCTGAGCGCCGCGCTGCTCGCGCCGCTCGCGTCCGGTGCATCCGCACCCGCCGCCGCTCAGCCGGCCCAGTCTCAGCCACCGCAGTCGCCGCTCCCCGCGGGACTCCGCACGCTCGAGAGCGACTACGTAATCCCCAATTTTCGCTTCGCCTCGGGTGAGGCATTGCCGGAACTGCGCTTGCACGTCATGACCTTGGGCAAGGCCCGTCGCGACGAGCACGGCCGGGTCACGAATGCCGTGCTGCTGCTGCACGCCACCGGTAGCTCGGGCCGCACCTTTCTCACGCCGCGGTTCGCCGGCGTGTTGTTCGGCAAGGGACAGCTTCTCGATGCGACGCGCTACTACATCATCATGCCGGACGCCATTGGGCACGGCGCATCGAGCAAGCCGAGCGACGGCCTGCATGCACATTTTCCTCAGTACAACTACGCGGACATGGTGAGCGCGCAATATGCCCTGCTGACCCAGAGCTTGAACGTCGATCACCTGCGCCTGATCTGGGGCGCCTCGATGGGCTGTATGCACACCTTTCTTTGGACGGAGCGGTATCCGGGGTTCATGGATGCCGCGATGCCGCTCGCCTGCCTTCCCGTGCCGATCGCCGGCCGCGATCGGGTGTGGCGCGATCTGATGACAGACTCGATCCGCACGGATCCCGAGTGGCTCGAGGGTGAGTATCGCAGCGAGCCCATGCAGGCGCTGCACGCCGCCGCCGGCGTGTTGCTGCTCGCCGGCAGCGCCCCCATCCAGATGCAGTCCGCGCTGCCGACACGCGACGCCGCCGACGAGTTCTTGAAGGTATACCTGGACCGGGAGATCCCCGATCTCGATGCGAACGATCTCTTGTATCAGTTCAACGCGTCGCGCGACTACGACGCTTCCGCCGGTCTCGAGAAGATCCAGGCGCGCGTCACCTGGATCAATTCGGCTGACGATTTCGTGAATCCGCCGGAACTCGGCATCGCGGAGCCCGCGGCAAAGAAGATCAAGAATGGGCGCTTCATCTTGCTGCCCGCCTCCGACCAAACGCACGGACACGGCACGCCCACTTGGGCGGCGGTATGGCAGCAGTACCTGGGCGAGCTGCTCGCCGCGACTCAGCCGAAATCGGAAGGCTAGACCGCCGCGTCCGCGCCCGCGGCGCCTGTGCCGGCCGCGCCTGTGCCGGCCGCGCCTGTGCCGGCCGCCTCGATTTCCTCGAGCAGTGCGCGCCGCTCGCTCGGCAGCAATGGCCGCGAGCGTCCCCGCGGCAGATCGCGCGGCAACTGCACGGGCCCCAAACGTACGCGCATCAGCCGGCTCACGATGAAACCGCGCGCGCCCCACCAGTGGCGCACCTGGGCCGCGCGCGTCGCCCTCGCGGTGACGGTGAGCCAGTGATTCTGACCCGCCCCGCGCTGTGCCTCGGCGGCGACGATGGTGATGGGCTCTCCCTCGCACTCGACCGCGCCACGGAATTCCTCGACCAAGCCGTCGCTCAGCTCGCCGCGCATGCGTAAGACATAGTCGGTGGTGAGCGCGTGCAGCCCGCGCGAGATCTTATGTGCGAGCGAGCCGTCGTCGGTGAGCAGCTCGAGACCCCCGTCCACGGGCGGCAACCCTTGAATTGCGAGCCAGCGGCCAAGCTTGCGCTGCACGCCGAGCTGTTCCGCGGCGCGCGCAGTGGCTGCGGGCAGATCGAGCGGGGTACCCGGCGCGCGATGATAGAGCAGCACGTACCCCTCGCCGCTGCCGCCGGCCGCCTGCAACCGCACGGGACGTCCATCGAGTGTCACGCGGTCGCGCTCGCCCAAGCGTGCGCCGAGCGCCGGTAACTCGCCGTTGATGCGCAGACGCCCCTCGCGAATCCAGCGCTCGACTTCACGCCGCGAGCCGATGCCGGCGGCGGACAGCAGCTTCTGCACCCGGGTTGGCTCTGCGGAGCTACGGCCGCGCTTGGCGGCGTCGCGATCGCGGCCTTTGCGGTTCGACCCTCGCCTGCCCGCGGGCTCCGCGCGTGGCGGGCGAGGCGGCATCAATCCGCGTCGTCGCCGGCGGGGCGGGCAACCAGCCCCTGCGGCCGCGGCTCATCGGACTGGGCAGCCTCGAGCTCGTCCTCGTCGGATTGCTCTCCTGCGTCTGTCGAATCTGCGGCGCCACGGGCCTCGTTCGATTCGGTGTCAGCGGCGCCCGGCTCGATCGATTCGACGGCAGGCTCGGCACCCGGGAGCGAGAGCTGCACGCGCAGATCCTCGAGCTCCTTGAGCTGTGCGAGCGTCGGCAGGTCATCAAGCTTCTGCAGACCGAAGTAATCGAGGAAATCGCGCGTGGTACCGAGCAGCTCGGGGCGCCCCGGGACGTCGCGATGTCCGATGACTCGGATCCAGCTGCGCTCGAGCAGCGTCTTGATGATGTTGGGGTTCACCGTGACGCCGCGAATCTGCTCGATCTCGCCGCGCGTGATGGGCTGGCGATAGGCCACCAGCGCGAGGGTCTCGAGCAAGGCGCGCGAGTACTTGGTGGGCCGCTCCTGCCACAGGCGCGACACGGGCTGCGCGACGGCCGAGCGGATTTGAATGCGATAGCCGCTCGCGACCTCCGCCAGCTCTATGCCACGGGTCTCATAGTCCGACTGCAGTGCGGCGATGGCGGTGCGCACCTCATCGGCGGCTGATCCGTCGCGCTCGTCGAACAAGCCGACCAGCTCATCTGCGGCGAGCGGGCGGCCGGCGGCGAGCAGCGCCGCCTCGATCACATTGCGTACATATTGGTCGTTCATTGGTTTCTCGCCAGGTCGTCGTTGGCCGCGGCAGCGGTGCCGGCGTCGTCGTCGGCCACCAGCTTCAAGTGTCGAGCCGGATTGCCGAGGCGCACATGCAAGGGTCCATAGGCTTCCGATTGAACAATCTCGATCAATCCCTCGCGCAACAGCTCGAGGATGGCCACGAAAGTGACCGTAACGCCGCGGCGTCCCTCGTCGGCGCGGAACAGCCGCACGAAATCCAAGAACGAGCTCGCGGTCAATGCGGACATGACATCGCTCATGCGCTGCCGCACCGACAACGGCTCGCGCTGCACGTGATGATGCGCGAACATGTCGCTGCGCGCGAGCACCTCCTGGAAGGCGAGGAGCATCTCCTGCAAGCTCACCTGCGGTGCGATGCGCGTCACCTTGCGATCGACCAGTTCCGCGCTGGCGATCCAGGTGTCGCGCTCGAGGCGCGCGATCCGGTCGATGCCTTCGGCCGCGCGCTTGAAGCGCTCGTATTCCTGCAAACGCCGCACCAGCTCCGCCCGCGGATCGGCGTCCTCGCCCGCCTCCGCCGACGGCATGCGCGGCAGCAGCATGCGCGATTTCACCTCGGCGAGCGTCGCCGCCATGAGCAGATATTCGCCGGCCAGCTCGAGCTGCAGCACCTGCATGAGCTCGATGTAGCGCGTGTATTGACGCGTGATCTCGGCGATCGGAATGTCCAGGATGTCGAGGTTCTGCCGGCGGATCAAATAGAGCAGCAGATCGAGCGGGCCCTCGAAGGCCTCCAGAAATACCTCGAGAGCCTGCGGCGGGATGTACAGGTCGCGCGGCAGCTCAGTGACCGGTTGTCCCTCGACCACCGCGAAGGGCATTTCCGTCTGCGTGTTGTGCATCGGCGCGGCGGCGCCCGGCGCGGCGGCTGCCTGCGGCGCCGCCGGCGTTTTCGGCACGAGTGTGAGGTCGGGTTTCATCGGTAGTTCAGTCCCATCGCCTGACGAACCGCGTCCATGGTATCGCGCGCCGCCGCGCGTGCGCGTTCACAACCTTCCGCGATGATACCCCGGACGAGCTCGGGATTCTCCTCGAATTCCTGAGCACGTTTACTGATCGCACTGATCTCCTCGACAATCTTGTCGATGAGCGGCGCTTTGCACTCGAGGCATCCGATCCCGGCAGAACGGCAACCCGTTTGCACCCATGCCTGAGTGTCGGCGTTTGAATACACCTTGTGCAGATCCCACACCGGGCACTTGTCGGGATCGCCCGGGTCGGTGCGGCGCACGCGCGCCGGATCGGTCTGCATGGCTTTGAGCTTTTTCACGATGGAATCGGCCGGCTCGCGCAGCCCGATGGTGTTGTTGTAGGACTTCGACATCTTGCGCCCGTCGAGGCCCGGGACCTTCGGCGTGGCCGTGAGCAGCGCCTCGGGCTCCGGCAAGATGGCGATGCCGGTGCCCTCGAGATAGCCGAACAGGCGGTCGCGGTCCGCGACGGTCAAGCGGGCATTCGATTCCACGAGCGCGCGCGCCTTGGCGAGCGCCTCACCTTCGCCTTTTTCCTGATAGGCCTTGCGCAGCGAGCGGTACATGGAGGAGTTGCGCGCTCCGAGGCTCTTGATGGCCTTTTCGGCCTTCTGCTCGAACTGCGACTCGCGTCCGTAAATGTGATTGAAGCGGCGCGCAATCTCGCGCGTGATTTCCACGTGCGCCACCTGATCCTCGCCCACCGGCACGTACTGAGCCCGGTACAGCAGGATGTCCGCCGACTGCAGCAACGGATAGCCGAGAAACCCGTAAGTGGCAAGGTCCTTGTCCGCGAGCTGTGCCTGCTGGTCCTTGTAGGAGGGAACGCGCTCCAGCCACCCGAGGGGCGTGATCATGGACAGGAGCAAATGGAGCTCGGCATGCTCGGGCACTTTTGACTGGATGAACAGCGTCGCGACTCCCGGGTTCAACCCCGCGGCGAGCCAGTCGATGGCCATCGTCCACACGTACTCCTCGACCTTCGAGGTGTCCTCGTAGCCGGTGGTGAGGGCATGCCAGTCCGCGATGAAGAAATAGCACTCGTATTGATATTGCAGCTCGATCCAATTCTTGAGCGCACCGTGGTAGTTGCCGAGATGCAGCATGCCACTCGGCCGCATGCCGGAAAGCACCCGGCGATTCTGGATGGGACCCGTCATGCGCCCGGACCCATCACATCGCTGATCACGCGACCCATGGTGTGCATGGCGGGATCGAACAGCCAGCCGAGCAGACCGAGCACGGAGAGACCCACGACCAGAAACAAGCCGATCGGCTCGAACTTCTCCATGCGCGCCCCCCATTGCGAGGGCAACAGGCCCGTGAGCACCCGGCCCCCGTCCAGGGGTGGAATGGGCAGCAGATTGAACAAGGCCAGAAAAACGTTGATCAGGATTCCGGCCTGAGCCATGGAGGCGATCCAGCCGATCAGCGTTTCGTTGCCACGCACGCGCACGATGCCCGCGAGCACGCCGCACCAGAGGCCCGCCATGGCAAAGTTCGCGAGCGGCCCGGCGAGCGCAACCAAGATTCCGGCCAGACGTGGTTTACGCAAGGCTTTGGTGGCCACCGGTACCGGCTTTGCCCAGCCGAACAGCACGCCGCTCGTGGCGAGCAGGATGCCCGGCACGAGCACGGTTCCCACGGGATCGATGTGCCGCAACGGGTTGAGACTCAGGCGCCCGAGCATCTCTGCAGTTCGGTCGCCGAAGTATCGCGCCATCCAACCGTGTGCGACTTCATGCAGGGTAATCGCAAAAAGTACCGGAATTGTCCAATAAGAAAGTTTGTTGAGAAAGACAGATAAATCCAATGCTTGCACTCGTTATTTATAAACAAACACGAGCAGGGCCGCCCGCATTGCGCCTTATTATACGGGCACCGCGCCCGCAAAAGGGGTGACATCGCCGCGGCCCACGCGGACGACCTCCGCGTGCCCAGTGGACAGGTCGATGACCGAGGTCGGCACCAGTCCGCAATGACCGCCGTCGAGCACCATGTCCACCTTTTGCTCGAGCAGCTCATAGATTTCCTTGGCATCCGTTCGCGGCAACTCCTCGCCCGGCAGCAGCAAGGTCGAGCTCATCACCGGCTCACCGAGCTCGGTCAACAGCATCTGGCTGACCGGATGATCAGGGACTCTCAGCCCGATGGTTCCGCGGCGCTCGTGTTTCAGCCGGCGGGGCGTCTCGCGCGAGGCTTTCAGGAGAAAGGTGTACGGCCCGGGGGTGTAACTGCGCAGCAGACGGTACTGCCAGTTCTCCACGAGCGCGTACTTGCCGACGTCGGCGAGGTCGCGGCACACCAAGGTGAAATGGTGATTGCGGTCGGTTTCGCGGATGCTGCGGATCCGCTCGAGCGCTGACTTGTCACCAATGTGACAGCCGAGCGCGTAGCAGGAGTCGGTGGGATAGACGATGACGCCGCCGGCGCGCAGGCACTCCACAGCCTGGCGGATGAAGCGGCGTTGGGGGGATACCGGATGCAGTTGCAGATAGATACTCATGGTTTCGAAGCTATGATACGCGCATGAATCAGCTCCTCGAATTGTCGCCCCTCATCGTATTTTTCGTGGTCTTCAAGCTGGCGGGCATTTACTGGGCGACGGGCGCGCTCATGGTCGTTTGCACTGCGGTCATGCTGGTGCACCGCTTTCGTGCAGGCAGCTTCAAGCCCATGCACGTCATCACGGTGGCCATTTTGCTGGTGCTCGGTTCCGCGACGATCTTTCTACATGACAAACGCTTCATCCAGATGAAACCTACTGTGTTGCTCGCGCTGACCGCCGCGGTCTTCCTCGGAAGCACGGTGATCGGCAAGCAGCCTCTGGCAAGACGCATGCTCGAGGGTATCTTCGACGAGCCCCTCGAGGTTGCGCCGCGCGCCTGGCAGGTGATCAATTTTCTGTGGGTGGCATGGTTCGCCCTACTCGCGGCGGCGAATCTTTATGTGGCGCGGAACTTCGACGAAGACGTGTGGGTGAAATTCAAGGTCTTCGGCATCAGTGGCGCCATGGTGGTGTTCATGATTCCGCAGGTGCTTTGGCTGAGCAGCAAGCTGCGGCGGGTCGAGTCGGAGGCCGCACCCCCGTGAGCGAGCGAGCCCAGTGCCTGCGCGAGCGGCTGGTGCGGGAGTTCGCGCCGATCGAGCTTGTCATCCATGACGAGAGCCACCTGCATGCAGGACACGCCGGTGCTGCGGGCGGCGCGAGCCACTTTCGCGTGCGCATCGTCGCTGAGGCGTTCGGTGGACTTACCCCGGTTGCCCGGCATCGCTTGGTGTACGCCGCCCTCGCCGACCTCATACCGGGCGAGATCCACGCGCTGGCGCTGGAGGCTTTGCCGCCTCCCCGCTGAGTTGATTTTTCGCCAATTCCCGCGATTTATCTTAAACTGCCGCCCCCTGGGTGCGCGGTCATACCGGCCGAGTCGCTCGTTTTGCCATAAGGAACCTCATGAGAGCACATTTTTTAGCGCCGTCCGTGGTTGCAGCCGTTGCGGGGCTCGCGGCCTGGAACCAGGCCCCCGAGACAGCGACTCCCGCAACGACGGACACCGCGGCACCCGTGGTGGCCACGGTCAATGGGGTGGCGCTGACGCGGCCCGAGTTCGATATCTACGAGAAGAACTTGCTGCGCAATGCGAAGGTGCAGAGCCTGACGCCGGAGCAGCAAAATCAAGTGCTCGACGACTTGATCACGATGCAGATCATGGCCGCCCAAGGTACGAAGGACGGCCTCGAGAACGACCCGGACGTCAAGGCGAACCTTGGACTCTTGCACATGCGCGTCCTGGCCGATGCCGAGTCACAGAAGTTCGTAAAGGCGACGACGCCCACGGATGCGGAGCTGCACGCCGAGTACGACACCGCCGTCGCGCAGATGGACAAGAACGAGTATCACGCCCGCCACATCCTGGTCGGCAGCAAGGATCAGGCGGAACAGGTCATCAAGAAGCTCAAGAGCGGCGCGAAATTCGAGGATGTGGCCAAAGCGCAGTCCACGGACAGCGGTTCCAAGAACAATGGCGGCGATCTTGGCTGGTTCACGACCTCGCGCATGGTCAAGCCCTTCTCCGATGCCGTGAAGAACTTGAAGAAAGGCGAGATCTCGCCGCCGGTGCAGACGCAGTACGGCTGGCACGTGATTCAGCTCGAGGATACCCGCGACGCGGCGCCGCCGCCCTTCGATCAAGTGAAGCAGCAGCTCACCGACGCCGTCATGCGGAAGAAGCTGCAAGCATACGTGGAGACCTTGAAGAAGCAGGCGACGATCGAGAAGAAACCGGATGCGTTGCCCGCCACCGCGCCGGTTGCTCCGACGGGACCCGCGATGTCGGGACCGGGTGCGGCGCCGCCGGCGGGTTCACCGCCGCCGGCGAGCTCGACACCGCCGCCGGCGAGCGCGAGTCACTAGCTACCGACGGACGATAGTCTTGCTCAGCAGCGGGCCCGAAAGGGCCCGCTCGCTTTTTACCCGCTAGCTTTTCAAGAGCGCAAGAAACGCAGCCTCGTCGAGCACCTCGACGCCCAGCTGACGAGCTTTGTCGAGTTTCGAGCCCGGGTCGGCTCCCGCGACGAGGTAATCGGTCTTTTTCGAAACGCTGCCGGTGACCTTGCCCCCGTGCTCCAGGATGGCCTCGCGCGCCGCCTCGCGGCTCATCTGCTCGAGCGTTCCCGTGATCACGAACGTCTTGCCGGCCACCTTGCCCGTGCTCTGCGGACGCTCCACCGGCGGCCATTCGATGCCGCTCGCGAGCAGGCGCTCGAGCAGCCGGCGATTCTCGGCGTTGTCGAAATATGCGCGGATGCTGCCGGCGACGATCGGTCCCACGTCCTGCACGCGTTGAATCTCCTCGACCGATGCCTGCGCGAGCGCGCGGGCGTCGCCGAAGTGCTGCGCGAGCGCCAGCGCGGTTGCCTCACCCACGTCGCGGATGCCCAGCGCATACAAGAAGCGCGGCAACGTCGTGCGCTTGGCCGCCTGCATGGCGGTGTGAATTTTCTGCGCCGACTTCTCCCCCATCCGCTCAAGCGTCTCGAGCTGCGCGCTCTCGAGCTCGAACAGATCGGCGGGGGTCTTGACCCAGTCCCGATCCACCAACTGATCGACGAGCTTGTCGCCGAGACCCTGGATATCGAGCGCGCGCCGCGAGGCGAAGTGTTTGATCTCTTCTTTGCGTTGCGCCGGACAGGTTCTGCCGCCGCTGCAGCGCGCGACCGCCTGGTCGGACTCGCGCACCACGGGGGACCCGCACACGGGGCAGCGCGCGGGGAGCTCGACCGGCTGGGCGCCCGTGATACGGCGCTCGAGCAGCACGCGTGCCACCTCGGGAATGACGTCCCCGGCGCGCCGGATCACCACGGTATCGCCGAGGCGCACGTCCTTGCGGCTCATTTCATCGATGTTGTGCAAGGTGGCGTTACTCACCGTGACGCCGCCCACGAACGTCGGCGCGAGGCGCGCGACCGGGGTGAGCGCGCCGGTTCTGCCCACTTGGAACTCGATGCCGAGCACCGTGGAGAGCGCCTCCTCGGCGGGAAACTTGTGGGCAATCGCCCAGCGCGGCGCGCGCGACACAAATCCGAGCTGGCGCTGCAACTCGATGTCGTCGACCTTGTAAACGACGCCGTCGATTTGGTAGGGCAGCGTCGCGCGGGCCGCGCCGATGTCGCGGAAGTAGTCGAGACACCCCTCGACCGATTCCACCAGGCGCGTCTGCGGACAGACCTTGAATCCGAAGCCGCGAAGCATCTTGAGCATTTCGCCGTGATGCCCGGGCATCTCCCCGCCCTCGACGTACCCCACGCCGTAGATGAACAGATCGAGGGGGCGCGCTGCCGTCATGCGCGGGTCGAGCTGCCGAAGACTCCCGGCCGCCGCGTTACGCGGATTGACGAGAGTTCTCTCACCGCGCGCCAGCGCTTCGCGATTGAAGCGCTCGAATCCCGCAAGCGGCATGAAGACCTCGCCTCGCACCTCGAGCACCCCCGGCAAGTGCGTGCCCCGCAGCTTCAGCGGCAACGCCTTGATGGTGCGCAGGTTCTGCGTGATGTCCTCGCCCGTCTCACCGTCGCCGCGGGTCGCTCCCTGGACGAATGCGCCCGACTCGTAGCGCGCACTGATGGCAAGCCCGTCGAGCTTGGGCTCGGCCGAGTAGCGCACGACGCTCTGCGGCGCCGCGCGTTCGCGCACGCGTCGGTCGAAATCGCGCACCTCCGCTTCGCTGAACGCATTGTCGAGCGACAGCATGGGGATGCGGTGGCGCACTGTCCCGAAGGCGGCGACGGGCGCTGCGCCCACACGTTGCGTGGGGGAGTCCGGCGTCACGAGATCCGGGTCGTGCGTCTCTAATTCGCGCAGCTCGATCAACAGGCGATCGTACTCCGCATCGGAAACTTCCGGATCGTCGAGTGCGTGATAACGATAGTTGTATCGGTCGAGCAGCTCGCGCAGCTCTGCGGCCCGCCTCGCCGCCGCGCGCTTCGCTCCATCCGCTTCGCGGCGCGCCATCGACGATATCAGGCCAGCAGCGCCTGAAAGCGGGCGACGTCCTGAAGCAACGCCTCGGTGCGCTGGGGGGAGAACGGAATCCCCTTGGCATCCTGCATGGTGCCGGTGAGCGCCCGGGCGAGCTCACGCGCGGTCGCGATCAGTGCCTCCGCGGTCTGCATGGGCTCGAGCGGCCCGGGCAATACCGCGAACAGGCTCACGCCGCGAAACTGCTCCTCAGGCATGGTCGAGAGATCGAATATTCCAGGTTCGACGAGGCTCGCCACGCAAAAGATACTGCGGCCGTCATTGTGCTTGCGGTGATACACCTGATAGCGGCCGTAGGCGAGGCCAAGCGCCTCGAGCGCGTTCATGAGATCGGCGCCCGCCCAGCGCGCTTCGCCGACCGCGCAGACCCGCACGGTCACGATTTTTTGCTTCTCGCTCCTGTTGGCAGGCGGCGGTGGCACGAGTGCGTGCCGGTCGTTGTGCTCGGGGCTGCGCCGCGCGCTCGAGGCGCGCGCCTGCTCATCCGCCCGCGCCTGCTCCTCCGCCCTGGCTTGCTCTTCGGCCCTGGCTTGCTCCTCAGCCCGCGCTTGCTCCTCAGCCCGTGCTTGCTCCTCAGCCCACGCCTGTTCTTCGGCCCTGGCTTGCGCCTCCGCTCTGGCCTGCGCCTCGACCCGGGCCTCCTCAGCCCGCGCTTCTTCCTCCGCCGCCACCTCCGCCTCGGCCCGCAGCTCCTCCCCCCCCTGGCCGCCAATTTCGAGCTCGATGGTTGCATCGCCCCGCACGTCGTCAAGCGGCTCGTCATCGAGCGGCACAGGCTCGAACTCGATGACGGGCGTCGGCGCCAGTGCCGCGGAGCGCGCGGCGCCCGGCGAGCGCGCAAAGCGCGCCTGGCCGGTCGCGCGACTCGAATCCAGACTGAAATCGACGGGATCGGCGTGCGTGAGCATGGGCTGATCGAGGGCGGGCACTTCCGCGAAGTCCGCGGTGCGAATGCTGAGAGGCTCGAGCGGCGGCACGCCCCATTCGCGCCGATCGGCCGCCGGCTCCGGCGCCGGGCCGCCGGGCGGCGTCCCGCCGGGCGTCGCCACGCTCGGCGCATGCGGATGAGTCACGGTCGGCTCGCGCAGCTCCGCGTTACCAGGCGCCTGACGGGAACCGCGGGCCGACCACAGCCAGATGGCCCCGATCGCCAGGATGCCCAGAACCAACAATATCCAACGCAGCTCGTCCAACTTGCGCAAACCTCTGCTGTGTCGCGAACACTCCTACATCGCAGCCATGCGCACGGCCTCATCGACGTCGACCGCGACCAGACGTGACACGCCGGGCTCGTTCTGCGTCACGCCGACGAGCTGCGCCGCCATTTCCATGGTCGTCTTGTTGTGGGTGATGAAGATGAACTGCACGCTCCGCGACATCTCCCGCACAATGTCGCAGAAGCGGCCGATGTTGTTGTCGTCGAGCGGTGCATCGACCTCGTCGAGCAGACAGAACGGAGCCGGATTCAGATCGAAGATCGCAAACACCAACGCGACCGCGGTGAGCGCCTTCTCGCCGCCCGACAACTGACTGATGGTGCTGTTGCGCTTTCCCGGCGGGCGCGCCATCACGGAGACACCGGAATTCTCCGATTCCTCCCCTTCGATCTCGAGATAGGCGTGTCCGCCTCCGAACAGCCGCGGAAACTTCTCCTTGAGACCGGCATTGACTTTGTCGAACGTTTCTTGAAACCGCGCGCGTGTTTCGCGATCGATCTTGCGCATCGCCGACTCGAGCGTCTCGAGCGCATCGGTAAGGTCCTTGCATTGACGGTCGAGGTACTCCTTGCGCTCGGATTGCTCCTTGAACTCACCGATGGCCGCAAGATTCACCTGCCCCAGGCGCTCGATTTTTCCCTTGGTCTCCTGCAGATCCGCCTCCCAGGTCTCGGCGGTCGCCTCGGGCGCGAGCCCGGCAAGGAGCGTGGCCAGCTCGAAAGACGTCGCCGCGAGTTGCTCGGCGATGCTCTCGCGCCGGATGCGCACCTGCTGGGCGGCGAGACGGGCGTCGTCCAGTGCGGCGCGCGCCGCCTCGACGCGCTCGTCGAGGGAGGCCTTCTCGCTCTCGCGCTCACGCAACAGCGCGTCGAGATCCTCGCTGGCGACGCGGGCCGCATGCAGCTCGCCCTCGACCTGCGCTCGGGCCTGGAGCGCGCGCTCGAGCTCGGCTGCCAGCGCCGCGAGCGGAGCCTCATCGGCGGCCAGCTTGCGCAGCAACTCGTCGCGCCGCTGCATCAGATCCTCGTGCTGCTTGTCGAGGCGCGCGAGCGTCGTCTCCAGCGCGGCGTGCGAGGTACGGCGCGACTCCACTTGCAGCGCCAGCTCGCGTGCATGCTGACGGGTCGACTGCGCGGTCGCGCGCGCCGCCGTCTGTGCGGCGCGCAGCCGC
>Ga0302314_10003977_pt1 | contig 27192 bp, 23 predicted proteins | sample III_Palsa_N2_3_FD_200533 | JGI IMG/M metagenome (GOLD analysis project Ga0302314, IMG submission 200533) | Peat permafrost microbial communities from Stordalen Mire near Abisko, Sweden - III_Palsa_N2_3 | ecosystem: Environmental > Terrestrial > Soil > Palsa > Peat permafrost | place: Sweden...
CTCGGCGAGTTCGGCGTCGAGGTCTCGCTCGGCGAGATCCATGTCGGCCCGGTCATCACCCGCTACGAGGTCGTCCCCGCGCCCGGCGTGCGCGTCGAGAAGATCGCCGGCCTCGACAAGAACATCGCCCTCGGCATGCGGGCCCAGTCGGTGCGCATCCTCGCCCCGATCCCCGGCAAGGCCGCGGTCGGCGTCGAGGTCCCGAACCTCCACCCGACTCCGGTCGGCATGCGCGAGCTCCTCGAGAGCGAGGATTGGGCGACGGCCAAGGCGGAGCTCCCGATCGCGCTCGGGCGCGACGTCTCGGGAAAGCCCCTCATATCCGACCTGGCAAAGATGCCCCACCTCATGATCGCCGGCGCGACGGGCTCGGGAAAGTCCGTCTGCATCAACTCGATCATCACCTCGATCCTGTACTCGAAGAGCCCGAAGGACGTGAGGATGATCATGGTCGACCCGAAGGTCGTCGAGCTGAAGGTGTTCAACTCGCTCCCGCATATGTTCATCCCGGTGGTCACCGAGCCGAAGAAGGTGCCTGCGGCGCTCAAGTGGCTTCTCAGCGAGATGGAGCAGCGCTACCAGATCTTCGCCAAGGCCAACGTGAGGAACATCGTCGGCTTCAACACGCGCAAGAAGGACGGAAAGAAGGAGTCGGAAGCTCAGTCCAAGCTTGAGGGCCTCGACAGCCTCGGCGACGAGCTCGAGACGCCGGAGCACCTTCCCTACATCGTGGCGATCATCGACGAGCTTGCCGACCTGATGATGCTGGCGCCGGCCGAGATCGAGACGTCGATCGCGCGCCTCGCGCAGCTTGCCCGCGCCGCCGGCATCCACCTCATCATCGCGACCCAGCGTCCCTCGGTGAACGTCATCACGGGCGTCATCAAGGCCAACCTTCCCTCGCGCATCGCGTTCCAGGTCGCCTCGCAGGTGGACTCGAGGACGATCCTCGACACGAAGGGCGCGGAAACGCTGATCGGGCGCGGCGACATGCTCTTCTCGCCGCCGGGAACATCGCGCCTGGTCCGCGCCCAGGGCGCCTTCGTCGGGGATGACGAGGTCCACGACATCGTCGAATTCCTCAAGAAGAACGGGCCGCCCCAGTACGCGCAGGCCGTGCAGCAGCAGATCGACCGCGCCGCGAGCGAGGATGACGAGGAGGCCGAGGAGGCCGAGGACGGGGACCTCGGGAGTGACGAGGACCTGTACGCCAAGGCCCTCGACGTGCTTAAGTCCACGCGCCGCGCCAGCACGTCGATGCTCCAGCGCAGGCTCAGGATCGGGTACAACCGCGCCGCCCGGATCATGGAGATGATGGAGGAGAAGGGCGTCGTCGGCCCGGAGAACGGGTCCAGCCCCCGCGAGATCATCGGCGACCTGGATTCCTAGGCTCCGGGCGCCGGCCCGGACAAATCAGTCTTTCCCTGCCCCCTAAAACCTGTAACTGATCTGACATGCAGACCATTGGAGAACGCCTCGAGGATGCCCGGAAGAAAAAGGGTATCTCGATACGCGAGGCCGCCGAGGCGACGAAGATTCGCGGGGAGTACCTGCAGAAATTCGAGGGCAACCAGTTTGAGATCGGCCTGACCGACATCTACACGCGCGGCTTCCTGCGCGGGTACGCGAACTACCTGCGCATTCCCGCCGACCGGCTCCTGAGCGACTACACGGCGCTGCGCGGCGGCGAGCCCCGCGTGCGCCAGCCGAGCCGCGAGGTGTATGGGCGCATGGACCTTGCGATCTCAACCGCCGACGAGCGCGGCGAGCCCCAGGCCGAGGCCGCGGCGAGCGAGCCGCAGCAGCGCACGCAGCAGGCGCGGTTCCAGCGCCCGCGCGAGAACCTGCCGAAAGGCCCCCCGATAGACCCAGCGCTCGTCTTCAAGGGCGGGATCGCCCTGGTCTGCGTGCTCGTGGGACTGGTGATCGTCTGGATCGTCAAGTCGCTCGCGGGATCCGCGGCTCCCGCAGCGGGAAGCCGCGCGGCCGCCAACGCGCCCGCGGAGATTTCCGACGCGTCCATCCCCGCCCCGGCCGCGACGGTCTCGATCGTCGCCCTGGAGGCCGTGCGCATCAAGGTCGTGCGCAAGTCCGACGGCACGGAGCTGTTCCAGGGAGCGCTCCAGGCGGGAGACCGCAGGGACTATGCCAACGTCCCGATCTTCCTCACCGCTTCCGACCTGGGCGCCGTGGAGATCGAGTACAAGGGGCGCCGCTATCCCACCGGGCACACCGGCCACGACCGCATCCAGTTTGATTTTTCCACGCGCTGAACCGCAGGAGCAGGTTGCGTAGGCTGGAACGGCGGCTCTCATTACCGGCATGGAGAAGATCCCGTATTTTGGGCAGACGCTGATCCGCTGGCGCGTGGGCGGCTCGACGTTCCTCGCGCTTCCCGAGAAGGGCGCGCGCCTCATGAACTGGAACATCGAGATGGGCGACGGCTCGGTGCGCGATGTCATCCATTGGCCCGAGATTGCGTCCCTGGCCGACTTCACGAAGGCGCGGGGGGGCAACCCGATCCTCTTCCCGTTCTGCGCGCGCTCGTTCGACAAGGGCGAGACGGGCTTCTGGCGGGACGCCGAGGGGACCCGGCGGCCGATGCCGATGCACGGCTTCGCGCGCCAGGGCGAGTTCCGCGCGACGCGCGTTGACGCAAGCGGGTTCGAGGCCGTGCTGGTGCCGGGCGAGGAGGCCGCCGTGTCCTACCCTTTCCGATACGAATTCCGCGTGGCCTACAGGTTCTCGGCCTTCGGGCTCACCTGCAACCTGACCCTCGAGAACCTGGGCGACAAGCCGCTGCCCTGGAGCGCCGGCCACCACTTCTACTTCACGCTGCCGTGGACGGAGGGCTCCAGGCGCGGGGACTACATCATCAGGATACCGTCGGGATCGACGCTGAGGCAGGACGCCGCCGGCAGGCTCGTACCGGGGCCGCAGCTCGGCACCGACGAGCCGATGGACAACCCCGGCCTCATCGACACGTTCCACTCCGCCCTGCGCGGCCCCGAGGCCGCGTTTGGCGAGAAGGGCCACCCGGGAGACGTCGTCATCCGCCTGGGAGCGGACACGGCGGCACCCGCGGACTCGGTCTTCGTCACCTGGACCCAGGCGGATGACTCCCCCTTCTACTGTGTCGAGCCGTGGATGGGTCCCGCCAACGCCCAAGAGCACAAGAAGGGCCTTCACCTCGTGCCGCCGGGCGGACGGGAGACCTTCACCGTGAGCGTCGCGGTCAGATAGGGTTGCGGCCCCGCGGGTTTGCTGTAGGGTGTGCGTCGACTCCCATGGCCGCGCTGACCTCACCCCTTGCCTTCCTGGACTCCCTCGGCGGTTCCGAGATGATCCTGATCCTGGTCGTCGTCCTCATCTTCTTCGGCGGCGAGAAGATGCCTGAATTCGCCCGGGGACTTGGAAAGGCCATCCGCGAGTTCAAGAAGGCGGCCGGCGACGTGGAGAACGAGTTCAAGCGCGCGATAGACGAGCTTCCCGAGAAGCCCTCGATCTCGAGCTTCAAGCCCCTCCCGCCCGCCTCCACCGTTGTCCCGGCCAGCCCGCCCGCCACCCACCCGCGCCTTGGCGAACCCCCGCCCAAGCCGGACGAACCGCGATCGGACCACGGCATAGACGCCTGAGCCGACGCCTGCGCGGCACGGGCCCCAAGAACTCCACATCCCCATGAAGACCTACGCCCTGTATGGATTCATCTCCGCCCTCGCGGGCGCGTTCCTGACGTTGATCGAGTTTTTCACCGGCCTGCATTCGGATGCCGCGAAGCTGCCCGCGGCGAACCTGATCGGGGGGATAGGGGCCATCGCCATCATCGTCACGTGCATCATCCTGGGGACGAAGGCGAGGCGGGAGGAGGTCCCGCTGACCGAGGACTTTGGCTACGGAGCCGCGTTCTTCGCCGGGTTCATGATATCGTTCGTGAGCACCGTGCTCAGCACCGCGTTTTCGTTCATCTACAACAGCTACATCAACCCGGCCATGATGGACATCATCCTCCAGGACCGGCTCTCGAAGTTGGAGGCCAGCGGGATGTCGGGCGACCGCCTGGACAAGGCCGAGTCCATGACCCGGATGATGATGTCGCCCATCCCGCTCGCCATCTACCTCCTCATTGTCGGCGTCATCGTCGGGCTGGTCCTGTCCCTGATCACGGCCGCATTCCTCAAGAGGCAGGCAGCCCTGCCGCCGAAGGTGTAAGAAAAAGGGCCCGGATTTCTCCGGGCCCTTGGATTGAGGATTCCTTCAGCGCCTTAGCGGCTGAAGAACCGTTTCCAGTCCAGGCGATACTCGAGCGCCGCGATGGCGCCGATCCCTGCCACGCAGAAGTATCCTGCGAACAAGGCACTCGCATTCATGTAACGGAAAGAAAGCACAATTGCGGCTATGGCGAGAATCGCCGGGGTGGCCGCGCTAACGATGGTAGTTTTCATATGATGTATCCTTTGGTTTATCCCCGACCCCCATGGATCAGGACGGACTATGATACACCCTCTCTCCGATAATGGTAGTTGCAGTTAACTATGGTTGTCATAGGCTATTCCTATGGAACTGAACCAGCTTCGGTACGTCCTGGCGGTCGCGGACACGGGAAATTTCACGCGCGCCGCTGCCCGGTCCAATATAGCTCAACCATCTTTAAGTCAACAGATTATAAAACTTGAAAAGGAGCTCGGGCATAAGCTTTTTCACCGTCTGGGACGCAAGGCCGTACTCACTGAGGCAGGCTTAGCCTTCCAGGAGCGGGCGCGCCGCATTCTCTTCGAGGTCGAGGACGCCACCAAGGAACTGGGAGACAGCCCCACCTTTGAGCGGCGGATCACGGTCGGCGCCATCCCCACCCTCGCCCCCTATCTGCTCCCAGACGTCATCACCCGGAGCAAGAAGCGATATCCAAACCTGCAAGTAAATATCCGGGAAGATTTTAAGAACGCGCTTGTGCGGGAAATGCTGCAGGGCGACCTCGACCTGGCGCTGGTCGCGCTCCCCATCGAGGAGCCCAGCATCCAGGTGGAAATCCTTTGGAAGGAAGAGCTTATCCTTGTCGTGCCGAAGGGCCATGAGCTCGCCTCCAAGAAAAAGGTCACAGGGGCGGACCTGGCCAGCGAGACATTCATCCTCCTCGGGTCCTCAAGCTCACTCGCCGCCCAGGTTCGCCTTTTCTGCGGCGACCACCACTTTGAGCCGCACATCGGCTCGCGCTGCGCCCAGGTGGCGACGGTGAAGGCCCTCGTGGCGACCGGCGCCGGCATCTCGATCCTTCCCGCCGGGGCGAAGAGCCGAGAGGATGCCGGCTCCCTGGTCTACATCAGGCTCGCGGACGCAGAACCCATACGGCAAATCGCGGTCCTTAGACATATGCAGCGCTACCAAAGCCGCGGGGCTGAGCAGTTTCTGGCTCTCCTGCGGGAGGGCCCGGCAGCTCACCATGAGCCCTGACGAGCGCTGAAAACCAAACCGGAGCCCACTCCAACGCCCGCCATGATTGAATCACTCAAGAAGACGATTTTTGCAGGCCTTGGCGCAGTCGCAGTGACGAGGGACAGGGTCCTTGAGGGACTCGAGGACCTCGTGAAGCAGGGAAAGATCAGCGCCTCCGAGGCGCGCGAGACCGCGGACAGGATCGCCGAGGATGGAAAGCGCCAGTTCGAGCAGGTGAGCGCAAAGGTCAGCGATAAGTTCCGCGACCTCGCCTCGTATGTGGATGGCGATCACATGCGGAGGCTCGCTGCCCTTGAGGCCCGTGTCGCCGCGCTCGAGAAGAAGCCCTCGCGCCAGGCGAAGGCCCGCCGCACTGCGGCTTAGGCCGAGACGGCCCGCTCCGACCCGTCGCCGTCCGTCGTCGGCACGAGGAAGTGGAAGTCCGTGCCGCCGCCCTCGGCGCGGGTGCAGCCGATGCTCCCCCCATGTGCGACGACGATCTCGCGCGCAATCGCAAGGCCTATGCCCGCGCCCGGCTTCGTCTGGCCGGGAACGCGGTAGAACCTGTCAAACAGCCGGGGGATGACCTCCGTCGGGATGCCGTCGCCATGGTCACGGACGCCGAACCGGACAAATCCCAGCGGCGCCGCCGCGGCGGTAAGCTCGATCGCGTGGCCTTCCGGCGAATATTTCGCGGCGTTTGAGAGAAGGTTGATGAACACGTGGCGGAGCCTGGTCGCGTCGACGCTGATCTCGCCGAGACCGGGCTCGACGCGGACCTCGAGCCTCTGGCCCGCCGCGCCGACGAACGTCTTGGCCTCGTCGGCAATGGCGCCGACAAGCGCGACGACGGCGATGGGGCTCCTCTCGAGCGCCGAGGCTCCCGCCTCGAGGCGCGTGAGGTCGAGCAGGGAGTCGAGGATCCGCAGGAGCCGGTCGGCGTCGTCGCGCGCGGACTCGAGCATCTCGGTCTGGCCAGGGGAAAGCGGGCCGAGGGTCTTCTCGAGGAGCAGGTACACCGCCATCCGCAGGCTGGTCAGCGGCGTCTTCAGCTCGTGGCTCACGGTGCCCACCAGGTTCGTCTTAACGTCGTCGAGCAGCCTGAACTTCGTGACATCCTGGAGGATGACCGCCGCGCCGTTGAATTCCGTGAGCTTGTCGCCCACGGCCAGGATGCGCGGGAGGTAGTGCCGGTCCTCCCAGCCCACCCTGAAGGTGACCACGCGCCCGTAGTCCGTCGGCAGGTAGTGCTCCCCCGTCTCAAGGACCAGGGCCAGGGGCTCGGCAAGGCCCGGTGGCAGGCCCTCGGAGAATTCCCGGATGCGCGAGAGTTCCTCTGCGGCGGGATTGCGGATCTCGATGACGCCCTCCCGGGAGACGACGAAAAGGGGTTCGAGCGCCGTCGTGAGCGTGGCCTCCAAGGTGCGCTGCGTCCTGAGCACCTTGGCCATGGTGGCTTCGCGGTAGGCCCGCAGGCGGGCCGCCATCGTGTTGAACGACCTGGCGAGGCTCCCGAGCTCGTCCCCAGAGAACACGGGCACCTGCGTCTCGAGGTCGCCCTCGCCGAGCGCGGTGGCCGACGCGGTCATGGCCTTGATCGGCCTCAGCAGCGACGAGGCGAGAGACCAGGCGAGGATGGCCGACAGGCCGACGGCCGCGCCGATCGTCACGGAAAGGATTCCCACGGCCGTCGTCCCCAGGCGCTCGGCCCGGGCCTCGATCTCGCGGGAAGCCGCATAGTCGTTCGAGCTCAGCCGGTCCAGGGCGTCGATGACCCGGTAGAGCGAATTCTGGTTGGCCCTGAAGTCGTCCAGCGAGGCCGAGCCCCCGGCAGCCAGCGTGCGGTCGCAGAGCGTCGAGAAGTTCTGGAACGCGGTGTCCAGGTCATCGACCAGGCGTGCCCTCGGCGTGCCGGCGGACTCGGCCGACTGCTCCATGAGCTCCTTCGTGAAGTCGGCGCGGCTGTGGTCGAGGGCGCGCTTGGAGCCGATCGGGTCGCTTCCCTGGTAGAAAGCGGCGCTCGACATGAGGGTGGCCGAGGCGCGCATGTCCCTGCTGCCAAGGGCCGAGCGGTAGCTCGCGACCAGGTCCCGCTGCATCGGCCCGGCAAGCTGGTGGCATACGTGGATTGCGTAGCATCCCGTCGCGATGATGACGAGCAGCAGGGGCAGCAGGCCAAAGAAGAGTCGCGTTCGCAGCATGTAGGGCGGGGCCGCTCAGAGCAGGCCCAGCTTGCTACGCTTCCTGTAGAGAGTGGCGGGGTCGATCCCGAGCGTGCGTGCAGCCTCGTCGAGGTTGCGCGAGGACGCAAGGATTCGACGGATGTGCTCGGACTCCAGCTCCTCGAGGGAGACGTGTGCGCCGACCTCGCAGTTTGTGTCGCTCGGGCCGGCAAACTCCTCGGGAAGGTCCGTCAGCTCGATCCTGGCGCCGGGGGCGAGGATCACGGCCCGCTCGATCACGTTGCGAAGCTCCCTGAGGTTGCCAGGCCAGGAATAGCCCGAGAAGGCCTCGAGGACCTGCGGGGAAAAACCCAGCTCCCTGCGCCCGGCCGACGACGCGAAGAACTTGCAGGTGCCGTCGGCGAGGCGCTTCAGGTCCGCGCGCCGGTCGCGCAGGCCGGGCAGGCTCACCATGATCACGTTGAGCCGGTAGAAAAGATCCTCGCGGAAGCGCCCCGCCTTGACCTCCGCGGCGAGGTCCCGGTTGGTCGCGGCGATGACGCGCACGTCGGCCGTCCTCGAGCGCGCCTCCCCCACCCGCTCGTATTCCCTTTCCTGCAGGAGCCTCAGGAGCTTGGGCTGGATCTCCAGCGGCAGCTCGCCGATCTCGTCGAGGAACAGGGTGCCGCCATCCGCGGCCGCCACCTTGCCCGCGGTCTCCGCCACGGCGCCGGTGAAGGACCCCTTGGCGTGGCCGAACAGCTCGCTCTCGAGCAGCTCGCGCGAGAGGCTCGGGCAGTTGACAGTCACGAAGGCGGACTCGCGGCGTGCGCTCCGCTTGTGGATTTCCCGGGCAAGCACGCTCTTCCCGGTGCCGCTCGAGCCCAGGATCAGGATATTGGCGTTGGTTTCCGCGGCCTTGAATGCGATCTGCAGGGCCCGGATCATGGCGGGCTCCTCCGAGGCCAGGTCGACGGGAGGCGCAGCGGACACGATGTCGCTCTCCAGGGCGTGCACCCGGCGCTCCATGGTGCTGGCCTTCGTGACCTTGGCCAGGACGGCCCGGATCTGGTCGGGGGTGAAGGGCTTGGGGATGAAGTCGAAGGCCCCGCGCCTCATGGCCTCGACGGCGGTCGCGATATTGGCGTAGGCCGTGAATAAAATGACCGCCGGGGCCGGATCGAGCTTGGTCAGATGGTCCAGCACGGCCATCCCGTCGTCAGCCCCGAGCTTCAGGTCGAGGAAAACAGCGTCGAAGCCCTCATCCTCGGCCGCCTTTATTGCCTTCGCGGCATTGGGCGCCTCGGACGCCGTGTGTCCTGAGGACTCCACGGCAATCCGCGTCGTCCTGCGTATGGAGGGTTCGTCGTCGACGATAAGGACGCGCATAAGGTGGGTCCGGGAAACGCACTATCTGCCCCGGAACATGACTGACAGAGGAACCGTGAAACAGGTTCCTATTAGATCGTGCAAATTGTCGAATAGCAAGGAGGCCCCCGATTGCAGGACCCCAAAAAAGCCAAGGCGGGGTCGCTTGCGCGACCCCGCCAGGTCCAGCGTCAACTAAATGCTCTCGTAGGCGTTCGCCCCCCGAGATGGCACGGGGAGTATGACCACTTTGACCCGCATGGGTTCCCACTGAAAGCTTGCCAGAAGTGACGCCCGCTCTGAGCGTGCGGCGAGAGCCCGATGCCCCCAGAAATCGCCAAACCGCCCGTCGAAGCCCCCCCGGCCGCTCCCGCCGCGGTCCGCATCACCGACCTCGAGATCAAGGACGCCCAGATCATCTTCGGGGCGGTGTGGCAGCGCCTGGAGGCCGAGGTGGGCCTGGCCCAGCTCCGCTTCCCGAAGGAAATCATACTCTTAGGTGGCGCGCCGGGCGCCGGAAAGGGCTCCAACACCCGGTTCATAGCCAAGGCCCGGGGACTGACCTGCGGCCCGATTGTCATTAGCGCCCTCCTCGATTCCCCCGAGGCGCGCCGGTTCAAGGACGCCGGCAGCATGGTCGGCGACCGCGAGGTCATAGACCTGCTCTTCCACCGCCTTCTCCAGCCCCAGTACCGGGATGGCGTCATCCTCGACGGGTTTCCCCGCACGAAGGTCCAGGTCGAGTGCCTCAAGCTCCTCGTCGACAAGATGCAGGCGCTGCGCAAGGAATTCTACCGCACGCCGGTGGGCATCCATTTCCGCCAGCCCACGATCCACATCATGGTCCTCTTCGTGGACGAGGCGACGAGCGTCGCGCGCCAGATCCGGCGCGGCGTCGAGGTGCGCGCTCACAACAAGGAGGTGCGGCGAACGGGCATCGGCGAGCTCATGGAGGAGCGCTCGACGGATTTCGACAAGGCCCTCGCCCAGCGCCGGTACCGCGTGTTCAAGGAGCAGACATGGGATGCGCTCCAGGAGCTCAAGGAGATCTTCCACTATCATTTTGTGAACGCCCAGGGAACGCTCCCCGAGGTGGAGAAGAACATCCTGCGCGAGCTGGAGTATCAGAGCACGCTGGAGCTCGACCCGAGGACCGTCGACCGCCTGAGGGCGATCCCCGTCGCCAGCGAGATCGTCGTGCACGCGCGCCAGGAGCTCGTCAAACGCCTCGACTCCTACGAGCTCGAGCACGAGGAGCTGTTCAGCACTGTGGCCGTCTTCATCGAGAAGAAGATCATGCCGATCGTTCTGCGGCACGCGATCTCGGGCACGGCGCTCGTCAACACCGAGGACCTGACCCTCGAGGATCCGCGGGCGCTCGCGATGCTGATCGATATCTTCTCGGAGCGCGGCTATCACGCCGCCGTGGACCTGCACCGCATCGAGATCCCTGAGCACGTGGACCTCAAGACGGGCGCCGTGAGGTGCCGCCACAAGAAGGTGTTCCGGATCCAGATCCGGTTCACGGGCTCCGAGATCCGCAGGGGCTAGAACCTACTCGAAGCGGAGGGCCTCGATCGGGTCGAGGGATGCCGCCTTCCACGCGGGATAAAGGCCGAACGCGATCCCGATGATGGAGCAGACGACCACACCCGTGATGGCCCAGCCCCACGGGAACACGACGGAGACAGAAAGGGCGACCGCGAGGGCGTCGCCCGCGCAGGTGCCAAGCACGATGCCGAACAGGCCGCCGGTGACCGAGAGGACGACCGACTCGACCAGGAACTGGGTCAGGATGATGATCTTGCGGGCGCCGACGGCCTTGCGGACGCCGATCTCCTTGGTCCTCTCCGTCACGCTGACGAGCATGATGTTCATGATCCCGACGCCCGCGGCGAGCAGGGCGATCGCGCTGATGATGAAGGCGCCTCCGCTGATCACGTCGGCGATCTTTGCAAAGGCGGCGATGAGCGAGTCGTTGGAGTAGAGCTCAAAGTCGTTCTGCTGCTCGGGCCTGAGGCCGCGCACGACCCTCATGCAGGCGATGCCCTTTTCCATCGTCGTCTGGTAGAGGTCCTGCGAGGGCGCCTGGGTCGCGATGTTGACCGTGTAGTTGTCCGCGCCGAGCTCCATCAGGAACCGCGTGATGGGCACGATCATGAAGCTGTCCTGGCTCTCGCCGAACGAGGAGCCCTTCTTGGCGAAGGTCCCGACGACCGTGTACGTGTGCCCGTCCGCGCTGACGCGCTTGCCGAGCGGGCTCTCGGCGGGGAACAGCTTCTCGACGATGTCCGTTCCGATGACGCAGACGGGGCTCAGGAGGTCGACGTCGGCAGCCGTGAGGTTGCGCCCCGTGTCTATGGCGAACTGGTTCGCCGTCGTGAAATTTTGGTCGGTCCCTATGAAATCGAGCTCGGGCGTGGTCTTGCGGTTGGCATAGGTCGCCGTCACCGGCCTGTTGCGCTCGAAGGCCTTCATGCAGACGACCTCGGTCGCGTCGCCCATCAGGTCGACGTAGCGCTGCGCCTCCGCGAGCGTGATGTTCCGGCGCGAGTCGTACTTGTGGCGGTCGTTGCCGTCCACGGTGATGCCCTGCGGCAGCTTGCCGAACTGGAACATGTTCGAGCCGAGGAAACTCAGTCCGGTCTCGATCGAGCCGCGCAGGGCCGAGACGGCCGTCATGACGCCGATGACCGAGAAGACGCCGATCGTGATCCCGGACATCGTGAGGAACGAACGGAGCTTGTTGACCCCGAGCGAGCTGAAAGCCATCCTTAGGATCTCATTCATAGCGGAGGGCGACGACGGGATCGAGGCGCGACGCGCCGAGCGCCGGCACAAAGCCCGAGACGATGCCCGTCATGATCGCGACAAACATGGACGTGAAGACGAGGCTGACAGAGAAGACGAGGGGGAACGAAGGCATCGCTGACTTCACCACGGCGCAGAGGCCGTAGGTCAGGCCCAGGCCGGCAAAGCCGCCCACGGCGCAGATCGCGACGGCCTCGATCAGGAACTGCAGCAGGATCGTGCGACGGCGCGCTCCCAGCGCCTTGCGGGTGCCGATCTCCTTCGTGCGCTCCCGGACGCTCACGAAAGTGATGTTCATGATGCCGATGGCGCCGACGAATAGGGAGAGGCCCGTCACGAAAAGGCCCGCGAAGGCGATGCCCTGCTTGATCGGGTCCAGCTGCTTCTTGAACGCCTGGCCCTCGTTGATGGAGAAGTTGTCCCGCTCGCCGGGCACCATGCCGCGCACGCGGCGCATCGCGCCGATAAGCTCGTCGCGGGCCTCAGGGACCCTGGTCTTGTCGCGGATCTTCACCTGGAGCTCGGTGTTCTCGTCGCGGATCCCGAAATACTTCCGGTAGGCGCCAAGAGGCATCAGCATGTAGTTGTCGAAGCTGAAGAGCCCGAGGAACGATCCCTGCTTGGCTAGCACCCCGATCACCGTGAAGGGCTGGCCCTGGACCGTGATGGTCCCACCGATCGCCGAGCGCCCTGGAAAGAGCGCGTGCGCGACGTCATAGCCGAGGTTGCAGACCTGGCGCGCCGACTCGCTCTCGGACTCGCTGAACATGCGGCCCTCCTCGAAGTCGGTCGATACGATCCGCCCGTAGTCGGCCGTCGTGCCGCGCGTGAACACGCCGCTGACGCTGGCCCCGTTTGCCTTGACCGTCGACTGCCTGGCGTCGCAGAAGACCGCGACCTCGAGCTCGGAGTTCGGCGTCGCCGCGATGACCGCGTTGAGGGCCACGGCGTCCTGGGGGCGCATCGGCGGCCGGTTCACGTAGTTCCACCAGTCGTCGACCTGGTTCCACGGCCACTTCTGGACGTAGATCACGTCGTCCCCGAGCATGGAGAGGCTGCGGTCGAAACCGATGTCTATGCCGCGGATCGCGGTTCCCATCAGGGTCACGGCGACGATGCCGATGATGACGCCGAGCGCCGTCAGGGCCGAGCGCATCTTGTTGGCGCGGATCTGCGCCATAGCTATGCGGAGCGACTCGGTGATCTCGTAGGCGAGGCGGTCCATGACAGGGTCAGTCGACGGGGCCGTCGCTCTCAATGAGCCCGTCGCGGAGGCGGACGATGCGGCGCGCGTGACGCGCGATGGATTCCTCGTGCGTGACCACGATGAGCGTGTTGCCCAGCTCGTAGAGGTCCTCGAAGAGCGCCATGATCTCGACGCCCGTCTTGGAGTCCAGGTTCCCGGTCGGCTCGTCGGCGAGGATGATCGAGGGCCTGTTCACGAGGGCGCGCGCGATGGCGACGCGCTGGCGCTGGCCGCCGGACAGCTCGTTCGGCTTGTGGTGGATGCGGTCCTTCAGGCCGACGCTCTCCAGGACCTGCCTGGCGCGCTCATGGCGCTCATGGGGCGGGATGCCGGCGTAGATGAGGGGAAGCTCGACGTTCTTTAGGGCGTCGGACCGGGCGAGAAGGTTGAAGGTCTGGAAAACGAAGCCGATCTCGCGGTTGCGTATGTCCGCGAGCTCGTCGTCCACCATCGCGGCCACGTCGTGGTTGTTGAACTCGTACTTGCCGGACGTCGGCGTGTCCAGGCAGCCCAGCATGTTCATCAGGGTCGACTTGCCCGACCCCGACGGGCCCATGATCGCAAGGTACTCGTTCCGGTGGATGCTGAGCGAGACGCCGCGCAGGGCGTGGATCGTCTCGTCGCCCATGTGGTAGAGCTTGGTCACGCCCTCGATGGAGATGACCAGCGGCCCTACCGGGCGCACGGCGCGTGCCTCAACGGGTGCCACAGGGGTCATGGGCGTCCTACTTCGAGTCGGTGCCCTCTGGCTTGGGCTTCTCGATCTTCACGTCGGATCCATCCTTCAGGGTGCGGCTGATCGCCGCATAGGGCCCCGCGACGACCTCGTCGCCGGCGTGGATGCCCGACTTCACCTCGATCATCGCGTTGTCGGCGATTCCCGTCTCGACGCGGACCATCTTCACCTTGTCGCCGTCCTTCACGAACACCACCCGCTGGAGCTTGTCCAGGTCGTGGTGGGCGTCCGTCTTCTCGGTCTCGACCTCGAGGTCGTTGCCGGAGCGCTCCTTGGCCTCCTTCTCCTTCTGCTTCTCAAGGTCCTCGGCGCTCATTCCGACCTTGTCGCGGACGGTGACGCTCTGGATCGGAACGGCGACGACGTCCTTGACCGTCTTGGTCTCGATGTCGGCGGTGGCGCTCATCCCCGGTCGCAGGGCGAGGTCCTTGTCGGAGATGCGGATCTTGACGATGAAATTGGTGACCTCGTCCGAGACGGTCCCGGAATTGGCGGCGCCGCTGCCGGTGCCGCCCGCGTTGTCGGCGGACGCGGCGAGCTCGCGGACGACGCCGCTGAACTTTCGGTCGGGATAGGCGTCGATGCTGATGGTGACCGGGTCCCCGACCTTCACGTTGACGATGTCGTTCTCGTTCACCTTCACGCGGACCTCCATCTTGCTGAGGTCGGCCACGCGCATGATCTCCGTGCCGGCGAACTCCGACGACGACTGGACGCGCTCGGCCACCTCGGACGAGCGGGAGCTGACGGTGCCGTCCATCGGGGAGTAGATCGACGTCTTGGAAAGCGAGTCCTTGGCCTGCTTGAGGAAGCCCTCGGCCTCGTCCACACCCGCGAGCGCGGACTGGCGGTTGGCCTTCGCGGCGTCGAACGCCGTCTTGTAGGACACGTAGTCGAAGTCCGAGACGAGCTTACGGTCGTAAAGGTCCTGGTACTTCTTCAGGTCGGCCTCGGCCTTCTCGAGCTGCACGAGGCTGTTGATGGCGGTGGCCCGGGCGGCGGCGACGGCGGCCACCTGCTGGTCGACCTGGGCCTGGTAGAAGTCGGGCTTGATGGTGACGATCACGTCACCTTTCTTGACCGCCATGCCCTCGCGGAACGGGAGCGAGGTGATCTCGCCGAAGACCTCGGGGGTGATCTTCACCTCGACCTCGGGCTGCACCTTGCCGGTGGCGGTGACGACCTGGACGATGGTCTTCGTGACGGCCTTCTCGGTCGTGATTCCGATGGCCTTGCCGCTGGACTTCTTCTTGGCGACCGCCAGTCCTCCGAGGACAAGCAGGAGCACGGTGGCGCCGATGAGGTACCATTTGAGCTTGGATTTCCGGCGCGGCTTGACCACGGGCGACACGGAGGCGGGCCCGGACGAAAGGGAGGCAGTCATGGAGGGAGCATTCACGGGTAATAGGTTGTGGGTCAAACGTTCATGCCACTTCCCGCGCCTTGCTCTCCGGAAATAACAGCGTGGGGGGACCGCGACCGGTCCCCCCACGCTAACACAACTAACAACGAGCAATTGCGAAGAGAACCGGGGAGCCCGGAAACGGGAACGATATTGCGGCCAGACGCGGCAAAAGCGCGCCGAACCCCCCTGGTGTCGAGGTCGGACTGCATGAAACCGGGCCTGCCGTGGCTTGGCATGACAGCACAACACCACCGGGAACGCAGAAGTTACACTAAACTTTGATGAACGGGTTGGCGGGCGGATAGGCGGGCCCGCCCGCGATCAGCCCGCCCCGGGGGCCTGGGAAGGCACCGTGGCATAGAGCTCGGGCGGCGGCTGCCGGCCGCAGGAAACGGGAAGCGCCCGGGCTGCGGAAACCGGCCGGCCCCTGAGGTACGCGGAAAGGGCCCCGGGCTCCGCGCCCACCCAAGGCGGGATCTCGACAGGGGACGCCGAGACCTCGGGATCCGCCGCCTGAATGCCCCGCGCCGTCGAGAAGACAAGGACAGTGTGCCCGAGGCGCCCGAAAGGCGTGTCGACGTAGTACGAGAGGAGCTCCGGCGAGCGCGTCTCCTGTCCCGACATCATCCGGCGCAGCAGGAAGGACACGCTCTCGACGAAGCATGCGTTTGGCGGGCGCCGCGCAATCGCCCGCCCCGCCAGCTCGCGCTCTCCCACCCACGACCACGCTGCGAACCCCGGGTCGATCGCGCGGAAGAGGGGCCCCGGTGCGGCCTCGTCCCGGGCGACGGTGTTGCGGGTCAGCGACAGGCTCTGCGTGCCATCGGTGTCGGTGTAGAACCAGAGGATGCCCGAGAGCTCGAACACCGTGGCGTAGACGACGCGGGGGTACGGACTGCGCCTGTTCCAGCTGTGCGCGCCGGAGTTCTCGATGCGGGCCACGCGGACCCACCCGAGGTCGCCCAGCAGCGCGCGCGCCGCCGCGGCGTCAGCGAGCCCGTCGGGCGGCGTGACCGACGCGCGGGCCGCGGGCTGCATGGCGCAGAGCAAAAGGACGAGGGCGAGGGCTCGCATGCCCGTGTAAACCCCGGCCACGGCAAGCGGGATTCATAAATGCGACGGGGCGCGCCACATTAGCGCCGAACGGCCGGCGCCGTGCGCCGGATTCTAGTCAACCCTGCCGAGAAGCGAGCGGATCCGGTCCTGGTAGCCGCGGCTCAGGCGAAGCTTCGTGCCATCCTGGAGCACGACCGCGTATTCCCCCTCGAAGGACGGGCTCAGCTTCCTGAGGCGGTCCACGTTCACGATCGTCGAGCGGTGGATCCTGATGAAGCGGTTCGGGTCGAGGCGCTCCTCCAGAGCGGCCATCGTGCCGCGCATGAGGTGGGTGCGCCCCGTCACGTGGAACTTCACATAGTCGCCCTCGGCCTCGATCCAGTCGATCTCGCTCGTCTTCAGGAATATGATCTCCCCGGAGGACTTGAGGAGGATGCGGTCGCGGCTCTCCCCCTCGAGATGCTCGATCAGGCGGGTCAGGCGCGTGTCGACCCCGTCCCTGCGCTTGCGGATGACGAGCTCGCGAGCCCGCTCCAGCGCCGCGGCGAAGCGCGCGTCATCATACGGCTTTAGGAGGTAGTCGACCGCGTTGAACTCGAACGCGCGGAGCGCGTACTCGTCGTACGCGGTCACGAAGACGACGACCGGGGCCGCCTCCCGCCCGACGCGCAGCAGCGTCTCGAACCCGTCGCACCCAACCATCTGCACGTCGAGGAAGACGAGGTCGGGGCGCAGCTGCTGGATGAGCTCGGCGGCCTCGATGCCCCCGGTCGCCTCGCCGACGATCTCAACATCGGCGTCGCGCTCCAGCAGGAGGCGGACGCCGCGCCTTGCGAGGGGCTCGTCGTCTGCGATGAGGGTGCGGATGCGGTTCGTCGCCGCGGGGGGGTGGAGCAAGTGCGCTGCGGTTCGGTTTGGGCTCATGGGCGGCAGGGTAAAGTGATCTCTACGGAGATTCCGCCCGAGGCCTGGCCCCGGACCGTCATGCGGCCCTCAGGGCCGTACAGCTTCGTCAGCCGCTCCCGAGTGTTGGTGAGCCCGGTGCCCTCGACCACGCGCCTGTTGGCCGGGAGCCCAGGGCCGTCGTCCTTCACCTCAAGCCGGAGGAAATCACTCTCGACCCGGCCCGATATGTCAACGATGCCCGGGCCGGACTTCGGCGCAACGCCGTGAAGGATCGCGTTCTCGACAATCGGCTGGAGAAGGAGCCACGGGACCTGGGCGAGCAGCGCCTCCTCCTCGACCGCGATGTTCACGGTGAGGCGGTCCGGAAACCGTGCCTTCTGAATCTCGATGTAGCGTTCCAGAAAATCCATTTCAACCCGAAGCGAAGTTTCGTTGTCGTGGTTACTGTCCAGCGACATCCGGAGGAGAGAACCCAGCCGCGCAATCAAAGTTACAGCCATTTCACTCTTCCCGTCGCGCACCATGACCGAGATCGTGTTCAGGGTGTTGAAGAGGAAATGGGGCTTGAGCTGCTCCCGGAGCGCCTTGAGCTCGGCCTCGATCAGCTTGTTCTCGAGCTGCGCCGCTCGGACCTCCTCGTTCTTGTACTTGCGCTGGAGCTCGCCGCCGTAGCCGAACGCGATCACCGCCCAGTAGCAGGCCATGTCCACGAAATTGTGCCCGACGAAATTTTGCGTCGCCTGCCTCCAGAATCCCCATTCCACCTCATTGAAGAGGATGCGGTAGGCCTCGGTGCGGCCGAGGTAGTAGGTCGCCATCACCACGAAGCTGAAGAGGAAATGGAAGAGTATCCCGCCCACCCACTTGCCGGAGTTGAGGGGCATCCGCTCGCGCAGCATCAGGACGAAGGGCGCCATGCACGCCCACATCGCGGCGCGACCGAACTGGGGGATGGCCATGTCGACGAACCGGCTTCCGCCATGGTCGGAGCGCACGTTGAAGAAGACCTCAAGCGAGAGCACGAGGCCTAGGAAGGCCCAGCCCGCCGAGGTGGCAGCTATCCGTAGCCATCTATTCTTCATCGCATCGACGGGTGTCATTCCGCTGCCCCGTCGGCTTGTTCAAGCCGATACCCTCCAGTTTGCGTCGAATCGACGGAATTCTGCGACGACCGCACCCCCGGGCGCGTCCAAATTGCGGACGCCAAGGCACCGCAAACGAGTTCCCTGCGGGTCAGCCGCGACGCTCCTGCTCCGCCCAGAGCGCCGCGCCCACGATCCCGGCCTCGTTGAAGAATTCGGAGGGCACCATTCTCGCCCGCGGCTTCACGTATTTGAAGAACTTGTCGTGCTTCGCGCTCACGCCGCCCCCGATGATGATCAGCTCGGGCCAGAGGATGTCCTCGAGGACGTTGATGTACTTGCCCAGGCGCTGGCCCCACGCCTTCCACGTGAGGTCCTTTCGGTGCTTGACCGAGGCGGCCACGCGCTTCTCGGCGTCGCGGCCGTCCATCTGCAGGTGGCCGAGCTCGCACGGAAAGAGGGCCCCCCGGAAGAACAGGACCGAGCCGACGCCCGTCCCGAGCGTCAGCATCAGGGCCTTGCCGTCGAAATCCTTGCCGGTTCCAAAGCGCATCTCGGCCAGGCCCGCCGCGGCGGCGTCGTTCGTCAGCGCGACCTGGACGCCTATCACCTTGCTGAACAGGCTGATGCCGTCGCATCCGATGAACTTCTTGTCGAGGTTCGCCGAGGTGAGGATGGTGTTGGTGTGAATCACCCCGGGGAAGCCGATCCCTACGGGACCCCGCCAGCGGAAGTGCGCCGCGATCATTCCCGCCGCGTCGGCCATCTCGCTTGGGGAGAGCCTGAGCGGCGTCTCGATCTTGAACCGCTCCCCGATGAGCTTGCCGGTCGCCGTGTCCACCGGCGCGCCCTTGATCGCCGAGCCGCCGATATCGATTCCGAGTACCTTCATGAGGTCGCACATAGACAGCACCACGGCCGCATTTCAATGCCGTGTTTTGGAGGGCACCCCGAAAGGCGCCCGGGCCATGCCCTTGACGCCGGGGCGGGGCCGCGATGCGCTCATGCGCGTGAAAATCACCTACTATCTCGAGGTCATTTCATCGTGGTGCAACTGGGTCGAGCCGGTCTGGGCGGACCTCAAGGCGCGCTATGCGGGGCGGGTGGATTTTGAGTGGCGGATCGCCCTGATGAAGCCCGGGGACTTCCCGGTCTCGCGCGAGCAGTGCGATTGGTTCTACCGCCGCAGCGGCGGCACGGTGATGCGCTCGCCCGTGATGCTCAACTCGGGATGGTTCGAGAGGCGTCCCGGGGACTCCTTCGACAACCCAAGCCTCGTCGCGGAGGCGGGGAGGGACTTCGGCTTCTTGGACGACACGGTCAGGCTGGCGCTGGCTAGGGCGGCCCTGGTCGACGGCCGCAAGGTTGGCCGGATGACCGAGTCGGTTGCGATCGCGTCCAAGGCCGCCGGGATCCCCGCGGCCAAGCTGCGCGCCCGAGCCGAGTCGGCCGCGGTCAAGGCCCGCGTGGAGGCAAGCACGGCCGAGTTCTTCTCGCACCGGATCTCGCAGCGGCCCGCGTTCATCCTCGAGGACCCGATCGGCGACAAGGCCGTGTTCTCGGGGCTTGTGCGGCTTGAACCCCTGACGGCCACGCTCGACGCGATGCTTTCGGATACGGCGGCGTATGCCGCGCACAAGGCGCACCACGGCGCGCCGCCCAACGTCTGACCCAGAAAAACCATGGACTACGTCAACCTCGGCAGGACCGGACTGAAGGTGTCCCGCGTGTGCATGGGCACGATGACCTACGGGTCCAAGGCGTGGCGCGAGTGGATGATCGAGGAGCCGGAGAGCCAGCCCTTCTTCAGGCGCGCCTTTGAGCTCGGCATCAACTTCTTCGACACGGCTGACATGTACTCCGTCGGCGTCAGCGAGGAGATCGTGGGCCGCGCGATGAAGGAATACGGCCAGGGGCGCGACCGCGTGGTCATAGCCACGAAAGTCTACAACCCGATGGGGAGCGACCCGAACCAGCGCGGCCTCTCGCGCAAGCACATCCGCCATGCCCTCGAGGACAGCCTGCGCCGCCTCGGCACCGACTACGTCGACCTCTACCAGATCCACCGCTTTGATCCCCTGACCCCGGTCGAGGAGACCATGGAGGCCCTGAACGACCTGGTCCGCGAGGGCAAGGTGCTGCACCTGGGGGCCTCGTCGATGTTCGCGTGGCAGCTCTCGAAGATGCTTCACACGGCGGACGCGAGGGGATGGACGCCGTTCGTCACGATGCAGAACCACTACAACCTCCTCTACCGGGAGGAGGAGCGTGAGATGGTCCCGCTCTGCGTCGACCGCGGGGTCGCCCTCATCCCATGGAGCCCGCTGGCCCGGGGCGTGCTCGCGCGCGGCGCCGGCTCGGGCACCGTGCGCGACCGCACGGACGGGTATGCACGCAACCTCTATGGCGAGGCGCTTCCGGCGGCCGACCAGCTTGTCGTCGGCGCCGTCCAGAAGATCGCGGCGGCCCGCGGGGTCGCCCCGGCGCAGGTCGCGCTCGCATGGCTGAGCGGCAAGCCGGGCGTCGTGGCGCCGATCGTGGGGGCGTCCAAGCTCCAGCACCTCGAGGACGCGGTCGCGTCGCTCAGCCTAAAGCTGACGCCCACCGAGGTGAGCGCGCTCGAGGCCCCGTACATCCCCCACGCCATCTCCGGCCACTCATGAGGATGTCGGGCGCCCCGGCGTGGCTTGCGGTGCTCGCGATGGCCGCGTCGCTCCATGCGGCGACCGGCGTCGTCTTTGACGACAGGAATGGCGACGGCGTACGCGGGGACGCCGAGCCGGGCCTTGCCTCAGTCGAGGTGTCGAACGGCGTCGACGTTGCGGTCACGGCGGCGGACGGGAGCTACCAGATCGCGGACCGCGCCGGCGCGGGAGTCTTCGTGGTGAAGCCGCGCGGCTGGGCGCCGGCGCTCGGAAGGGACAACCTGCCGCAGTTCCACCTGCAGCCCGGGCCCGGACGGCGCGCGGACTTCGCTCTGCACCGGGTCGACGAGCCCGACGGCCTGAGGGCGCTCATCTTCACGGACACGCAGCCCGTGTCCCCCGCGGAGGTGGGCTACCTCGAGCGCGGCGTCGTCGACAAGCTCCCCAGGCGGACGGACATCTCCTTTGGCGTCACGCTCGGCGACATCGTCTACGGCAGGACGGACCTCTTTGGCGAGGTTAACGCCGTGATGGCGAAGGCCGGGGTGCCCTGGTACGCGCTGCCGGGGAACCACGACCTTGTTCTCGGCACGCCCGACGAGGCCGCCGCGGTCGCGCCGTTCGAGGCCGTCTATGGTCCCTCGACGTACGCGTTCCACGCGGGACCCGCGCTCTTCGTCGCCCTCGACGACGTGCGCCCGCTGGGCGGCCCCCGCTTCATCGGCGGGCTCCGCGAGGAGCAGATTCAGTTCCTGGGCAACCTCCTGCGCCTGGCGCCGGCCGACGAGTGGGTCGTGCTGATGATGCACATCCCGATCTTCTCGCCGGACCCGTCGGGTACGGAGGCCTTCAGGAAGGCGGACCGCCTAAGGCTTTTTGCGCTCCTCGAGGGGCGCACACGGCTCCTCATCCTCTCCGGGCACACGCATTACCAGCGCCACGTGATGTACGGCCCCGCGGACGGGTGGAACGGAGCCGCTCCGCTCCACGACTACAACGTCGCCGCGGCGTGCGGCGGTTTCTGGGGAGGCCCGCGGGATGCCGAGGGCATCCCGGTATCGACCATGTGGGATGGCACGCCGCCCGGCTATGCGGTCCTCGGTTTTCACGGCGACGCGGTGTCTCTCGACTATGTCCCCGCGCGCCTGCCCGAGGACGCGCAGCTCGCCCTCCATGTCCCGCAGGCCGTGGCTCCGGGACAGGGCTACGTGTCCTTCTACGCGAATGTCTTCAACGGCGACGACGGTTGGATTGTCGAGGCACGCGTCGATGACCGCGCCTGGGGGCCGATCAAGCGCATCCTCGGGTGGGACCCCACCTACGCCGCCGCCTTCCTGGCCCAGGACGCAGCGGGCAAGCCGCTGCCCGGGCCCAGGTTGCCCGACCCCGTGGTCTGCTACCACCTGTGGCGGGGAAGCCTCCCGGCCGACCTCGCTCCGGGAGCGCACAACGTCGAGGTGCGGGCCACGGACCCCCAAGGTCGCGTATTCACGGGGGGCGAAGCCTTCGCCATCGCCCGTCCCTGACGGGCCCGCGTTGAGGCAATGCCCGACGCTACTTGAACAGCCATTCGGTGAGCAAAAGTCCAAAATAGAACTGCCACGTCTTTCTTGAGCCTTCCTGCAGGAGTACTGATCGATCGTAGAGCAGGTAACTGGACGTCTTCCCGTTCTTGCGAATCACCACGCGGCTGCCAGGGGCAATCCTATAGGGCGGTATACCCTTCCCCGCCTTGAATCCGCGCTTGATCCGCGCCAGCTCTCTCTCGAATAAACGCCGCTGGTCAGCGTCGAGGGTTATCGTCCGCGGGCCGCCCACTTCACTGACTGTTATGATGCTTGCCATGAGGTCCTACCAGTTGTGGAAGGGATTCCAGCAACCGTTTCCGGATTCTTTCTTGGCCCCCGGCGATTCGTAATCGATCCCGTCATGCGAATACGTCGTGGATGTCTCCTCATCCCCCGCCATATGGGTCCCGCTCATGTAACCAACCGATCCGTATACAGTTATCTTGTGCGGAAATGTCGTCAAATTGAAGGCCATCGCCTTTGCGAGCAGCTCGGCCACGGGCCGGGGCTCCGGACCCTTTGGATCCGCATGCCCGGTGTTGCATCCGGATAGGTAGATGTCCGCGGCATCGCACCAATTGAGCGTCATGAGGGCCGTAGCCGCCTTGGCGACTGTTGGCCCAAAGATATCATCGACGGAGGACGGGCATCCGTGAGCAACGATTTCGAGCAGGCCGAGACACGGTTTCTTGGGATCCAATTGCAACTCCTGCTGTGTCAATTTGACCAGGTCAGCCAGGCTATCGTAATCCGTCACTCGTCCCCAATTCGCAGGCAAAGCCCCGTCGACATCCCCATCTTCATCAGTCAGCGCATTCGGATCCCATCCCTTTGCGCACGTAGCAATGACGCTCTTGCCATTCGCCATGTTTATCCCGTGGTCGCGATGGAACCGGTCACTTTGAAATGCCGGTCATGTTCCGTGAGGACGATCCATGGCCAAAAAATCGAATCGGGTTGAACGCCGGTTCCTTTCATGGAGTTCGAATGCGCCGCCATTTCATACGCATTGGAGCCATGGGGAAAGCCGGATTCCACGTAATTTTGCGTAGGAAAAGCCCATGACGGGCCGGCCTTAGGCTGCCCTCATGGACAGCGCTCGTCTCCTCCCATGCCGTCAGCCCGCTCCATCTCGGTCTGCATGGCCCTCACGGTCGCCCTGAGGCTGGCCGCGGCGTCCACGGATCCCGGGGTTGGATGCGAGGGCACACCGCCGCTCCGGGTCTTCACGGCGCGCGACACCGGGGTCCCCACAATGGCATGGTCGGCCGCGCAGGACCAGGACGGGAGGATGTACTTCGGCTGCGACACGGTGGTCTCGTTCGACGGGGACCGCTGGCACCCCGAAAACGTCGACCCAACGGCATTTGTCCGCGGGCTGGACGTGGGTCCGAACGGACGCATCTGGGTCGCCGCGACGAACCAGATCGGCTACCTTGAGCCCGCGGCACGCGGGGTCCTCGAATACCATTCGCTGGTGGACCGGCTTACCGAGGGCACGCCCAGCCTCGGCGACGTGTGGCGCGCCTACGCCCTTGGCGACGACGCGGCCGTCTTCGTCGCCCATGACCGCGTGCTGCGGTGGGACGGCCAGAAATTCACAACGTGGCCGTTTCCCGGGATGCACCTGCTCTGGTCCACCCGGACGGCCAAAGGTATCTACGTCGACTATCCCCCGCTCGGGCTCCTGAAGATGGGCCCAGACGGGCCTGCGGTCGCCGTGCCGGCGTCGGTCATCGGCCCTTCCGCCGTAGGCTGGATCGACGATTCGGGACCCGACTGGCTCCTCCTGACGCCGCAGGGTCTCAAGGTCCTGCATGACGGCGCCTGCACGCCGCTGCGCTCAGCCGCCTCCACGTTTATCCAGTCAAACACCGCCACCTGCGCCCTCCGCCTGAAAAACGGCACGCTGGCGGTGGGCACGTTGAAGGGCGGCATCGCGCTGTTCGGGCACACGGGCGAGGTCCTGCGCATCTTCAACCACGGCACCGGGCTGCCCTCGAACCAGGTGTACTCGCTCTTCGTTGACCGGGACGGCGCCCTGTGGGGAATGGGACCCGCGCACATCTTCCGCCTCGGCATGAATTCCGGCACCGCGCTCTACGACGAGCGCTCGGGGTATCCCGCGGGAGGCGCCTATTCGCTGGATGCGAGCTCAGGATCCATCGTCATCTCCTCGCACAATGACGCGTTCCGGCTGGATCCCTCGCCGGATTCCGGCGGCGCCGGCAGGTTTGACGCCCTCGGCCTCACGAGCGGACGCGTCTACAGCATCCTCTCCGTCGCGCGGGGAGTGGCCGTGAGCGACCTGCAGGGACTCGGCCTGCTTGACCGGGGCGCGCGAAGGCCGCTCGGCTCGATCAGCGAGGGCGTGCTCAGGACCGGCCTGTCGCGCGCGCGGCCCGGATGGATCCTCGCGTCGCTCATCGACCGCGTCGTCTCGGTCGACCCGGCCACCGGCGAAACGCTCGTCGTCGCCAGCGGCCTGCCGGATTACGGAGAAACGGTCGTCGACGATTCGTCGGGACGCGTCTGGATCGGGACCCCTTCGCGCGGGATCTTCGTCGCGGAGCCCGGCGACACCAGGGCCGTGCCAGCCGGGCCCCGCTTCGGCTCCCTGCCGCCGGCCGGCACCGCGTATGTGACGATGGCCGGAGACGCGGTCGTGGTGTTGACCAGCGCGGGAGGCTTCGTCCTCGACCCGTCGTCGCGCCGTTTCCAGCGCATCGAGAATCTTCCCGTCGGAATCCCGTCGGCTGTCTCTAACGCGGACGGCGCAGGGGCCGTGTGGGCGGCCCTTTACCCCGACTCCGGCGGCCACTCTTCCCGGATCGGGCGGATCAGCGTCTCAGGGGGCGTCGCGACATGGAGCCCGCGCTCCCTTGAGGGAAACGCCTCGCTGGGATCGATCCTCGGGCTCCGCGTCATCGGCGCCGGCGAGCACGAGGAGCTGTGGATTTCAGGAACGGAGGGCCTGCTTCGCGCCCGCCACGCGGCGCTCCTCCCGCAGCCGCCCCCCAAGAAGCCTCAGGTCCGGGCGTGGGTGATGGCCGACACTCCCGCGGGACGCGCACCCGTCGCGGGCGTGCTGCCGTATTCGACGCGGGGCGTGCACATCGAGTACGCCTCGCTCGACTACGGCATGAGGGACTCCGAGGGCTTCCAGACGCTCCTGGGCGGCGCCGAGAACGAATGGTCGCCGGCGACCGACTCCGCCGAGCGAGACATCTCGGGGCTCCGGGAGGGCGGCTACGACTTCAGGGTGCGGCTCGTGACAGACTCGGGCGAAGCCGGCAGCGTCGCGCAGCTGCGCTTCGGCATTGCGCCTCCCTGGTGGAGGACCCCGCTCGCGAGGGCGGCGTTTGCTCTGGCCGCCGTCCTTGGCGCGGCGGGCCTCCTAAGGCTTCGCACGCGCGCGCTCAAGCGCCGCGCCGAAGCCCTCGAGGGGATGGTGCGCAAGCGGACGGAGGAGCTCGAGAAGGCGAACGCCGCCAAGACGGAATTTGTGGCGAGCATGAGCCATGAGATCCGGAACCCGATGGGCGGCATCCTCTCTTCCGCGACGGAACTGGCGGAGACGCCGCTGGAGCCCGGACAGCAGAGGCTCGTCACCACATTGCAGAGCTGCGCCGTGTTCCTGGCCTCGCTCGTGGAGGATGTCCTCGACTACGCCGCCATCGAGGCCGGCGCCTACGCGATGACGCGGTCGAGCTTCAGGCCCCGGGACATCCTCGACACCGTCGTGACGATGCTCGAGCCGCGCGCCGCCGAGGGCTGCATGGGCGTCGCCGTCGACCCGGACCTTCCCGAGCACCTGGTCGGCGACGCGGCGCGCATCCAGCAGGTGATGGTGAATTTTGCCGCGAACTCCCTTAAGTTTGGGGGAAAGTCCGTCTGGCTCTCGGCGCGCACCGACGGGGACCAAGTCATGTTCACCGTAGCCGATGACGGGGTAGGCGTCCCCGCCGACGAGCAGAAGAACCTGTTCATCCGCTTCTCCCGGCTCAAGTCGGCTCGCACCGCGGCGATTCCCGGCTCGGGCCTCGGCCTGGCGGTGTGCCGCGCCCTCGCCGACCGGATGGGCGGATCCGTCGGCTTTGCCCCGGCGCCCGGCGGCGGCTCGATTTTCCACCTGCGGATCCCGCTTCTCGCGGCCCCGGTACCCGAGGCGGCGCCCTCGCCTGACGGCAAGGGCAGGCGGGTCCTCGTCGTCGAGGACATCGACTACAATGCCCGGGCCCTCGGACTCATGCTGGGCAGGCTCGGGTTCGACGTCACCCTTGCGGCCGACGGCGAGCAGGCGCTCGCCTGCCTGGCAAGGGAAAGCTTCCACGCGGTCTTCCTCGACTGCGACCTTCCCCTCATGGGGGGCATCGAGGTGGCGCGGCGCCTTCGCGCCTCGGAGTCGACGGGATCCCGGACGCTGGTTGTCGCGACCACGGCGCTCTCGGGGGCGCACGAGCGCAGCGCCTGCATCGCAGCCGGAATGGACGCCTTCCTGTCAAAGCCGATCACGCCCGCGAAGCTCCGCGCCGCGCTCGCCGGCGCGGACGCCGGCGACGCGACCGGATCCCAGGAAGCGTCGCCACGCATGGGCAACGGCCCCGGCATCGACCTTGGGTTGCTCGCGCACCTGGCCGACGGGTCGGCGGGGAGCCTCGAGCGGGAGCTCGAGAAATTCATCGCGTCGCTGGAGGCGGCCCTTTGCGGCGTGCGGGAGGCGCACAGGGCGGGCTCGCGGCCGGCGGTCTCCTCCGCGGCGCACCGCGTCCTTTCG
>Ga0302314_10003980_pt1 | contig 27181 bp, 29 predicted proteins | sample III_Palsa_N2_3_FD_200533 | JGI IMG/M metagenome (GOLD analysis project Ga0302314, IMG submission 200533) | Peat permafrost microbial communities from Stordalen Mire near Abisko, Sweden - III_Palsa_N2_3 | ecosystem: Environmental > Terrestrial > Soil > Palsa > Peat permafrost | place: Sweden...
CTTCTCGCTGCCGACGCCACTCACGTCGTCGCTTTCAGGACCACCTCGCGGCCAGGTTCCGCAACCTCCGGCGCGTCGGGAACCGCCAATGCGACACATTCCGGGCAGCATGCCGCGATTGCCAAGCCCCCGACGAGCACGACGCTGTCGTCGGGAGTCACGGCAGCGATCACTTCCGGTGCCATTCTTGTCTTGGTCCTGGGGGCATGGCTCTGGTGGCGCCGGCGTCATCGCCGTTCGATGTAGCGATCTGCTACGGCTGCGCCAGCATGATGGCGGTGCCGGCGATCAGCAGCACAATGGCCACCATGGCCGCGTTGGCCATGAGGCGCATGTCACGCGTGATGGTGTCGTCGGCCGCCATGCGCCCACCCTGGAGCGGGACCAGCGACGCCTGCAGCCGCCGTTCGGCCGGCCACAGCAGGCCCTCGGCGACCAGCACCACCACCACGAAGATCCCCAGTCCGGCGGTGACCCACGCCTGGTGGAGGTCATAGGACCCCTGGCTCATGGCCAGGAGAGCGAACCCGAAGACAGGGATGCCGTAGATCGTCCGGCCGGCCCAGTTGGCACCCGGACGGAAGTAGCGCACCAGGGTGTCCGGGAACGGCGTCTCGGTCGCCAGCACCTTGCGCAGGCGGGCCGCCGTGGCGGCGCTGGTGACGGTGGTGGCGAGTCCCACGACCACACAGGCCACATGAAGGAGCAACACCACGTCAAAAGTCGGTCCGGTCGGTTGGTGATGCACGGGCGATATCTTCACTCACCGAGGCCACAATGGGGTGCCGTCGAGGTATCCATGCTGCCAGCCCGGCCAGTGAACGCTGTACCGTGGTAGTGGACAACATGAGAAGGCAGCCACAGATGGTGTGGAGTGGGAATCACAACAGGATGAACGGGTATGAATCAGCTACGACTTGACCCCCTGTCGGGCCGCTGGGTCGTCGTCAGCCCAGGCCGAGCGGAACGCCCGTACTCCTTCGTCACCCGGTCGCCCTGGGTGGAGGAAGCGCCGACCCGCCCCTGCCCGTTCTGCCCCGGCAACGAGGAAGCCACACCGCCGGCGCTGGAGACCTACGGCCCGAGCGGGCACTGGCTGGTCCGGGTCGTGCCCAACCTCTACCCCGCCTTCGAGGGCGATGAGCCCTTCGTGGTGAACAACCGTGGGCCGGTCTTCACCCAGGCCACCGCCGGCGGGATCCACGAGATCCTGATCTTCTCGCCCGAGCACGACGCCACCCTGGGCATGCTGAGTCCGGAGCAGACCGAACTGGTCATGGCCGCCCTCCGGGACCGACTCGAGGAGCACGCCTCCCAGTCCAACATCCGCTACACCCAGGCCATCGTGAACTCGGGGCGGGAAGCGGGTGCCTCCCTCGAGCACCCGCACGGGCAACTGCTCGGCATGTCGTTCATCCCCCGTGAACTGGCCGAGGAGCAGGCCCGGTTCGCACGCTTTGTCGGTTCTTGCCTGCTCTGCACCACCATCGAGGCCGAAGAGGACACCGGACTCCGGGTCATCCATTCCGACGACCGGGTGGTGGTGGTCTGCCCGTTCTGGAGCGCCGTCCCCTACGAAATGCTGGTCATCCCGCGCCAGCACAACCCGCATCTGCACCGGAGCCCGACCGAGGACCTGGTTGCCGTCGGCGAAGCCATCCGGCGGTCGCTGGAGCAGCTGGCCGAGGCCATTGGCGACGTGGCCTACAACATCGTCTTCCACTCGGCGCCCTACCGGGTCGGCGAACCCTTCCATTGGCACGCCCATATTTGGCCCAAGGCCACCACCACCGCCGGCTTCGAGCTCGGTACCGGAGTGGCTATCAACGTGGTGTCACCCGAGGTGGCGACCGAGACGCTGAAGGTGTCCGCCCTCGCCCGCTAAGCCGGGCGGACCGAGCGGGCCAGCTCGAAGAGTCCAACCAGATGGCCCACCAGGTCGCGGTGCGGCCCAGTCAACCCGGCGATGCCCGGCGTGCCCAGGTAGCCGCTCAGCATGGCCCGGCGATTGCGCGACTCCCACGCCTGCCCCAGTTTGGCCAGGCCCAGCCGACCAGACGGATCACGCTCGGCGGCTGCTGCCGTGCTGGCTTGGTGGAGCGACCAGAGCAGATCGGCCACGTCGGCCAGCGGTGAGCGAGGCACCGGTTCAAACATGGACGGCAACACCCCACCCGGGCGGAAGTCACTGACCACCCATCCCTGATCGGTGCGGGACGTGCGTTCCAGCTGGAAGTCGCCATGGGTGCGAATGGCCGGCAACTTGGTATCAGCGACGCGCAGCTGGGCCAACAATTCGGTGACATCTGGCGCCGCCAGCAGCGATGGTTCGCTCTCCCGCAATTCGGCCTCGGCCATCTCGACCCACTCGGCCACCGGCTCGGGATGGCGGCCGAACGCCCGGTCGATGGCCAGGTGCATCCGGGCCAGCATGGTGCCCAGCGCCTGGGCCTCAGAGCCGAAGTCGCCGCCGGCCGCCTCGGGCGAGCCACCGGAGGCGTACAGATCGCGCAGCGACGTGAGGGCGACCGCCCACCCACTCGATCGACCGGCAATCGGTTCCTGCACCAGACCAAGGTCGTGCTGATCCCACTGCCAACGCATCAATGGAGCCGCCACATGATTGAAGCCGACCCGCTCGAGCGCCACCATCAGATCGACTGCCGGGTCGGTTCGATCGGCCAACCACGGGAACACGGTGAGGTCACCCCGGTCACCACAGTCGAGCACCATGCCGTCCTCGTCGTCGCGCACGATGCTGATGCGACCGGGCCTGGGCTCGACCCCCCGCAGGGTGGCCAGCAGCAGTGGCGCCAAATAGGCGTCATGGAGGGCATCGGTGCAGAACGCCAAGCCGTCGTCGTCCTCCAGCAGGCCGAGCGCCAACTCGTCGCCCGAGCGCAGGAAGTGCGGCTCGTCCCCCACCGACCGCAGTCCGACCACCAGGTGGGCCAGGCGGCCGTCAATCTCGGCCACCAGGTCAAGCAGGCCGGGCCGCCCGGGCCGCAGGACCTCAGTCCGCCGAATGGTCACCGCCTCCGCCGCCAGGTCGGCGCCGCTGCGGTGTGAGTACCAGGCCAGCACCAGGGTGCGCAGCGCGGCGTCCTGCTCGAGGGTCATCCCCGATCCTCGGGCACCAGGTCAAACCAGAGGAAGCCGTAGGGCGGCAGGGTGATCGCGTAGGGCTCTTCGGTGATCAACGGGAACGGCACCCGACCCAACACCTCGTAGGGCGTCGAACCGGCCCATTGGGCCAGCGAGAGTTCAGCCGGTTGGGCGAACCGGCTCAGGTTGTGCACGCAGAGCACGGCCTGGAAGCGGCGCACCACTTCATCATCGGCCCCTTCGTTGCCGGCCGGTACGGTGCGGGCCGTCGACGACACCCGCTCCCAATCCCGACCGTCGGCTTCGGCCGGCGCCACCATGGATGGCCGGGCCGGCACGCCGACCGGGGCCAGGACATCGGCCACCTCGCCGGACCGCATGTAGGCCAGGACCGAAGGATTGGGGCAGGGCAGGACTTCCATCTGACCGACGCCCATGACCGGCAGGGCGCGCCGCTCGGTGAGCATGCGGCGGAGCCAGTGCAGGAATGAACCCTGATTACGCAGCTGGGCCTCGACGTTGACGGCGCTGAACCCGTACACCGGGTCCATGAGCGGCGGCAGGTAGAGCTGAGCGAAGTCGGCCTGGGAAAACCCACCGTTGCGGTCGGGCGACCACTGCATCGGCGTGCGGACCGAGTCGCGGTCACCCAGGTAGATGTTGTCACCCATCATCAACTCGTCGCCGTAGTAGATGACCGGGCTACCGGGCAGCGACAGCAGGAGGGCGTAGAGGAGCTCGGTCATGCGCCGGTCGTTGTCGAGCAGCGGGGCCAACCGCCGACCGATGCCCATGTGACGCTTCATACGCGGGTCCTTGGCGTACTCGGCGATCATGTAGTCGCGGTCCTCGTCCGTGACCTGCTCCAGCGTCAGCTCGTCGTGGTTGCGCAGGAAGATGGCCCATTGGCAGGAGTCGTTGATGACCGGCGTCTGGGCCAGGATCTCGGTGATGGGATAGCGCTGCTCACGCCGCACGGCCATGAAGAGGCGGGGCATGAGCGGGAAGTGGAAGCACAGGTGACACTCGTCGCCATCGCCGAAGTAGTCGGCCACATCGCTCGGCCATCCGTTGGCCTCGGCCAAGAGGATCCGACCCGGGTAGTCGGCTTCTAGTTGCTTGCGGATGCGGCGGATAAAGGCGTGTGTCTCGGGCAGGTGCTCGCCCGAGGTGCCGTCACGCTGGTACAGGTACGGCACCGCATCGAGCCGGAAGCCGTCGAACCCGAGGTCGAGCCAGAAGCGAACCAGGTCGATCATGGTGTCGGCCACTTCAGGATTGTCGTAGTTGAGATCGGGCTGGTGATGGTAGAAGCGATGCCAGTAGTACTGCTGGCGCACGTCGTCCCACGTCCAGTTCGAACGCTCGACATCGGTGAAGACGACGCGGGCGTCGGGCCAACGCTGGTCATCGTCATTCCACACGTACCAGTCGGCCTTGGCGTTGTCGCGGCTCGACCGTGACTCAATGAACCACGGGTGTTGGTCGCTGGTGTGGTTCATCACCAGGTCGGCAATGACCCGGATGCCAGGAAGGCCACCAGGTCACCGATGCTCCCGTAGTCCGGGTGCACATTGAAGAAGTCACTGATGTCATAGCCGCCGTCACGGAACGGGGACGGGTAGAAGGGCAGCATCCAAATGCAGTCGATGCCCAGCCACTCGATGTAGTCCAGCTTCTGCCGCAGGCCCTTGAGGTCGCCGGTGCCGTCGTTGTTGGCGTCGAAGAAGCCGCGGATGAGCACCTCGTAGAACACGGCGTGCTGGAACCACCGCACCGACGGGTCGAACGGACCCTCGCCGGCGCTGACCGGAATGGGGGGTGAGCTCACCGGCCCACGAACGTGGCCTTGCCCGGGCCGTTTTCGGCGAACGAGGTGATGCCCCGACCGGCGTCCTCGGTCCGGGCCACCGTTCCGAACGCCTCCTGCTCAATGGCCAGGCCGTCGGCCAGCGTGCCGTCGAGGCCCTGATCGATAGCTGCCTTGGCCAGCTGGTGGGCCACCAGTGGGCCCCGGGCGAATTCGGCCGCCCAGGCCAGCGCCGAGTCCAGCACATCGTCGGCCGGGACCACGCGGTTCACCAGCCCCATGGACAGCGCCTCTTCGGACCGCACTTGCCGTCCAGTGAGGATGAGTTCCTTGGCCCGAGAGGAGCCGATCAGCCGGGGCAGGCGTTGGGTGCCGCCGCCGCCGGGGATGACGCCGAGCAGGACTTCGGGCAGACCGACCTTGGAGTCCTCGGCGCAGATACGGAAGTCGCAGGCCAGGGCCAGCTCCAGGCCGCCGCCGAGGGCGTACCCGTTGATGGCGGCGATGGTGACCCGCGGGATCGATGCCAAAGCGCCCAGCGCGCTGGTAAACCCGGCGCCCACGGCCCCGGCGCTTCCCTCGAGCTCCACGATTTCGGCCCCGGCGGCGAAAATGCGTCGCCCGCCCCACAGCACCACCGCTCCGGGCGGGTAGGCCCGGAGCGCCTCGGCCACGTCGTAAATTTGGGACAGCACCGTGCCCGAGAGCGCGTTGGCCTTGGGCCGGTCGAGTCGGATGAGGGCCACCCCATCTTCTCGGCGATCGACGGAGACGAACTGGTCAGCCATGGGCGAACCGTACTGGAAAGCCGTTGCCGCTCATTACAGCGGCAGCAGTCGATCAGCGGCCTCATAGGGGTCGAGCTCACCGGCGGCCAGCGCCTTCACGGCGGTGGCGAATTCCTCCCCCGCCGCCAACTCGTCAATGCGCTTGCCGCTGCGGGCCAACAGGACCCGTCGCAGCTCGTGGGCCAGTCGATCGGCCCGACGCGTGATCAACGAGCCCGACTCGACCAGGTGGGTCCGGTGGCGGGCGATCTCACCCCACAGGTCGTCCACTCCCTTGCCGTCCACCGCAGTCGTGTCCACAATTGGGGGGCGCCATTCACCCAAGGTCGACAGGTCGAGCATCTGCTCCAGGTCGCGGCGGGCTTCCCGGGCCCCTGGGCGATCGGCCTTGTTGATCACGAAGAGATCGGCGATTTCGAGCAGCCCCGCCTTGTTGGCTTGCATCGAGTCTCCCCAACCGGGGGTCACCACCACCACGGTGCTGTCGGCGGCCGACGCGATGTCCACCTCCATCTGACCCACCCCGACCGTCTCGATGATGACCAGGGGTAGGCCGGCGCCACCGAGCACACGCACGGCGTCGGGCACGGCCAGGGACAGGCCACCGAGATGACCCCGGGTGGCCATGGAGCGGATGAAGACGGTGGGGTCGAGCGCGTGCTGCTGCATGCGCACCCGGTCGCCCAGAATGGCGCCACCGCTGAAGGGTGACGTCGGATCGATGGCCAATACGCCGACCTGGTTGACCGGCTCAGGTGCCGGCTCCGGCCATCCAGTGCGGGCCACCGTGATGAGCTGGTCGGTCAACGTCGACTTGCCGGCGCCGGGTGCTCCGGTCAGGCCAATTGTGTACGGCACGGCCGCTCGATACGAGAGGCGCGCCACCTCGAACCCGGGCGCCCCGCCCCGCTCGACGTAGGAAAGCAGACGGGCCAGCGATACCCGGTCGCCAGCCTTGGCCAGCGCCAGGAGCTCAGCTGGGTCAGTCGGGCGTGTGCTCATCGGGATCGGAACCTTCCGGACATGTTGTTTGAAACTATTCACATTCTTGTGAATAGTTTGAAAAAGCATCACCAAGACGGAGAGGTACTGGGGACACCTGAATCGGGTGGTCCTCCATTGCCTCAGTGGCACACGTGTCAATGCTCATTGGCCGGACACATTGGCACCCAGGGACGACAGCGCACCAACCAGGTCCTCGTAGCCCCGGCCGATGTGGTGAGCGCCGCTGACCACCGTCTCGCCCTCGGCCACCAGGCCGGCCAACACCAGGGCGACACCGGCCCGCAGGTCCGGAGCCTTGACCGGAGCGCCCGACAGGTGCGCCACGCCCCGCACCACGGCATGATGCCCCTCGGTGCGGATGTCGGCCCCCATCCGGCGCAGTTCCTCCACGTAACGGAAACGTCCCGAGAACAGGTTCTCAGTCAAGATCCCCACTCCATCGGCCACGGTCAACATGGCCACCAGCAGCGGGCTGTAGTCCGTGGCCACGCCGGGGTACGGCAGCGTGGCGATGTCGGCCGCATGCAGTCGTTGGGTCGCCGTGGCCCGCAACCCCTGCGGTCCCATCTCGGTCACCACCCCCATGTGGCTGACCTTGCGCAGCAACATCTCCATGTGGTCGGGACGGGCGTCGGCCACCGTCACTTCGCCCCCGGCGATACCCACGGCCGCCAGGAACGTGGCCGCCACCACCCGGTCCGGGATCACGGTGTGCTGGGTGGGATGGAGCGACTCGACTCCCTCAATTTCAATGCGAGAGGTGCCGGCCCCACGCACCACGGCGCCCATGCTGCCGAGCATGGTGGCCAGGTCGATGATCTCGGGCTCCTTGGCCGCGTTCTCAATGACGGTGGTGCCCTTGGCCAGCACGGCCGCCATGAGCAGGTTGTCGGTGGCCGTGTGACTGGGGTATTCGAGGACTACCCGGGTACCGACCAGGCGTCCCCCGTCGACGTGGCCGCGAATCTCGCCATGCGACGTCTCGAATTTGGCCCCCATGGCGGTCAGGCCGTTCAGGTGGAAATCGATGGGCCGCTCGCCGAAGTCGTCGCCGCCCGGGAGCGGCATGGACACCTCGCCGCAGCGGGCCAACAGCAGCCCCAGCACCACCACCGAGGCCCGCATGCGCTCCACCAACTCGAGTGGCGCCACCGGGGTGATGTGCTCCGTGGCCGGGGTGGTGACGACCAGGTCACCGTCGTCGAGCCGTTCGACCTGCGCCCCGACCGCCCGCAGGACGTCGGCCATCGATTCGGCATCGTCAATGCGGGGCACGTTGCTCAGCACGGTGCGACCTTCGGTCAGCAGGCAGGCCACCATGAGCTTGAGGGCCGAATTCTTGGCACCACCGGCCCGGACCACGCCCGACAACGGGCCGTTGGGCTGCACCACAATCCGCTCCACGCCCACAAGTATCGCGGCTGGCGGCGGCCCCGGCCGGCAGAGGGCGATGGCGCACCAACTATGGTCAGGGCCGTGTCGATAACCCCGCAAGCCCCAGACCGCAACCTGGCCATGGAGCTGGTGCGCACCACCGAAGCCGCCGCCATGGCCGCCAGCCGCTTTATGGGCCGGGGCGACAAATTGGGCGCCGACGGGGCCGCCGTGGAGGCCATGCGGGTGGTCCTCTCCTCGGTACAGATGGACGGCATCGTGGTCATCGGCGAGGGCGAGAAGGACAACGCACCGATGCTCTTCAACGGGGAGCGCATCGGTGACGGTACGCCACCCCAGACCGACATAGCGGTAGACCCGATCGACGGCACCACCCTGACCGCCCTGGGTCGCGGCGGCGCCCTGGCCGTCATTGCCGTCTCCGAACGGGGCACCATGTTCGACCCCGGGCCCTGCGTTTACATGGAGAAGCTGGCCGTGGGACCGCGGGCCAAGGGCGCCTGCGACATCCGCCGCACACCCACTGAGAACCTGCACGCCCTGTCCGAGGCGCTCGGCCGCCCGGTACGCGACCTGACTGCAGTCATCCTCGACCGGCCCCGGCACGAGGAGCTCATCACCGAAGTCCGCGCTTCAGGCGCCCGCATCCGACTGATCACCGACGGCGACGTGGCCGGTGCCATCGCCACCGGATGGCCGGGAGCGGGCACCGACATCCTCTTCGGCATTGGGGGCACGCCCGAAGGCGTGTTGGCCGCCGCCGCCCTGAAGTGCATGGGTGGGGAGATCCAGGGTCGCCTCTACCCCCGCGACGAGTCGGAGCGCACTGCCGCCCTCGAGGCGGGCTACCACCTGGACGCGGTGCTGACCACCGACGATCTGGTGCAGGGGGACAACTGCTTCTTCGCCGCCACCGGCATCACCGACGGCGAGCTATTGCAGGGTGTCCACTACCACGAGTTCGGAGCGACGACGCAGTCGTTGGTCATGCGCTCGAAGTCGGGCACGCTGCGCAAGATCGACGCCAACCATGCCCTGGGCAAGTTGGCGGAGTTCAGCTCGATTTCATTCGCTTGAACTAGCGACAAGCAGTCGCAGTTCGGCCCGGGCCAGGGCCAACTCGGCTTCGATCAGCGGCAGGTCAGTCGCCTCGGCTCCGTCACCGGCGTCCGAGGCACTGCTCCGGCCAGAACCCAGTTCGTTGATCCGCTGTGCCGCCGCCTCACGGGCCAACTCGGCCCGAGGGACATCGATCTCCTCGGCCAGTTCGGCAATGCCGGCCAGTACGGTGACCCGGGTCGAGAGACCGGGCAATGGCCCATCGCCCTCAGCCAGACCCTCGGCCGCGCCCGGGCTGGTGTCGACCTGCACGAAGCCGCCGTGCACGGCCAGGCGGAGGAAGGTCCCGTCGGCCTGATCCACCTTGACCAGGCAGGGCACCACGTCACCGATGAGCGGCGTATGCCCGTCCAGCACCGTCAGTGCACCCTCCGACGTGGCCAAGACCACTGCGGTGGCCCCGCCGGCGACGATGGACTGCTCGGGGGTGACGACCTCGAGACCGAAGACACCGTCGGCCACTAGCCCGCCTCGTCCTGGAGGGTCTTGGCCTTGGCCAGTACCGACTCCACGCCGCCGACGTTCAAGAAGGCCTGCTCGGGGATGTTGTCCAGGTCGCCGTTGACCAGGGCCTCGAACGACTCGACCGTCTCCTCAATGGGCACGAAGATGCCGGGCACGCCGGTAAATACTTCGGCCACGAAGAACGGCTGCGACAGGTAGCGCTGGATCTTGCGGGCCCGCTGCACCGTGACCCGGTCCTCTTCTGACAGCTCGTCCATCCCCAGGATGGCGATGATGTCCTGCAGTTCCTTGTAGCGCTGCAGCACTTCCTGCGTGCGACGGGCCACGGCGTAGTGGCGCTCGCCCACGATTTCGGGCGCCAGGATGTTCGAGGTCGAAGCCAACGGGTCCACGGCCGGGTAGATGCCCAGGGCCGCAATCTGCCGGGAGAGCTCGGTGGTGGCGTCGAGGTGGGTGAAGGTGGTGAACGGCGCCGGGTCGGTGTAGTCGTCAGCGGGCACGTACACGGCCTGCAGCGAGGTGATCGACTTTCCCTTGGTCGAAGTGATGCGCTCTTGGAGCTCGCCCATCTCGTCGGCCAACGTGGGCTGGTAACCCACCGCCGACGGCATACGGCCCAGCAGCGTGGAGACCTCGGAACCGGCCTGCACGAAGCGGAAGATGTTGTCCACGAACAGCAGCACGTCTTGGTTCTGCACGTCACGGAAGTACTCGGCCATGGTCAAGGCAGCCAGGGCGACGCGGAGACGGACGCCCGGAGGCTCGTCCATCTGGCCGTAGACCAGAGCGGCCTTGTCGATGACGCCGGACTCCTGCATTTCCAGCCACATGTCCGTGCCCTCACGGGTGCGCTCGCCCACACCGGCGAACACCGACACACCACCGTGCTGCTGGGCCACGCGGTGGATCATCTCCTGGATGATGACGGTCTTGCCCACGCCGGCTCCGCCGAACAGGCCGATCTTGCCACCCTGCACGTAGGGCTCGAGCAGGTCGATGACCTTGATGCCGGTTTCGAACATCAGGGACCGGGGCTCCAGCTGGTCGAAGGCGGGGGCACTGCGGTGGATCTCCCAGTAGTCGTCGGCGCCCTCAATCGAAGGGGTGTCGAGCGGCTGGCCGAGCACGTTGAACACGTGACCGAGGACGGCATTGCCCACTGGCACCGTGATGCCCCGTCCCAGGTTGCGCACCGGTGCCCCACGGACCAGGCCGTCGGTCTGTTGCATGCAGATGCACCGCACCCGACCGTCACCGATCTGTTGGGCCACTTCGGCCGCCACCACATGCTTTTCGCCGTCCAGGTCAATGGTGAACTCAACCGCGAAGTTGATCTCGGGCAGGGCGTGCGGCGGGAACTCCACGTCGATCACCGGTCCGGCGATGGCGACCACCCGGCCGTCTTCGAGCGAGCCCGCGGGGGCGGTGTCCTGTGTTGCGGTACTGGTCATTCTGGTCAAGCTCCCTTCGACTGGCGAAGCGCTTCGGCTCCGCCGACGATTTCCATGATCTCGGTGGTGATGGCGTCCTGTCGGGCGCGGTTCATGACGCGGATGAGCGTCCGGACAAGTTCGTCCGCATTGTCGGTGGCGGCTGCCATGGCCCGCTGTTGGGCGGTGAAGAAGGCGGCCGACCCCTCCAGCAGGGCGGCGAAGATCTCAGCCTCGACCGCTCGGGGAGCCAACGAGGCCAGCAACTTTTCGGGCTCTGGTTCGAACTCGGTGTAGCCGACCAGGGTGGCCTCGTCCGCCGGCTCGTTCTCGTCGACCTCAGGCAGCGGGAGCGGCAACACTTGCAAGGTGGCCACCCGCTGGGTGCCCGCCGAAATAAAGCGGGTAGAGACCAGCTGCACCATGTCCATCTCGCCGGCCACGAAGGCGGCGGACACGGTGGCGGCGATGGCCCGCGCGTCGGCGAACTCGGGACGATCGGCCACACCGGGAAACGACCGGGCCACTTCAATGCCCCGGTAGCGGAAGTAGGACTGGGCCTTCTTGCCCACCGACCACACGGTGACCTCAATCCCGGCCCGCCGATGCTCCGCCACGAGGCGTTCGGTGGCGCGCAAGACGCCCGAGTTGTAGGAACCGGCCAGGCCGCGGTCACCCACGATGGACAGAATGCCCACTCGCTGCGGCGATTCAGGGGTGCCGAGCAGCTTCTTGGCCGCCACCGTGTCGGCCGCCGCGGTGGCGCGCAGGATCCGCTCCATGCCTTCGCGGTACGGCCGGTTGGCCACAATGCGCGCCTGGGCGCGCACGATGCGCGAGGCGGCAATCAGCTCCATAGCCTTGGTGATCTTCCTGGTGGACTGCACGCTGCGGATACGCCGCCGCAGAACGCGCTCTTGGCCTCCGGCCATTGGTCAGTCGACCTTCCCCGTGTCGAAGCCTTCGACGAAGGACGTAAGTCCCTTGTCCAGCTCGTCACCATCGGGCAGTTTCCCGGACTTCTCGATGCCTTCCAGCACGCCGGCATGGTTCCCCTTGAAGTACTCGATCAGCTCGGTGGCGAAACGCTGCACTTCGCTCACGGGAACCGAGTCGGCCCAGCCCTTGGTGCCGGCGTAGACCACGAGCACCTGCTCCTCGACCGGGACCGGTGCGTTCTGCGGCTGCTTGAGCAGTTCGGTCAGACGGTAGCCCCGGTCCAGCTGGGCTTGGGACACCTTGTCGAGCTCGGAACCAAAGGTGGCGAACGCCTCCAGCTCGCGGAACTGGGCCAGGTCGAGCTTGAGCGTGCCCGAGACCTGCTTCATGGCCTTGACCTGCGCCGCGCTGCCCACTCGGCTCACCGAGTTACCTACGTTGATGGCCGGCCGGATACCCGAGTTGAAGAGGTCGGTTTCCAGGAACACCTGACCGTCGGTGATGGAGATCACGTTGGTCGGGATATAGGCCGAGATGTCGCCGGCCTTCGTCTCAATGATCGGCAGGGCGGTCAGCGATCCGCCACCCATGTCGTCGGAGAGCTTGGCGGCCCGCTCCAGCAGGCGCGAGTGCAGGTAGAAGACGTCACCCGGGTAGGCCTCGCGCCCCGGCGGGCGTCGGAGGAGCAGCGACACCGATCGGTAGGCCTCAGCCTGCTTGGACAGATCGTCGTAGACGATGAGCGCGTGCTCGCCGTTGTCCATCCAGTGTTGGCCCATGGCGCAGCCGGCGTAGGGGGCCAGGTACTTGTACGGGGCCGGGTCACCAGCCGAGGCCACCACGACCACGGTGTATTCCAGCGCCTGGTGGGCCTCAAGGGTGGCGACCGTTTGAGCAACCGACGAGTTCTTCTGGCCGATGGCAACGTAGATGCACTTCACGCCCTGGCCGGCCTGGTTGATGATGGTGTCCACGGCCACCGTGGTCTTGCCGGTCTTGCGGTCGCCGATGATCAGCTCGCGCTGGCCCCGGCCGATGGGGGTCATGGCGTCAATGGCCTTGATGCCCGTCTGCATGGGCTCGCTGACGGGCTGGCGCCCGACGATGCCGGGAGCCTGGACTTCCATCCGACGGGTCTCGGTCGTGTTGATCGGGCCCTTGCCGTCGATCGGCTCACCGAGGGCGTTGACCACACGGCCGAGGAGGGCGTCGCCCACCGGCACGGTCTGGATACGACCGGTGGCCTTGACCGTCTGCTCCTCTTCGAGGCCGTCCACTTCACCCAGGACGACGGCACCGATGGTGTCCTCGTCGAGGTTCAGGGCCAGGCCGAGTGTCCCGTCCTCAAATTCGAGGAGTTCGTTCACCGCGGCGCCGGGAAGGCCCGACACACGGGCGATGCCGTCCCCGACCTCGACGATGCGGCCGATCTGCTCGGTCCCGACCGTCGGGGTGTAGTCCTCTACGTTCTTCTTCAGTGCCGCCGTGATCTCACTGGCGTCGATCGTCAGTTCTGCCATCAACCTGCTCCCTCTATCTGTGTCGTCGTTCCCCTCGACCGCGATGCTGCGGTGTGAAATCCACTGTCCTCCCACCCTCCGGGCATGAGGTGCTCCCGCAAGGCGTCGATCCTCCCTCGTGCGCTGGCGTCCACCTGGAGGTCGCCGATCTGAATGACCGCGCCGCTCAGCAGTCGCTCGTCAATAACGACCTGCAACTCGACCGGGGCGCCGGCCAGGGTGGCCAGGGACTCCGACAGCGTCGCCTGCTGGCCGTCTTCGATCGGCGCCGCCGAACGGACCCGGGCGATGCGCCAGCCCCGCGCCTTGGCCGTCTGCTCGACCAGCCAGTCCAGCGTGCCCACAATGTCGCGGGAGCGCCCCCCGGCAATGGCGAAGCGCACCAACGAAATCGTCCCGGCCTCCACCTTGCCCTCCAACAGCTGGCTGGCCAGGCCCTGACGGGCCTCGACCGAGAGGTCGCGATCGACCAGGGCGGACCGTAGAGCTGGGGTGTCGGCCACAATCCGGGCGAACCGGAAGAGCTCGTCCTCCATCGACTCCAGCGCTGGGGTCGAGCTGTCCTCCAATATGGCCGCGGCGTAGCCGCCGACCCGGTCCCGGGACTGGGTCAGGCTCAGCGGCGGCTCGGTCAACTCCTGCCCCTCGGCGGCGTGTCGCGCCCGGGCAGCCACCCAGCCCAGTGCGGCGGGGACTTCGGTCGCCCGTACCGCCGAACTGGCGAAGGCGGCCAGCCGGCGTGCCGGCTCGGAGACCTTGCCGGCCAAGAGATCGAGCAAGACGGCTCGGCGAACGGCACCACGTACGGCGGTGTCGGTCAGCGCCGACTGCAACGTGGCGTTGGTCAGGACCAGCTGCTCAATCGACTGGAGGTCGTGGGCCAGGTCACGGAGGGCATCGCCACCCGAACCGGCCGACTCGACAATCGCCGCGGTATACCCCTGCAGGGCGGGATTCACCGGCCGACTCCAGAACTGGCGGCCGCGCCGCCCGTGACGTCAGCGCGCAGGGCGGTGACCGCTTCTTCAATGAGATTGTGATGCGCCTCGGCGCTGACTTCACGGCTGATCACGTTCTCGACCAGGTCCATGACCACCTGGCCCAGACGGTTCGCTGCTTCCTCGACGGCGCGCTGGCGAGCCAGGGCCACCTCGACCTCGGCGCCGCTGACAATGCGCTCGTAGTCCGATTGACCCCGGGCTTGGGCGCCGGTGCGCACCGCTTCGGCGGTCCGGTCCGCCTGGGCCTGGATCTCGAGTGCCATGCGACGGGCCTCTTCCAGCTTGGCGTGGCGTTCGTCGTCAACCGCCGCTGCGTCAGCGGCCGCCTTGTCGGCCGCTTCGAGTGAGGCGCGGATCTTTTCCTGCGTCGTCTCCATGGCCGCCTTGATGAACGGGACGAGCTTCCTGCCGATGACGACGACCAAGACGATGAAGACAACGAATTCGATGATGAAGTTCTTCACTGGCGAGCTCCGGAATCAGTCGCGGAGGCATCGGCACGCAGGGCGCTGACCGCTTCTGCGATCAGATCCTGGTGGGCCTCGACACTGACCTTTCGCCCGACGACACGCTCAACCACATCCATCGCCATCTCACCCACACGGTTCGATGCTTCGTCGACGGCGCGCTGACGCGCCAGGTCAACCTCGGCCTCGGCACTGCCGACGATGCGCTCGTACTCCGCCTGGCCGCGGGTCTGAAAGTCGATCCGCACCGCCTCGGCGCTCCGGTTGGCCTCGGCCACGACCTCGCGGGCCGAATGCCGGGCCGCTTCGAGCACGGCCCGGCGCTCGTCGTCGGCCGCGACGGCATCGGCACGCGCCTGATCAGCGGCATCGAGCGAGGCCCGAATCCGATCCTGGCGTTCGGCCAGTGCCGCTGTCACCGGCGGGATGATCTTCTTTCCCATGATGATGACCAGCACGATGAAGATGATGAGTTCAACGAAGAAGGTCCCATTGGGGAGTAGGAAGATGCCTGCTGTTGTCATATTGCTCTCGGTCTGTTGTGTCTGCCCGGCACGTTCAAGGTTGACGTCGACTCGCTCCAAAGGAGCAAAGGACTAGCTGACGCTCTTGGCCGCGAAGACGTAGACGAACACAACCATGAACAGCAGGTTGATGAAGTACATGGCCTCGACCAGACCCACGGTGAGGAAGAAGTACTGGCGAGCCTTGGCTTCGATCTCGGGCTGCCGGGCAATAGCGGCAATGGTCTGCGAACCGGCCAGGCCGTCACCGACGGCAGCGCCGATGGCTCCGCCGCCCAGGGCCAATCCGCCACCAACCAATGCGCCGGCGATGCGGATTGAGCTTTCTACTGTGTCTGCTGCCATGTTGACTCTCCTTTTTCGAGAACTACTGAGAATGAGGTGGTGCTTCGATTGCGGGTCATAGCGGACTAGTGCTCGTCGGTACTCATGCCCATGCCCAGGTACATGATGGTGAGCAGGGCGAAGATGAACGCCTGAATGGCCCCGATGAACAGTTCGTCGAAAGGCTTCCAGACGACGAGACCGATCCACGATAGGTAGGGCGGGATCAGCGTGACGATCACCGAGATCATCAGCACGCCGGAGAAAATGTTCCCGAAGAGTCGGAAAGTCATGGTGATCGGCTTGGTGATCTCTTCGATCACGTTGATGGGGGCCAAGAACGGGTAGGGCGTGAAGTAGTGCTTGACGTAGCCCTTGAAGCCGCGGGACTTGACGGAGTTGTAGTGCACCAGCGCGATCACGGTCACCGCCATGGCCAGGGGCAGATTGACATCACTGGTTGGTGGCGGGAGCCATCCCGGGTCGCCGCTCGGGATGAAGGCGATCCAGTTGCAGATCAGGATGAAGACACCGACACCGACGCCCAGGCCGACGAAGCGCTTGCCCTGTGGTCCGATAGCCGAGTCAGCCAGGTCGGCGACCTGCTCAGTGACGGTCTCCCAGAAGAGCTGCAGCTTGCCGGGCACGCCTGACGTGACCTTGCGCACCATGGCGAAGCCCAGGCCGAGCACGATGATGGCAGCGGCGGCCGTGGTCCAGACGATGTCCAGGTCGATGGTGAGGCCAGCCACGTGGATCACACCGCGGTGGTCCCCGATCGTGATGTTGCCGGCGGCGAGAATATTGATCACTGGATTCCCTGACTGACGAGCACGCGACCGACGTTGGCAACGAAGACGAGTTGAAAGATGACCAGGCCGACCACGGTGCCGATGCCGAGTGGTCCGTCAAGGAACAACAGGCCAATGGCGATGACGGTGATCACGGCGAGACGGGTAACGCTCTTGGTCCCCATGGCGCGGCGGAGCACCTTCTTGTCAGTGGAGCCCTTGGTCTGCACCTTGGCCACGCCGGCATCGAGGAAGCGCAAGTTCAAAATGGCCATGGCCAGTCCAAGGGCGATGCCAAGTCCGGCCCAGGGCTGCGTAAACAGGAAGGCGATGATCATGCCGCCGGCGCCCACGATGATGGCCGACACGGTGGTGCGGCGCAGCACCTTGGCCAGGGCCGAGCCTTCAAGGTCTGACAGGCCCGAGATCATGCGACCCACATCCGGCCCGCTGGCGCGCTGGTTACAGATACTCGCGAATTTGGCTGATCACCAGGAACACGGCAGCCACCAGTCCCAGCACCAACCCGACCAACAGCAGGACGGGTGAGGTGTGCCACGCGCTGTCGCCCCAAATGCCCAGTCCCACCCCGATGGCGACGCACACCGCCGCCGACAGGCCCATGCCCAGAAAGGCCGCGGCCCCCGGCAGGGGTTTGGGTTCGGAGGATGGCTCCTGGGGCACCTTCGGATCCGTCACCGGACCGGGCGCGCCCAAAGACGCTTACTTGACCACGCACGCGACTGCTTCCCTATTACGCGGTGCGTGGTGAGCAGGAGTCCGTCGCAGAACAGCCCGCGAAGGGGCATTCCGGCGAGGCGAGGTGGACGGGGTACACAGGCCTCATCATCGCATCTGTGCCCACTTCGCGTCCAAACGGTAATTCACGACAATTTATTAAAAGGGAACGACCTTGGCTCCCAGGTTGGCCCCAGTTTCACCATGGCCGGTATCCACTTCGTCGGCCTCGTCCTCGGCGTCGCCGTTGCCCTTGCGCAACCCGGGGTGAAAGAGGGTGTACAGCCCGGCGCCCAGGGCGGCCGCCCCCAGCGGAATCACGGCATTGACCTGGTGCACGAAGAGCGGAAAGAGCAGAAAGCCCGACAAAATCAGCGTCCAGGTCCACAGGATGACTACGGTGCGCCGGGGGCCGTGACCCAGGCGCAACAACCGGTGATGGATGTGCTTCTTGTCCGGGGTGTGGAAGCTCTGGCCCTTGGCCGTCCGCCTGATGAAGGCAAAAGCCATGTCGATGATGGGCACCCCCAGAATGAAGAACGGGATGAATAACGGGGCAAAGAAGAAGAAGGTCACGCCCGACACCGGCCCGGTGGTGGGCACCCGGCCCCCGATGACCATGGTCGAGGCGGCCATGAGCACGCCGAGGAGCAACGCCCCGGCGTCCCCCATGAAGATCCGGGCCGGACTGAAGTTGAAGGGCAGGAAACCCAGGCAGATCCCGCAGGCGATCACCGCCACCAGTGGGCCCAGGTTGTTGCTGGGCAGCAGGCCGAGCCCCATCAGACGGATGCCGTAGACGGCCAGGGCCCCGGCGCCAATGGCCACCACGCCGGCAGCCAGTCCATCCAGCCCGTCAATGAAGTTGATGGCATTGGTCAGGGCGATGACCCAGGCCGCGGTGATGAGCGGCAGGACCCCCGGGGACAGGACGATGAACCCAGCCAGGGGCAGCTTGAACTGGTACATGGTGACGCCCATGAAGTACAAGATGCTGGCCGCCAGGACCTGGCCCGACATCTTGGCCGGGGCCGACATGTCCCGCACGTCGTCGATCAGGCCGACGGCGAAAATGGCCCCGGCGGCCAGCACCACACCCATGGCCTCGCCCGACTGGTCGAAGATCGGCCGCAGGGACGGCGTGGCCGCCGCCGCCAGCATGGCGATGAGGAAGCCCACGAACATGGAGGCGCCACCGCCGTACGGGATCGGTTTCTTGTGGATCTTGCGCTCGCCGGGCATGGCCACGTAGCCCACCCGCAACGAAAGGCGCCGGGCCGGGATGGTCAGAGCCGCCGTCACCGCACCGGCGATGCCCAGCACCAGCAGATACCACCCCAGGTCCGGCATGGCTGCCCTACCCCAACAGGTCGGGATAGGGCGGGAACGTGGCGCAGAGGTTGGCCACGTCCGCCCGCACGGCCGCCACCTCGGCCTCGTCGGTCCGGGCCCGCAGCGTGCGACCGATCAATCCGGCGATGGTGGCCATCTCGTCGGGTCCCATGCCGGCCGTCGTTTCGGCCGCCGTGCCCAGGCGCAGGCCCGAGGTCACGAAGGGTGAGCGGGGGTCGTCCGGGATGGTGTTGCGGTTCAGGGTGATGCCGGCCCGGTCCAGGACCTCCTGGGCCTCCTTGCCGGTCAGTTCGGCGTCGAAGGGGCGCAGGTCGATCAGCAGCAGGTGGTTGTCGGTGCCGCCGGCCACCAGGCGGAAACCCTCGGCGGCCAGGGCGGTGCCGAGCGCTGCCGCGTTGGCCACCACCTGGGCGGCGTACTGGCGGAACTCGGGGCGGGCTGCCTCGGCGAACGCCACCGCCTTGGCTGCGATGACGTGCTCCAAGGGGCCACCCTGCAGGCCGGGGAAGACGGCACTGTCGATCTTCTTGGCCAGCTCGGCGTTGCAGAAGATGGCGCCACCGCGGGGGCCACGCAGCGTCTTGTGGGTAGTGATGGTCACCACGTCGGCCACGCCCACCGGGCTGGGGTGGGCCCCGCCGGCGATCAGGCCGGCCGGGTGGGCGGCATCGAACATGAAGAGGGCGCCCACCGAGTCGGCGATCTCCCGGAAGGGCAGCGGGTCGATGGTGCGCGAGTAGGCGGTGGAACCGGCCACAATCAGCGCCGGCTGCTCGCGCTTGGCCAGGTCGGCCACCTGGTCAAAATCGATGAACTCGCCCGGGACCTCGGCGTCGCTGGAGGCCGGGGTCACGCCATAGGAGACGAAACGCCAGATCTTGCTTGTGATGCTGGCCGGCGACCCGTGGGTCAGGTGCCCGCCGTGGTCCAGCCGCATGGCCAAAATGGTGGCGCCGTGCGGGATGAGGGCCTGGTAGGCGGCCAGGTTGGCGTTGGCACCGGAGTGGGGCTGGACGTTGGCGTGGTCGGCCCCGAAGAGCGCCGTCCCCCGGTCCCGGGCCAGGTCCTCTACCTCATCGATGACCTGATTCCCGCCGTAGTAGCGCTTGCCCGGGTACCCCTCGGAATACTTGTTGGTCAGGACGGACCCACTGGCCGCCAGCACGGCGGCCGAGGTGAAATTCTCCGAGGCAATCAGCTGCAGGGTGGTCTGCTGGCGCTCGAGCTCTTTCCCGATCAACCCGGCAACGGCGGGGTCGGTGGCCAGTGCGTTCTCGTAGCTGCTCATGGGGTCCCTTCGGGGTCGGTGCCGTGGCGGGCGAGCTCCCGGTCCAGTTCGGCCAGTTTGGCGATTCTCCCATCATGCCGCCCGTGCTCCTCGGTGGCGGACAGGAAGGCGTGCAATGCATCGATGGCCACAGCCGGTCCCGTGGTGCGACTGCCCAGGCAGAGGACGTTGGCGTGGTTGTGTTGCCGGGCCAACGTGGCGGTGGTCACATCGTGGACGACCGCCGCCCGGATGCCGCCGACCTTGTTGGCCGCCATGGAGATCCCGATGCCCGATCCGCAGGTGCAGATGCCGAGGTCCGCCTCCCCGGCCGCCACGGCCCGGCCCACGGCCGAACCGAAGTCGGGGTAGTCCACCGACTCCTCCCCGTTGAAGGTGCCCAGGTCGTGCACGTCGTGACCCTGGTGCGCCACCTCGGCCATCAGCACTTCCTTGAGGGCGAACCCGGCATGATCCGACCCGAAGGCAATGCGCATAGCGCCCCAGTGTACCGAGGCCCCTCCGGAGGCCTTGGGCGTCTAACGGTACGCTCCAGCCACCATGGCCCTCGACTCCCGCATCCCCGTCGTCGTCGGCGTCGGGCAGGTCACCATCCACCCAAATCCGGACATCGACCCGGCCGACCGGCCTGAGCCGGTCGAGCTCATGACCCGTGCCCTGCTGGCCGCCGCCGAGGATGCCAGCGGCTCCCTCCCGGGGGGTTCCGCCCCGGCCGGCCATCAGTTGATCCGTCGGGCCGACAGTCTCCGGGTGGTGGCGCCCCTGGGCTTCCGCTCCATCAACCCGGCGCTACTGGTGGCCGATCGGCTGGGCTTCGCCGCCGAGGACGTGCCGGCCGAGCTGATGCTCTCGTCCATCGGCGGCAACACCCCTCAGGCGATGATGCACGACGCCTGCCGTTCCATTTCGGCCGGCGACATGCAGGTGGTACTCGTCACCGGTGCCGAAGCCATGTACACCCGCGGCGCCTCGCGACGGGACCCGTCAAAGCCGTCCCTCTCCTGGGCCAGCCAGGCCGCCGACGCCACCGCGCCGCCGGTGCCCTTCGGGGTGGAGAAGCCGGGCGCCACCGACCTCGAGATGTCACGGGGGGTCATCCTCCCCATTCACGCCTACCCGCTCTTCGAGAATGCGCTGCGGGCCGCCCACGGCTGGACCCTGGCCGAGCACGCCGATCGGATCGGTCAACTCTGGTCCCGCTTCAGCCAGGTGGCCGCATCCAACCGCTACGCCTGGATTCGCAGCCCCCGCTCCCCCGAGGAGATCGCCACCCCCTCGCCGGACAACCGGATGGTGTCCTTCCCGTATCCGAAGCTCTGCACGGCCAACATGCAGGTTGACCAGGGGGCCGGGTACATCGTCTGCTCCGTCGAGGCCGCAAGGGCCGCCGGCGTGTCCGAAGATCGCTGGGTCTTCCCCCTGGCCGGCGCCGATGGCAACGATCACTGGTTCATCTCCCACCGGCCCGAACTGCACCGGTCGCCGGCCATCCGCCTGGCCGGGCAGGCCGCCCTGGAAATGGCTGGGGTGGGCATTGATGATGTCGGGCCCATCGACCTCTATTCCTGCTTCCCGGCCGTCGTGCAGATGGCGGCCCACGAACTGGGACTGCCGATTGACGACCCTGAGCGCTCGCTGACCATGACCGGTGGCCTCACCTTCGGCGGCGGTCCGGGCAACAACTACGCCTCCCACGGCATCGCCCAGGTGGTGGGCGCGCTGCGTGAGCAACCGGACTCGGTCGGCTTGGTCACTGGCCTGGGCTGGTACGCCACCAAGCACTCGGTGGGCCTCTACGCATCTCGCCCCCCGACGCACGAGGGCAAGGAAGGGTTCGCCTGGCGCGACGTGCAACCCGAGGTCGACGTCCTCCCCCAGTGCAGTGTCGACTCGGCCGCCACCGGCGCCGTCCGGGTTGAGACCTACACCGTGGCCTTCGACCGGGACGGCAACCCCGAGCGGGGCATTTTGGCGCTGCGCACGCCGGACGACCACCGGGCCTGGGGCAACATCAACGATGTCGACACGTTGGCCGGCCTCTGCGCCGAAGAGGGCGTCGGCCGCACCGGCACGCTGGCCGCCGACGGGCTGGTCAAACTGGACGACTGAGGTCCGGGTGCCGAGCAATCGACACCCAAGTAGATTGAGGATGCGCACTGGGGAGGGAGCCGCATGCCACATGACCTGGTCATCCGAGGCGGTCTGATCGCGGACGGGCTCGGCGGTGAACCAGCCCCGGGGGACGTGGCGGTCGACCACGGCATCATCACCGAAGTCGGCTCGGTGTCAGGCAGCGGCACCGAAGAGATCGACGCCACCGATCAACTGGTCACGCCCGGCTTCGTCGACATCCACACCCACTACGACGGGCAGGTCACCTGGGACAGCTCGCTGGCCCCCTCGACCTGGCACGGTGTGACCACCGCCGTTATGGGGAATTGCGGAGTGGGCTTCGCTCCCGTGCACCCCGATGCCCATCGCCGTCTCATCGAATTGATGGAAGGGGTGGAGGACATTCCCGGCGCCGTGCTCGACGAGGGCATCAGCTGGGACTGGGAGTCCTTCGGTGAGTACCTCGACGCCGTGGCCCGGCTCCCCCACGAGATCGACATCGGCGCGCAGCTGCCTCACGGCGCGTTGCGCCATTACGTCATGGGCGAGCGGGCGGTGCGACTCGAAGAAGCGACCGAAGCGGACGTGGTCGCCATGCGGGCCCTGGCGGCCGATGCCATGCGGGCGGGCGCACTCGGATTCACCACGTCCCGCACCCTGAACCACCGCACCTCCACCGGCGATCCGACCCCCTCACTGCGGGCCACCTCGCACGAGCTCGAGACCATCGCCATGGGATTGGCCGACGCCGGTCACGGTGTCATTGAGCTGATCTCGGACTTCTCTCCCGACATGGCCGGGGAGCTCGAGCTCATCCGACAGATGGCGCTCAAGTCGGGGCGCCCGATCTCCGTGTCGCTGGCCCAGAACAATCAGCATCCCGAGGCTTGGCGATCGATCCTCGGGGCATTGGCCGAATTCGTGGCCGAGGGCCTGTCGGTCAAGGCCCAGGTGGCGCCGCGCCCCGTCGGCCTCTTGCTCGGCCTGCAGTCCAGCTACAACCCGTTCTCCATGTACCCCGCCTACCAGAGCATCGCCAAGGAATCCCTGGCCGAGCAGGTGCGCACGCTGCGCGATCCCTCGTTCCGTCAGCGACTGTTGGGCGAGACGCCGGCGCGCGAGCTGCGGATCTTCGACTACAGCCGCATGTTCCCGCTGGGTGAGACCCCGAACTACGAGCCGGCCCGCGAGGCCAGCATCGAGGCCGAAGCGGCACGCCGCGGCATCGACGCCGCCGAAGTGGCACTCGAACTGTTAGTGGAGAACGACGGACACAACTTCCTGTTCGCTCCCTTCTCGAACTACGCCAACTTCAACCTCGACTGCTGCCAAGAGATGATGGCCAGTGACCACACCCTCTTCGGACTGGGCGATGGCGGGGCGCACGTCGGCATCATTTCCGACGCCAGCTTCCCCACCTTCACCCTGACCCACTGGGGTCGCGATCGACCGCACGGTCGATTCCCCGTCGGTTGGCTGGTGCAGCAGCTCACCAGCACTAATGCCCACGCCGTCGGGCTGATGGATCGCGGCGTCATCGCCTCCGGACTGCGGGCGGACCTCAACGTGATCGACTTCGATCGCTTGCGCTGCGAGCCGCCCACCATGGCCTACGACCTGCCGGCCGGCGGCAAGCGGCTGCTGCAACGGGCCAGTGGCTACACCGCCACCATCGTGCGCGGCAGTGTGATCAACCGCGACGGCGTCAGCACCGGCGCGCAGCCGGGCCACCTCATCCGTGGCCCTCAACCGGATCCCCGCTGAAGAGAGGAGTGCTCATGACAGCGCTACGCACCCTGGAGCCGGCGGCCGAATGGCGAGCTGCCGATGTAGCCGATCCTGATGCCTGGACGCTCCGTCTGACCAATGACGACCGGGCCGAACTGCACCAGGCACTCGAGGCCGCCAAGGCCAAGAGCGCCGACCCGCTCGACATCGGTCGGGACGACTTTCCACTGGTGCACCTCACCCACAAGCTCGACCAGGTGGTCGATGTGCTCCTCAACGGCCGCGGCTTCATGTGCATCAGCGCGCTCGATGCCGATCGGTATTCCGACGACGACCTGACGCTGCTCTATTGGGGCATCGGGCTGCACCTCGGCGAGCCATGGGCTCAAAATCATCATGGGCACGTGCTGGGCGACGTCACCGATCAGGGTAAGACCATTGATGACCCCACGGTGCGGGGCAATGAACTGGGTGGGATCGCGCTGGACTATCACACCGACGGCTCGGACTTGGTGGGCCTGCTCTGTCTGCGCACGGCGCGCACCGGTGGGTTGTCGTGCGTGGCCAATGCCGTGGCCATCCACAACCACATGGTGAGCGAGTGTCCCGAGTTGGCCGAAGCGCTCTACGAGGAAATGCCCTACGACACACGCGGTGAGCAACCTGACGGCGCCAAGGCGTTCTATATGGTGCCCGGTTTCACCGCCCACGCCGAGCGGCTCTTCGTCCGCTTCATCCCTCAGTACATTTTGGCCTCGCAACGCCACCCCGACGCGCCACGTCTCAGTGCCTCCGCCCGGGAAGCCATCTCCACTGCGGTCACCCTGGCCAATGACCCGGACTTCAACGTCTACATGGACCTGCAACCGGGCGAGATGCAGTTCATCAACAACTACCACGTGCTGCATGGCCGCACGGCCTACGAAGATGACGTGGCCAACGGCTACAAGCGGCACCTGAAGCGCCTCTGGCTGGCCACCTACGCGCTCACCGATCGACCGGCCCACTTCCAGGCCCTGGGTCGCCGGCACTGGGAGTCCAAGCGCTCCATCAGCACGCTGCCGGCGGTGGAACGGGTGCCGCACTAGCTCCCGGCGATATCCGTCGACTTCCGTCGCGAGAACCAACGGCGACGCTTGAACGCGGCCATCATCAAGACAGCATCGACGTAGCTCCCGGGTACCTTGCCCTCACGTTGGACCACCGGGGGGGTGCGGGTGCAGTCCACCACGGTCGGTCCGAGCCCGCCGCAACGACCTCCGTCGACCACCATCGACACCGTGGCATCAGTGCACCGAAGCAACACGTCAGCTGGCGTCTCGACCATTTCTCCGTGGGTATCGAGCAGACCGAAGGTCAACAGTGGACCGACCTCATCACACAGCGCGCGCACGGGCCTAATGGAGGCCACGGCGATACGCAGTGTGCCGTCTTCATCACCGGCGAGGCCCACCAACTCTGGCGACGCCGGCACCATGATGGTCACCGCACCGGGCCACATCCGTTCGGACAATCGCTGCGCGCCGATGTCCCACTCCGAGGCCAGTGGTGGTGCCTGCGATTCACCGCCGATCACACACGTTGGCGGCTCGCCATCGCCGAGCGAAGTCGCCAACGTGATGAGTGCCCGCACCGCCGCTCCCCTCTCCAGCAGGGCGGCCAGTCGATAGCCGCCGAAGTGCGGAATGGCCACCACTGCGTCGTCGACCAGAGCGGCGCTGATCCGATCACGTTCGTGCGGCCGCACAACCTCCATCGGTGTCACGACAGTCGTCCCACCAACGCACGAGGGCGCGTGGTCAGGTCCGGTTCGACCCGCACATGCAAGAATCCCATGGCTGAGGCGATGACGGCCGCCGCCGCCGCCTGGTGCGGTGCCAGTTCGATGACGACGGCGCCGGGACGAGCCAACCAATCCAATGCACCTCTGAGGACGGTGACCACGTCGGCCAAGCCCGGGGTGCCGTCGGCCAGGTCGTCGGCAATCAATGCTCCTCGAGGCTCTTGGTGCACTTCGACCGAAAGCGCATCCCATTCCGCCGCGGCCACATAGGGAGGATTGGAGACCACGACATCGATGGTGCCCCGCAGTGCGGGAGGCAATGCGCCGAGCCACGATCCGTGCACGAACGTCACCGGCAACATGCCGGTCCGGCTGGCCGACAGGCGCTCGTGATTCTTGGTGGCGACGGCCAGGGCATCCGAGCTGATGTCGATGGCCCACACCTGGCCCCCCGGATGCGACGTTGACAGCTCGGTAGCCATGGAGAGGGCGATGGCACCGGATCCGGTGCCGGCATCGACGATGGTCGGGGCTGTCGAGTCCAGAAGGGCAAGCTCTCGCAGTGCCACCTCGACCACCACTTCGGTTTCCGGTCGTGGAATGAGAACACGCTCGTCGACCAGGAGATCGAGGTAACGGAAGGACCAATGGCCGAGTAGGTATTGCAGTGGCTCTCCGTCCAGTCGGCGCCGAGCCAAAGCGCGAGCCGCCTCAATGACCGTCGGAGTGACGTCACCTGATTCGCCAGCAGCGTCTTCAACGATGAAGCGGGCCTCATGACGGCCGCCGAGGAGATCGGTCAGCTCGTCAATGAGCTCAGTGCGATCCACGGCGTGCTGCCTTATTCACCGGCGAGTTGGCGGGCTCGCTTGTCTGCCATGAGGGCATCGGTGAGCTCGGTCAGGTCACCAGCCAGCACCTGATCAAGCTTGTACAGGGTCAGGTTGATCCGATGATCGGTCACCCGGTTTTCCTTGAAGTTGTAGGTCCGGATCTTGTCGGTCCGGGCGCCGGCACCCACCTGGTCACGACGTTGGGCCGACATGGCGGCGGCCTGGCGATCCTGCTCCGCTTTGAGCAGGCGGGACCGCAACACGACCATGGCCTTGGCCCGGTTCTGGATCTGGCTCTTCTCGTCCTGCATGGCCACCACGGTGCCGGTCGGCAGGTGGGTGATGCGAACGGCTGAGTCGGTGGTGTTCACCGACTGGCCACCGGGACCGGTCGAGCGATACACGTCGATCTTCAGGTCGTTGGGGTCGATCGTGACATCCACCTCGGCCGCCTCGGGCAGCACGGTCACGGTGGCCGTGGAGGTGTGAATCCTCCCCTTGGCCTCGGTCACCGGCACCCGCTGCACCCGGTGGGTGCCACCCTCATGCTCGAGACGCATGTAGGCATCCTTGCCCTTGACCAACATCACTGCTTCGTTGATGCCATCCCGATCCGACGCATCCTCGGAGAGAATCTCGATCTTCCATTTTTCCAACGCGGAA
>Ga0302314_10003982_pt1 | contig 27168 bp, 21 predicted proteins | sample III_Palsa_N2_3_FD_200533 | JGI IMG/M metagenome (GOLD analysis project Ga0302314, IMG submission 200533) | Peat permafrost microbial communities from Stordalen Mire near Abisko, Sweden - III_Palsa_N2_3 | ecosystem: Environmental > Terrestrial > Soil > Palsa > Peat permafrost | place: Sweden...
AGCCGGGCTAGCGCTCCGCACCAAATCCGACAGAGTTTTTTTGCTTCTTTTTGTTCACAAAAAGAAGATTCTTATGCTTGTCTTTGGTGATGAGGATCAGGTGTCGAAACCGCAGCGCTACACCGCCGTCGCGATGTTTTTTCATTGGACCGTTGGGTTGCTGATCATCCTGAATTTCTCGTTGGCTCTGCTGGTGAGCTACAGTTTGGTCTCCGACGAAGTGGTGCGGCCGATCCTGAATTTTCACAAATCGACCGGGATGCTGATTCTGGTACTGATGGTGTTGCGGTTGGGCTGGCGCGTGACCCATGCGCCGCCGGTGCTGCCTGATGGTTACAAGCCGTGGGAGAAGTCGGCGTCGCATTTCGTCCATATCGCGCTGTACGTGGTGGCGTTCGCGTTGCCGCTGTCGGGGTGGATCCATGAATCGCTGTGGAAATCGGTGTTCGTGGCGAGATTCCCGTGGAAATGGTATGGCTTGTTCACCCCGCCGAAGATCGGCTTTCTGATCCATCTGCCGCCGGACGCGAAGGAAATGTGGCACGTCCGGTTGGGGCTGGTGCACGCGTATCTGGCCGACGTGCTCTATGTGCTGCTGGCGTTGCATGTGTTGGGCGCGCTGAAGCACCAACTGCTTGACCGGGAATCCGAATTGCAGCGCATGCTACCCTGGGGCAAGTGAGCCGTGCCAGTCTGCTATGGTGCCAGTCTGCTATGGCCAGTGGTTCGATCTGCGGTTAAAACTTCCCCAGCGCGTGCCCACTTGGAGACCATCATGAGCTATCGTCCGTATCAAGATATCACCCGTCGCAGGTCGCGGCAGATCCATGTCGGACGCGTGGCGGTCGGCGGCGACGCTCCGGTCACGGTGCAGACCATGACCAACACGCTGACCCATGACGTCGCCGGCACGGTGGCGCAGATCCGCCGGGCGGAGCTCGCGGGCGTTGATATCGTTCGGGTTTCCTGCCCGGACGAGGAAAGCACCGCGGCGCTGGCCGAGATCGTGCACGAGGTCAACGTGCCGATCGTGGCGGACATCCATTTTCACTACAAGCGCGCGATCGAGGCCGCGCGCGCGGGTGCCGCCTGCCTGCGGATCAATCCCGGCAACATCGGCTCGGCCGAGCGGGTGCGGGAGGTGGTGAACGCTGCCAAGGACCACGGCTGCTCGATCCGGATCGGGGTGAATGCCGGGTCACTGGAGCGGCATCTGCTGGAGAAATACGGCGAACCCAACCCGGAAGCGCTGGTCGAGAGTGCGCTCGAGCACGCCAAGATCCTGGAAGATCACGATTTTCATGAGTTCAAGATCAGCGTGAAGGCGTCGGACGTGTTTCTGGCGGTGGCGGCCTATCAGCAACTCGCGGACGTGTGCGACCACCCGCTGCACATCGGCATCACCGAAGCCGGCAGCAAGCGCGCCGGGACGGTGAAGTCTTCGATCGGGCTGGGGTCGCTGCTGTGGGCGGGGATCGGCGATACCATGCGGGTGTCGTTGTCGGCGGAGCCGGAGGAGGAAGTCCTGGTCGGCTGGGATATTCTGAAGTCGCTCGGCATCCGCCACCGCGGGGTCAAGATCATCTCGTGCCCGTCCTGCGCGCGGCAGGGATTCAACGTGATCCAGACCGTGCAAACGTTGGAAGATCGGCTCGCGCACATCGAAACGCCGCTGACGCTGTCGATCATCGGTTGCGTGGTGAACGGCCCCGGCGAGGCACTGATGACCGACATCGGCCTTACCGGCGGCGGGGCCGGGCGGCATATGGTGTACGCGGCCGGGAAACAAGACCACCCGATCGACAGTGACCGGATGCTGGAACATATCGTCGAACTGGTCGAAGCCAAAGTCGCGGCGATCAAATCCGGCGAGGCCAAGCAAGCCGCGGAGTAGGGTGGGTTGCTCTTCGCAACCCACCGTTAAGGGCACGGCGGAAGAGAAGAGAGTCTTCTTTTTGTGAACAAAAAGAAGCAAAAAAACTTTATTAATTGGATGATTGAACGTGGCAGCTTTGCAGCCGGTGCGCGGGACCAAGGACCTGATCGGGGACGATCAACGACGACACGCACATATTATTGCGACAGCACGACGGATATCGGCACTTTACGGGTTCGAGGAATGGCAGACGCCAATCTTTGAGGATACCGCGGTGTTCGCGCGCACGCTGGGGGAAACTTCGGACGTCGTCACGAAGGAGATGTACACCTTCAACGATCGCGGTGGCGATAGCATTACACTGCGGCCAGAAGGCACAGCGGGAGTGGCGCGGGCGCTGGTGTCGAATGGACTGACGCAAAGCTTGCCGCAGAAGGTGTTTTATGCGGGGCCAATGTTTCGGTACGAGCGGCCGCAGCGGGGGCGGTTGAGGCAATTTCATCAGATCGGGGCGGAGCTGATTGGTCCAGCGGAGCCGCTGGCGGATGCTGAGATTATCACGATGGGATGGCACATTCTACGCGAGCTGGGTGTGGACGACAGCGTAGTGTTAGAAATTAATACGCTCGGTGACAAGGAAAGCCGTGAGGCCTATCGGGCAGCGTTGATTGAATATTTTACGGCGCATCGCGATCTACTTTCCGAAGATAGCCAGATACGATTGGGACTAAATCCTATGCGGATTCTTGATAGTAAGGATACAGGCGACAAGAAATTGGTTGCCAACGCGCCTACGATCGAGCCGTACTTATCGTCAGGAGCGGCGAGTTTTTATTATTCACTCAAACGCTGCCTCCACGATTTCGATGTATCGTTTCGTGAGAACCCACGCATTGTCCGTGGTCTAGATTACTATAGTCATACTGCATTTGAGTTCGTTACCGACAAATTGGGCGCGCAAGGAACCGTAGTGGCAGGAGGTCGTTACGACGGCCTAGTTGCGGAAATGGGGGGGCCTGCGACGCCGGCCGTCGGATGGGCCGCTGGAATTGAACGGATAGGGGAGTTGATCACGCCTCCATTAACGCCGCCTGTTAACGTCTCCGTGCTACCGGTCAATGATCAATCAGAACGGTTTGCGATTGCGGTGCTAATGGAACTTCGTGATTCAGGTGTGTCCGCTGAAATCGCATATAAGGGCAACCTCAAACGCCGTTTGCAGCGCGCTAACAAGATCGGTGCCAAATTTGCTGTTTTTGCCGACATCAAACGTTTCATACAAAGGGAACAGGATGAGGGGGTGGCCTTGGGGGTTAAAAACCTCGAAACCGGCGAGCAGCGCGAGATGACTGTGCACGAACTGAGCGAATATTTTCGATGAGCACCGCAGCATTCGTGGGATGGAAAAGCGTAGCGTTCTCCACTTTTTTCCTACCACCCCTGCGACCTGTGGCGGAAGGCGCTGCGCTTTCCACCCCACGTATACCGCTTTCCCTATCCCCGTCATTGCGAGCCCTTGCGAAGCAATCCATCTTCGCCGCGCGCGAGAACATGGATTGCTTCGTAAGGGCTCGCAATGACGGGTGGGGCCGGGACTTGACCTCATGAGCTTCGACGACAAACTCCACCAGATCGTCGCGCGCACCGAGGAATTGCGGGCGAGCCTGTCCGAGGCGATCTCGGGCGAGAACTTCGTCAAAGCCTCGAAGGAACTCGCCGAACTCGAACCAGTGGTTGCGCGCATCGAGGAATATCAAGCTGCCCAACGTCACGCGGAGGAGGCGGCGGCGATGCTCGCCGACGCGGATATGCGCGAATTGGCGCAGGCGGAACTGGAGGAACTCAAACCCCGGCTGCCAGCGCTGCTGCAAGAAATCCGCGTCGCCCTGCTACCGAAAGACGAAGCCGACGCGCGTTCGGCGATCGTGGAAATTCGCCCCGCCGCCGGTGGAGATGAGGCGGGGCTGTTCGCGGCGGAACTGTTCGGCGCTTATCAGAAATATGCGGGGCTGCGCGGATGGCGCTTTGAAATTTTGGAGTATGGCGAGTCCGAGCTGGGCGGGATCAAGGAAGCGATCGCGGAAATCAACGGACGCGATGTGTTCGCGCGGCTGAAATTCGAATCCGGGGTGCATCGGGTGCAACGAGTGCCGACGACCGAGACCCAGGGGAGGATTCATACCTCGACGGTCACCGTCGCGGTGCTGCCGGAGGCGGAGGAAGTTGATGTCGAGATCAACGAGGGCGATTTGCGGATCGACGTCTATCGTGCGTCGGGTGCGGGCGGCCAGCATGTGAACAAGACCGACAGTGCGGTGCGGATTACGCATTTGCCGACGGGTATTGTGGTGGCGATGCAGGAAGAGCGTTCGCAGCACAAGAACCGCGCCAAGGCGATGAAGATTTTGCGGTCGCGGATGTACGACCAGCAGCGTCACGCGTTGGACTCGACGCGCGCCGCCGATCGCAAATCGCAAGTCGGTACAGGCGATCGTTCCGAGCGCATTCGCACCTATAATTTCCCGCAAGGCCGGGTTTCCGACCATCGGATTAATTTGACGCTCTACAAGATCGATCGCGTAATGCAGGGCGATTTTGACGAATTCATTGATGCCTTGACTGCCGAAGACCAGGCCTCAAGACTGTTGGCTAACGAATAAAAGTTTTTTGCTTCTTTTTTTCAAAAAAGAAGACTTTCTTCCTTGTTTTGGTAGTGCATGGCTCTCGTCAGGATCGATGCCTTGCTGCGCGAAGCCGCAAAATCTGTGCCCCCGCATGAGGCACGGCAATTGCTTGCTCATGTACTTGGCGTGGGATTCTCTGATCTGGTCCGGGATGGTGCACGCGAAATCGATCCTGCGGAATTCCATAAGTTGCTTGAGCGCCGTCGTGCTTGTGAGCCCTTGCAACTGATTCTGGGTACGGCCGGCTTTTGGGATTTCGAACTGGAGGTGTCGCGCGATACGTTGATCCCGCGTCCGGACAGCGAGACGTTGGTACAAGCAGCACTCGATGCGTGTTCGCAGTCGGGAGGATGTGTGCTCGATCTGGGCACCGGCACCGGATGTTTGCTGCTGGCGTTTTTGCGGGAGCGGCCGGGCTGGTTCGGCATTGGCGTGGATTTGTCGCCCGCGGCGGCGGCCCTGGCCGCGCGCAATGCGCGCAAAGCAGGTGTGGCGGATCGGGCGGGATTTTTCGCCGGCAGTTGGGGTGAAGCGGTTGCGAGAGGTTTCGATTTGGTGCTGTCCAATCCTCCCTATATTCCGCGCGCGGACATCGCCGGCCTGGCACCCGAGGTGCGCGATTGGGAGCCGGCGCGCGCGCTCGACGGTGGCGCGGATGGGTTTGATGCCTACCGCCTGATGTTGGCCGATCTGCCGCGTCTGCTCGCGCCGCACGGTGTGGGTGTGTTGGAACTGGGCCTCGGCCAGGCGAGCTATGTGACGGAGATCGCCGCTGGCGCGGGGCTTGGGGTAGTGGAGGCGCGGCGCGATCTGGCGGGCATCGAACGGGCATTGGTGGTGAGACTGCCGGGTTGACCTTGGGCGCGCCAGGTCAAAATGTTTAGAGTGCGCCAGGAATTATAATAAGTGATGTAATCTATTTGATACTTTAAAAAAGTAAGAATCTTCTTTTTTGGAAAAAAGAAGCAAAAAACTTTTGTCAATTTTGTCCCGCTGCTAACCGCCGCCGATCGCGATGCCGGCAGCCAATACCAACGCGCCACCCAACACAATCTGGGCGGCGGCGCGGAGCGGGGGACTGTCCATGAATCGCCAGCGCACCCACGTGATCAAACCCAATTCCACCAACACCACGGCACCTGCGACCGCGAGCGCGGTACGGAAATTCGAGATCAAAAACGGCAGCGTATGACCGATGCCCCCGAACATCGTCATCATGCCGGTGATCAGACCGCGCAAGATCGGCGTGCCGCGGCCGGAAAGCTTGCCGTCGTCGGATAGCGCCTCGGCGAAACCCATCGAAATGCCGGCGCCGACCGAAGCCGCCATGCCGACCAGGAAACCATCCCACGAATTGTGGGTCGAAATCGCCGCGGCGAAAACCGGCGCTAGGGTCGAAACCGACCCATCCATCAACCCGACCAGCCCGGGCTGGACGAATTGCAGCACGAACAGACGTCGCTGGGTAACGTCCTCGGCCTCGCGCTTGTCGGGGGTGAGGTTGGTCGCAACCGCGGCATTGGCCTCGGCAACGTGGTCGACCTCGGCGGCGGCGAGATCGCCGAGTAGCTTGCGCACCGCGGCGTCGGTGGATGCGGCCGCCGCCTGGCGGTAGAAATTGGCGGTCTCGCGCTCCATCTGGCTCGCGTAGTCGCGCACCTTATCGAGCCCCAACGGCCGCACCTGCCAGATCGGATGGCGCTGCACGAAGCCGCGTACGTCCTGGCGGCGGATCAGCGGGATGTGATCGCCGAATTTGACCACGTAAAGATCGATCAGCCGGCGGCGGTGCTCGTTCTCTTCCTCGGCCATGTGGCGGAAGACCGACGAGCTGTCGGGGTAGTTCTCGATCAGCCCATCGGCGAAGTCGGCGTAGATACGCCCGTCTTCCTCTTCGTTGGCGATCGCCAGAGCCAGCAGTTCACGTTCGGAAAGAGAGGAAAAATCGCGCATAGGCGCAATTTGCCCCTCTGGCCGGGCGCGTCAAGCTCTTGATTGATAGTCCAAAGGCGAAAGAAGGCGCCCGAACCGGACGGTTGATCCGGGCGCCGGCGGGCTACTTTGAAATATAGACGTCGTTCGGGTCGAAGTGGCAGTACGGCTCGGGGATTTCCGGACCCTGCTCGACACTGATGCCGTTATAGAGCCACGCCGACTTCGGCCGCGGATACATGATCATGGGCGGCCCGCTGCCGGGTGCGCGCGGCGCCGCGCCGGGCGGCGGGCCAGCTGGCGCGGAAGCTTTCGCCAGACGTTCGCGGGCGGTTTCGGTAATGCTCTTGTTATAGGGGGTGGTGAAGATCGGATAGACCTGCAGATGCCAGATCTTCCAGACGCCATTTTCCTTTACGAAATCGACGCCGTATTTGGCCTGGAACCAGCCGCCCTCGTCGTTGGGGCCTTGCACTTCGGGCCCGAACGAATCCCACACGCCTTTGGCGGTCTGGCCGTCACCGGCGATCTCGATCACCGGGGTGAACATCGTGTGCATGTGCAGCACGCCAGGCTGAAGCTGCTCCTGCGGACGGTCGAAGCGCGCTTTCATCTCCGCGATCCCGATCGGACCGCCCGGGGTGCGCCAGCTCACGCCCGGGGTGTTCATCGCGAACAGCTCGGAGAGCGTGCCTTCGCCGCGCAACTGGCCGAGATGGGAGTAGCGGCCCATCAAGTTCTGGATCGCGTTGAGCGCGATCACCTTGTCCATCGCGCTCACCGTGTCGCAAGAGGCAGGTGCTTGCGCGAACGCGGCGCTCGTCGCCGATAGTGCCAGAGCTGCGCCGAATAGGGCCGCGCGCAAGGCCGGTAGTTTCGCCATCGATTTCCTCCACAGGTTGTTGGTTGTGCCGCTTTGGGCGCAGATTTGGTGGTCGCCGCGGCGAAGCGGCGACGAAGTCCAGAGAAGCCAGTTATTCTTTGGTAAGGGAATTCTGCGTTTCCGTCAACGCCGTATTGGGCTCGGTTCCCGCGAGGGCCCAATCGTTCAAAAGTTTTCTGCTTCTTTTTTTAAAAAAGAAGTCTTCTTTTTTGAAAAAAAGAAGCAAAAAACTTTTGAAAATTAGCGTCCGGCGATCAAACCAATCTTATAGGTTTCGCCCCGGTAGGAATAATCCCACAAATCGCCCACCGGGTGGCTCGGCAGGGTGACGCAACCGGCATCATGGAACAGGGCGGGGGAGTTGCCGCGCGGCCGCGGCGGGTGATCGGCCTCGGGCTTCAGGCAGAGCCGCACCCCATCGGGCGCCACCACCGCAGTGTAGGTGCCCTGGCGGCCCTCATATTCAAACGGCCCGTCGACGCCCTTGACGTAGGCCTTCTTGCCACTGTCGTAGAACACCATGTATTTGCCGCCGGCATCGAGCCACAGATCGCACACCGCGCCGGTCGACTGTGATTTGCACAGCAGCGAATTATTGAAATACGGACTTGCCGCGTCGGTCTGGGCATGAGCCCTGCCGGCAATCGCGAAGGGAGCCAGCGCGAGCGCGCCCAGGATGATCTTGCGCATCACGATGCCTCTCAACGATGGCCGGGAAGAAGGAACAATTGGTCGAGGCCGCCTTGCGACGGCGAGGGATCGTCTTTCTCGATCCAGTGATCGCCGACCTTGTGATCGACCTGCATCGGATAGCACATGCCGTTGTGGAAGCGGGCGATGATGCCTTTGGCCAGCGGCAGCGGCTTGCCCTGCGCGTCCAGCGCCGGCTTGCCGTGGCCCGGCCCGCAGGTAGTGTGAAAATTCACCGTGTCGCAACCCATCGACCTACGCGGCATACCGCCGGCAGGCCCACCCGGAGCGGCGCCGGGTGGTGGACCGCCGGCACCGGGGGCACCGCCGCCGGGCGGACCCGCAGGGCCCGCCGGCGTCGCCGCGAGTTCCGGTGGGATGTCGATGCCGAGCGTGTCGAGATAATAGCAAATCGGGATCTTGCCGTCCGGACGGGCGGGGCCGATCTTGTAGTGGCCGAAATGGCCGCCCTGCATGCCACCGAACATCACGAAGGTGCCATTGCCGAAAACCCACATATGGCAGGCGTCGTCGCCGTTGAGACCACCGGCGCAGACCTGAGTGTTGTTGTAATAGATCGACATCGGGTCGCGGGCTTGGGCGTGGCTTCCGAGACCCAGGGCGAGCGCGATCAGGCTCGCGGTTGCGGCAAGACGCAGCATGTTTCCTCCGTTTGGGCTTTATTGGCCTAGGTTGCTTGACCTATCGTGCGTCCGGACCAGCCCGGTGTCAAATCCGTTGCGAAAGAAAAGCCGCCGCCGGTGGCCCGGCGGCGGCTGGCGGGTGTGATGGGCGGCGATTAGTATTTCAGGTTAAACGACGCGCCAAACGTGCGCGGGTCGCCGAGGGTTAAAGTTGCCACGGTTTGTCCCGGCCCGGGCTGGTTGAACGAGGTAATCGAGGGGAAGTTCTCGAGGTTTTTGCCGTAGGCCGAAAGCCCCCAGATGCCGCTTGCGCTCTCGTAGGTCAGGTAGACGTTGGTTTCAGTATGGGCCGGGTTCTCACCTGCGGGATTTTCATTATAGTCGGCGAACTGTCTGGTTTGATACTGAGTATTGACGCGGAAGGTAAGCGACGAGCCGTCGGTGAGCGCGAAGACGTGCTGGTAGGAGGGCTCGATGGTCCATTTCGGTGCGAACTGGAACGCGTGGCCCGACAGGTCCGCCGCGACTTCCGTGGCGTAGGGCGCATATTCTTTAGCTACGGCGCTTACGGGCACGGTGCCGAAACTCGAGTCGTTGTAGCCGACTTGCAGCCCGAATCGGTCGGCGGCGGTGAGGAGGTAGCTGAGGTCGGCGTCGAAGCCGTTATTGTAGGCGGAATTATCCAACGTGGCTGGCACGTTGCCGACCCCGGGAATGCCGACACTGGCGTTATAGACGAAATAGTTGGTGATGTAGGCTTCGCCGTCGAGTTGCAGTGTGTTGTCGAACCATCGAGTCTTCGCGCCGATCGCATATTGGATCAGAACTTGCGAGGGGGTATTGCTCACCAGGCTGCCGCCGCCCGGGCCCCGGCCCTGGCCGAGGTCGAACGAGGTGCCGGGCGCATAACCGGTGCCGACGTTGCCGTAGAGCAGCGCATCGGGCGTTGCTTGCCACTCGGCGCCGGCCTTCCAGGAAATATTATGCCAATGCTCGCCGTAATTCACCGTATTGTCGAGCGGTGCGGTCTCGGCGCAGGCCAGCGTCCCGCCGCTCGGGCAGAGGCTGTAGGCCTCAGCTTGATTGGTGACGCCATAAAGCCCGTCGCTATCCGAACTGCGGTCATCCTGCCAGCGCACGCCGCCGTTGAGTTTGATGTCATTGTCAAACCACATCGGTACGCTGGTTTGGCCAAAGAAGGCGGTGGAGTAGGCATCGTGCAGGTGCGAGATTTGATTGTTGATGTAGTAGGTCGGCGAACCCGGAGGCGGCGGAGGGCCGGCGCTCGCCCCTGAGAGGTTGACCTGATATTGGGAGTTTACCGGGGTGGAGGCATAAAGATCATAGACGCCGAGCTGCCAATAGACCGGCGAGCTATCTTCTGAATCCACCCGCGCCTCGATGGAAGCGCTCTGGTTAGTGGTGAAAGCATAGCCCTGGGTGATGGCGGCACCGGTGCCGTTAATCGAGCTGGAACTGGTGGTATTGCGGGCCCAATAGGGGATCGCCGTCAGCACGCCATAGCCGAAATTATAGATCGCTTTGCCTTGCACCGAATTGGTCGTAAGCGGGCTGGCGCCGGCGACGGCGCCGGGGGAGGCAGTCCAGGGATTGGAGGCGAATTTGCCGCTGACGGTCTCGCCCGCGGCGTTGGTGACGGTATCAAGCAACTCGGCTTGGCCTGGAAGCTGGTTTTGGTAGGTGTGCTGGCCCTGAAGGACGATACTGAGCGCGTCGTCCGGCTTCCACAGCAGTTTGATGCGCCCCGAGTAGGTTTGGTCATTGCCGGTGCCATTGCTGTAGTAGCCGTTGCGATTATCGGTGTACCACGCCCCGCGCACCGCGAATTCGCTCCCCAGCGGGATGTTCACGTAGCCTTCGGAGTGGATCAAAGCGTAGGAGCCGGCCTCGAAGAGGAGGCCGGTGCCATATTTGCCGAGCACCGGATCGTTCGTGTTGATCACGATAGCGCCCGCGCCGGCGTCGCCGCCATAGGCGGTGCCCTGCGGACCGCGCGCGACTTCGACCTGGCTGATGTCATAGTTCACCGTGCCGCCTTGCACGCCGGTGCCGCCGCCGAAGCCGGTGCCGCCGACATTCGAGACCCCATCTTCCACGATCGCGACCTGCGAACTGGTGTTGCCGGCCTGCGGGCCGACGCCGCGGATGTAGATGTTCTGGGGAGTCGAGGTGCTCCCGGACATCGTGACGCCGACGACATCGTGCAGGATATCGCCGATCTGGGTCTTGCCCTCTTGATTGAGGACGGTGCCGGACAGCACCGTGATCGAGGCCGGGGCTTTTTGCAGATCCTGTCTCCGCTTTTGCGCGGTGACGGTGATTTCCTGGAGCGTGGCGCTCTGCGCGGTGGCGGTCGTTGTTGCCGCGGTTTGGGCTTGAGCCGTGGTTGCCACGGCAACGCACAGCCCGGCGGCCGTACTGGCCAACAGGAAACGACGCATTGGATGGTTACTCCCTCTGTATCCAACCTGCAGCGGTTGGCTTTGTTTCGTTTATGGAGCGCCGCGCGCCAGGAATACGCTGGACCGACCTACACGTGACGAAAAGATTGAAATCACCGCATACGATAGTCAAGAAGGTAACGCGGTCGGTACGCTGTTTGCGGGTCGACCGGCCTAACTTTCCTTCCAACTGTGGCAAAGCTGCCACAAAGTTTGCTTATCCTGTATACAGAGACGCGCGGACAACGCGGGCGGTTGGATCATGAGCGCGCGAGATTCGCGGCGCAAAAAACCGCCGCGGGTTGCCCCGCGGCGGCATAATGGTCGATCTTGCGGCGATCAGAATTTGACGTTGAGTGACGCGCCAAAGGTGCGAGGATCGCCGAGGGTCACGGTTGCGACGGTTTGTCCCGGCCCAGGTTGCATGAACGTGGTAATCGAGGGGAAGTTCTCGAGGTTTTTGCCATAGAACGAAAGCCCCCAGGTGCCACTCGCGCTCTCGTAGGTCAGATAAACGTTGGTTTCGGTATGGTTCGGGTTCTCGCCGGCAGGGTTTTCATTATAGTCGGCGAATTGCTTGGTTTGCCACTGAGTATTGACCCGGAAGGTGAGCGCTGCGCCATTGTTGAGCGAGAAGACGTGTTGGTAGGATGGCTCGAGGGTCCATTTCGGTGAGAACTGGAACGCGTGGCCGGATAAGGCCGCGACGATTTGTGCGGCGTAGAAGGAATAGGTTTTAGGCACGGCGCTTTCGGACACGTTGCCAAAACTCGAGTCGTCGTAGGCGGCTTGGAACCCGAATCGGTCGGCGGGCGTCGCGAGATAGCTGAGGTCGACATCGAACCCGTTATTATAGGCGGAGTTGTTCAACTCGGCCGGCAGATTGCCAACCCCGGGGATGCCGACGTTGGCGTTATAGACGATGTAGTTGGTGATGTAGGCTTCGCCGTTAAGTTGCACCGTGTTGTCGAACCAGCGAGTCTTCGCGCCGATCGAATATTGGATCAGCACCTGCGAGGGGGTGTTGCTCACCAGGCTGCCGCCGCCCGGGCCGCGGCCCTGGCCGAGGTCGAACGAAGTGCCGGGTGAATAGCCGGTGGCGACGTTGCCATAGAGCAGCGCATCGGGCGTGGCTTGCCACTCGGCGCCGCCCTTCCAGGAGATATTATGCCAGTGCTCGCCGTAATTGACCAGGTGATCGAGGGGAGCCATCTCGGCGCAGGCCAGCGACCCGCCGCTCGGGCAGAGGAGGTACGCCTCAGCTTGATTGGTGACGCCGTAAAGCCCGTCGCTCTTCGAGGTGCGGTCATCCTGCCAGCGCACGCCGCCGTTGATCTTGAAGTCGTTGTCAAACGGCAGCGGCACGCTGGTTTGGCCAAAGACGGCGGTCGAATAGGCGTTGCCGTAGTTCGAGACCTGATTGTTGATGTAGTAGGTGCCACCCGGAGGCGGCGGCGGCCCGGGGCCGGCTGCGCCCGTGAGGTTGACCTGATACTGCGCGTTGCGCGGGGTCGAGGCATAAAGGTCGTAGACGCCGACCTGCCAGTAGACCGGCGAGCTATCTTCCGAATCGATCCGCGCTTCGATCGACTTGCTCTCGTTGATGTTGAATGTATAGCCCTCGGTGATGGCGCCGGGGTTGCCGTTGATCGAACTGGAGCTGGTGCTGTTGCGGGCCCAATAAGGTATCGCCGTCAGCACGCCATAGCCGAAATTATAGATCGCTTTGCCTTGCACCGAATTGGTCGTAAGCGGGCTGGCGCCGGTGCTGGCGGAGCTGGAGGCGGTCCAGGGATTGGAAGCGAACTTGCCGCTGACCGTCTCACCCGCCGCGTTGGTGACCGCATCAAGCAATTCGGCACTGCCAGGCGTCTGGTTCTGGTAGGTGTGCTCGCCCTGCACGGTGATGCTGAGCGCGTCGTTCGGCCTCCACAGCGCCTTCAGGCGCCCTGAAGAGGTATTATCGTTGCCGGTGCCATTGCTGTAGTAGCCATTGCGCTTGTCGGCGTACCACGCCCCGCGCAGCGCGATTTCGCTGCCGAACGGAATGTTCACGTAGCCTTCGCCATGGACCAGCGCGTAAGAGCCGGTCTCGATAAGGGCGCCGACGCCATACTTGCCGATCACCGGGTCCTTGGTATTGATCACGATGGCGCCCGCGCCGGCGTTGCCACCATAGGCGGTGCCTTGCGGACCGCGCGCCACTTCAACCTGGTCGATGTCATAGTTTACCGTGCCGCCTTGCACCCCGGTGGTATCGCCACCGAAGCCGGTGCCGCCGACATTCGCCACCCCGTCCTCCACGATCGCGACCTGCGAGGTGGTGTTCGGTGCCTGCGGGCCGATGCCGCGGATGTAGATCTGGGTGGGAGCCGAACTGCCGCCGGAAATCGTGACGCCGACGACATCATGCAGAATATCGCCAATCTGAGTCTTGCCTTCCTGGCTCAGCGTGGTGCCGGAAATGGCGGTCACCGACTCAGGGGTTTTTTGCAGATTCTGTCTTCGTTTCTGCGCGGTAACGATGACCTCCTCGAGCTTGGCGCTCGTTGCGGTGGTCGCGGTGTTGACGGTTTGGGCGTGGGCCGCGGCGGTGACAACAACGCACAACCCCGCGGCCGTTGAGGCCAGCAGAAAACGACGCATCGAAATTTCTCTCCCTTCGGGCCGCCCTGAGGGCGGTTTTGGTATTGCTTGGTGCATGAGGCTTGCCGCCCGAGTAACCTACGGCCAGCTGACATGTGGGCGAAAGATTGAGATTTTGTCATCGGGTCGTCAATACGGTTACGTGCCGATTACACTTCCGGACGGCCAGACGACCTATTTTTTGTGGCGGGCGTGATAAAATTGACACGAATTAATATACGTATGCTGCATAAGCAAATTTCTTGGGGCGCGTTTCGCTGGCATGTGTCGCCACGCACAGCAACTTTCAGAATTATTCTTGTCCTGTATAATAACTTTGAATTTGTATACAAATTGCGTTAACGAAAGGAAACCCCCACCATTTGCGGTGCAGTCAGATTTGGCCAAGTTCCTTTTTAAGCAGCCTTGCAATCGCGAAATAATACGCCGCCTCGGGCAGCGCTTGATTGCTCGCCACCGGCGTGCCAGCGTCCGACATGCTGCGGATCGCGGGCAGCAGCGGCACTTCGCCCAGAAACGGCACTCCCAGCGCCGCGGCTTCGCGTGCAGCACCACCATGACCGAACAGCTCGGTGACGTGGCCGCAGTTCGGGCAGCAGAACAGGCTCATGTTCTCGATCAGCCCCAGCACCGGTACGCCGGTCTTTTCGAACATCCGCACGCCCCTTCTTGCGTCGATCAGCGCGATATCCTGCGGCGTCGAAACGATCACCGCACCGCGCAGATTGACCCGCTGCGCCATGGTAAGCTGGGTATCGCCGGTGCCCGGCGGCATATCGACGATCAGCACCTCGAGCGGCGGCCAATCGACTTGCCCCATCAGTTGCTCGAGCGCGCCCATCACCATCGGACCGCGCCAGATCATCGCATCGTCCTGGTTCACCATGTAGCCGATCGACATCGTCGGCATGCCCCAAGCGATCACCGGCTGGATGCGGTCGGCCCTGATCTCGGGCTTGCGATCCACCCCCAACATCCGCGGCAGGCTGGGCCCAAAAATGTCGGCGTCGAGCAGGCCGACCTTCATGCCCAGAGCGGAGAGCGCCACCGCGAGATTGACCGCGGTGGTCGATTTGCCGACCCCGCCCTTGCCGGACGCCACCGCGATCACCGCGCCGATGTGGGCGAGCAGCTTAGGCCGCGCAGCCGGCGGGTGCGGCGCCGCGGCCGCGCGCTCCGCGGTCAGCACCACACTCGCGCGCTTGACCTGGGGTAGAGCCTCGAGCAGCTGCCGTGCCTCCACAGCGATCTTCTCCATCGCGGCGCGTTCGGCGCGGTCGGAGATCAGCGACAGGGTCGCAACCCCGTCGTGCAAACTGAGCCCGTCGACGCGGGCCGCGCTTACGATATCGCCCTTGCCGCGCGGATCGTGCAGGCCGCGCAAGGCGGAAATCAGCGGCGCGGTGTCGTCTGAGCTTGGGGACGCCATGGAGAAGTTCCTTTTGCCACTGTTACAGTGGTTTTACCTTTGTTCGCTTGCGAAGCTGGTACACTGTTACCAGTATCTTCCACGGCGAGGGTTGCACTCGCAAAGCGGGTAGTACTCGCAAAGGATGGACCACATGCGCCGTACCGATTTCCGCTCCTTCGCAGGCTTGGTGTCTCATGCATCGCTGATCGCGGCGCTACCCGCCAGCATCGGCTTTGCAATGCTAGCATACCCGACCCCAGCCGCGGCGCGCGGCACGCCCGACAGTTTCGCCGACCTCGCCGCCGCGTCCCTTCCGGCGGTGGTGAATATATCCAGCACCGAAACGTTGAAACCGGGCGACGACGGCGACGATGACGATGACCAAGGTGGCGACCAGGGCGGCGGCCAGAGCCAAACTCCGTCGCTCGACCAGCTGTTCAAGGACTATCTGCAGCACCAGCTGCAGCAGAATGGCGGCGGGGGAAATGATCAGGGCCAAGGCGACGACAACACGCCGCGCAAGGCCGAAAGTCTGGGGTCGGGATTCGTGATCGATCCCGCCGGCATCATCGTCACCAACAATCACGTGATCGCGGGCGCCGACGAGGTAACCGTGACCTTGCAGGACAACACCACGCTCAAGGCGCAGGTGATCGGCACCGATGACAAGATGGATCTGGCGGTGCTGCGGGTGCACCCGGTGAGGCCGTTGCCCGCACTGAAGTTCGGCGACAGCGACAAGGAACGGGTCGGCGACTGGGTGATGGCGATCGGCAACCCTTACGGCCTCGGCGGCACCGTGACCGCGGGCATCGTCTCGGCGAGCGGGCGCGATATCAACCAGGGTCCCTACGACGACTTCATCCAGACCGATGCCGCGATCAACCGCGGCAACAGCGGCGGACCGCTGTTCAATATGCAGGGCGAAGTGATCGGCATCAACACCGAGATCTACTCGCCCTCCGGCGGCTCGATCGGACTCGGCTTCTCGATCCCCTCCAACCTGGCGCGCGAGGTGGTGGAACAACTGCGCGAGCACGGCAAAGTCGACCGCGGCTGGCTCGGGGTGAATATCCAGGATGTGACCCCGGACATCGCTGCCGCGGTGGGATTGCCTGAAGCCTCGGGCGCGATGGTCGCGGGCGTCGATCCGGGCGGTCCGGCCGCAGACGCCAAACTGCGCAGTGGCGATATCATTCTCAAATTCGACAACCAAGACGTGAAGGACATGCGCGCCCTGCCGCGGCTGGTCGCGGCAACCGGCGTCGGCAAGACCGTCGCCATCAGCGTCTGGCGCGACGGGAGGCTACAGACGTTCGAAGCGGTGCTGCGCGAGTTGCCCGACGACAATGTTAAGCTCGCCGCGGCAGCCCCGCCGCCGGCGCCGCCCGATCCCTCGGTGGCGCTGGTGGGGCTCGGCCTCAAGATCGCGCCGCTGTCGCAAGATCTGCGTGGCAAATACATGATTTCGGACGATCAGAAAGGGGTGGTGGTGACCAGCGTCACCGGAGACGGGCTGGCTGATCAGCGCGGGCTGAAGGTCGGCGAGGTGATCGTGGAAGTGCAACAGGAACCAGTCAATTCACCCCAGGACGTGGAAAATAAATTGGCCGCGGCACGTGCGGAGAAACGTAAGTCGGTGCTGATATTGGTGCAGGGCGAGGATGGACTGAGGTGGGTGCCGGTGCCGGCATAAGGCAAGGGAAGTCTTCTTTTTGTGAACAAAAAGAAGCAAAAAAACTTTGTCAGTTGGATTCTGGATTAAATCCTCGCCGAGTCAGTTTTAGGAAGCGTACCGCTTGCCCGATGTCGCGAGTGAGATTTGCTTTGCGCGCTGAAGCTTCGGCGTCGATGCCCCAGAATTCGGTCTGGAAGGCTTCATCGATCGTCGCGATCACATCGGCTTGCGCCGCATCTAGCGCACCCTCGATCAGCGCCAGCCCGAGCACGAGACTTCCGGTAGCGGGCACGACAACGCCAAGCGCGGCTAGTTCGTAGTCGCTTCGTTTCGCTACCGCGGAGATAAGCGCCGCAATGGATGCTGCCGGCTGGGCTTTGTGGGCGATGCCTTCGGCGACCAGAAGCGGCGCGTCCAGGTGCAGCGCGGCCCAATCGAGCCACGGCTGCCATGTTCGGTCCTGGCGGGTGCGCAGAAGTTGCGGGGAGACGGCGCGGTAGCACAGCAGGTCACTTTCGCCGTAGGCGGCGATGGATTTCACGATCGCGGCGCGATTCTGGGCGACGCGGTGGGTGGCGGTGGTGTGGAGCTGGGTCAGCGGCAGGTCGTTCGCGTGGTTGAATTCGCCGTCTTTGGCGGTACCGGCGTTTTGCCATTCGTCGCGGATCGCGGTGGCGAGGGCAGGGGGGTTGATGATCAATGTGCCCCCTTCTGGCAAGCGCATTGGTTTGCCGTCGAGCAGCAATTGCTGCCCGTGTGGGGTGGGTTGCAGAGTCGCGTGATCCCAGAAGCGGCGCATCAGGCGGACAGGTCCTGGACGGTCTGATATTGTCTGAAACCATCAGCCCTTGACGGCGACTCACCGACCTCAACCCGTCTTTGCAAGGGCTCGCAATGGCGGCGGTGGAGGGTGGGTATTGTCATTTATACGACTCATCTAATTGACAAAGTTTTTTTGCTTCTTTTTGTTCACAAAAAGAAGACTTCCCTTCACCTTCTTTTCGGCGGTGGATCCGCATCCGCCGTAAATCCCAATTGTTTGAAAGTATCCTTCATATGGCTGGGCATTTCCGCCGACACTTCCAATGTCCCGCCCGCCGGGTGCGGCAGCAGCAGGGCGCGGGCGTGGAGGTGGAGTTTGCCGGAGAAGCCGGAGAGGCGCGAGGCGGCTTCGCCGTATTTTCCGTCGCCCAGGATCGGGGTTTCGAGGGCGGCGCAGTGCACGCGTAGTTGGTGGGTGCGGCCGGTGCGGGGGCTCAGTTCCAGCCACGATAGTTTGCGGCTGGCGGCTTCGCGGGTGACGTATTCGGTGAGGGCGCGGGCGCCTTCTTTGTCGTCGCGCGTGGTGGCTTCGGTGCGTTCGCCGCGCTCGCCGCCGATGCGTTTCAGCGGCAGGTCGATCAGGCCCTCGGAGGGGATCGGCCGGCCGACCACCACCGCCCAGTAGGTTTTTTGCACGTCGCGGGTGCGGAACATGGCGGCGAGTTTGGCCGCAACCGAGGGCGTGCGCGCCAGCAGCATGACGCCGGAGGTGTCGCGGTCGAGGCGGTGGACCAGGCGCGGGCGGTCGGCCGAGCCGAAGCGCAGCGCGTCGAGCATGCCGTCGAGGTGGCGGTAGATCCCCGGACCGCCCTGGACCGGCAGGCCGTGCGGTTTGTTGATCACGATCAGATGGTCGTCGCGGTAGATCACCATGCGTTCGAGGTCGCGCTGGTCCTCGGGCGAGACCGCGGGGCGTTCTTCGGGTGGTGGCGCGGGGTTTACGGGCGGCACGCGAATGATTTGGCCGGGGGCGATGCGGGCGTTGGCGTCCACCCGTTTGCCGTCGACCCGCACTTGGCCGGTGCGGCAGAATTTCTGCACCGCGACCTGGGTAACTTGCGGAAAGTGGCGGCGAAACCAGCGGTCGAGGCGCAGATCGCCCTCGTCGGCGGCGACTTCGTGCTGGGTGACGGCGCTCACGGCCCGCGTTCCGCGCGCAGCTTTTCCCACCAGGCGAGGCGTTTGGCGATGTCGCGTTCGAAGCCGCGCTCGGCGGGGCGGTAGAAGTTCTGGCGGTCCATGCTATCCGGGAAGTAGTTACGGCCGGAAAACGCGTCCGGCGCGTCGTGGTCATACTGGTAGCCGGCACCATAGCCAAGGTCGCGCATCAGGCCGGTGGGCGCGTTGAGGATGTGTTTGGGGGGCATCTCGCTGCCGAACTTCTTGACGGCGCGACGGGCCTCGCCGAGTGCCACGTAAACCGCGTTGGACTTGGGCGCGGTTGCGAGGAAGATCACGGCCTGGGCGAGCGCGAGTTCGCCTTCGGGGCTGCCGAGCCGTTCGTAGGTTTCCCAGGCGGCGAGCGCTTGGGGCAGGGCGTTGGGATCGGCCATGCCGATGTCCTCGGCGGCGAAGCGGGTCAGGCGGCGGGCGATATAGCGCGGGTCCTCGCCGCCTTCGAGCATGCGGGCGAACCAGTAGAGCGCGGCGTCGACGTCCGAGCCGCGTAGCGATTTATGCAGCGCCGAGATCAGATTGTAATGTTCCTCGCGGTCCTTGTCGTAGAGCGCGGCGCGTCTCGCCAGCAGTTCCGCTAGGGTTTGCGGCGTGAGCGGCGGATCACCTTCCGGAAGCGCGAGTAATTGCTCGGCCAGGTTGAGCATATAGCGCCCGTCGCCGTCGGCCATCGCGAGCAGGCTGGCGCGGGCGGCAGGATCGATCGGCAACGCGCGGCCGGCATCGGCCTCGACCCTCTGCAACAAATGTTCGAGGGCGGTTTCGTCGAGGCGCTTCAGCACCAGCACCTGGCAACGCGACAGCAGCGCGCCGTTGAGCTCGAACGAGGGGTTTTCGGTGGTGGCGCCGATCAGCAGCACGGTGCCATCCTCGACCACAGCGAGAAACCCATCCTGCTGGGCGCGGTTGAAGCGGTGGATTTCGTCGACGAACAGCAGCGTCCCGACGCCGTTCTTCTTGCGCTGACGGGCTTCCTCGAACACTTTTTTGAGGTCGGCAACGCCCGAGAACACCGCCGAAATCTGCACGAAATGGCGGCCCGCCGCGGCGGCCAGCAGACGCGCGATGGTAGTCTTGCCCACCCCGGGCGGACCCCACAGGATCACGCTGGCGAGTGCCGCGTGCTCGATCATCCGGGTGATGGTGCCGGCCGGCCCGACCAGATGGTCCTGGCCCACGATGTCGGCGAAGCTCAAAGGGCGCAGCCGGTCGGCGAGCGGGCGATCTTTGGCCGGAGCGGGGGGCTCGAGCGAGGACAGCAGGTCGGCGGGAGAATTCATCCGATGTTCTTGCCTCGAACCGCGGCGAAAGGCAAAGTCGCAAGATCAATATAACAAGCTGCCCAGCAGCACGGGAGGGAACAATGGCGCGATTTGCGTGCTCGATGGTGGGACTGGTACTGGCTGCGGGCCTGACTTTCAATGGTGCCAAGGCACAGACGCCGGTTCCGCCGCGCTCGCAGTGGTATCAGCCCACCGCCGCCGATGTGCTGCGGGTGCAGGACCTGATGGCGTGGTATGCGCTGGATAATTTCGAGGGCACTATGGACGCGCTGAAGGACATCTTCGCGCTCAACACCCCGGGCACCAGTTGGCAGACGCCGCGCGGCCCGATCACCACCGCAGGCGTGATCGCGGAGATCGACCAGGAGGCGCAGCGGCGCGCGGGGCCGGCAGATCCCGGCGGATTGCACGTGCAGTCGCTGATGACTCCGCTGCTGGTGTTTTCGGGCGACGGCAAGACCGCCCGCGGATTGTGGGACAGTTTCGGTCCCAATGTGAACGGGATCAACGACATCGGCCGCTGGCTGTGGATCAAATACGCGGTGGATTTCATCCGCGAGGACGGCGAATGGAAGATCTGGCACCTGCAGGTCTATTCGGTGTTTGTCACGCCCTACAACGAAAGCTGGACCCAGTCGGCCAAAGACGGCTCGAACAACCGGCCGCCGCCGGGGATGAGGCTGCCGACGGGAGGCGCTCCACCCGGCCCGCCCCCAGGTTCGGCCAACGGTTCGGCCAGCAAAATGTGGGTCTATGATGGGAAGACTGTCATGCCGGTGGGGAAGCCTTTTATTCCAGTGCCTTACTATAGTTTCGATCCCGCCACGGCCTACGTCGAGAAATAATCGGCGCGGCCATGCGGTGGGCGCACGGATTCGCCGCTTTTTTGCATCAGCGAAGGTTGCCTAAATCGTCAATCGGGTACAATTTTTGCGCTGCAAGATGGGATCGCACCCGACCCCGAACGTGGCCCTATGGGGGGCCCGTTAAGCTCGAACAGGATCACAGGCATGAGCGGCACCGGCAAGAAAACAGCGACTCTTACCTTGGATGTGACCGGCAAGAGCATCACCCTGCCGATGTATTCGGGCACGATCGGGCCGGACGTGGCGGACATCGGCAAGCTCTATGGCCAGCTCGGGATCTTCACCTACGATCTCGGCTACGGCACCACTGCGGCGTGCGACAGCAAGATCACCTATATCGACGGCGACGCCGGCGTGCTGCTGCATCGGGGCTATCCGATCGAACAACTGGCCGAAAACTCTACCTTCCTGGAGACCGCCTATCTACTGCTGAACGGCGAACTACCCTCGGCTGCTGAGAAGAAGGCGTTCGAGCAAGGCATCAGCCGCCACACCATGCTGCACGAGCAGATGAAGACATTCTTCAACGGCTTTCGCCGCGACGCGCACCCGATGGCGGTGCTGTGCGGCGTGGTCGGCGCGCTGTCCGCATTCTATCACGACAGCCTCGACATCAATAACCCCGAGCACCGCCGCATCAGCGCGTTCCGCCTGATCGCCAAAATCCCCACCATCACCGCGTGGGCCTATAAATACACCATCGGTCAGCCATTCGTTTATCCGCGCAACGATCTCTCCTATGCCGAAAACTTCCTCTACATGTTCCACTCGGTTCCGGCCGAGGAATATAAGGTAAATCCGGTGCTCGCGCGGGCGATGGAACGCATCTTCATCCTGCACGCCGACCACGAACAAAACGCCTCGACCAGCACCGTGCGCTTGGCGGGATCGACCGGCGCGAACCCGTTCGCTTGTATCGCGGCCGGTATCGCGAGCCTGTGGGGTCCCGCGCATGGCGGTGCGAACGAAGCGGTGCTCAAGATGCTCGGAGAGATCGGCCACAAGGACCACATCCCGGATTTCCTCGCCAAGGTGAAGGAAAAGAACAGCACGGTGCGGCTGATGGGCTTCGGCCACCGGGTCTACAAAAACTTCGACCCCCGCGCCAAGATCCTGCAACAGAGCTGCAAAGAAGTGCTGGAGGAACTGGGGGTCGACGATCCGCTGCTGGAACTCGCGGTCGAACTGGAAAAGATCGCGCTTTCGGATCCGTATTTCATCGATCGCAAGCTATACCCCAACGTCGACTTCTACTCGGGCATCATTCTGAAGGCGATGGGCTTCCCGACCTCGATGTTCACGGCGCTGTTCGCGCTGGCACGCACCGTCGGCTGGGTGAGCCAGTGGAAGGAATTGATCGAGGATCCCACCCAGCGGATCGGCCGGCCGCGGCAGCTCTATACCGGATCGCCGCGGCGGGATTATGTGCCGATCGAGGAAAGATAAAGAAGGAAGGGCTTTCTTTTCTTTTAGAGAAAAGAAAGCCCTTCCTCCTTGCTTCCCACCCCCCGCGCACTTTGATGCCCACGCCTCCTGATCATCATGCGTACCCTAGATCGGTTTCAGCCTGAGTGGAATCGGACGACGGTGCTGAGACCGCTCTAGCTTTTTGCTTTCGCGCGCGATTCACGCCTACGTGTGATTCCACCGACGGCGATCGCGCTCTAACAGGCGCTGGTCCAGAAGTTGGCACGGGTCGCCGCGTGGGCTACGAGCCGGTGCAGTTCGGGGTTTTTGTCGCCGTCTTCGGCGATCAGGGTATCGATCGGGACGAAGTATTCGTGCGGATGCGGAATGTGGCATTTCACGAAACCACGATAATGGCGGTCGGTGAGGCCGTACATCACTCGCAAATCGCGCACCGGCAGGATCAGCGGCAGTTGCGGCTCGACGCGGAGCAAGCCGGTAAGTCGCCAGCGCGGGGTGGGATCGCCTTCGATCACCGGTGCCAACAGCCACGCTTGCGGGCATACCGCCATCAGCGAATTGGTGCTGGGTGCGAAACGCGAGCGCTTGTCGTGGAAATTGGGCAGTGAACTGCACGCTTCGATGGCGAAAATATCGACGTAAGGCTCTTCAGGAGTGCCTCCGAAATTGAGCCATAGACCGTCGGGCAGCGTGCGGAGGCGGTCCGAGCCGGGAAGTTTGAGAAAGGGCTGGCAGACGTTCTCGTCCGCCGGGCGGCCGCGTAGCCAAACTTCGTCGACGGCGAGCGCGTCGAGGTCGCGGCCCGGCGGACATTGCGGCCAGCACCGCAAGCGCTCGCGCACCTGGTTGTCAAGTGAACGAGGTCGATGGGTAGGAAAACAGCGCATTTAATGCTCCCATAAGAATAAATTCAAAAAAATAATTAATAAAAATGTCGAAATCCAATCGCCCAGCCTGCATGGTGCCCAAAATCGGACATTCCATGCAGGCAGGTTTTGCTCGTAGCGTCTCGGTCTAACGTAGCCTTATCGAGTATCGCAATGAGGGAGCGGGCAAAGGCTTAGCGCTAACTAGCCGATCACGTGGGCTGGGAGCGGACGGATCTCCGGCACCAATGTGAAATCGCTCCAATCGTCCTGAGCGATGCTTTCGACCTGGTTCCGCGGCAGCTGCTTCAGACGGGCGCGATAGTGTTGCAGTACCGGCGGGAGCATATCGAGTGTAACCAGCGGCTCGGTGATCCCCGAAGCCTCACGTAAGCGGCGCAGCATTTCCTGGTCGGTATTGAAGCTGCCGACTTCGGCCTGAAAATCATCGATCTTGAGGCGGGCGCTGATTGCGGTGGGCGAGCAGTCGATGCGCTTCAGCAGGCGGGCGATGCGCATGTCGTAGAAGGTGAAGATCTGCTTGATGCCGCAAAGCAGGCACAGCTCGGTCAAACCGACAAACAACTCTCTGGTAGCGCGGTTAACTTGAGCGAGGCCTTCCTCGGGGTTGATCGCTGGGCTGTCGACCGCAAAACGGCTGGTCTCCCAGACATCAGGGTTCGACGGCATGTCGAGCGTATCGAGGAATTGCGGCCACACGTCGCGGATCATGGTCGGCCCGGTGGTGGGCAGCAGGCGCCAATTGCCGATCACCTGGCGATCATCGTTGAGCGCGAGAAGGTAGACCGTATCGTCGATATCGAACTGATCGACCTCGAGACCGCCGGCGGTGACCTGGACATCCCAGCCCATGCGGTCCTTGAAAACCCGCTTGCGCATGCGGTGCATATCGAACAGCAGTTTGGTCTTGCCGGCCTGGCCAGCTTGAGCGATCTCGAGCATGGGTGGTCCCCTGTATGAATGATTGATAGGAAATGTAAGAGTAATTAACAAAAATGGCGCTTTATATCCCCCTTTTGGGGGGTATGGCGAAGTAATCGTTGCGGCAATAATGGAATTTTATCTTATCTTACGATTGCCTAATCATCCTACGGAACGATTAACCCGTGGAGCAGTGCGACCGCTATGGCGTGGGTTTTGTTGCTGGTGTTGAGCTTCCGGCAGGCATGTTTGATGTGGTCGCGGATGGTCTCTTCCGATAGGCCGAGAATCTCAGCAATCTCCCAGGCGGTCTTGCCGCGCGATGACCAGGTCATCACCTCGAGCTCGCGCGAGGTTAGCTTCGGAGTCGTCGCGGGTTCGTCGTTGAATCCGATCTGCATCATGCGCTCGTGGGCGTAGGTCGCGACAAGATGCAACTCGTGGCGCTGGGATTTGAACAGCGCGGCGAATTCGTCCTCGGGCATGTCGTTGGCGACCGCGAACGAGGCCTTGGCCGCGCCAGGGCCATGAATCGGCACCGCGCCGCCGGAACGAAGATGGAACTCGGCGGCTTCCTGGAACACCTGCTTCTGGGTCTGGGTCAGGTCATAATGTTGGCCGATGCTGTTCCACAAAAACGGCCGCAGTGTGGAGGCCGAGAACCGGCTGACGAGATCCTCGCTGATGTAGTGCTTCTCGACGTAGCGCCGGGTCCATTCCTGCGGGTAGTTGGTGATGTAGAGCGGGCGCCGGGCGCCGGTCGGCGGCAGCGTAAGCATATAACTGAACTTCTCAAATCCTTGCGGCTCGATATGTCGATGAATGGCAGTACAGACATCCTCAACGTGCTGCGACGCATCGATCTCCCTAATGTATTGCTCGATCCGTCCGAGTTCGATCATAGGATTGTGGCTTCCATTCGTCCTTCCGCTCGAGTCTGCTTAACTACCAAGATAAGCATGTTGCAGTATGTTGCGCAAAATACTTACGCAAAATACTTGGGCAAAACCCCAGCCTACCGGGGTATGTTACCCAGAGAATCGGGACTTGGCCACGTTTGCATAATGTTTGCATTGAATTTGTTGCCCACCTTGTGAGATTGCACACTCGCCGTCACGATTCGGTCGGTCAGCCTAGCCTCGCTTCCGCCGGACCTAGCATAAGCATACCGCCGTTGTTTTGCCGTTATCGGAATCGTTAATCCCCCGTGGAGTGAAGTCTGGAGTTGAGCAAGAGGCCACCACCGAGCGCCGGGCCGCTCATTCCCAAGCATCGCAAGGGCATCCGGTTCTTGCTGGGGGTGAGGCGGGACCCCCTGCGGTATTTCCGCGAGTTGGCGGCGAACGAGGGTGCCTATGCCTGGATCGGGCTGCGCGGACAACCGGTTCTGATGCTGAACGACGCCGCCGGCATCGAATACGTGCTGCAGGGCAACCCGGGAAACTACTGGAAAGGCGACGTCAACAAAGTGTTGGCGCCGCTGCTGGCGGACGGAATCTTCCTGTCCGAAGGGTCGCAGTGGCGGCGGCAGCGGCAGGAATCCACGCCGGGATTCACCACCCCGCGCCTGATCGAGATGACCGAGATCATCGTCGCGACGATTGCGGAGATGCTCGACCAGTGGGAGCGGCGGGGAAAAGCGGGCGAAGTCATCGATCTTTGCGCCGAAATGACACGGCTTACGCTCGACATTTTTCTCCGAGCGCTGTTTCACGTGCAAGCCGGCGAGGTCGCGCGCGATCTGCGCGACTCGTTGGGTGTTGTGCTGCGCGAGGCGGAGGGTCGGATCTGGGCGCCGCTGTCACTGCCGCAGAAATGGGTGCTGGCGTTGCCGAAGTATCGCAATGCGATGCGGATGATGCATGGTACCGTGACGAAGCTGATCGAGGAACGCCGCAAGAGCGCGGCGCAGCCGGATGACTTGCTTAGCCGACTGATCGCTTCCTATGGCAGCGGCGCCGAGGATCAGCGGATGCTACGGCAGCAGATTCTCTCGTTCATGCTCTCGGGCCATGAGACCACCGCCCATGGGCTAACCTGGTCCTTAGTCAGGCTGGGCACTGCGCCGGAGGTGCAGGAACGCCTGTCGCGTGAGGCGCTTGAGGTGCTGCGTCCGGGGGCGGTAGCATTCGAGCAGGTGCGCGGATTGGTGAACAGCCAGAACGTGTTCAACGAGGCGCTGCGCCTGTATCCGCCGGTATGGACATTTTCGCGCGAGGCCTACGAGCCCGACCGGATACCGCTCGACGACGGGAGTTTTGTCGAGCTGCCCAAACGCGGCATCGCGATGCTGTGCACCTATGCGGTGCAGCGGAGGGAGAAGTATTGGCCCGACCCGGATCGTTTCGATCCTGATCGATTTTTGCCCGAGCAGGCGGAGGGCCGGCCGCGCGCGGCCTGGTTCCCATTTGGCGGCGGTCCGCGGTTTTGTCTGGGGCAGCGCTTTGCCACGATGGAGAGCACCCTGACGCTGTCGATGATCGCCAAGCGTTTCGAGGTCACGCTCGTGCCGAACCAGAACATATTCCCCGAGCCGATCATTACGCTGCGGCCGAACGGGAAGGTGCTGGTTACCGTCCGGAACCGATAATAGTTAATAATACCAATTAATTAAGCGAAGGAAGGTCTTCTTTTTTGAAAAAAAGAAGCAAAAAACTTCTGAACATAAGGACGTGGCGGCTTTGCCGTCCGGACGGCAAATTGATAAAGTTTTTTTGCTTCTTTTTGTTCACAAAAAGAAGGTCCTTCCCTTCCCCTTCTGTGATCAATCGCTCCGTCTTTCCTTTCCCGCCCCAACACTTTACATCAATAAGTCACATACCAGGGACTTGAGGCACAATATGGCGGGCGCACGGCGGTTGTTCGGAACGGATGGGATC
>Ga0302314_10003983_pt1 | contig 27166 bp, 25 predicted proteins | sample III_Palsa_N2_3_FD_200533 | JGI IMG/M metagenome (GOLD analysis project Ga0302314, IMG submission 200533) | Peat permafrost microbial communities from Stordalen Mire near Abisko, Sweden - III_Palsa_N2_3 | ecosystem: Environmental > Terrestrial > Soil > Palsa > Peat permafrost | place: Sweden...
ACCAGCAGGGCCAGCGCCTCGCCACCCTGCATTCCGGCACGCGCGTGGACACGCTCGCCACCAGCTCGGATTTCACCCAAGTGCGGCTGGCCGACGGCACCACCGGTTGGGTGAAGAGCTCCTACCTTACGACCGACGAGCCCGCGGCGGTGCGTCTCAAACAGCTCCAGGAGGAACTCGACCGGAGCCGTGCGACGACGCCGGGACTGGCCGAGGCCGCGGCCAAGAGCGAGCTCGACCGTCGCGAGCGCGACCTTGCGGACAAGCAGGCGGCGCTCACCGACAAGCAGGCGCAATTGGATGCCGCGCTCACGGCGCGCGCTCCCCTGGCGGGCGCCCCACCGGCGGGGCGATCGCACGCGCCGGGTGCCGGAGTCTGGCTCTGCACCGCCCTCGCGGCCGGGGCGCTCGGATACTGGGGCGGGTACGCGACGCTGGCGCGGCGCGTGCGGCGCAAGTTCGGCGGCCTGAAAGTTTATTGAGCGGCCTTTGACATATGCTGCGAGATGAGAACTACGCACGTGGCGGCAGAGGGCTGCCGGGCTTAGACTCCCGCGATGTACGAACTACGCCGTAACGACTTCGACGTTACGAATTCCGTCCAGGTCAGCGCCACGCCGGCCGTGACCCACGCGGTGCGCGAGCTTTTCGCGACCGCCTGGCCCGGCGAGCCTTTCGATCGCGTGGCGGTCGCCTTCGAAGAATTCGAGCGCCTGTTCTCCGGTCGCATGCCCGGCTATCACGGCGTCGACACGATTTATCACGATCGCCAGCATTCGCTGGATATGACGCTCGCCATGGCACGCCTGTTGGTCGGGTACGAGCTGACGATCGACGCGCCGCGGCGCTTCGGCGCGGAACGGGCGATCATGGCGCTGGTCACCTCGCTGTTCCACGACGCGGGCTATATCCGCGAATTCGACGATCGCGTGCATCACAACGGTGCAGAGTTCACGCTCTTTCACGTGACCCGGAGCGCTAAGTTTCTCGCACGGCTCCTGCCGACCATTGGCATGGAGGCCTGGGTGCCGGTCTCCACCCGAATCGTGCATTTCACCGGCTACGAGATCAAGTTGAGTCAGATTCATCTGGCCGACGGCCGCGACCGCAAGTGCGGACACTTGCTCGGCACCGCGGATCTCATCGCGCAGATGGCGGACCGCTGCTACCTCGAGAAATGCCGCGACCGGCTCTACCCGGAATTCGTGCTCGGCGGCGTCGCCGCCGCGCCCGCGAGCGACGGCACCATGCAGGTGCGCTATAGCTCGGGTCTCGATCTGCTGCGCCAGACGCCGAGCTTCGTGCGCGAGACGCGAATCAATCGTCTGGACGGCGAGTTCGAGCAGGCTTACCGGTACGTCGAGCCGCTGTTCGGCGGCGGGAATCCCTACCTCGACGCGATCGATCGCAACATGGATTACCTGCAGCGCATTCTGCGCGCCGAGCGTTGGCGCCTGCTGCGGCGCAATCCTCCGTTGTTCACCAGCCCCGGCGCCGAGCTCGGGCAGGTGCGCGGGCTGATGGTGGATCGCCTCAAGACTATGTGGGCCTGATCGGCCGAACGCGCCCTCAAGGCCAATCGATGCGCGCGACATAACGCTCGTGCAGCTCCCCGAGCCGCTCGAGCACGATGTCTTTCCCCGCAAGCGGCGCAGCGCGCAAGGCAGCGCGCAAGTGATCGACATGCAGCGCCCGCCGAGCCGGTTCGGCCAGCGGCGCGAAGCTGAAATGCCACGCCTCCGGCTGAACCCCCGATAGCACGCCGCGAAACGGCCGAAAAAATCCGAAGCGGGCGGCGTGCGCCTCGAGCCAGACGCTGAGCCGACCGAAAATGCCCGACGGCGCGTACTCTTCGGCAAGCAGCTGCACTCGATAACCGGGCGGGACGGCGGCCCGGTCGATGAGATCGAAGTCGGTCCCCCAGTGATGGCGGCTCGCACCCGGCAACGCCGACCAGACCAGGATCGCATCGATTCGCTCCGCAGGCGTCAGCGCAGCTGCCTCGACCGGCCGGCCCGACACATCGTTGACGGGGGTCTCGCCGTTGTACTTGGCGTTCCAGATCGAGAGCTGGCGATCGAAATCGCGATAGGAGCTCTGCGCAACGAGATCGAACCCCGCTTGGCTCGCCGCGGCGCGCAATCTCAAAAAGGGGGTGCGCACCAGCGTGTGCAGCATGCAGCGTGGCGAGTCGAGCTCCTCGATGTGGCCGCGGGCGCGGCCGGTGAGCTCGGCGGGCGTCACGAGGCCAGTTCGCGGCTGGCGGCGAGCTCCACGACCTGATCGATCACACGCACGAAGGCCTCGACCTCCTGCGCTCCCGACACGGAGTACTGCCGATCGAAAATGAAGGCCGGCACTCCGGTGATGCCGAGCACCGTCGCGTGCCGCTCGGCCGCCACGATGCCGTCTTGCCCTTCGCGCAGGACCACGGCGGCGCGTGTCTCGCGCTCCGATAGGCCTGACTCGACCCCCAGACGCACCAATTCCTCGGTATCGCCGATATCCCGGCCCTCCTCGAAGTAGGCCTGCATGACGCGCTCGGTGACCTCGGCGGCAAGGTTGTTTCGCCCCGCGTGCGCGATCAGCAAATGCGAGCGCCGCGTGTTCGGCAAGCGCTCGATGAGATCGAAGCGGAACTGCAGACCGACGGCCTCGCCGTGGCTCTTAAGCGCGGCCTGCGCATCCGCGATCGGGGTCGGGTCACCGACCTTCGCCGCGATGTAGCCGGCGCGCTCGACGCCGTCCCAGGGCAGCTCCGGATTGAGCTCGAAGGGCCGGAAATTGATGAAGGGCTCGTATTGGGGCCGCGCAGCCAGGGCGAGCTCAAAGCGCCGCTTGCCGACGTAGCACCACGGACAGACCGTATCCAGGTAAATGTCGATGCGAAACTGCGTGCTCATGGGGGCGGTGATTGTACCCACCCCTTATAGGTAGTGGTGTGAACGAGTATCATCCCAAAATGACACGGAGTCTCAAATCCAAGTATTTGCTGCTCGCGCTGGGCTTGGGAGCCGGGCTCGCGCTGCTCCTCGGCGGGTTCGCCTACTACGAGCACCGCATCGACAGCACCGACATCGCTCGTCTCACTTACGCTACAGTCGAACAGAAGCTCGAAGGTGATCTCGAAGCACGCGGCAAGAGCGTGGTCAATGTTACGGGCGCGTTGCTCGCCTCCGCGTTGGTTGCGCACAACAGCCCAGCCGTGGCCTCGATCGCCGGCCGCCTCCTCGAGGAAGATGACATCGAGCGCGTGGAAGTGACGGATGCCCGTGGGGTGGTGCTGTTCAGCGCCGCGAACCCGCAGAGCGAGCCTTCCCGCAACGACGCCGCCTTGCGCAGTGCGGCACTCGACCCGCTGGTGGTCACCAACAGCATCCCCCCCGGCGTTGAGGCACCGGCTCAACGCACGGGCACGCTCAAGATCTGGGTAAGCCGGGCGCAGATGCAGGCCACCCTCGCGAAGCTCAAAGAGCAGCTTGAGCTCCAGCAGGGCAGCCAGCTCAAGCGCATGCGCGCCATGCTCATGCGCGTGACGCTGCCGGTGATCGTGCTGGTGCTGATCGGAGCCTGGTTCTTTGCGGGCCGCTTCCAGCGGCCGATTTGGGCGCTCATCCGCTCGGCGGACCGCATCGGGGAGGGCGACTACACCCGTCCGTTCGACGTGGTGCGGCGCGATGAGTTCGGCGACCTCCAGCACGCGCTCGAGCGCATGCGGCAGAAGCTCTCCGAGACCACCATCACCAAGAACTACCTCGACACGGTGCTCAACAGCCTGAGCGATGCGGTGATCGTCACCTCGCCGGAAGGCATCATCAAGAGCTGCAACGAGGCGACGCAAAGCCTGCTCGGCTACAGCGACGCGGACTTGGTGGGCAAATCCCTCGACAGTTTCGTCGACGAGGCGCATCGCAGCGCCTTCGACTCGAGCGGCGCGGCGCCCGAGGCGCGCGAGACGGTGTTGCGCACGAAGTCCGGACAAACCATTCCGGTCTCCATGGCGTCCTCGAGCATCGCGTCCTTGGATCCGCAATTCGAGGGCAACATCTATGTCGCCCGCAACATCACCGAGCGCAAGCGCGCCGAGCGGCGCATCCGTTATCTGGCGCGCTACGACACCTTGACCAAGATGCCGAACCGCATGCAGTTTCAGCACTTGCTGCAACAGGCCATCGCGCGTTCGCGCCGCAACCAGCACTCGCTCGCGCTCCTCTATCTCGACCTCGACCACTTCAAGGACGTCAACGACACCTTCGGACACTCGGCCGGGGATCGCACGCTCGAGATCCTGAGCGAGCGACTCACGCGCGTGCTCAGCAAAGAGACCGTGATCGGGCGTCTCGCCGGGGATGAGTTCGCGATGTTCGTGGACGACCTGCCGGCGGACCTCGACAATCGTCCGAGTCTCGGGGCTCTGTCCCGCACGCTTCTCGACGAGATCAGCCGCGCGTTCTACGTGAATGAGCAGGAGGTCTACCTCACCGCGAGCGTCGGCATCGCCATCTGTCCGTACGATGCGGACAACACGATCGACCTGATCCGCAACGCCGACGCCGCGATGTATCACTCGAAGCAGAACGGCGGCAATACCTGGGCGTTTTACGTGCCGCACATGAACGCCGCGGCCGTCGAGCGGCTCATGCTGAAGAGCAAGCTGCGGCGCGCGATCGAGCATGACGAGCTCGTCGTCCTGTATCAATCCAAAGTGGACCTGCGCGACGGACGGGTGGTGGGCGCCGAGGCGCTTTTGCGCTGGCGGCTGCCGGGACACGGCGATATTTCGCCGACGCAATTCATCCCGCTCGCCGAGGAGAGCAGCCTCATCCTCGACATCGGCGAATGGGTGCTCGATCGCGTGTGCTCGGACTATAAGAGCTGGCAGAAGACCGTGCGCGAGCCGGGGCGCATCGCCATGAACCTCTCGCTCCGCCAGCTCAAGCAGTCGAGCTTCCTGGCGCGCTGCCGCAGTGCCTTCCGCAAGCACGGCGTGTCCGCCACCAGCTTCGAGCTCGAGGTCACCGAGACGACCCTCATGACGGATCCGAAGCGCACCATCGGATTGTTGAACGAGCTGTATGCGCTGGGCCTGCACCTCGCCATCGATGATTTCGGCACCGGCTATTCGTCGCTTTCTGCCCTGCAACAATTCCCCATCGGCACCTTGAAGATCGATCAATCGTTCGTGCGCGACTTGGCGGTCGACTCGAACGATGCGGCGCTGGTGCGGACCATCATCGACATGGGCAAGAGTCTCGAGCTCGAAGTAATCGCTGAAGGCGTCGAAACCTGCGAGCAGCTCGAGTTCTTGCGTAAACACGGCTGCTTCTACGCCCAGGGGCGGCTGTTCGGCAACCCTATGGAGGCGGAGCGGCTGCTCGGTGTGCTCGCGAGCCAGGCGGCCGGCGCGCCCTATCACGCCGCGCTCTGCGCGCCGAGCCCCCGCCAAGTCAAATTGCATTCCTGATGAGGCCGTAGCCGTTCCGCGGACGTGACTCGAAGCTCCGATTTGAAAGGTCGCCGCGGATGGCAAACTGGCGGGCATATGTCGGACACTGACTCAGCGGCGACATACTCCATCAAGGCGGTCGCCGAGGCCACGGGCCTCACCGTGGAAACTCTGCGCGCATGGGAGCGGCGATACCGCGTGATCCAGCCGACGCGCGGCGCCGGCGGGCATCGCTTGTACACCACCCACGACGTGTCGCGGTTACGGCGGCTGCATGAGACCACGGCCCGCGGCCACTCCATCGGCAAGATCGCTCATCTGTCGAACGATGCGCTGAGCCGGCTGCTCTCCGAGCACCCGGCGAGCCGCAATGAAGCGGCGCAGGCGCTCGTCGAGCGCATACTCGCCGCCGTGGGCAAATACCGGTTGGCGGAATGCGATCAGGTGATGTCGATGGCGTTCGCATTGATGTCGCCGTTCGAGGCCGTGCAGAGCGTGCTCTCGCCCGTCCTGCGCGAGGTCGGTGAGCGCTGGCACCGGGGCGAGATATCCATCGCTCAGGAACGCATCGCCTCGAATTGCGCCCGGCGGCAACTCATAGCGCTTCTGCACACCTTCAACAGCGTCGCCAAGGGGCCCGCCGTGGTGTTCGCGACCTTGAGCGGCGAGCGTCACGAGCTCGGCATTCTCATGTACGCGACGATTGCGGCGAGCCTCAAGGTGCGCGCGTTTTATTTGGGTCCCGATCTGCCCGCGGAAGAAGTGGGGCGCTGCGCGCGCAAGATCGATGCGCTGGCGGTCGCCGTCAGTCTCGTCAATCACGACCAGCTCGAGGCGACTCTCGCGCAGCTCCACGCCTTGCGCCTCGAGCTTCGTGACGAGGTGGAAATCTGGCTCGGCGGCCCCGCGCTGGTCGAGCTCGATGAGTCGACGCTTCCCGTGCGCAGCGTCCGCATGCTCGAGCCCGACGATTTCGAGCAGCGCGTCGGGCTCTTGGAGGCCGCGCGCTAGATGCCTCGCGGTCGAACGCTGCTGCTGCTCGCCGTCCTCGCCTGGGCGGCGGTCGCGGCCTGGAATGCTCAGAAGCCGCTGCCGCGCGGGACTCACGTCACCTCGCTCGCGGCACGCCTCGCCGAATCGCAGGTGCAAATCATTGCCGCGCCGGCCGCGCAGAACGAGATCGAGACCCGCGAGCTCGCCGCCATCGATCGCGCCGACGAGCTGATCGTACTCGACGCTGCACCCCTCTCGCGCGCCGTGGGTCGGGGGCTCTTGTTGCAGCGGGCCAAGCGGCCGAACATCAAGATCGTGCTGGTGTCCGATCCGCGTAGCGAAGCCTATGGCGGTACGCCGATCGAGTACCTCGAGTCCCTCGAGCGCGCGGGCGTGATCGTTGCGCGTGTGCGGCTCGATCGATTGCGCGACTGCATACCGCTCTATTCAGCGCTGTGGCGGCTCGGCGTCGGATGGTGGAGCGAGCCGTTCGACGAACATCCCGGCGAGCCCGGCCTGCGGGCGGCGTTGCGCGCCCGCAATGGCAAAGCGGATCAACGCCGACTGCTCGTCGCCGACGACGGCGCCGGCGGCTGGGTCAGCCTTCTGTCGGCGGACAACGATGGGGAGCTCGCCGTGCAGATCACGGGTGGCCTCGCGCACGACATCGCGGCGAGCGAGCTCGAGATCGCCGGCTGGTCGAGCGGCGACGACCGCTTGCCGGCGCCGCCTCGCGCCGCCCCGCGCGGTCCCGGCTCCATCGATGCGCGGTTCCTCACGGAGGGAGCCATTCGCGGCGCCATGCTCGATGCGCTCGGCACCGCGGCCTCCGGCGACGAAGTGGGACTTGGCGCCGCGCGCTTGAGCGATCGCCGCGTCATCGGCGCGGTGCTGAAGGCGGCCGCGCGCGGCGCGCACGTGCGCGTGCTGCTCGATCCGCAAGCGCCGCCGAATACCCCCGTGGCCGCGGAGCTCGAGCGCGGCGGCAGCGGCAACATCGAGGTGCGCTGGCTTGTGCGGCCGGCGCTCGCGACGGCCACGCTCGCCTTGCTCGTGCACCGCGGCGAGCTGTGGGCGAGCGCCGGGGCGGCCGATTTCACTCGTCCCAGTTTGGACGACATCGATCTCGAGTCCGCCATCGAGCTGCGGCTGCCCGAGCGCGCCGGCGCCGCGCGTGCTCTCGAGACCTACTTCGCCGCAAAATGGGCCGCCGGCGCAGCGTACCCGCGATACGCCGTCGACTCGACGGCCGACTATTGGCAGTACCGGCTGAAGCAGGCGGCCGCGCTCGCGGCGTTTTAGGAGTATGGGCGCCTAGGGCCGCGTCGTGGGAAGTCCCGCGAGCATCTGCGTCGACCTCTCGACGATCTCGCCGAGCGCTCGCCCGGCCGCGGCGTCGTAAGCGGCCACCACCGCCGTGAGACGGTTCTGCGCCGCCGGCTGCCGTACATCGGCCTCGAACTCGCCGAGTACGCGGCGATCGCCGCCGTTGCCCACACGGGCGAGCAACCGCACGTGCGCCGTCGGAGCTGCATCCGGCGCCGACCCCGTGTACTCGGCTTGGAAGTCCACGACCTCGATTTCCAGCCAGTAGCCTCCGTTGAAGGCAGAGGTGTCGGTGCCGACGTTGCGAAAGCGGCCATGAAACGCCTGCAGCGCGAGGTCCTGCACGACCTCGTCGAGCGGACCGCTCCAGAGCGCGGCGGCGAAGTAATCGAGCCTGCGATCCGGATAGAGCGCGGCGATGCGATCGTTGTCGAGTCCGGTGCGCACGCGCGGCATGAGCACCGTGAGGTCGGCGGGGATCGCAACCGCGCCGCCCTGTGCTGCGGCGTCGGCCGAGAGCAGGTAGGTCGACTTCGCGGGTGCGCTGCTCTTGAAGAACGAGCCGGTGCAGCCGCAAAAGGCGGCGGCGAGCACGGCGCAGAAGAGGCCCGCGAGGCAGGCTTTCATCGTGGCACCTCGACACCGTGATGGTTGGATTCGTACAAGAGCTCGCCCGGATTCTGTTGGAGCGAGCGCGACAGATCGCGGATGTCGCGCACCGCCGCGCGGCTCTCGTGCAGGAGCCGCTCGAGCTCCGGCAACCCTTGCCCGGTGAAGCGCGCGAGCGCGGGCTCGTTCTGCGTGACGAATTGATTCAGCCGATCCGTCGTGCTCGCGAGGCTGTCGCTCATGCGGCGGATGTTGGCGAGGGTGGTCTTGATGTCCGCATCGTTCGTGACGCGGTCGAAGTCGGCGGCAGCGGTGTCCACCTGGTCCGAGGTGTGCCGCAAATTCGCGACCAGATCCTCGATCTCGTGCACCAGCACCGGCGCCTTGTCGCTCGCCACGCGCGTATTTGCGAGCACCGCCTTGAAGTTCTTCACGTTCTCGTCGCTGAACACCTGGTCCATATGGTCCACGAGGTCGATGGCGTGGTTCGCGAGCGCAGGGAGGCTGCGCAACAGCACATCGAGGTCGGACGGCGCGGAGCGGATCACCGGATAGCGCTCCCCGAGCGGCAGCGGCCCGGTACTGGTCGCCTTGGGGTCCTCCTCGAGGTCGATGAACAGCAATCCGGTCACACCCTGCAGGCTCAGCAAGGCCAGCGTGCGTGTATCGATCGGCGCGGAATCCTCGATATCCGCGATCACTTCGACCCGCTTGCGATTCTTCGGATCGAGCATGATGCGCGCCACCTTGCCGACGTCGACGCCCAGATAGCGTACCGGGCTCCCCGCGGTGAGTCCGCTCACCGTGCCGTCGTAGTAGATCTCGTAGTGCTGGTAGGTGCGCTTGTCCCTCTCGTCCGTATACCAGTACACGAACGACACGGCCATGCCGATGACCAACAGCACGAACGCGCCCACCACGACATAGTTCGTGTTTCTATCCATGCGCAGCCCGCGGGACGGCCTCGCCCGCGGCCGCCAGCTGCGCGCCGCGCGCCCGCTGTCCGTGGAAGTACTCGCGTATCCAGGGATTCGTGTTCTCGAGGATGCCGGGGAGCGTGTCGGTCACCATCCGGCCGTCCACGATCACGCTGACCCGGTCGCAGGTTCGGAACAGGCTGTCGAGGTCGTGCGTGATCATGACCACCGTGAGCTTGAGCTCGCCGTGAAGGTACAACAGTAACGCATCGAAGTCCGTCGCGGAAATCGGATCGAGTCCGGAGGTCGGCTCGTCCAGGAACAAGAGCTTGGGCTCCAGGCTCAACGCGCGGGCGAGCGCGGCACGCTTGACCATTCCGCCGGAGAGCTGTGCGGGATATTTCTCCGCGGCATCCGGGGCGAGTCCCACCAGACTCAAGTTGAGCTGCACGAGGTCCTCGAGCAAGTCTTCGTTCAGGGAATAGGCTTCGCGCAGCGGCAGCTGAATGTTCTCCGCCACCGACAGCGAGGAAATCAGTGCGCCGCTCTGGAACGTCACACCGCAGGCACGCGACATCGCCAGGCGCTCCGCCGGCGAGAGCTCGAGAATGTTCCGGCCGAAGACTTCGACGGTCCCCGCCTGCGGCTCGTGCAAGCCCAAGATCGTGTGCAGCAGCACCGACTTTCCGGCTCCCGAGCCGCCGACGATCCCCATGATCTCATTGCGCCGAACCTCGAACGACAACCCGTTGTGCACGACCTGGGAGCCGAAGCGATTGACCAGGCCCGCAACACGCACGACCAGATCGTCGTCACGGGGCTCTGCGACGGGATCGCGCGCTGCCATGTCAGAAGCTGATCTGCTCGAACAGAATCGCGAAAAACGCGTCCGCGAGGATCACGAGGAAAATCGATTGCACCACCGCCATGGTGGTCAGCCGCCCCAGCTCGCGCGCCGAATCGCGCACCTGCATGCCGCGGTACGCTCCCACCATGCCGATGAGCAGCGCGAATACGGGCGCCTTCACCATTCCCGCCCAGAACGTCGTCGAGGAGAGCGCCTCGCGCATCCGGATGGTGAACTGCGCGGGCGGGATGTGCAGCTGGACCAGAGACAAAAGTCCGCCGCCCGCGAGTCCCATGGCGTCCGCGATGACGGTGAGGCAGGGGAGCGCGATGATCAGGCCGAGCACACGCGGAACGACGAGCAGCTCGATCGGGTTCATGCCCATGGCACGCAGGGCGTCGATCTCCTCGTTGAGCTGCATGACGCCGATCTCCGCGGCGAAGGCGCTGCCGGAGCGGCCCGCGACGATAATGGCGGTGAGCAGCACGCCCATCTCGCGCAGCACCGCGATGGTGACCAGGTCGACGACGAAGATCGTCGCGCCGAACCGCGCGAGCTGCTGAGCGCCTAAGTACGCGACCACCACGCTGATGAGGAATGCGATGAGCGAGACGATGGGGATGGCGCTCACGCCGGTCTCTTGAACGTGCCGCGCGATGGATGCGAGCCGCAGCACCCGCGGACGCGAGAAGCTCTGCCCGAGGACGGTGGCGATACGCCCGAAAAAAGCGAGCAGGTGGCCGGCTTCCGTTCCCTGCAGCACCGTCCATCGTCCGAGCTTCCCGACGAACCCTTCGTGGTTCGGCACCGCCAGCGCGCGGGTACCGTGCGAGGTACAGAGTTCGAGCTGCAGTTTTTGCAGCAGCTGCACGGTGTGCGGGGGATTGCCCTCGTGCCGGACGACGAGCCGCGGCGCGCTGCCGAGCTCGGAAAGACGTGTAAGCAGCGCCCACACCGGAGCGATGCCGGGATGCTCGACCTGCGACCAATCGCATACCAACGCTCCGCTCATCGCAGCGGGCAGCGCCCCGAGCTCGAGATCGATGCCGGGCAGAGCTGCGAGCGACCAATCGCCGCGCAGATCAATTCGCCAGCCCTCGCCCTCCCGTTGCAGCGCCAACGCATCCATCGCTATATGCTACGAGAATGCACACGGATCCGCTGCTGCAGATTCTGATCCTGCTGGCCGCCTCGGTGTTCGTCGTAGCGGGCGCGCGCAAGCTCGCCTTGCCGGCGATCTTAGGCTACCTCGCGGTCGGCATGCTGCTGGGGCCGCACGCGCTCGCGCTGCTCGTCGACAACGACACGACGCGCCTGCTCGCCGATATCGGCGTCGCGTTCCTGGTGTTCACGCTCGGGCTGGAATTCTCGCTCCCGCGCCTGCTCGCCATGCGCGGCGAAGTGCTCGGGGTGGGCGGCGCGCAAGTGCTCATCACCACGGCCATCGTCGCGGTCGCGCTGGTGTCGCTGCTCGGCGTCGCGCCCACCGCCGCGGTGGTCGTGGGCGGCGCCGTCGCGATGTCCTCGACCGCCATCATCATCGCCCAGCTCACCGAGCAATCCGAGAACACACGCACGCACGGCCGGGTCGCGGTGGCGATCTGCCTGTTCCAGGACTTGAGCTTCCCGTTGTTTCTCGGCTTGCTGTCGCCGCTCGCGGCCGCGGGGCCCGGCACGCCGACGCCCCACATCGCCGCCGCGATCGCCATTGCGGCGGCAGCGCTCCTGCTCGTGCTCGCGGCGGGACGCTGGTTGCTGCGCCCGCTGTTCATCCTCATCGCGCGGGTGCGCTCGAGCGAGCTGTTCTCGCTCGCAGTGCTGCTGGCGGTGCTCTCCTCGGCGTGGGCGACGCAGGCCGCCGGACTGTCGCTCGCCTTGGGCGCCTTCCTCGCCGGCATGGGTCTCGCGGAAACCGAGTTCCGACATCAGATCGAGGCGACCATCCGGTCGTACCGCGAAGTGCTGCTCGGCCTGTTCTTCATCACGCTCGGCATGCTGCTCGATGTGCCGCTGCTGCTGCACAACTTGCTGCTGGTGAGCGCGATCGTGCTGGGTGTCGCGATCCTGAAGACGGCGGTGGTGGCGATCGCCGCCAAGCCCGTGACCGGCAGCTGGTTCAAGTCGGTGCGCACGGGCGTCATCGTGAGCCAGGGTGGGGAATTCGGCTTCGCGCTGTTGACGCTGCTGCTGCGGCGCCGGCTGGCCGATCCAGCCATCGTCCAGCCGCTGCTCGCGGCCACGGCACTCAGCATGATCGTCTCTCCGTTCCTGATCCGCCATAACCGCCGGATCACGCGCGCCCTGGTGCGTCAGTCGGGTCCGCCGCAAACCGAGGCGATGCGCGAGGCGCGCGTGACGCTCGCCGTCGCCGAGCGCGATCACGTGGTGATTTGCGGGTTCGGCCGAGTGGGCCAGAACATCGCGCGCGTGCTCGAGCAGACGGGCTTCGAGTACATCGCGCTCGATCTCGACACTTATCGCGTGCGCGAGGGACGGCAAGCGGGCGACCCGGTGATGTACGGCGATGCCGGCCAGCTCGAGGTGCTGCAGAACGTCGGCCTCGCGCGCGCGCGCTGTGTCGTCATCACCTTTGCGAACCCCGCCGTGTCCTTGCGGATCCTGCGCGCGGTGCGCGGCTTGCGCGACGATGTCCCCGTGCTGGTGCGCACCCAGGATGACTTGCGGCTCGAGGAGCTGCAGGCGGCGGGTGCCACCGAGGTGGTGCCGGAAACCTTCGAGGCGAGCCTGATGCTGCTCTCGCATCTGTTGCTGCTGCTGAAGCTGCCGATGCCGCGGGTCATCCGCACGGTGAACGACATCCGCAGTCATCGCTATGTAATGCTGCGCCAGTACTTCCGCAAGGCAGGCGCCGAATTCTTGGATGACAATCACGCATTTCGTGAAGAGCTTCACAGTGTGGTACTGCCGCCGCATGCTTGGGCGGTGGGAAAGAGCATCGCGGAGCTCGCCGACCGGGGCTCGCAGGCGTCGGTAAGCGCGGTGCGGCGCGACGGAATCGTGGGCCGGGACCCGTCCGCGGACACTGTTTTCAAGGAAGGCGACGTAGTCGTGGTGTGCGGACCGCCGGAGGCGCTGGAGCACGCCGAGACGTTGCTCCTGATGGGATAAAAAAGCTTTACTTATCCCCTCGCACTCTCGCATAGTAGGGATGCTGTTCAAGGGCAAACCCGCCGAAAGGTGGGGACGCAAAACCACCGGTCTAAGGGGCTTCCTCGGAAGCTCGACGATAGCGGGGTCGCCAGTTCTCGATGCGCCTAGGGCGCATTCCGCGTCCTCCTCTCCCCGGTTCGTTTTTTCCCTTGATCTGCGACGGCTTTCAACGACCGTTTCCACAGATCATTCGAGGATTGACGGGGAACATCATGGTAGTCAAAGTTCAGAATCGCCCGCGCGGTCAGGACACTGCCGCGTCCGGTCTATATCGACGGCCGCGCCTCGTCATGCAGGCGAAGCGCGCCGAGGAAATCCCGGCGATCCTCGCCAACACCAAGAACTATCCGACGCCCGTCCGCTTCGTCGGCGGAGATTATTCGCAGACGCGCTGCGTCGGCGGCGACGGCGGCACCACCGTGAACTTGAGCCAGCTCGGCAAAATCATCGAGTTCGGCGAAGACGAGGTGCGCGTGCAGGCCGGTGTTCGTATCGGCGCGCTGGTGCGCGAGCTGGCCGAGCGCGGGCAAGAGCTGCCGCTGACCCCTGAGATGGGACATATGACGGTGGGCGCCGTCGCGGTGACGACGCTCCCGCAAGCCTCGCAGGCGCAGGGTCCCGCGCAGATGTCGGCACTGGTGAAAGAGCTGAAGCTCGTCACGCCGCAAGGCAAGCTGATGACCGTGACCCAGCAAAACGCGGACCTCCTGCGGGTGCTGGGCTCGAGCTTCGGGCTTTTGGGCGTGGTGCACGAAGCGGTGCTGCGGGTTCAACCCATCGTGCCCGTCCGAATCGACTATCAGGTGCTGACGCTCAAGGAGTTCAGCGCGCGCTTCTCGAAGATCGTCGCCTCGCCTGCCGCACTGCGGCTGCATATCTCGCCGTTCCACGATCAGATCACCGTGGAGCGCCGCACCCCCGACGAGAGTGCGGCGGCGAGCCGCTCCGGCATATGGCAAATCAAGAAATCCGTCATGCGCAATGTGCTGCCGGCGTTCGGCTCGACCGTCGGCAGCGCGCTCGCGGCGCCTGGTGTCGCGGGAGCCGTCGTCTCCGGCGTGCAGCGGGCGCTGCGCGCCACGCTCCACCCGGCGCGCAGCGTCGTGATGTACGCGCACGAATGGATGCGCGAGTTTCCGCAGGAGGCGTGGAGATCGCGCTACACCTACACCATGTGGGGCTTTCCGCAGGCCTCTTACCCGAAGCTGCTCGCCGAGTACTTCGCGTTCTGCCGCTCCTACAACAAGGAGCACGGCTACCGCTGCAACGTCGTGAACGGCGCGAGCCGCCTGCACCAGGACCGCTCGTCGCTCTTCAGCGTGAGCTTCCAGGGGCCCATGATCACGCTAGAGCCGTCCTCGACGGGAGACCGCGGCTGGGACGAGTTCCTGATCGACTTCAACGATTTCGCATCCGCGCAGGGCGGCGTGCCGACGTTCAATCAGTCGCGAGCATTGAAACCCGAGTACGTCGCCAAGGCCTTCGGCGATCGCGTCAAGCTGTTCAAAGCGCTGCGCCAGCGCGCCGACCCGCTCAACCGGCTCTGCAACAGCTACTTCTCGCACCTGCTCGAGACGTAAGCCGGCGCCTCGCGGGGGAGTATCTTCAGGCCTTGTCCTGCAAATGGGCCTCGAGGAACCACAGATACTTGTCGGTCTCGCGCGAGAGCTGCGTGAACAGGTCGGCCGTGTCCGCGTCCGCGAGTTCCGCCGTCGCCTCGATCGCGCTGCGCGCCGACTTGCCGTAGACCGACAGCTGTGTGGATAAATAAAGCAGGTGGTCCCTGCCCGAGGTGATGCTCAGCGGATAATTCTTGAGCTTGCTGCGCCTCGCGGCCACCGCGACGGTTCCTTCCGCGGTGCCCCCCAGGCTGGTGATGCGCTCCGCGATCTCGTCGATCTGTTCCAGCATGACGTCCGAGATCTTGTCGAACAGCTCGTGCAGAGCGATGAAATGCGGGCCTTTGACGTTCCAGTGCGCCTGTTTGACCTGGCTCTGCAAGTCGATCGCATCGCTCAATCGTTCATTGAGTATGACAATGACATTGCGGCGGGTCTTTTCGGAGAGGTCGATTTTGGTCTTGTACATCAGCGCTCCTGGGCGGCGTCCCCGGGGCGCTATTCTGCACTGCTTGCCGAGGAAGCAAAAGCACGCTGGTGGTGCTGCTGCTACTACGCATCGGTGCGCCGCTTGCGCAATTGCACGGCGCCCGCGATGAAGGCCGCGCCGACGAGCACGCCGATCCAGACGTCCGCACTCGACAGAAACCCTACGGGGTCGGGCAGTTGCCACACGCCCGGCGTCATCTCGCCGGTCACGAGCGACCACTGGATCGGATGATGGAACGCCGCATATCCGCCGCCGAGGATCCGATCCCTCAGCACGATGCACGACACGCGAGTGCCGAGGAACAGGAGCTCGGCGAGCATGATCGCGAGCGGCGGCAACAACGCTTGCAGGATGACCGCGCGCTTCGCCCACGCGGAGACCAGCAGCAGCCATCCGACGATGGGCAAATACCAAAGCACGCCGGTGGCGATCACGTACAGCCACAACGCTTGCGCCTGCAGCCAGAGCTCCGGATGCCAGAGCACGTTGCCGAACGCGAGGCGCGCCCGCACGGAGATCACGAATGCCACCAACAGGGCGGTGAGGTCCGCGGCGAAGAAATAGACCAGCGGAATGGCGATGACGCCGACGAAGAGCTTCGAGAATACCGTCGCCGAATCGGTGAGCGGCATCGATTTGAAGAACAGCACGCTCCGGTCCTTACGCTCCGCATACAGACTGTCGAGCAGATACCAAACAGAGTAGATCCCCATTGCCGCCCAGAAGATGCCCCCGACCGCTGCGAAGAACAAGGCGCCCGCCTGTTCGCTTTGCTCGGGGTTCGCGTGCAGCACGGCGATCTCCACCTTGCCGAACAATCCGGCCACCACCATGAGGCTGCCGATGCAGGCCGGCAGCACCCAGATGGCCTTGTTCTCCCAGAACTCCCGGCGAACCAACCAGATGAAGTCGTTCATGGCGCACGCTCCGCGGAGACCTTGGCGACGAACAGGTCGGCGACGCTCGGCACGCCGATTTCGCCGAGCCCCTCGAGCTTCTGCCGATCCGCGCCCTCGAAGTAGAGCAGCGTCTTGCCGAGCGCGCGGCGCTCGTAGAACGGCCGCTCCGCGCGCGCCGCCGCGATGCGATCATCGAGAACCTCGACCGCCGCGTAGCGCGCGCCGATGTCCTCGACGGAGCAATCGAGCACGATGCGTCCCTTGTCGATGAACAGCACGTCGGTCAACAGGTTCTCGACTTCTTCGACTTGATGGGTGGTGATCACGATGGTGCGCGTGTCGTCCATGTAGTCGTTCACCAGCGCATCGTAGAAGCCGCGGCGCGCGATGATGTCGAGGCCGAGTGTCGGCTCGTCGAGAACCAGCAGGCGGGCATCGATGGCCATGGTGAGCGCGAGATGCACCATGGTCTTCATGCCCTTCGAGAGCTCGCCGATGCGACGTCGCATGCCGATGTCGGTCTTGGCGAGCAGCGCCTCGGCGCGCTCGCGGCGAAACCGCGGATGCACCCCGGCGACGAAATCGATCGCCTGCTGCACGCGCAACCACGCCGGCAGCACGGCGACGTCTGCGATGAAGCTCGCTTCCTGCATGAGGAGCGCCCGCTCCGCGAACGGCTCGCGGCCGAGTACGCTGAGCTCGCCCTCGTAGGTCGTGAGACCGAGCAGCGCGCGGAGCGCCGTGGTCTTGCCTGCGCCGTTCGGACCGATGAGGCCGACGATGCGTCCCGGCTGCACGATGAAATCCGCTCGATCGAGGGCCACGAACGAGCCGTATCTCTTGGACAGGCCGCGCGCCTCGACCAGGGGTGAGGACGACATCATCGGTTACTCCTTATTTTCCGGACGCGGCGCGGGGTGCGTGAGCGCGGGGGTTTGTGCGAACAGTTCGTCGGCGGAGAATCCCAGCCGATGGATGACCGCAAGGATTTGCGGCCACTCCTCCGTGAGAAAGCGCTCACGCTCGCCCTTGAGCAGCAAAAGCCGCGCGCCCTCGCTCACGTACATGCCGCGCCCGCGGCGCTTTTCGACCAGCCCTTCGTCAACCAGCTGCTGGTAGCCTTTGAGCACCGTAAGCGGATTGAGCCGGTAGTCTGCGGCCACCGTGCGCACCGAAGGCAGAGGATCGCCTTCCTTGAGCGCCCCTTCGAGGATCAGGGCGACCATTCGATCGCGCAGCTGGCGATAGATGGGCTGGTTGTCGTTCCAATTGGGATCCATGCCGCTCTCAGCGTCCGGGCCAAGTGGAGGGGCCGTATAGCACGCTAATCTAGCAGAACACCCGAAGGTGCCCGCTTACGCCGCCGCCAGGGTGACGCCGGCGGCGGTGGCGCGTTCCACGCTGAACAAGAAGGCCACGCCGCCGAAGACGGTGCCGTTGACCAGCAAAGCGAGGGCGAGGGCGGCGACTTTCGAGGATATGCGAGTGTTCATGAATGTTCTCCTTGCGGTGACCGGCGATGCCGGAGGTGTTTCACTAATCTGGTGATATAGTAGTGTACAACACTAGTACATGCAAGCCCCTTGCGAGAATTTTTCGTCTCGCCGCCGGGGCTCGCAACCCCTGGTTCCTATTGAAAAAACCCGTCGCCGCGCAGGCTTTAGGCCGCTCTTCGGCTACTATTTGTCGCTTTTTTCCGTTTGTTCGCCGAGGATTCCCCCATGAAGAAACCAGTTACCGTCACCATCACCGGCGCAGCCGGAAACATTGGCTATGCGCTCGCCTTTCGCATCGCCGCCGGGCAGATGCTCGGTGCCGATCAGCCCATCAATCTCAACCTGCTCGAGATTCCGGCGGCCCTCGGGGCCGTGCAAGGCGTCGTGATGGAGCTGAACGATTGCGCGTTCCTCACGCTCAACAAAGTCACGGCGAGCGACGATGCGCGCGTCGCCTTCAAGGACTGCGAGATTGCCATGCTGGTCGGCGCCCGGCCGCGCGGGCCGGGCATGGAGCGCAAGGATCTGTTGCTCGAGAATGCCAAGATCTTCTCCGCGCAGGGCAAGGCGCTCGATGCGTCGGCAAGCCGTGACGTGCGCGTGCTCGTGGTCGGCAACCCGGCGAACACCAACGCGCTGATCGCCCAACGCAACGCGCCTTCGCTTTCACCCGATCGCTTCACGGCGATGACGCGTCTCGATCACAACCGCGCGCTCGCGCAGGTGAGCGAGAAGACCGGCGCCGCCCTCGCGAAGATCAAGCAAGTCACGATCTGGGGAAATCACTCGGCCACGCAGTATCCGGATCTGAGCCACGCGACCGTCGCCGGCAAGCCCGCGCTCGCCGAAGTGGGCGAAGACTGGTTCAAGCAGACATTCATTCCGACCGTGCAGCAACGCGGGGCTGCGGTCATCAAGGCGCGCGGGTCCTCCTCGGCCGCGTCCGCCGCGTCCGCCGCCATCGATCACATGCACGACTGGGTGCTCGGCAGCCGCGACGGCGACTGGGTCAGCATGGCTGTGCCGTCCGACGGCAGCTACGACATTCCGGAGGGCGTGATTTATTCCTATCCCGTCACCTGCAAGGGCGGCAAGTACGCCGTTGTGAAGGGACTTCGCATCGACGCCTTCAGTCGCGAGAAGATGCAGCTCACGCACCGCGAGCTGACCGAGGAGCGCGACGGCGTCAAGGATCTGATCTGATCTGATCTGAACAGGAGAAATGGTATGAATCGCTTTATCCTAGGTGTCGCATGTTCCGCGCTCGCGGTCGCCGCCTTCGCACAGCCGCGCGCCAGCGCACCCGCAGGCGCGAAGGTGTATTTCATCTCACCGAAGAACGGCGCCACGGTGCAGAGCCCCGTGGTGGTGAAATTCGGTTTGAAAGGCATGACCATCGCGCCCGCCGGCACGCAGGCAGACAACTCGGGGCATCATCACTTGCTGGTCGATACGGACCTCGCCGATCTGAACCTCGCTGCGCCGTTGCCGGCGACCGACAAGGTGCTGCACTTCGGCAAGGGGCAGACGCAGACCACGCTCACGTTGCCGCCCGGCAAACACACGCTCGAGCTCGTGTTCGCCGACTATGAGCACATGTCGTTCGATCCGCCGCTGCACTCGAAGAAAATCACCATCACCGTGCAATAGAGTCGCGAGTGCGGACGATTCTGCACGTGGACATGGACGCGTTCTACGCGTCCGTCGAGGAGCGTGATCGTCCGGAGCTCAAAGGCACGCCGCTGATCGTCGGCGGCACGGCGGGCCGCGGCGTGGTCGCGGCAGCGAGCTATGCCGTGCGCCGTTTCGGCGTGCGCTCGGCGATGCCGATGGCCGAGGCGCTGCGGCTGTGCCCGCACGCGATCTGCGTGACGCCGCGCATGGCGCGCTACAAGGAGGTCTCCGCGCAGGTCTTTGCGATATTCCACGAGTTCACGCCGCTGGTCGAAGGGCTGTCGCTCGACGAGGCATTCCTGGACGTGACAGGGAGCGAGCGCCTGTTCGGCGAAGCGGGCGTGATCGGCGCCGCGATCCGGAGCCGAATTCGCGCGGTGACTGAACTTACGGCCTCCGTCGGGATCGCACCCAACAAGTCGCTGGCCAAAATCGCTTCGGATTTGAACAAGCCGGACGGCCTGTTCTGCATCGGGCCGCACAATCTACGCGAGGTGCTCGATCGCTTAGGGGTGGAGCGCCTGTTTGGAGTCGGTGCCAAGTCGTTGCCCGCCGTCAAGGCGGCCGGGCTCGAGACCTTCGGCGACGTCGCGCGGGCGAGCGACGAGCGGCTGTGGCGCGCCTTCGGCAGGCACGGCAAGGCCATGCAGGCGCGCGCCTGCGGGCTCGATGAGCGGCCGGTGGTGCCTGATCGTGAGGAGAAATCCATCAGTGCGGAGGAGACCTTCGAGAAAGACATTCGCGACGTCGCCGTGCTCGAGCGGCGTTTGACGGCTCTTGCCGATCGAGCGGCCGCGCGTCTGCGCGCCGCGGGCCTCTCGGCCGGACGTGTGACGGTCAAGATCCGGTGCGCCGACTTCACGACGTATACCCGTCAGTGCGTGCTCGAGCCGCCGACGCAGGACACTGCTGCGGTGTGCGCGGGTGCGCAGCGGCTATTGCGGACCTGGCTTGCGGGGCGCCGCAATGTCGCGTTGCGATTGCTCGGGGTCGGCACCGGCGAGCTGTCCTCCGTGCGCCAGCCGGACTTGTTCACCGAGAGCCCCGCGCGCGATACGCGGCTCGATTCCGCGATCGACGGCATCCGCGACCGCTTCGGCGCGCGGGTGCTCACACGTGCGAGCCTGCTGCCGCGCTCATCCGACGGCTCCGGTCCGCGCCGCGGCTGAGCTTGGTATCATCGCCACGCCATGTACACGAGCTTTTTCGGCCTCATCGAAAAGCCCTTCGCGATCACCCCGGACCCGCGCTATCTATATCTAAGCGAGCGTCACGCGGAGGCGCTCGCTCATTTGCTCTACGGCATCAACGAGGCCGGGGGCTTCATTCAGCTCACCGGCGAGGTGGGCACGGGTAAGACGACGATCGTGCGGACGCTCCTATCGCGCATCCCCCAGCACGCCGACGTCGCGGTGATTCTCAACCCGCGTGTGACCGCCACCGAGTTCCTGCTCACCATCTGCGAGGAGCTCGGGCTCGGCCTGGACGAGGCGGACCGCACCAGCGCCAAGGAGATGGTCGACGCGCTCAACCGCCGGCTGCTCGCTGCGCACAGCGAGGGCCGGCGCGTCATCGTCATCGTCGACGAGGCGCAAAACTTGTCTCCCGACGTGCTCGAGCAGGTCCGCTTGCTCACCAACTTAGAGACCGCCACCCAGAAGCTGCTGCAGATCATCCTCATCGGCCAGCCGGAGCTGCGCGAGCTGCTGGACCGCACCGAACTGCGCCAGCTCGCCCAGCGCATCACCGGACGCTATCACTTGAGTCCGCTGTCGAGACAGGAGACGCAGGAATACGTGCGTCATCGACTGCGCGTTGCCGGGGCCGCCGGCGAGATCTTCACGCCCGCGGCGCTCTCCGAAGTGTATCGGCTGTCCTCCGGCATCCCGCGCGTCGTCAACGTGTGCTGCGACCGGGCCTTGCTGGGAGCCTACACGCTCGACATGCGCAAGGTCACACCGGCGCTCGTGCGACGCGCGGCCGGCGAGGTTTACGGCCGGCGCTTTGCGCCGCGCTGGCTCGGCTGGGTCGCCGCGGCGATCACGCTCGCGGGCGTCGCGGTTACGCTCTACGTCGGCGTTGCTGCCTGGCTCAATCCTCCCCCGGGATTGCGCTCGGCGAGCAAGTCACCGGTCCTTGATTCCCCGGCGCTGGCGCGTGCCGAACATCCGCCGGCGGGGGGCGCCGCCGCGGGCACGACGCAGGTCACGAGCCCGGCCACAACACGGGCCGCGACGCAGGTCACGAGCCCGGCCACGACACCGGGCAGGGCAGCGGCGGCGCCCGCGGAAAAGCCGGTGCCGCTCCAGGCGTTGCTCGCCGCGAACTCCGCCGACACGAGCGACGCGGCCGCCTTCCGACGCCTGCTCTCGCTCTGGGGCACGGCAATGGCGGACGATCACGATCCGTGCGCTCAGGCGCAGAAGGCGGGACTCGCGTGCCTGGATCAGCGCGGCTCATGGGCGCAGGTGCGCGCGCTCAACCGGCCTGCGATCCTCACCTTGAGCGACGATCGCGGCCAGCGGCATCGAGTCGTTCTGTCCGCCCTCGACGACTCCTACGCGACTCTCGATCTCGGCGAACACAACGTGCGCGTACCGATCGAGGAGCTGTCGCGCGATTGGTTCGGCGAATTCACCCTGGTTTGGAAGCCGAAGACACCGCGCACGCGCCAGCTCTCGGTCGGCATGCGCGGCGACGAGGTCCGCTGGCTGCGGCGCAGCTTGAATGCTCTGCACGGTGCCGCCGCCGATCCGGATTCGGACGATATCTACGACCAGGACCTCGCGATCGCGGTCCAGAATTTCCAGCGGGAGCACCGCTTGAACGTGGACGGAATCGCCGGCCTGCAAACCCAGGTCGTGCTCGATACGGCGCTCGCCGAGCCGGGCTCGCCGCTCCTCATGCAAGCCCCACCGCGCGGCTAGGATCACTATGTCATTCATTCTCGATGCGTTGAAAAAATCCGAGGTCGAGCGCCAGCGTCAGGCCATTCCCGGTTTGATGGATTCGCACCCGCCGCCGCCGCGCACGAAATTTCCGCTCTGGGCCGTGGCGCTCATCGCGCTCTTGGCGATCAATTTAGGTGTTATCGCCTTGGTATTGACGCGCGGCGGCACGCACGCCATCGGGGCCGCAGGCAGCCCCGCACCGCTCCCCGCGACCGCGCAGGCACCAAAGAGCTCACCCGCAACGGCGGCGGTCATGCCGTCCGCCGCGCCGCCTGCGCCGGCGTCCCCCGGCGCGTCCGATCACTTCAGTCCCATGGATGCGCCGCATCCACCGGCTGCGACGCCGCCCGTCTACGCGCCCGAGATTCCGCCCACGCAGGATTATTCCGGGGCCGTGCGCCGCTCCTCGCGTGCGGGCTCGAACGGCGAGGAAGCCACTCATCGTGACGCGCGCGCTCCCGATCCGGTGCTCACCGACAACGATCCTTCGGACAACGAGGTGTTGCCCACCATCAACGAGATCAATGTCGCCGGCCAGCCTGCGCTGGCCAACCTGCACTTGGACGTGCATGTCTACGCCACCAAGCCGTCCGAGCGGTTCGTCTACATCAACATGCGCAAGTACCGGGAGGGTGCCACCCTCGCCGAAGGGCCTGTGCTGGAGCGCATCCGCCGCGATGGGGTCGTGCTGAATTATCAAGGCCTGCGATTCGTGCTGCCGCGCCAGCAATAGCGGTCTCATCGTTTATGATGGACGCATGAGAAAGATCCTCGCCCTCTTCATGAGCGGGCTCGTTGCGGTGCTGCCGCTGGCGCTCACCATTTACGTCATCTGGTGGCTGGTGCATACCGTCGAGGGCTGGCTGCGCCGCGCGCTCATCGCTCTCGGCATCGTGAGTCCCGAGCATTACTGGCCGGGCCTCGGACTGATCGTCGGCTTCGTGCTGCTGCTCGTCGTCGGCAGCCTCGTCAACGCCTACGCCGGCAAGCTTCTGCTGAAGTACTGGGACGACTTCCTGGGACGCATCCCGTTCGTGAAAACCTTGTACGGCGGCTTTCGCGACGTGGTGAGCCTGTTGCCGTCGGGGAGCGGTGAGAAGCGGGATTTGCAGCGAGTCGTTCTCGCACGTTTTGCGAACGTGCACGCGATCGGCTTCGTCACGCGCGAGGACGCACCGCCGGTGCTCGAGCCGCACGGCGGACGCGACTTGGTCACCGTGTACTTTCCGATGAGCTATGCGTTCGGCGGCTACACGGTCTATCTACCGCGCGAGCTCCTGCAACCGCTCGACATATCGGTGGAAGACGCCATGCGCATGGCGATCACGGCGGGTCTCACCGCGAGCAGCCGCGCCAGGATCCCGTAGGTCCGCCTCCGGACGTTCAACCATGATCAAGCGAGGCTTGCAGGCCCTGGCACTGGTGGCGCACTCGGCGCTGGCGCTCGGTGCCGGCTCCCTCGCCTGCACGGCCGCACCGGGCGCGGGCAAGTACCCGGCTTGGCGCGCCGATGCGGCGCAGGCTCTGGCCCGGCGCGCTGACGCCCGCTCGCTCGCGACGGCGGCCGCGCTGTGCTTTGTCGCATCGAGGCCGAGAGGCCGCGCCGAGCCCGCGGCCGGCAAGGCCGCCGTGGATCTCGCCGCGCGCGCGAGCGAGCTCGATCCAGAGAGCCCGAGCATCGGCTGGTTGCGGCTGCAGCTGTGCGCGAGCTCGGCCGGATGCGACATACGTGAGGCGGCGACCACGCTGCGCTGGGTGGATGCGGACAACGGCGCAGTTTGGCTGCCGACGCTCGCGGCCGTGCAAAAGGACAACGATCCGGCGGAGACCGACCGCATTCTCTCGGACATGGCCGAGGGCTCGCGCTTCGACTTCTATTGGAATCCGACCGTCGTGCTGCTCTTCGACGGGCTGAAGCACGCGGGCAACGATCTGCCGCCGCAATATCTGCCCTCGGATCTCGCCCGGCTGAGCGAAGCGATGCTGGTGGCCGGCAATGAGATCATTCCACCGCTCAGCGCGGTGACCAATGCCTGCCGCGAACCGGCGAGCGCGGAGCGGCGCGATAGCTGCATCAAGCTCGCGCGGATCATGCAGCGGGCGGATACGGTCGCTGCGCAGGTGACGGGCCTGCACATCGAAAAGCACCTCACGCTCGCCGACGGCAAGGAGGCACGTACGCTCGCCGAACGGCGCCGCGTGCTTGAGTGGCGCGAGACCAGCGCGAACTTGGACGATGGCTTGCCGTGGCGCAGAAGTGCCATGGCTCGCGAGCGCATCGCCGAGATGCGGGCCACGCCCCGCGAGGAAGATGTCGACATCGCGTTTCTGCGCAAGCATAGACTGCCTCTCGACCCACCCGAGGAAAAACCATGATCGACCTGTATTACTGGCCGACGCCGAACGGACACAAGATCACGATGTTCCTGGAGGAGGCGGGGCTGCCTTATCGCGTGATACCCGTGAACCTCAGGGCGGGCGAGCAGCTCAAGCCGGAATTCCTGGCCATCTCCCCGAACAACCGTATGCCGGCGATCGTCGATCACACCCCGACGGACGGGGGCCCCCCGATCTCGGTGTTCGAGTCGGGAGCGATTCTCGTGTACCTGGCAGAAAAGACGGAACAGTTCATTCCCGCGGACGCGCGCGGCCACACCGAGGTGCTCGAATGGCTATTCTGGCAGGTCGGCGGCTTAGGACCGATGGCGGGGCAGAACCACCACTTCTCGCGCTATGCCCCGGACAAGATCCCCTATGCCATCGAGCGCTACGTCAAGGAAACTCACCGCCTCTACGGTGTGCTCGACCGTCGCCTCGCCGACCGCGAGTTCGTGGCGGGTGCGTACTCCATAGCGGACATGGCGGGGTATCCCTGGATCGTGCCGCACGCGGCGCAGGGCCAGCAGCTCGCGGACTTCCCGAATCTCAATCGCTGGTTCGCCGCGGTCGGCGCCCGCCCCGCGACCGCCCGCGCGTACGAGGTCGGCAAACCCTTCGAAGCCGGTACCTAATCCGTACTGTGCGCTGCGTCGACATCATGCGGCGCACCCGCATCATGCCCCGCGCCGACATCGTGCGCCGCGAACCAGCCGAGAACGTAGGCGACTTTCGCGATCAACAAGCTCGGGCGCGACGAGATGTCGTGCGGGGCATGGGGCACGCGCACCAGCGCGGTGTCGACCCGGCGTAACTTAAGCGCTTCATAGAATTGCTCGGCCTCGCCCGATGGGGTGCGGTAATCGGACTCTCCCGTCATGAGCATGGTGGGGGTGTGCACGTTACCCACGTAGGCAAGCGGCGAGCGCTTCCAATACACCTGTTCCTGGTCCCACGGAAAGCCCGCGAACCAATAGCGGTAGAAGTAGTTGCTGAGATCGGCGGTGAGCACGAAGCTCGTCCAGTTGATCACCGGTTTGACCACCACGGCGGCACGAAACCGGTCGGTGTGCCCCACGATCCAAGCCGTGAGCACGCCGCCGCCGCTCCCGCCCGTGACGAACAAGCGGCTCGCATCCACATAACCCTTGCCGAGCACGGCGTCGACCCCGGACATCAGGTCATCGAAGTCCTTGTCGGGATAGTCATGATGGATCAGGTTGGCGAACTCCTCGCCATAGCCCGTGCTGCCGCGCGGATTCACGTACAGCACCACGTAGCCGGCCGCGGCATACAACTGGTGCTCCGCCGCGAAGCTCGCGCCGTAGGCGGCGAACGGTCCGCCGTGAATCTCGAGCACGAGCGGATACTTTTTCGCGGCATCGAAGTGCGGCGGCTTGACGATCCAGCCTTGGATCTTGCGGCCGTCGGCGGAGGAGTCGAAATCGATTTCCGCAACGCTCCCGAGGGTGCGCTGGTCGAGTAAGTTCGCGCTGAGCGCGGTCAGTGTCGAGATATCCCGCGCATCGCTCCCGGTGGCGAGCGCCGGCGGCGCGTTGGGCGTCGTCTGCATGTAGGCAAAGCGGCCGTTGCGTGCGACCGTGAAAGATCCCCCGGTGTAGGGACGCGTCACGTCGGCGCCGCCCACATCGGCCGCGAGCGTGCGCAGGTTGCCGCTCATATCGATGCTGGCGAGCTTGATTGTTCCGCGGTCCCCGTATTCGAAAAAGATGCGCTTGCCGTCCCCGCTCCACTGCGGCTCGCCGGCGTCGCGGTCGAGCGCAGCGGTCAACGAGCGCGAATGGGAGCCGTCCGCATCCATCACATAGAGCTGTGTGCGCTGATAGCCGAGCCGCTGATCGTCGAAGCCGAGATAGGCGATGTGCTTGCCGTCGGGAGCGACCACCGGGTGTGTGTCGGGCCCGCGCCGATCGGTGAGCGCATGCATCGAGCCATCCGCGAGATCCACGCGGTAGATCTCGCTGTCGAGCGGCTCGTAGTCGACATCCGGCCGGCGGTTCGCGGAAATGTAGACCGCGCTGCTGTCGGCGCTCCAGGCGGGAGGACCGTCATGATCGAAGTCGCCGTGAGTAAGCTGGCGCGCCGCGCCGCCGTCCGTGGGAATCACGAACAACTGGTTGAAGCTTGCGGGCAAGTAACCCTCACCGTCGATCCGATAGACGACGCGATCGATGAGCTTGGGCGGGTCGGCCCACGTCGCGCCCTTGGGCGCCTGCGGCAGATCGACCTTCAACGGCTTGCGTTCCGCGGGCGCGGGCATCGTGAAGGCAAGCCAGCGGCCGTCGGGAGACCAAGCAAGGCTCGTCGGGGATTCGGTGAAATGGCTGATCG
>Ga0302314_10003984_pt1 | contig 27165 bp, 26 predicted proteins | sample III_Palsa_N2_3_FD_200533 | JGI IMG/M metagenome (GOLD analysis project Ga0302314, IMG submission 200533) | Peat permafrost microbial communities from Stordalen Mire near Abisko, Sweden - III_Palsa_N2_3 | ecosystem: Environmental > Terrestrial > Soil > Palsa > Peat permafrost | place: Sweden...
GCGCGGGTCTCTCCTTTCGTGGTCGCCTCGACCACCATCGGGAATGCCTGCGCGATAGCGCACGTGGTTTCCAGGGGAAACTGATTGGCATGGCCGGGAGGCAATGCCTGCGCGATAGCGCACGTAGTTTCCAGGGGCAACTAACTCGCATGGCCGGGAGGCAATCGGCAGCCCCAATCAGCGGGATTCAGACGGTTGAATGAACATTGGGCATGACATTCCCCGGTGGAAAATGGAGTTTACGGGCGATTGAAAGGGATTTCACATCGCGGCGCTCGCTGGGTCCTTAGTCTTTTGACTGAGACGTTCTTCCTTTTTTCCCTCCTCCCGGCCTCGGCTCAGACCCAACCCCCCCCTCCTCCCATCACCGTCCTCTCGCCGGTGGTGGTGACCGCCTCCGGCGTCGATGAACCGCTCGCAGCGGCTCCCCAGACGGTGCGCGTCTACGATCAGGACGCGATCGACGCCGCCCATCCGACCAATCTCGGCGATCTCCTGATCCAGAACTCCTTCGGTTCGACCACCAGCTTTTCCCCCGGCCAGACCCTCTTCAACATTCGCGGAGGATCGAGCGGCGTCGGGCAGGGGTGGGACGATACCAGCGAGGTGACGGTGTTGATCAACGGGCGTCCCGCCGGGACCGCCAATCTGGGGAAACTCTCCACCTACGACATCGAGCGGGTCGAGGTCTTGCGCGGTCCCGCTTCGGTCATCTACGGGAGCTCGGCGATGGGCGGGGTGATCAATCTCATCACCAAGGACGGGGAGACCGCGCCGGGCAGCCGGGTGGAGGGCACCTTCGGCTCCTACGACCGCTACAGCGGCACCTTCGAAAGCGGCGGGAAGGAAAAGGCCTTCGATTGGTATGTCGAGGGGACCGGGTTCACCAGCGGCAACTACCAATCGGGGGCGGGCAGCGTCGGCACGATGCCGGACACCGCCTACAACCAGGCCAATCTCGACCTCCATCTCGGCTACGACTTCAACGACACCAACCGGCTCGACTTCACCGTCCGCAACGACGGGGTCTACGACGCCGGCCATCCCGGCGTCACTCTCAGCACCACCGACAGCGACAACCGCTACAATACCTCGATCGAGGCCGATTACACGGGCTCGACCTCGCACGGCGACCTCAGCTGGACCGAGCATCCCTACTTCGTTCAGGACGTCGACGAGTATGATTGGAGCCAGAACCCCCTGATCGGCGCGGTCGGCCATGCCGTCGGCTACGACGGGCTGCCCGGCATCGCGGTCGACGACGATATCCGGCGGGAGAGCCTCTTCGGCGACAAGGCCTCCACGGTCTGGAAGCCGATCGACTCGAACAGCCTCCTCGCCGGCGTCGACCTCCGCTATACCTCGATCTACAACACCCGCACCCGGGTGGCCGCCCCCGGCTACCCGCAGGCCTTCGTCAACGCCGGGGTGCTCTCCCCGGTCGATCTCCCTCCCACCGAGTACAACAGCGAGTCCTACAGCACGGGGGTCTATGAGGAAGACACCCAGAAGTTTCTCGACGACAAGTTGGCGTTGAGCGCGGGCGCTCGCTTCGACTTCATCAACCAGAAGCTCCTCGGTACCGAATTCCAGACCACCGCCTTCAACTCCAAGGCGCGGAATTCGGCCGCTCCCACCTATCGGATCGGCGCCACCTACGACGCCGCGCCGTGGCTCACTCTCCGTTCCAGCGTCGGCACCGCCTTCCTCGCCGCCAGCCCCACCGAGATCAACGCCAGTACCGAGCAGGGCAATGGCGTGACCATCAACGGCAACCCCGCCTTGAAGGACGAGACCAGCCTGGGATGGGAATTCGGCGGCCACGCGGCGCGCGGTCCCTTCTCCTCCGATCTCGCCTATTTCGAGAACCATATCAACAACCGGATCACCACGATTCCGACCGCCAACCCGCTGGTCTACACCTGGGGGAACGTCCCGCACGACACGGCGCGCGGCGTCGATTTCCAGGCCGCCTATGATCTGGCCCAGCCTGCGGGCTGGACCGGCTACCGGTTCGAGCCCTACGCCACCGGGACCTATTACTTCGAGTTCGAGCAGAGCGGCACGGTTCCCGGCATCACCCTGACCGACAATCATATGGGGATGATGGACCAGTATAACGCCACGATCGGGTTGCGCGGGGGCAAGCCGGGCAAATGGAGCACGGATTGGTATGCGGTCTGGAACGGGCCGAGCTATGAGATCAACTCGACCCAGAATGTCCCGGCTCCCGCCACCGGCGGCCCCCTCTACGTGAGCAAGCTCGGTTCCTTCTGGGTCTTCGACAATCGGGAGTCGTATCAGGTCACCAAGAACGTCAGCCTCTTCTTTGGGATCAATAATCTCTTCAACCTCGATTATGATCCGTACTTCATCGTCCATAATGACAGCGGCTCGGCGATCCCTTCCTATGATCGGGAGGGAGGTCTCGGCAGCAGCCAGCCGGGGCGGAATTTCTTCGGTGGGTTTGCGGTCAGTTTTTAGAGCAGGGGCGCAGTCCCAAACTCTTTTTGGAGTTGGGTCCCTCCCCCGGATTTGCCATCTTCACGCGATGGGAAAAACAGGGTTCTTTTCGCAGGGCTGGACCTCGCTGGGCGCGCGTCCCGGGATGAGCTTCGAGCAGAGGATCGCCGCCAACTTCATCAGCTGGGCGGGGTTGGTCGTCGGGGTGCTCGGCTTCCTCTTCGCGGGGCTCAATCTCGTGCAGCGGAATTTCCACCTGATCGGCTTCAACCTCGTCGGCTCCGCCGCCGGCATCATGGGCCTCCTCGCGGTCGCCCGCGGCCAATTGTCCTGGGCCATCGGCCTGCTCTGCGGGATCTGTTTCGTCGATTACTTCCTGCAGGCCTTCTTCCTGCGCAACGGCAACGAGATCCTTCTCTTGGTCTTCCTGACCATCACGATGTATCTGACGGAGTCGCCGGCCCGCCGCCGGCTGGTCGCCCTCGGGACCGGAGTCGCCTATCTGGTGATCGAGGCCGGGCACCTCGACAACTTTTCCCATCCCGAGGTCACCAAGGCCCGCTTCCTGGTGAACGTCGCCGTCGGCCTGGTCTCGCTCTACGTCTATCACGAGATGATCCACACGGTGACCAGCCAGTACCGGCAGACCGTGGAGGCCAAGAACCGGAAACTCGACGCGCAAAGCCGCCTGCTCCAGGCGGAACAGGGCAAGCTGCGCGAGGCGAACTCGGCCAAAGAGCGGCTCTTCTCGATCCTCTCCCACGATCTCTGCGCGCCGGTCGGCAATCTCAAGGAGGCGCTCGCCTACCTGGAGGACGGACGGCTCAGCCAGGAGCAGTTCCGCACGATGCAGAAGGGATTCCGGGAGGAGGTCGACCATGTTTTCAATTCGCTGCAGGGCCTCCTCGAATGGTCGGCGCAGCAGATGGAGGGGATCGCTCCGCGCTTCGGCGTCGTCGATCTCGGAGGGGTTTGCGGGGAGGCCGTCGGGTTGCTGAAACCGATTGCCGAGAAGAAGGCGATCGCCCTGGAGAATCGGATCGCTCCCGGCATCCTCGTTCGTGCCGATCGCGACCAGGTTCGCGCCGTTTTTCGCAATCTCTTTTCCAATGCGCTGAAATTCACTCCCTCCGGCGGCTCGGTCCAAGCAGAGGTCGAGGCTGGGGCCGAAGCCGAGGGGGAGGTCTGGCGGGTGACGGTCCGGGATACCGGCATCGGCATCTCCGAGGAGCGGGCCCGGCGGCTCTTCGAGGACGTCCATCTTGAAAGCACTCCCGGCCTTGCCCAGGAAAAAGGGCTCGGGCTTGGTTTGGCGATCTGCCGCGACTTCGTCCGCGCCCATCATGGCGCGATCTGGGTCGAGACGGTTCCGGGGCGCGGCACGGCGATTCACTTCACCCTTTCGCGGGCGGAGTTGGCCTAACGCGCGCGGAGGAAATCGCCGGTGCGGACGAAATCCCGGGCGGCTTTTTCGAGCTCGTTGGCCGAGGCGAGGCGGAGCTTGGTCTTCAGGCGCTCCCGGTAGGTCCCGACGGTCTTGATGTTCAACCCGAGATCGGCGGCGACTTCGGAGGTGCTCAATCCTTTTCCCAGCAGGCGGAAAACCTGGAGTTCCCGGCTGGAGAGGTCCTCGAGCGCCCGGTCTCCCGACAGCGCCGGTTCCAGGTCGGGCAGGAGGATCTGCTGGCGCACCGCGTCGCTGATCGCGAGCTGGCCCTTGAAAATCGTCTTGAGGGCGTCGATCACCTCGATGGGGTTCGCCTTTTTCACCAGGTAGCCCCAGGCGCCGGCCTGCAGGACCCGCTTGGCATGGAGCCGTTCGGCCATGTGGGTGTAGCTGAGGATGCGGACCTCGGGGTGGATGGCGATCAGGTCCTCGATCAGATCGGTGCCGTCCCGGCCTCCCAGGCAAAAATCGAGGATGACGCCGTCCGGTTTCTCCCGATCGACGATCTCGCGGGCGCTCTCGGGGCTCTCGGCTTCGCCGCAAATGGCAAACTCGCTGGTCCGCAGCAGGGTGCTCGTCAATCCAATGCGGATCACCGGATGGTCGTCGACGATGAGGATGCGATGGGGGGAGCCCATGCTTCATCACTGCCGCGAAGGGGGGGATAGAGCAAGAAACTTCCTAAGGCTCTTGATGCATTTATTGTCGTAATTAGTTGATTGTGAGTGCTAAGCGGTTTTCTTGATGGGGTAAAACCTACGTAAATCAACGGGTAAGTGCTATGCGGGAGCGGCCATGAGGGAAAGTGGAGGTTGCCAACGTCGAGGCGATTTCCGACGATGGCTTGATCTATTTCCATGAATCTCCTGCCGCTGATTGAAAATCGCACTCTGGCCGGCGCCGTCACTCTGATTGCCGATCCGGAGGGTATCCTCTGTCTTGAGGCGAGCGGCTATGCCGATCTGGCCGCGCAAAAGCCGATGACGCCGGATGCGCTGTTCTGGATCGCCTCGGTCACCAAGCCGATCACGGCGACGGCGTTGATGATGCTGGTCGACGAGGGGAAGGTCGGGTTGGACGATCGGGTGGAGGATTATCTGCCGGAGTTCAAGGAGCGGTGGGTGCTTGCCGAAGAAACGGCCGATCGTCGCGTCCTGCAAAGGGCGGTCGAGCCGTTGCGGGTGCGGCACCTTCTCAGCAACACCAGCGGGCTTCCTTTCCGTTCTCCGCTGGAGACGCCGACGCTCGATCTCCATCCGCTCTCCCTCGGGGTTGGCGGCTACGCGATGCTGCCGCTTCAATCGGAGCCGGGGACTCGCTATTGTTACTCGAATGCCGGTTTCAATTCGGCGGGGCGGATCATCGAGGCGGTCTCGGGTCTTTCCTATGAGGCCTTCCTTGCCGAACGGCTTTTCGTTCCGCTCGGGATGAAGGAGACGACTTTCCGGCCCGATCGGGAACAGCTCTCGCGGCTGGCCCGGAGTTATCGCCCGAATCCGGAAACGCAGGCGCTGGAGGCGATGGAGATCGACCAGCTTTTTTATCCGCTCGACGATTCCCGCCGGCAGCCGATGCCGGCCGGGGGGCTCTTCTCGACGGCGGCCGACGTGGCGGCCTTTGCCCAGATGATCTTGCAGAAGGGGGTGCGGGATGGGCGGCGCTATCTTTCCGCGGCTGCTATTGAGGCGATGACGGTCAAGCAGACGGGGGCGGGGATCGCCGACGCTTATGGATTGGGGTGGAGGATCTCCGAGAATGGCTTCGGCCATGGGGGCGCTTACAAGAACGATCTCCATATCGATCCCCAGGCGGGCCGCATCGCTATTCTCATGGTCCAGCAATCGGGCGACTGGGGGACGGAGGAGGGGAAGACGATCTTTCCCGCGCTTTGTCGGGAAGCGGCGGCGTGGCCGGGGAGATGACTCCCGCTATTTCCAGCGGGAGAAGGTCTCGATCGCCTCGTATTCGGCAAGGCCCAGGCGGTTGAAGGCCTCGGCGCTGGCCTTGTTCCGGGCCTCGGCCCGCTGCCAGAATTCCCGCCGGTCGTCGCCCAGGAACAGGGCCTGGTCCTTCTGGGTCTCGTGCTGGAAGATCGCCCGGCGCTTGCGCAGGACCTCGCCGGGGCTGAGCGGGACCGCCATCTCGATCTCCGGCAGCGCCCATTCGCCCCAGGCTCCGCGATAGAGCCAGACTTCGCAATCGGCGGTCCAGGCCGAGGTCGCTTGGCCGCCCAATCCGAGGAAGGCTGTTTGCACGGCTTCCAGGCAGAGGCGGTGGGTGCCGTGGGGATCGTTGAGGTCGCCCGCCGCGTAGATTTGGTGGGGGGCGATTTTCTCCAGCAGGGCGGCGACGAGGGCGAGGTCGTCGGCGCCCAGCACCCGGTCGGAGGCGCCGCGCTTTTCGTAGAAGGGGAGGTCGAGGAAATGGAGCCGTTCCGCCGGGATGCCGCAGATGCGGGCGGCGGCTGCCGCTTCCAGCCGCCGGATCAGGCCGCGTTGGCGCCGGATTTCGGCCTCGCTGGGCGGGGCGAGCAGTTCCCCGTGGATCGATTCGGCGAAATCCCAATAGCGTTCCCACATCTCCTCGGAGACGGCGCCGCTGCCGGAGACCTGGTAGGCGACGTGGATCTCATGCCCCTGGTCGGCGAGGCGCGCGAGGGTTCCGCCCATCGAGATGACGTCGTCGTCGGGGTGGGGGGAGAAAACCAGAATGCGTTTGGGAAAGACATGGGCCGCTCCGGCGCGCAGGGGCTTGGGCCGCGAGCCGTCGTTCCGTCCGCCGGGCCAGCCGGTGATCGCGTTTTGGAGCCGGTAGAAGCCTTTCAGGTTGAGATCGTAGGCGCCGCCGACGGTGGCGAGGAGTTCCTGCAGGCCCTCGACGTTGTAATCCTCGTCGGTCAACTTGAGGATCGCCTTGCCGGTCTTTTCGGCCAGCCAGAGGACGGCGCCGGTGATGCGGGGCTCGTCCCAGGCCAGTCCCTGGTCGGCGAGCGGGCCGAGCAGCCAGGGGGTCCGCACCCGGGTCAGGTCGCGGGCCGCGCCGGGGTCGAGCAGGCAGGTGGTCCGTTCGTGGCCCTGGAGGAAGGAGGCGGGGATCTGGTCGGAGACGGGGCCTTCCACCGCCTCGCGGACCACCGGCGCCTTGTGCTCGCCCAGGGCGAGGAGGAGGATGTGCCGGGCGGCCACGATCGTCCGGATGCCCATCGTCACGGCCCGGGTCGGCACCCGGTGGAGGCCGCCCCAATCGGCGGCGGCGTCGCTCCGGGTGACGTAATCGAGGGTGATCAAGCGGGTGCGCGACTTGACCTGGCTGCCCGGCTCGTTGAATCCGATGTGGCCGGTCCGCCCGATGCCGAGGAGCTGGAGGTCGATCCCGCCCGCTTCCTCGATCTTCCGCTCGTACTCGCGGCACTCCTCGGCGATCCCCTCGAGCGGCCCGTCGCCGCGCGGCAGGTGGACGTTGGCCGGATCGATGTCGATGTGGGAGAAGAGGTGGTCCCACATGTAGCGGTGGTAGCTCTGGGGGGCGCCGGGGGGGAGGGGATAATATTCGTCGAGATTGAAGGTCACCACGTTGCGGAAGCTCAAGCCTTCCTCGCGGTGTTTCCGCACCAGCGCCCGGTAGACCCCGCGCGGGGTCGAGCCGGTGGCGAGGCCGAGGACGGTCGGCAGCCCCTGATCGTCGTGGGCGCGGATCAGCTCGGCGATTTCCCGGGCGGCCTGCTCGGCGCAGGCGGCGGCGGTCGGCTCGATCCGCACCGCGATCTTTTCCCAGCGATTCTCCCCGTATGGATGATTCATATCCCGACCGGCGGCGGTCAGGCTCTAATATGCTTCAGGAATCGCCGTACCGCCATTCGGAAATGCGGTCCCCCCGGCGGAGTCGGTCCGCTCCGCGATAAGGAATGGCCTCCCGGCCGGTTTTATGGGAGGGTTTCCCATGGCTCAGCCGGGAAAGCTCTACGTCGTCGCGACGCCGATCGGAAACATGGAGGACATCACCCTCCGCGCCCTCCGCATCCTCAAGGATGCCGACCTGATCGCCGCCGAGGACACCCGCCACTCGGTCCATCTGCTGACCCACTTCGACATCCGCAAGCCGCTGGTCAGCTACCACCAGTTCAACGAGGCCAAGCGGGTCGCCGAGTTCCGCGAGCTCTTCGCCCAGGGGAAGAACATCGCCCTGATCAGCGACGCGGGGATGCCGGGCATCTCCGATCCGGGCGAGCGGTTGATCCGCTCCTGCGTCGAGGGAGGGGTGGTCGTCGAGGTCATCCCGGGGCCCTCCGCCGTCCTCCAGGCGCTGGTGGGGGCCGGGTTCCCGATGGTGCCCTTTCACTTCGGCGGTTTCCTGCCGGTCAAGTCGGGGGGGCGGCAGCGGGAATTGGCGGCCGCCGGGCAGCGGCCCTGCACTTCGGTCTATTTCGAATCGCCCCACCGGCTGGTCCGCGCCCTGGAGGATGCCGCCGTCGCCGTCCCCGACCGGGAGCTCTGCGTCGCCCGCGAATTGACCAAAAAATTCGAGGAGCTGCGCCGCGCCAAACCAGCCGAGCTGGCGGCCCATTACACCGCCCGTCCGCCGCGCGGCGAAATCTGCCTGGTGGTGCAGGGCGCCGACCGGGAGGAGGTGCGCGACGCCGAAAAAGAAGTTCGCCGCGCGGAGCGCCACGCCGCCAAGGCCCTAAAAAAGGCTGGCATGGAGGATGGGAACGGACATGCTTAGATTTTCAATTACAGGCGCTTTTCTCTCTATGACTATGGTATTTCGATCTCTTTCCAGCCGCCTTCCGGCTTATTTTGCGCTCTTTTTCCTGCTCGCCCCGCTGGCGCTCCTTCCGCTCCGGGCCGGTGATGAAACCGCTCCCTCCGTCGATACCACCCCCGTCAATCCTCCCGAGCCCCCGATCGCGCTCGACCCGAAGGTCATCGTCACCAAGATCCACGAGGTCCGCAACGACGAGAGCTACCATCCCAGCCACAACGACGCGCTCCAGTTCGAGAAGGATTACTGGAACTACGGCGCCATCACCGCCGAGCAGAAGGAGGCCCGCCGCGGCCAGATCTACGTGATCAGCTGGCGGAATTCGGGGCCGCCCGACCGCTTCACCACCCGCTTCGAATATCGCCAGCAGAACACCCGCGAGCAGATCAAGGTCCAGACCGACGACCACCCGGTGGTGAGCGGCAACGCCCGCTCGATCTTCAAGGTGGTCGGCTCCGAGTACCGGACCGACGGCCCGGTCGAGACCTGGCGCTTCACCGTCCTGCGCGGCAACAAGGTCGTGGCCGAGGAAAAGTCCTTCATCTGGTGACGGCCTCAGCCTTCAGCCTCAGCTCCCTGCCGGCATGAGCGGTCTTCTTCCTCTTCTGGCCCAGGCGGCGGCGGATGCGCCCTCGTTCGGGGCCGCCCCGGAGACGGTCGGCCTCTTCGAGATCATGCAGAAGGGCGGCCCGCTGATGTGGCCGATCGTCGCCTGCAGCGTCGTCGCCATCGGGGTCTTCACGGAGCGGATGCTCTATTACCGCCGCTGCCAGATGCATGTCCCCGAGTTCCTCCTCGGGATCACCAATCTGCTGCGCAACCGCAATTACCGCGAGGCCCTGGAACGGTGCGAGGAGGGCTTCGGCCCCGTGGTCCGGGTGGTCCGGCAGGCGATCCTGGCGCGCGAGCTCTCCTCGACCGAGCTGCGCGAGGTGGTCCGCGAGGTGGCCCAGCTGCAGCTGCCCCGGCTGGAGTCCCATCTCGGCGCGCTGGCCACGATCGGCTTGGTCGCGCCGCTCCTCGGCCTGCTCGGCACCGTCACCGGGATGATCGAGGCCTTCATCGAGATCACCCGGGCCAGCGGCGGGGCCTCGGTCAGCGAATTGGCCCTCGGCATCTGGACCGCGCTCATCACCACCGCCGCCGGGCTGATGGTGGCGATTCCCGCCTACGTCGCCTACAATTTCCTGGTGGCCCGGATGAACAGCATCGTCGGCGACATCGAGCGCTCCGGCATCGAGGTGATCCATGTCCTCACCAATATCGGCAGCCGGATCGGCCTCCCGCCGGAGAGCCCGCTGGCGGTCAAGGCCGCGCCGGTTCCCGCCCCGGCCAAGGGCGAGTCGAAGGGCGAATCCAAGGGCGAGCCGACGCCTTCCGCGCCGGAGGTCAAGCCGGTCGAGGCCAAGAAGGAGCCGGAGCCGACGGCGGAGGTCAAAAAGGAATCCGAGGGGAAGGGCATCGCCGCGTCTGAGATTCCGCAGCCGGTGGTTTCCCAGTCTGCTCCCTCCCCCCAACTCGAAGTGAAGGTCGAGCCCCGGTCCGAGCCGAAATCCGAAATCTCTCCGGTTCCGCCCCCGCTCACCCCCCGTTCCGACGATTTTTTTCGGGATGTCAGTCTCTAGGCGGCGTTCTTGCCCATGAAACTCACCCGGCGGCTAACCTTCCTGCGCGGCCCGGTCGATACGGCTCCGCTGGCGAATGTCATTCTCCTGCTGCTGATCTTCTTCATGCTCGGGTCGACCTTCGTGCTGCAGCCGGGGATCAAGGTCGAGCTGCCCCGCAGTTCGTGGGATTTCGCGGTGCCCGCCCAGAGCCACATCGTCACGATCCTGCTCGAGCCGGAGCGGCGCGATCCCGCCACCGGCCAGGCGCTGCCCCGCGCGCCCTTCCTCTTCCTCAACGATGAGATCATGAATCTGCCCGATCTCGAGGCCCGCCTGGAGCGGCTGGGCAAGGATCACCCCGGCCAGACGCTGGTGATCAAGGCCGACCGGGAGGTCCCCAACGGCGTCATTGTCGAGATCATGAACGTGGCCATGTCGGAGAAGTGGTCGGTCGTCCTCGCCACCCAGCGGTTGGACGCGCCCGCGCCGGCGTCCGCGTCCGCCACTCCCGACGCGCTGACCCCCTGACCGGCATGTGGGCTCCCCGTTATTTTCATTTTGTCGGGGAGGCCTTCGAGGCGGTGCCGGAGGAGCAGCGGCGCCTCGGCATCCTGATCTTCGTCGCCCTGCTCGGCCATGTCGCGGCCTTCTGCCTCCTCCGCATCACCTATCCGCCCACCGTCACCGTCGGGCATCCCCGCACCCGGGTCACGCTGATGGCGGCGGCGCCGGACGGCGCGGAATCGCCCCGCTTCCTCGGCTTCGTCTCCTGGAGCAGCCTCAACGACCCGAGCGCGGCGATCTTTCCGCCCGATCTGCTGGCCACCTCCAATCCGGCGGGCAACCTCCCTCCCGATGCCGATGTGGTCCCCCGCTGGCCCGCGCCTTCCACCAGCGAGACCGCCCTGGCGCCCCTTTCCTCGGCCCTGGAGATCCTTCCCGATCGGCTGGCCCCGCTCCCCGACCGCGCTTCCGCCGCCCTGGTGATCCCGCACGAGATGCCGAATCTCGCCGCCGCGCTGACCCGCCTGCCGGTCGATCACACCGTGGTGCAATGGGGCGATGCCCTGGCTGCCCGCCATCCCGCCGAGTGGAGCCTCCCGGCCGTCCCGGTCCGTCTCCTGGCTGAATCGGATGTCACCATTCTCCGCATCGCCGTCGATGCGACGGGGCATGTCGCCCATGCGCTGGTCGATGAGAGCTCGGGGAGCTCCGAGGTCGATGCCATCGCCCTGGACGGCATCCGCCAGCTCCGTTTTGCCCCGGCTCCGGGCACCTCTCTCCAATGGGGCCGGGCCACCGTCTTCTGGCGTTTCCAGGCTGCCGATGCCCCCGCCGCTCGCGCCGCCACCCTCTCCGCGCCGTGAATCTGGTCCTCACCCTCCCCGGAGTTTTTTTCGCCTATCTTGCGGTTTTTCTTGCAGTCATTTTCGGCGCATGGTTGTTTTTTGGATGGCAAAGGCGTCGTTCGGAACATTCGGGATTCCCCATCCTCTCCTGCGACTGCTGCGGCGCCAAAATCGTCGTGGAGGAACCTTCCCTGCGCGTCCGTTGCCCCCAGTGCGGCGCGGTGCAGAAGCGCCCCTCTTTGACCGCCCCGACGCCTTGACTTTGCCTGGCCGCCGGCCCTCCTAACTTTTAGCTTCACCTCAAACAAAACAATCATTATGGGCAATTGGATCGGTCGGAATAGAAAAGCGCGGGTCACCTACGGTTTCGATGAAATCGCCCTGGTCCCCGGAGACATCACCATCAATCCGAACGAGGTCGATACCTCCTTCGAGATCCCGCACCCCAACGGGAACCCGATCAAGCTGAAGATCCCCATCCTCGCCAGCGCGATGGACGGCGTGACCAACGTCCGCTTCTGCATCGAGATGGGCAAGCTGGGCGGCCTCGGCGTCATCAATCTGGAAGGTGTCCAGACCCGCTACGAGGATCCCGAGGATGTCCTCTCCCAGATCGTCAAGGCCGACAAGGCGACCGTGACCGAGCAGATCCAGAAGCTCTACCTCGCCCCGATCAAGGAGGAGCTGATCTCCCGCCGCATCCGCCAGCTGAAGGAAGCGGGCGTCGTCGCCGCCGTCTCCTCGATCCCGCAGAAGGCGGAGCGGTACGCCGCCATCGCCCAGGAAGCGGGCGCCGATGTCTTCGTCGTCCAGTCGACGGTCAGCACGGTCCGCCACGTCGCCACCGAGTACAAGTCGCTCGATCTCCCCGCCTTCACCAAGGCCTCGAAGATCCCGATCATCATCGGCAATGCCGTGACCTATAACGTCGTCCTCGAGCTGCTCCAGAACGGCGTTTCCGGGGTTCTGATCGGGGTCGGCCCCGGCGCGGCCTGCACCTCGCGCGGGGTTCTCGGCCTCGGGGTTCCCCAGGTCACGGCCACCGTCGATTCGGCGGCGGCCCGCGACGCCTACTTCAAGAAGACCGGCCGGTATATCCCGATCATCACCGACGGCGGCATGTCGAAGGGCGGCGATGTCTGCAAGGCGCTGGCGGCGGGTTCCGACGCGGTCATGGTCGGCTCCGCCTTCGCCCGCGCCGAGGAGGCTCCGGGCCGCGGCAATCACTGGGGCATGGCCACGCCCCACGCGAATCTGCCCCGGGGCACCCGCGTCCAGGTCGGCATCACCGGCTCGCTCAAGCAGATCCTCTTCGGCCCAGCGACCGTCGACGACGGTTCCCAGAATCTGGTCGGCGCCATCGCCACCTGCATGGGGAACGTCGGCGCGGCCACCATCCGCCAGTTCCAGGAGACCGAGATCATCATCGCCCCCTCGATCAAATCGGAAGGGAAGCTCTTCCAGATGGTCCAGCAGGTCGGGATGGGCAGCAAGTAATCGGGTTCCAGGATCTCTCCGTTTCACCTCAATCCGCAAATCATCGGGCCATGTCCAAGTCCAATCGCATCCTCATCCTCGACTTCGGCTCGCAATATACGCAGCTGATCGCCCGGCGCATCCGCGAGCTGCGGGTCTACTCGGACATCGTCCGGTTCGACACCCCGGCCTCGGTGATTGCCTCGCTCCGACCGGCGGGGATCGTCCTTTCGGGCGGGCCCTCCAGCGTCTATTCGGAAAAGGCGCCGCTGCCCGATCCCCGGATTTTCGAGCTGGGGATTCCGATCCTCGGGATCTGCTACGGGCTCCAGTTGATGGGGAAATTCCTCGGCGGCCATGTCGCCAAGAGCGCTCGCCGGGAATATGGGCGGGGGGAGATCTGCGTGATTGCGGCCTGCCCGCTTTTCTCCGGCTTGCCGAAGAAGCTGGAGGTCTGGAACAGCCACGGCGATCATCTGACCAAGCTGCCGAAGGGCTTTGTCACCTACGCCCGGACCGGCAATGCGCCCCAGGCGGCGATCGGCGATCCGGTGCGGAAGATTTACGGCCTCCAGTTCCATCCCGAGGTGGTCCACACGCCGCGCGGGCAGGCAGTGATCGCGAACTTTGTCCTCAAGGTGGCCAAGGCCGAGCCGAGCTGGACGATGAAGTCGTTCATCGACCAATCGTGCGAGGAGATCCGGCGGCAGGTCGGCAAGGAGCGGGTGATTCTGGGCCTGAGCGGCGGCGTCGATTCGAGCGTGGCGGCGGCGCTGCTGCACAAGGCGATCGGCAAGCAGCTCCAGTGCATCTTCGTCGACAACGGCCTCCTCCGCAAAGGGGAGCGGGCCAAGGTGGAGGAGATCTTCGGCAAGCATCTCAAGTTGAAGCTGCTCACCGTCGATGCCTCCAAGATTTTCCTCAAGAAGCTGCACGGGGTCTTCGATCCCGAGCAGAAGCGGAAGATTATCGGCAATGAGTTCGTCTATGTCTTCCAGCGCGCGACCAAGCAGGTGGGCAAGGCCAAGTTCCTGGCGCAGGGCACTCTTTACCCGGACGTGATCGAGAGTGTGGCGATTGGAGACAATCCCGCCGCGCTGATCAAGAGCCATCACAACGTCGGCGGGTTGCCGGAGAAGATGAAGTTCGCCTTGGTCGAGCCGCTGCGGCAGCTCTTCAAGGACGAGGTGCGGAAGGTCGGCGAGGAGCTGGGTCTGCCCAAGGAACTCGTCTGGCGCCATCCCTTCCCCGGCCCCGGTCTCGCCGTCCGCTGCATCGGGCCTCTCGACGCGGGCAAGCTCCATATCCTTCGCGAGGCTGATGCCATCGTGATTGCCGAGATGAAGTCGAGCGGCTGGTATGAGAAAGTCTGGCAGGCCTTCGCGGTTCTTCTGCCGGTCCGCAGCGTCGGGGTGATGGGCGATGAGCGGACTTACGACTACACCATCGCGGTTCGCGTCGTCCAGAGCCAGGATGGGATGACTGCCGATTGGGTTCAGCTTCCGCACGAGCTGCTGGGTCGGATTTCGACCCGGATCATCAACGAGGTCCAGGGCGTCAACCGCGTGGTCTACGACATCTCCTCCAAGCCGCCTGCCACCATCGAGTGGGAGTAGGCGGGAACGCTAAGATACCGGCGACTGTATGAGCTTCCGCGTTCTCCGCGCTGATGGCGCTGACCGCGAGGCGGCGGGCCGTCTGCTGAACCGCTTTGCCGAGCCTGATCGGGCCCTGGTTGCTGCGGTTGCCGCGATCCTTGAGGCTGTCCGCCAGGAGGGCGATGCGGCCCTCTTTCGGCTCACGGAGAAGTTCGACCGGGTCAGGCTTACGGCCCAGACTGTCCGTTTGGTGGGCGTGCCCAAGGTTGCGCCTGAGGTGAGGAAAATCGCCGCCTATGCGCTGCGCAATATCGAGGCCTTTTCCAAGGGGGGCGTGCCCAAGAACCGCTCTCTCCGTAATGCTGAGGGAGCGACTGTTGGCGAGGTCTATCATCCCTTTCGTCGCGTCGGTCTCTACGTTCCCGGCGGTACTGCGCCTCTCGTTTCCACGGCTCTCATGACGGTCGGTTTGGCCAAAGCTGCCGGTGTCCCGGAGATCGTTGCCGTCACCCCGCCGCCGGTGAATCGCGAGCTCCACTATGCTCTCCGCTTGGCCGGCGCTACCGAGATCTATCAGGTCGGGGGCGCCCAGGCGATTGCTGCCCTCGCTTATGGAACGGCGAGCATTCGCCGGGTTGAAAAAATCTTCGGCCCTGGCAACGGCTATGTTGTCGAGGCGAAGCGGCAGGTGCTCGGCTCGGTTTCCATCGATCTTCTTCCCGGTCCCAGTGAGATCGCGGTGGTGGCCGATGCCTCGGCTCGTGCCGATTATATCGCTGCCGATCTCCTTGCCCAGGCCGAGCATGGTGTCCATAGCCAGATTGTCTTTCTCACTCCTTCCGAGGGCCTTCTCCATGCGGTTGCGGTCGAGATCGAGCGGCAGTTGCCGGCGCTGCCTCGCCGCCAGTTTCTCGATGCGGTTCTTGAAAAGAACGCTCTCTTCGTTAAGACCAAGGATCTGAAACAGGCCCTTGCCTTGGTCGAGGCCTACGCTCCTGAGCATCTCGCTCTTTTCGTCAAGAACGCTTCGAAGGTCGCTGCCGGTATTCGCAACGCGGGGGCCGTCTTTATCGGCGAGGCCTCTCCTGTCGCCGCCGGCGATTACCTTGCCGGTCCCAGTCACACTCTCCCCACGGGCGGGGCGGGCAAGTCGTTTCCTGGTCTTACCATCGACCAGTTCTTCAAGCGGGTCAGCCACGTGACGTACTCGCCTGCCGCGATCAAGAAAGTCGCTCCCATCATCGCCGCCCTGGCGCGCCTCGAAAAACTTGAGGCCCATGCGAAATCGGCGGAGATACGGGTTTCCCGGCGGGGCTAGGCGCGACTGGGGCTATCGTCCCTAGGCAGGGCTACTTATAGCCGCGCCTTGATCATTTCCGAGATACCTTCTACGATTTCCCCTCCATGCCCAACCGCCGCGCTACCGTCACTCGCAAGACGGCTGAAACCGACATCCGGCTGACCCTCAATATCGATGGCTCCGGCAAGTCGAAGGTGGCCACCGGCATTCCCTTTTTCGACCACATGCTTACGCTCCTGGCGAAGCATGCCGTCATCGATCTCGATCTGGTCGTGAAGGGGGATCTTGAGGTCGATTTTCATCACACGGTGGAGGACACCGGCATTGCTCTTGGGCAGGCGATCAATAAGGCGCTGGGCGACCGGGCTGGGATGCGGCGTTATGGCTTTTTTCTTCTGCCGATGGACGAGACTCTGGTGCGGGTGGCGCTCGATTTCAGCGGGCGTCCCTTGGTGATCTTCAAGGTGCCGAAGAGTGTTCCGCTTATCCGGCTCAAGGCGGGTGATTTCCCCGCCCAGCTCACCGAGGAGTTCCTGCGCGGCCTTGCCCAGCACGCCGGGCTGACTCTCCATGTCGAGGTGCTTTACACTTCCGAAGTCCATCACTTGATCGAGGGGGTTTTCAAGGGCCTGGCCAAATCGCTCGATGCCGCCTTCCAGCGCGATCCCCGCGTCAAGGGCGTCCCCAGCACCAAGGGAAACCTCCGAGGATGACCTTCCGATGATCGGCATCGTCGATTACGGCATGGGGAATCTGCGGAGTGTCGAAAAAGCCCTTCAGGCGGTGGGAGCGGAGACCCGTTTCATCGATTCGCAGGCCGCGCTCGGCTCGATCCGGGGCATCGTCCTTCCCGGCGTCGGGGCCTTCACCGATTGCGTCCAGAATCTCCAGGCCACCGGGCTCTGGGAGCCGATCCAGCAATGGATCGCCGCCGACCGTCCCTTCTTTGGCATCTGTCTCGGCTACCAGATGCTCTTCGACGAGAGCGAAGAGGGGCCCGGCATCGCCGGGCTCGGCGTCTTTGAGGGGCAGGTTGAGAAATTCGTGCCCTCCGATCCGGTGTTGAAGGTTCCGCAGATGGGGTGGAACAGCATTGAGATCGTCCGCCCCTCCGCCTTTACCGAGGGAGTGGTCAGCGGGGACCACGTCTATTTCGTCCATAGCTACTATCCCCGTCCCGCCGATCCCGCCCTCGCCGCGATGAAGACGACCTACGACGTCTCCTTTGCCAGCGCCATCGAGAAGGGGAATCTCTTCGCCACCCAATTCCATCCTGAAAAGAGCCAGCGGGTCGGGCTGACCCTGCTGCGCAATTTCGCCCGCTTGGTTGCCAAATGATTATCTTTCCCGCCATCGACCTCATGGGAGGCCAAGTCGTCCGCCTCGAACAGGGCAAGAAGGACGCCCGCACGGTTTACAGCAATGATCCGGTCGCGGTCGCCCGCGATTTTGAAAAACAGGGGGCCCAGGCCCTCCATGTCGTCGATCTCGACGGGGCCTTCAGCGGCGTCCCCCAGAACCTCGCCATCGTCGCCCAGATCGCCGATGCGCTCTCGATTCCCGTCCAGCTCGGCGGCGGCCTGCGCGAGGAAGCGACCCTTGCCGATGCCCTCTCCACCGGCGTCGCCCGGGTCATCCTGGGCACCCGGGCCTGCGAATCGATCGAGTTTGTTTCCAAGGTGGTGGCCCGCTTCGGCGGCGAAAAGATCGCCGCCGGGATCGACGCCAAGGACGGCAAGGTCGCCGTCAAGGGGTGGACCGAGCAATCGGATCGTGCGGCCATCCCCCTGGCCCGCGAGCTTCAGCAGGCGGGGGTCGGCCTTCTGATTTATACCGATATCTCCACCGACGGGATGTTCACCGGGCCGAACTATCCGGCCCTGGGCGATCTCCTCGCCGCCGTCCAGATTCCGATCATCGCCTCGGGGGGGATTGGGACCGTGGGTCATGTCAAGAAGCTGCGCGAGATGCCCAGCCTCTACGGGGCCATTGTCGGCAAGGCGCTTTACGACCGGAAATTTACTCTGGCGGAAATTCTTTAGGGCCTCGCGGCATAGTTGATCTGCCTGAAGGTTGCTGATTGCAACCGGCCCTTCTGTTTCCTAGATTCCGGTTTCGATGAAATGGAAAATCGTTCTTCCGCTCCTCCTCCTGGTGGCGGTCGCGGGGGGCTTCCTCTATTATCATAAGCTGCTGCCGGCGCTCTCCTCGGGCGCCGACGCCTCCGCTGCCGATGCCGTGCTCACCGCCAAGGTCGAGCGCCGCACCCTGGTCCGCACCGTCGACACCGCCGGCGACATCAGCCCGCCGCCCGCGCTGCAGGTCGATGTGAAGCCGGAGATCAGTTACAAGATCAACAAGATCTGGGTCACCGTCGGCCAGCAGGTCAAGGCGGGCGACAAGCTGGTCGATCTCGACGACAGCGACATCCTCACCAACAAGACGGTGGCCGACCGCCAGGTCGAGGCCGCCCAGCTGGCCCTGGAAAAGAGCAAGCGCGACTTCGAGCGCTCCCAAAACCTCTTCAACGAAAAGCTCGTCTCCCAGGAAACCTACGATGACGCCAAGACCAGCCTCGACGCCGCCCAGAACAGCTACGAGGAAGCCAAGAACAGCCTCCAGCAGGTCCTCGATCAGCTCACCAAGGCCAAGATACTGGCCCCGATCAACGGCGAGGTCCTCTCCATCCCCGTCGTCGAGGGGCAGGAAGTCATCGGCACTGCCAGCGTCAGCCTGGGTACCATCCTCATGACCATCGCCGATCTCAGCTCGATGGTGATCAACGCCCAGATCAACCAGGTCGATATCGCCTTCCTGCGCAAGGGGCAGCCGGTCACCTTCACCGTCGAGTCGATCAAGGACGTCACCATGAACGGGGTGGTCGATCTCATCTATCCCGTCGCCTCGATCAAGAACAACGTCAAGGGCTTCCAGGTCCAGATCCTCATCAACAATCCGAACAAGGCCCTCCGACCCGGGATGACCGCCGATGTCGTCATCCCGGTGCAGACCGCCACCAACGCCCTCGCCGTTCCGCTGGCCGCGATCTTCGTCGAGGACGACGGCACCAATACGGTCTATCTTCCCGCCAAGGAAAAGGACGGCCTGCCGATCCGGCGCGAGGTCAAGCTGGGCATCATCAACTACGATTACGCCGAGGTGGTTTCGGGGCTTTCGGAGGGGGATGCCGTCCTGCTGACCAAGCCGCTGACCTTCAAGTCGGGCTGATTTTTTTCCATGCCTCCCGTCATCATCGAAGGCCGGGATCTGCGCAAGACCTACCGGATCGGCGACAACGACATCCACGCCCTCAACGGCGTCTCGCTGACGATCCGCGAGGGCGATTATCTCTCGATCATCGGCGCCTCCGGCAGCGGCAAGACCACCTTGATGCAGCTTCTCGGCTGCCTCGACATTCCCACCTCGGGAACGATCCTCTTCGACGGCGAGGACATCAGCCGGGCCAACGACAATCAGCTTTCCCACCTGCGCAACGCCAAGATCGGCTTCGTCTTCCAGAGTTTCAACCTGCTGCCCAAGTTGAACGTCCTGCAGAACGTCGAGCTGCCGCTGGTCTACTCCAGCGTCCATGCCAAGGAGCGGCATCGCCGCGCGCTGGAGAAGATCACCGCCGTCGGCCTGGAGAGCCGGGTCAAGAACCGGCCGATGCAGCTCTCGGGCGGTCAGTCGCAGCGCGTCGCCATCGCCCGGGCGTTGGTCAACGAGCCGAAGATCCTCCTGGCCGACGAGCCGACCGGGGCGCTCGATTCCTCGACCGGCGAGGCGATCTTGAAGTTGTTCCGCGAGTTGAACAGCCGGGGCCATACCATCGTGCTGGTCACCCACGATCCGAAGATCGCCGCCGAGACCCGGCGCTGCATCCGGCTGCAGGATGGGGTGATCGTCAGCGAGACGGAGAAGGCGTAGCCGGTTTCGCCGGGATGAATCCGGCCTCCTCCGCCGGACGCAGCTCCTGCAGGAGCTGGAGGAAATCGGGGACTTCGTGGCCTTTGAGGTCGGCCCTTCCCAGGAATTTGTGGAGGTTCTGGAGTCCTTTTTCGCTGAGGGCGAGGGGGATGGTTTTCATGAATAGGTTTCGCTGCCGAGGACAATCATCTTTTTGATGGTGCCGCTGTCGCAGATCTCGACCTCGCGGAATTGGATCTGGTGGACGCCGCTGCCCAGGGCGGCGGCGTCGCCCGCGATCAGGCCGACGGTGAGGCCGCCGCCGAAGTCCATGTAGATCCCGTTGGTGCCGCTGCCGAGGCCAACGGCGATGTTGGCGCCGCTGGCGTTCCAGTGGGCGCTGACGTCCTCGTCGGCGGCGATGTTGACCAGGAAATAGCCGGAACCGCCGTCGAGTTTCAGGTTGCTGGCGGCGCCGCCCGCCAGGAGATTGAACCCGGAGCCCATCTCGATCTGGAAGGCGGTCAGGGCGCTGCAGGTGCTGTCGGTGCCGATGCCGAGCGAGCCGGAGGCGGGGACCCAATCGAAGACGCAGGGGAGGCCGCCGAGATCGCCCGGCTGGCTCGAGAGGACGTAGAGCGGCGGGGTGAGGGCGGTGCCGTTCTTGGTCCAGGGATGGAATTGGCAGGCGTTGCCCGCGACGTCGGCGGTCGAGATCGCGATGGTGGTGTCGGCGATCAGGTTGATCGCGGTCAGGCTGGCGGCGTTCTTGACGTCGATGGTGGTGCCCGCCGGGGCGTCGGTCATGATGAAGCCGGTGGTCTCGCTCTGCGACCAGGCGACGGTCACCGCCGCGTCGGCCAGGGTGGCGGTGAACGATTGGAACTCGGCCCGGCTGAGGGAGAGGAGGTATTGATCGGGGTTCTGCAGGGTGACCTGGAACGATTGATAGAAAGTCGGGTCGGTGCCGCGCTGGATGCGGAAGAGGACGTTCTGGAAATCGAGCAGGGTGGTGAAGTTGGCCTCGATCGAAGGGTCGATCACGTTGCAGCTGAGGAGGGCGTCGTCGCCGTTCATCCGCAGGTCGAGCTGGCCCTGCACGGTGCCTGCGAAGAGCGCTTCCTCGGCGGGGTTGCGGGCGACGCGGAGGAAGTAATTTTGTAGAAAGCAGGCGTTCGCGTTCGGCTGGCCGGTTTCGCCCTGGCCGAGCATCCAGGCCGATTCGAGGGCGTTGCCGTTGTCGAAATCCTGGCTGGTGACGAAGCAGGGCGGGGCGTAGCTGGTCTCCTTGCCCAGGGCATTGCCGAGGCGGAGCCGGAGGTCGGCCAATTCGTCGCGGAGTCCCTGCACCAGGCGGCCCAAATGGGCGGTGTCGATTTCACTCATATGGTTTTTTGGGGGCTCAAGTTGCGGAGGCGAGCTGGTTGAGGAAATGGCGCTTGGCGGCCTCGACCGGCTTCATCCGGCCCTGGGCGCTGGAGACGGGCTGGTTGGAGGAGCGGAGGGTGCAGCTTTCCTGGCCCGAGCGGCGGAAGACGGCCTCGGTGATGATCCCGGCGTCGCCGCCGAAGAGGCCGCCGTCGAGCGAGAGGGTCTTGCCGACCGCCGCCTGTTCGGGCCAGTAGTCGAGCCGCGCCTCGCCCTGGATCCGATCGGCGAGCTGCGCCGACTGGGCGGCGGCGGCGATCGCCTGCAGCTGGGCATCGACCGAGACGAGGGTCGCGCCGTCGATCACCTGGTAGTGGTTCAGGTCGCTGCCATCGAAGGCGTCTCCGACCCAGGTGGCGGTGAAGGCGGGGACGATCTGGCGTTGGGTGAGGACGCGGGTGCGGTTGCCCGTGACGGCGGCGCCGGAAGCAGTCGCGCTGACCCGGTAATCGCTGACGAAGGCGAGGGTCCCTGCGATCTGGAATCCGGCATGGTCGAGCGGGCGGACCTGCTCGATCTTCGGCAGCTGCTGGGTGGCGTCGGTGGAGTAGATCGCGAGCTGCCGCCGGACCCGGACGGCGGAGGGATGCAGGGAAAGCGCGATCCCACCGACCACCCGCCGCCACGCCCCGTCGAGGGCGTCCCAGGTGACCCAGAAATAGCTGGTGGCCGGGAGGCTGGCCGAGGCCGCGCCGGGGGTGCCGCTCGCCCGGGTCGAGGCGTAGGTGGAGGTGCCGTCGAGGAGGCGGACCGCCAGGTCGGGGTGAAGGGGATAACCTCGCATCCCGGTGGGCCGGTTGGCGACGAAGGGGAAGAGGCTGTTGATGGTCGAGAAATCGGGGCGGTATTCGAAGGCGAATTCGGAATCGTTGAGGGTTTGTGCGGTGAGGTTGGCCAAGCCGGCGAAACCGCCGCTGGCGAAGCCGCATTGGCAGAGGGCGGGGGCGCTGAGGACTTCGGTATCGGTGTAGGCGTCCTGCAGGGTTTCCGCCCGCTTGGCGGTGGCCGCTGCCAGCGGGTTGGCGAGGAGTGAGCCGATCGGGATGCTGACCGTCCCATCGGCTTGCTGGAAGGGATAGAGCGTCGTCCCGGAGGTGTCGTAACGAAGGGTCCAGGTGTAGCCGATCTGGGCCAGGAGCGAATCGATCGCCGAACGGAGATCGCGGCCCCGCAGGTCGATCTCGCCCGGCAACTGGTCGGCATTGGTCAGGCCGCCCCAATCGGGAAGGGTGGTGACGGCGGCGGGCATGTAGGCGGCGGTGAGCGCGGAGAGGATATCGCCGTAGGCCCAGAAGACGGCGCCGCCGCCCTCCTGGAAGGTGGGGCCGGAGGGGGCCTTGTCGGGCGCGCCGTCGCGGTTGAAGATCCATTCGTAGCCGCGCAGGGCGGCGTTGGCGGCGGCTCCGGCGTCGGCGCTGACGGGGACCGAGCCGATGATGGCGGCGGCCATTTCCCAGCGGGCGTCGCGGGCGGTGACGCTAGCGGTGTAGAGGCCGCCCGCGCTGCCGTAGCGGTCGATGTTGACCACGGTGCCCTGGAAAATTCCCTCGAAATCGAGGGGGTCGCCGAGGTTTTGCGAGAGGGTCGGCGGGGTGCCGCGGAGGCTCTTGGTGAGGGTGCAGGAGCCGGGGGTGAGGCCGGTGGTGCAGCGGATCTCGACCAGCGGGTAGTCATCGGGATCGGGATCGGCGTAGAGGCTCCGCCAGATCAGCGTCACCTTGAGGAGGCCGGCGCCGCCGGGGATCGGTTCGAAATCGACCCGGTCGTTGACCATTCCGGTGAGGAGGCCGAATTGCGGGGTGGCGACGGTGACGGGGGTGCCGTCGAGGCCGGTTTCGAAGAGGGTCTTGTTGTCGGTTGTGTCCTGGCAGGTGCCGGTGCAGCGGAGTTCGCTGACCGGGGCAACGTAGGGGTTGGTGACCTTCAGTTTCCAATGGTGGCTGAGGAGGGGGAGGGCGATGGGCGAGGGGGTGAAGTCGAGGAGGGCGGCGGGGTTGAGCGGGGCGGGGGGGACGGCGACGACGGTCGCGTCGGTGGAGAGATCCTCGGCGAGCTGGACGTAACGGATGCGGACGGTGATCTGGCCGCCCGCGCCGGGCACGCCCTCCAGCTCGATCGAATCCTTGCGCAGGAGCGGGAGGACTTCTCCCGTCGGGGTGGTGACGGTGAAGAGGGTGCCGAAGCTGAGGAGGAGCTGGCTGAGGGTGGCGGTCTCGGGGGTGGCGGTGGCGGTGTAGTTGAGCGTGAGGAGGGTGCCGTCGCCGCCGCCGGTGTGGCTCTCCGCGTAGTGTTCGCGCAGGATCATGTGAGGAGGCTGAGGTCGGGGCCGTCGAGTTCCATCGAGGAGGGGAGGGCGTCGCCCTGGGCGTCGGTCACGGTGACGTTGATGTTCATGAGGCTGGCTGAGTTGGAGCCCGAACCGGAGGCGGTCAGCTGGGCGGCGAATTCCTGGAGTTGGGCGGCGGCGGCGCTCAGGTCGGCGGCGGCGGTGGCGAGGGTGGCGGTGCTGTCGGAGGCATCGGAGCCTGGGTCAGAAGCGGACCAAGGCGAAAACGGAGAGGTGGTTTTTTTCGACATAGGAAGGGGTCAATCAGGGTTAGTAGGCGGCTAGCATTTCGCGGCAGGTTTCGGGGTCGGTGACGGCGAGCGCCTGATCCAGAAAGCGGAGGAGGGCGCGCAGGCGGGGTTCGGAAGCGGTGCGGAGGAGATGGCGGTCGGCCTCGGTGAGCTCGCCTTGGGGGAGGATTCCGCAACGGAGGAGTTCGAGGCGTTCGAGCTGCTGGGCGAGGAGGAATTTTTCGATGCGGGCGTCTTCACGGGTGCGGAGGGCTTTTTTTTTCCACGGAAATCGAGGGGGGCCTCGCCGTGGAGGAGGATTTGTTCGTAGGCGGGGCGGTGGGCGTAGGTCATTTCGCGGTCGAGGAGGGTGGCGATTTCGCGGCGGGCGTATCCTGCGCGGCGTTGGCAGAGGGTGAAGAGGGAGCGCCAGGCGCGGTTTTCCTGTTCGAGGCGGCGCTCCTCGCCGCGCCACCTGCCGAAGAAGGCGGCGAGCCGTTCGAGCGGTGTCGCCGGCTCCATCCCGAGGCGGCGGAGGCGGGTGAGGGCGCCGAGGAGGCGGCGGGCAGGGCGCCATTGCGGGCCGAAGCCGAGGCTGGGGACTTCGAGGGTGGTTTCGGAGTTGAGGGGGAATTGGGTCATGGGATTAGCTTTGGGGGCTGATGGCGTAGGGGGAGGTGGTGACGCAATCGAAGGCGATTTCGCAGGTATAGGGCTGGGCGGCGGTGCTCTCCGCCTTGACGCCCCGGCTGTAGCAGAGGGCGGCCTGCTCGGGGAGGTCGGCGGCGCCGTTCAGGCCGATGACGGTGTACTGGAGAGTACCCCCGCTGGCGGCGCGGTCGACGGCGCGGAGGGCGAGGAGGTCGCGGCCCCGGAGGGTGATCCGGGTGGTGCGGGGGTGGGGGACGGCATTATTGACGTGGGGTTGGCCGTCGGTCGCCTCGACGGCGATCGGGACCGACTCGACGAGGTTGAAGAGGAGGATGCCGGTGACGGCGAGGGCGGCGCTGCCGTCGGAGGGGAGATAGGAGACGGCTTTGACGGGGCGGTAGTTGGCGATGGGCATAGATCAAGAAGTGAAGGGATTGCCGAGCGCGGTGCTGTACCGCAGCCGGAAGCGGGCGCGGACGGTGAAGCCGGAGAAGCCGATGCCGCCGGCGTCGAGGTGGATGCCGTCGGGCTCGATCCAATCGACGGTATTGTCGAGGGCGGGGCCGCCGGGGCGCTCGGCTTCGAGGATGAGGATGCTTTCGAGCCAGGCGGCCCAGCGGTAGGCGAGGAGGAGGGCGTCGGTCTCGGGGGAGGCGGCGTCGTTGACGGTGAGGTCGAGGGCGGCCTCGGTCTCGACCTGGCCGTCGACGGTGACGCGGCGGCGCTGCAGGTCGGAGAGGGCGACGATGAGCCAGGGGAGCTTGCGGCCGCGGACCTGGGAGAGATCGGGGCCGGTGGAGACGCCGCAGAGGGGGGTGCCCGCGCCGGGGGTGCCGCTGGTGGCGACGGTGGCGGCGAAGCGGGTGAGGACGGCGTTGAGGACGGCCTCGGCTTGGCTGGTCTGGGAGGTGGGGTTCATCGGTCAGGTGAGCGAGTTGCGGCGGTAGGAGGCGAGGATCCGGGAGACGTGGGGGAGGAGGTCGGCGGGGGCGACGGTGAAGGTGCCGTTGTGGGTGATCTTTTCGAGGCCGAGCTTGTTGCGGCGTTCGAAGAGGAAGGCGGCTTGTTCGAGCCAGGCGTATTGGAGGTCGTTGGGCAGGGGAAAGGCGCCGGTGGGGAGGACGCCGCTGTTGTCTTCGGTCTGGTCCCACCAGTAGCCGCCGGTGTAGGTGACGCGGAGTTGCATGTCGCGGGTGCCGATCGCCTCGGCGAAATCGATCAGGCCGCTGTGGGGGAAGAGGAGGTAGGGGAGGCCGGAGGGCATCCAGGCTCCGGCATTCGAATCGATCAGGAGCCAATCGAGGCCGGTGACGGTTTCGAGCGGATAGCGGGGGACGACGACGTAGGTGCGGTCCGAGCGGGTGAGGTAGATGTCGCCTTCGACCCGGTCGAAGCGGCGGTCGCAGAGTTGCTCGAACCAGCGGGCGACGCCGAGGCCGAGGAGGGTGATGGCGCCGTCCTGGTCGGTCTGGGCGACGGCTTGGGCGGGGAGAAGGCGGCTTTTGAGGAGGGTCAGCGATCCGAGTCCGGTGTTCATGAAAAGTGGGGAGGAGAAGGGGGCCGGGATGGCCGGCCCCCTTCCGGTTGCGATGCGTTCTGTTTCTTAGCTGGCGGCCAACTGGAGCGCGGCCAGGCCGCTGGCTTTGCGGATGGCGACGCCCGCCCGTCCGACGCCCCGGAAGCTCCGCTGGTAGGTGTTCCAGAGGTACTCGTCCGATGCCTCGAAGCTGAAGTCGGTGCGGAGCCCGACGACGGCGGCCTGGGGATCGCCGAAGACGGCGACGGTGGAGCTGGCGGTGTTGGCGTTCGGCGCGGCGTAGACCAGGTGGACCGGGTAGCCGAGGATTGTCCCGATGCCGGCGGGCGTCGGCGCCTCGGTCGAGCTCAGGAAGATCGGGCGGCCGATCGAGTCCTTGACGGTGACGATGCGGGCGAGGATCTGCGGATGGAGCCACCAGGCGCAGGGACGGTTGAGCACGCCGGAATCGACGGTGGTGAGGACGTTGACGAAGTCATCGACCTTCAGCGCGCCGATGGTGGTGCCGCCCGTTGCGGCCACCGCCGGAGTCGCGGCGCCGAAGATGCCGGTGAAGCCTCCGTTGTTGGCGTCGGAGGCGCCGCTGCCGGTGAAGGCGGCGTAATCGAGCCGGTAGTTGAACGATTCGATGAAGTCGTCGAGGACGTCGGCGGTGACGTCGAAGGTCGAGTCCTCCAGCAGCTGGCGCGAGACCGAGATGAGCGAGCCGATCACCTGGACGTTGAGATCGACCGAGGTGCCCGCCTTGGTGCTGTCGTCGGGGATGGCGCTGCCGTCGGTGAGGACGAAGCTGGCGCTGGCGCGGGCGGTCTTAACCGGATATTGGGTGATCCGGCTGCCGACCCGGCGGACGCCGAGGGTGCTCCACGAGCCGTAGCGGGCGAGGGTGTCGTAGATCTCGTTGGCCAGGGCGGGGACGATCAGGGTGCTGCCGGGGCTGCTGCCTTCCCCGAGGTCGCGGGTCTGGACGCCGCCGATCCGGCAGGCGTTGCGGACGGCGGCGCTGAAGGCGGCCCGCTTTTCCTCGCTGCCGAGGATGCGCTGGCGGGGATCGCCGTGGGCCATCCGCTGCTCGTGGGCGAGGTG
>Ga0302314_10003985_pt1 | contig 27164 bp, 26 predicted proteins | sample III_Palsa_N2_3_FD_200533 | JGI IMG/M metagenome (GOLD analysis project Ga0302314, IMG submission 200533) | Peat permafrost microbial communities from Stordalen Mire near Abisko, Sweden - III_Palsa_N2_3 | ecosystem: Environmental > Terrestrial > Soil > Palsa > Peat permafrost | place: Sweden...
GGGCGTTGGCGTCGAAGCGCGCCGCCCGTTCGCGCAGGCGGCTGTGCAGCAGATCGGCGGCGGCCTTCAGATAAATCAGGCGCCATTCGCGGTCATGCTCTTCGATCAGAGCCTTGTACTCATCCCGCGCCGCCCGGTTCCAGAAGGCCGAATCCACGACGATGGGCGTTCCGGCTCGCATCGCCTCGATCAGGCGACGTCGCATGACGCCGCGCGCCGCCTCCAGGTGTCGCGGATAGTCGGCGGCGTCGAAATCCACGCCGAAACGGCCGGCCATGTCCCAAACGATCTCGTCGATCGACAGCCTGACGAACCCCTTGGCTTCCAACTGCCTGGAAAAGGTCGTCTTGCCCGATCCGGCCAAGCCGCACATCAGGACGACCAGGCTGGGCGCGGGCGCCAGGTGTTCGAGTGCTTCGGCGGCGCCCATGAGCGGGCTCATGGCGCCGCCCGATTGTCTCGCGCGGCCCATTCGTCGGCCAAGATGGCGTAGAGGTGGCTGTCTCGCCAGCCGTCGCGGACCCATAGGTGCTGGCGCAAGGTGGCCTCGCGGCGCATGCCGAGCTTTTCCAGCACCCCGGCCGAGCCTGTGTTGCGGACGTCGCAGGTGGCCCACAGACGGTGCAGGCCCAGCCGCTCGAACGCGACCCGCGCGAGGGCGCGGGCCGATTCGCTGGCGATTCCGCGACGCCAGTAGTCGCGGTGGAAGCTGTAGCCCAGGTCGGCGCCGCGGTTGGCAGGATCGCTGACGTCGAGACGGACGGCGCCGATCATCCTGGCCTCGGCTCGCACCTCGACGGCCAGGCTGAACGCCAGCCTCGGCCAGGTCCGCTGATCGTCCAGGCGCAGGTCGAGAAATTGGCGGGTCATGGCGGGCGTGTTTGGCCCCCAATCCATATAGCGGACCACCTCGGGGTCCTCGGCATAGGCCTGGATGTCGTCCAGGTCGTCCTCGTGAAACTCGCGCAGGATCAGGCGCGGCGTGAGCAGCGGAAACCACCGCTCAAGCGGCGGCTGAATCGGGTCGGGCGGGGTGGTCATTTCGGGGGCTCCGGAGGTTGAAGGCCGCCGGACGGGATAGCTGATCAGACCCCGGCCGCGCGGCGGGGGTCTGGCTGGTTGGCTTGCGTCTAGCGCAAACGAATCCCGCCGCCCCCAAAGGGTGCGCCGCAATTCGAGAAGGCCAGGTGCTGTTGAACGAGCATGATTAAGCTCTACCGTATTTCCCTGATGTTAGGAAGACGCCCTCTTACGGCCACGCCACCATGGGCGGCATGGAGCTGAGCATGGTCTCGATATTGGCGCCCTGCTTGAAGCCGAACATGGTGCCCCGGTCGTAGAGCAGGTTGAACTCCACATAGCGGCCGCGGCGCATCAGCTGCTCCTGGCGCTCGGCCTCGGTCCAGGGCTCCATCATCCGGCCGCGCACGATCCTGGGATAGACCTCCAGAAAGGCCTCGCCGACATCGCGGGTGAAGGCGAAGTCGCGATCGAAATCGCCGGTGTTGTGGCGGTCATAGAAGATGCCGCCGATCCCGCGCGGCTCGTTCCGGTGCGGCAGGAAGAAATATTCGTCGCACCAGGCCTTGTAGCGGGCGTGCCAGGCCGGGTCGTGGGCGTCGCAGGCGTGTTGCATCGCCGAATGGAATTCCACGGCGTCCGGCGCGTCCTGCCTGCGCTGGTCGGCCAGCAGCGGGGTCAGGTCGGCGCCGCCGCCGAACCAGTATTCGCTGGTCGCCAGCAACCGGGTGTTCATGTGCACCGCCGGCACGCGCGGGCTGCGCGGATGCACGATCAGGCTGATCGATGTCGAGACATAGTCCGGGTGCGCCTCGCCGCCCGGATAGGTCTTGGCCATCTCCGGCGAGAAGCGCGCATTGGCCGAGGAGGTGTGCACGCCGATCTTCTCGAACAGCCGCCCGCCGCTGAAAAACCCGCCGACCCCGCCGCCGATCCCGGTCTCGCGGGCCCACGGCTTGAGATTGAAACGCGCCGGCTCGCCGGGGAACAGATCCGCCGGCGCCTCGGCGTCCAGGGCTTCCAGGGCGGCGCAGATCCGGTCGCGCAGGGATTCGAACCAGGCGCGGGCCTGGTCGCGGAGCTCTTCGACAGGGGGTTGGGCAATTTTCATCGGGGTCCTACTGTATCGCCGCCCCTGCGTGCTTCGACACGCGGCCTCCGGCCGCTACTCAGCATGACGAGTTTTTTTGAATTACCCCAATCTACGTCATCCTGAGTAGGCCGCGCTAGCGGCCGTGTCGAAGGACGCACGGTTACGGTCGCGCCTCGCCCGGAAATCCGCTCGTCTGCCGCAGCGCTTCCCCCAGCGCGATCGCCGCCGCCGTGACCAGGTTCAGCGAGCGGGTCCCCGGCGCGATCGGAATCACCAGCCGGGCCTGCGCGGCGTCATGCACCGCCTCGGGAACACCCGCGCTTTCGCGGCCGAACAGCAGGGTGTCGCCGGCCTGGAACTCAAAAGCGGTGAACGGATAGGCGCCGCGTGTCGTGAAAAGCACCAGCCGGCCGGCTTTTCGCTCTTGCACCGCAATGAATTCCGCCCACGACGAGCGCCGTTCCACCCGCGCCTGGTCCCCATAGTCCAGCGCGGTTCGCCTCAGTGCTTTGTCCGATAATGGGAACCCGCAGGGCTCGATTATCTCCAGGATGACACCCAGACAGGCAGCCAGTCGGACGGTCGCGCCAACGTTTTGCGGAATGTCCGGTTGAAAAAGGGCTAAACGCATTCTAAGCGAACCGGATAAGACGTTAGTGGGGGTGCTGACTCGCGGGGGAAACAATCGGAATGCGGCCCAGGCCGACACACGATCCCTCTCGATTCCCTCCCACAGTCTTGTTGCAGGCGGCCTGGTAAAGGTCGAGATCGTGGGACGCGCGCGCCGCTTTTTCTGGGGTGCGGTGAATCGAAGGGGTGAGCTCAAGGTGGCCGACACCGCAGTTACGACCAATCCGGGGGGGGCTCCGGTTTCCTCGGGTGATGATCCCAGCCGACGCGACTTCATCAACATCGCCGCCGCCGTCGCCGCGGTGGGTGGGGTGGCGGCCGTGGCCTGGCCGTTCATCGATCAGATGAACCCTTCGGGCGACACGTTGGCCCTGGCCTCGATCGAGTTCGACCTTTCCAAGGTTCAGCTAGGCCAGCAGGTGGTGGTCAAGTGGCGCGGCAAGCCGGTGTTCGTGCGCTATCGCACGCCCAAGGAGATCGCCGAGGCGGTCGCCGACGACCATGCCGATCTGCGCGATCCGCAGACCGACGCCGAACGGCACAAGCCGGGTAAGGCGCAATGGCTGATCCTGATCGGCGTCTGCACCCACCTGGGCTGCGTGCCGAACTTCGGCCAGGGCGAGTACGGCGGCTGGTTCTGCCCGTGCCATGGTTCGGTCTACGACACCGCGGGACGCATCCGCAAAGGGCCGGCGCCGAAGAACCTCTACCTGCCCGACTACGCCTTCCTTTCCGACACCAAGGTCAAGATCGGCTGATATCCAGATGAGCGGACATTCGACCTACGAACCCAAGACAGCCATCGAGCGCTGGCTCGACACCCGACTGCCGATCGTGCGGTTCGGCGTGGATCTGATGGATTTCCCGACCCCGAAGAACCTGAACTACTGGTGGACCTTCGGCGGCATTCTGGCCTTCTGCCTGGTGACCCAGATCGTCACCGGCGTGATCCTGGCCATGCACTATTCGCCCACCGCCGACGGCGCCTTCAACAGCGTCGAGCACATCATGCGCGATGTGAACTATGGCTGGCTGATCCGCTTCATCCACGCCAACGGCGCGTCGATGTTCTTCCTGGCGGTCTATGTCCACATGTTCCGCGGCATCTACTACGGGTCCTACAAGGCCCCGCGTGAGGTGCTGTGGCTGCTGGGGATGGTGATCTACGCGCTGATGATGGCCACGGCCTTCATGGGCTACGTGCTTCCCTGGGGCCAGATGAGCTTCTGGGGCGCCACGGTGATCACCAACATCATCGGCGCGCTGCCGGTGGTCGGGCCCTCGATCACCACCTGGCTGTGGGGCGGTTTCGCGGTCGGCGATCCGACCCTGAACCGGTTCTTCTCGCTACACTATCTGCTGCCGTTCATGATCGCCGGCGTGGTGGTGCTGCACATCTGGGCGCTGCATGTGCCCGGGAACAACAATCCCACCGGCGTCAACGTCAAGAGCAAGGCCGACACGGTTCCCTTCCATCCGTACTACACGGTCAAGGACGGGTTCGGCATCGCGGTGTTCGTGATCCTGTTCGCCGCGTTCGTGTTCTTCAATCCCGACGGCATGGGCCACCCGGACAACTACACCCCGGCCAATCCGCTGGTGACGCCGGCGCACATCGTGCCGGAATGGTACTTCCTGCCGTTCTACGCCCTGCTGCGGGCGGTGCCGAACAAGCTGCTCGGCGTTCTGGCCATGTTCGGCTCGATCGGCATGCTGTTCGTCCTGCCCTGGCTGGACACCTCCAAGGTGCGCTCGATGCGCTACCGGCCGATGGCGAAGATCTATTTCGCCATCTTCGTCGTCGCCTGCCTGATCCTCGGCATATGCGGGGGCCACGAGCCGGACGACCTGTGGCTGCCGAGCGCCGGCGGCTTCAATCTCTGGGACTCGGATCTGTTCAGCTACACCTGGGTCGCGCGCGTCTTCGGCCTCTACTATTTCGCCTATTTCATTGTCATCACGCCATTGCTGGGCCTGATGGAGCAACCCTTGCCGACGCCGGAGTCGATCTCCACGCCGGTGCTGTCCCACCCCGCGACGGTTCCCGCCGGCGCGGCCGCGTCGCCTGAAAAGAAGGGTTGAGCCTGATGCTGCGTAAAGCGCTCGTTATCGCGGCGGTGTTTGGTTTCGCCGCGGTTCAGCCCGCCCTGGCCAAGACCTCGGTGGAAGAGCCCAAGGACGTCCACTGGAGCTTTGAGGGTCCGTTCGGCCGGTTCGACCAGGAACAGCTGCAACGCGGCTACAAGGTCTATCACGACGTGTGTTCGGCCTGTCACTCGATGAAGCTGATGGCCTATCGCAACCTGGGCCAGCCCGGCGGGCCGTTCTACGATCCGAAATATCCCAATCCGAACGACAACGGCTACGTGAAGACCCTGGTGAAGGACTTCCAGGTGCCGGACATCGACGGCGACACCGGCGACGTGATCAAGCGCCCGGCCACGCCGGCCGACACCTTCGTCTCGCCCTATCCGAACGACGCAGCCGCCGCCGCCTCCAACGGCGGCAAGGCCCCGCCGGACCTGTCGCTGATGGTCAAGGCGCGGGAGGACGGGCCGCGCTACATCTATTCGATCCTCACGGGCTACGTGCCGGCCCCCGCCGGCCTGAAAGTGCCCGCCGGCAAGTACTATAACCCCTATATGTCAGGCGACATGAGCGGCTATTGGTCCGGCGCCGCAAACAAGGTCCCGGTGGGCGGCATCATCTCCATGCCGCTGCAGCTAACCCCCGACCGCGTCACCTTCGACGACGGGGTCAAGGCGACGCAGGACCAGGAAGCCAGGGACGTGGTCGCCTTCCTGGCCTGGGCCGCCGAACCGCACCAGGAGGAGCGCAAGAAGATGGGCTTCGCAGTGATGCTCTATCTGTTGCTGTTCACCGGCGTGCTCTACGCCAGCTACCGCACCGTCTGGCGCAACGTCGAGCACTAGCATTTTTAGAACCCTCGCCCCGCCCTTGCGGGGAGAGGGTTCCAGAAGCTCAACGTCCGCCCGGCATAGTCGAGGCGCATCGAGAACCGCGACCAGATCGGCTCGCCGATGCCGCCCAGCGCGGCGTCGGCTACGTCGGAGGTGGGCGCGGACGAGACGTTCTCGAACAGGACGCCGCCGATCGACAGCGCGCGCAGCCGCCCGTCTCGGGGTGTGACGGCCGCCGTGCTCGGCGCAAGGCGCACGGCGAGCGGGCCGCCAGTGTCGATCCGAAATGCGCCCAACTGGCTTCTGATCCCATCTGAAACGCCGGCGCGGACATAGGGAACGCCAGCCCGCAGTTCGATCGGCAATCTGATAGCCCCGCGACCGCCACGCGAGCCCCCCGGACGCGACAGGCGCAGGTGGCAGGGGTTCTGTTGAACCGTTAGAACCTGACCGGCCAGCACGTCCGAGCCCAGCACGCCAGAGATCGGCGTCGGAAAGCTGCGGGTGCGCGCGTCCAGTTCCAGCACCTGCATCGCTACGCCGGGATAGAGGCGGCCCGCCAGACGCACCTCAGCGGCGGCCGCACCCTCGCCGATCCCCACCTCGCTGGCCTGGGTGGCGTCCAGCTGGCTCTGGGCCGCGCCGGTGTCCAGGATGAAGACGCCGTTGACGCCGGCCGCCACGGCGGGAACCAGCAGCACGCCGTTCTCGACCCAGCAGACGCTGTCGCCGGCGTGGGCCGCGCCCGGTAGCAGGCCGAGAATGAGGCCCGCCAGGGCGAGCGGCGAGCGCATGAGAATGATCCCCCTTTCGAAGCCGCCTCGAACGTAGCCAAGCGACGTGGCTTCGGCGATAAGGCGCCTGAAGGAGCCCCTATGAACCTGAGCGACGCCATCCGCACCATCCCCGACTACCCCAAGCCTGGGATCATGTTCCGCGACATCACCACGCTGCTGGGCGACGCGCGCGCGTTCCGCAGGGCGGTGGACGAGCTGGTCCAGCCCTTCGCCGGGCGCAAGATCGACAAGGTCGCCGGGATCGAGGCGCGGGGTTTCATCCTGGGCGGGGCCGTGGCGCATCAACTGTCGGCCGGCTTCGTGCCGCTGCGCAAGAAGGGCAAGCTGCCGCACCAGACCATCGCGGTGGACTATGCGCTGGAATACGGCGTCGACACCATCGAGATGCACCTGGACGCCTTCCAGCCGGGGGAGAAGGTGATGCTGGTCGACGACCTGATCGCCACCGGGGGCACCGCCATCGCCGCCGTCGAGCTGCTGCGCCAGGGCGGGGCCGAAGTGATCGGCGCGGCCTTCGTCGTCAATCTGCCTGAACTGGGCGGCGCGGATCGCCTGGCGGCCCTGGGGGTTCCGGTTTCCACGCTGGTCGACTTCTCCGGCCACTAACCCTCGTTAGTGCTCCCCGCGCCCGCCGCCGGCGCGCTGGAACAGCTGCAGCGTGCGCAGGCGCGCCAGGCGGGCGGCGTCGGGATTGTAGTCGGCCCGGCGGTCGGAAACGAACCCGTGGCCGGCGTCATAGACATAGACCGGCAGGTCCGGATGGGCCTGGCGGATCTGTTCCACCACCTCGGGCGGAATGCTGGCGTCGGTCTTGCCGAAATGCAGGATGGTCGGGCATTTCGGCGTCTCGTCCAGCAGTTCGGGGATGCGCCGGCCATAGAAGCTCGACGCCGCCGCCACGCCCTCGCAGCGGCAGGCCGCCAGCCAGGTCGCCGTCCCGCCCCAGCAGAAGCCGGCGACATTGACCGGCCCTTTGAGCGCCGCCACGGCCGCCTGGATGTCGCCGGCCACCTCGTCCCAGGGCGCGGCCTGCGAATAGCGCACGCCCTTGGCCACGCTCTCGGCGTCATAGCCGCCGGCCGCGAAGCCGCGCTCCTGTCGGTCGTAGAACGAGGGTGCGATCACCTCGTAGCCGTCGTCGGCAAAGCCGTCGGCGAGTTCGCGGATATGGTCCGTGACCCCGAAAATCTCCTGGATCAGCACCAGGCCGCCATGCCGGGCGTCGGTGGGCTGGGCGTGGTAGGCGTCCAGCTCAAAGCCGTCGAAGGCGCTGACCAGGGTGGTCATGCGCCCGCGCGGCGTACTCACAGCGCACCATTCTGCTCGAACAGTTCCAATGTCCGTTTGCGCGCCAGGGCGGCGTCGTCCGCGTCCGAGTCCGGGCGGCCGTCATTGTTGAAACCATGGCCGGAGTTCTCGTAGATATAGACCGGCACCTGGGGCTGGGCGGCGGTGATCGTCGCCTTGACCTCGTCGGCCGGGATGTGGCCGTCCTTGCGGCCGAAGTGGCAGATGGTCGGGCACTTGGGCGTCAGGTCCGCCGCGCCGGCCACCCCGCCGCCGTAATAGCTGGACGCCGCCGCGACGCCATCCAGCCGCCCCGCCGCCTGCCAGGTCATCGCCCCGCCGTAGCAGTAGCCGACCACGAAAACCGGCCCCTTGGCCTTCAGGAACGCCACGCAGGCCGCCAGGTCCGCCAGCGCATCCTCGGGCTTGGCTGCGCGCATGGCGGCGAAGGCCTCGGCCATGCCGGCCTCGTCATGGCCTACGTCCAGGCCGGGCTTGACCCGGTCATACATCGAAGGCGCGATGGCCTCGAACCCCAGGCCCGCCCAGCGCTCGACATCGGCGCGGACATACTGGTCGATGCCGAAAATCTCCTGGATCACCACGACCCCGCCGCGGCGCTTGCCGGCCGGCTCGGCATGATAGGCGCCAAACTCGAAGCCGTCGGCGGCGGTGGATTTCAACTTGATCATCTCGGCCATGCGCGTCTCTCCGTGGGGTTCGCCAGTCCAGTACCCAACGCATGTGACAGAGGCAACGCGAGAAGAACCCTCGCCCCCGCTCTATGCGGGGGAGAGGGCCGGGAGAGGGGGGGGCGCCGACGGCGAGACCTCTCAGGAGACTCTCAGCATCGCGGAACCACCCCTCACCCTGCCCTGTCCCCGTTGTTCAGACCGGGGCGAGGGTTTGAGGCGAGTTCCTGGCTGAGGAATGGCCTCCCTGATTCAAGATCAGAGAAATAGATGGAACCATCGTCGTCCCGCGTCGTTTCGGAGGCGAGGAATCGCAAAAGGAACAGATCGTCATGCGCATTTTTACTGCAGCTATCGGGCTAGGATCATACCTGGCCGTATTAAGCGGAACCGCGATGATACCTACAATCGCGAACGCAGATAGCGCCGACAAGACTTATATTGCGTGCAATCAATACGACGAATGTTGGAAGGTTCACAAAAAGTACGTTTACCCATCGGACCAGCAAATCGCCATGCACGACAGCGATTGGTACGACGCCCACCGCACCGATGCGAACCTGCATTGGCAAAGTGACCCGGCTGACGACCGCGGATGGTACGAGAGAGACGGAAATTGGCACTCGGATCCTGGCGCGCGTGCGCTGGCGGGAGGCGCAACGGGCGCCGGTGTCGGCGCCGCTATCGGCTGCATCGTGACACTCCCGATCGGCTGCGCACCGGGCGCTGCGGTTGGCGCCGCTGTAGGTGGCGGGACGGGCGCCGTCGCCGGCGCTGCCTCGACGCCCCACAACTAGCCGTCCGTCAACTAGCGCGAGTAGGATCGGGGAGGTCCGCAATTGCCTGCGGGCCTCCTCTCAGTCAGCCAGACCCCAAGGCGCGAGTGACGATCCGCGTCACGGTTGTTGAGGGAACCAAGCGTCAAAATCTGACGCCTGGTTCCCTTGCCGGACTGGCCGGAGGCGACCACGCTGCGCTACGCCAGACGGTGCTCTTGACCGTCGAGGCTCAATTTCAGCGTGGCCCCGGAGCCGGTAGCCTTCATCATGCGGTGCAGGCTTACGCTGCCCGACCTTTTAGCGTCGCCCGGGATTGGGAGCGATCGCCTCAGACGTTGAACCGGAAATTCATCACGTCGCCGTCCTTGACGACATATTCCTTGCCTTCTGACCGCAGCTTGCCCGCTTCCCGTGCGCCAGCTTCGCCGTTCAGCCGCACATAGTCTTCAAAGGCGATGGTCTCGGCGCGGATGAAGCCCTTTTCGAAGTCGGTGTGGATCACGCCCGCCGCCTGGGGCGCCATATCGCCGACATGGATGGTCCAGGCGCGCGACTCCTTGGGGCCGGCGGTGAAATAGGTCTGCAGGCCGAGCAGGGCGTAGGCCTCGCGGATCAGCCGGTTCAGGCCGGGCTCGGCCAGGCCCAGGGTCTCCAGGAACTCGGCGCGCTCATCCGGCGACAGCATGGCGATCTCGCTGTCGATCTTGGCCGAGATGACCACCGCCTTCGCGCCGTCCTTGACCGCCCGTTCCACCACCTTGGCCGAAAGCGCGTTGCCGGTCTCCGCCGAGGCCTCGTCCACATTGCAGACATATAGCGCCGGCTTGGCGGTCAGCAGCTGCAGCATGCGCCAGGCCTTCTCGTCGTCCGCCGGCACCTTGGCGGTGAAAGCCGGACGCCCGGCGTTCAGCTGGTCCAGCGCCAGCCTGACCAGCCGCAGGGTCGTCGCGCTGTCCTTGTCGCCGCCCTTGGCCCGCTTCTCCAGGCCCGTCACCCGCTTTTCCAGGCTCTCCAGGTCGGCCAGCATCAGTTCGGTCTCGATGATGTCCAGGTCGTCCAGCGGATCGACCCGGCCCTCGACATGGGTGATGTCGTCATCGACGAAGCAGCGGGCGACAAAGGCTACGGCGTCGCAGTCGCGGATGGTGGCCAGGAACTGATTGCCTAGGCCCTCGCCCTTGGAGGCGCCGCGCACCAGGCCCGCCACGTCGACGAAATTGATCCGCGCGGGGATGATCTCCTTGGAGCCGGCGACCTTGGCCAGGGCCTCCAGGCGGGGCTCGGGCACGGCTACGTCGCCGACATTGGGCTCGATGGTGCAGAACGGATAGTTGGCCGCCTGCGCCGCCGCCGTCTGGGTCAGGGCGTTGAACAGGGTCGACTTGCCTACATTGGGCAGGCCGACGATGGCGACTTTCAGGGCCATCAGGTCCTCTGGGCGGCTGGAACGGTATCGGCGGGCGCCGGTGAGGCGGTCTTATGGCGAAGCGCGGCGCCAAAGACCAGCCCCAGGGCGCTTTCGGGCTTGCTCAGGCCTGGTTCAGCGCGGCCGCCGCCAGATCCCGCCAGGCGCGGGCTTCGCGGCGGAAATAAGGATCGGCGCTCTTGATGCGGTCGTCGATCTCGCTCAGCGCCTCCCGCGCTTCCGCGCGCCGGCCGGTGCGGGCCAGGAAGGCGGCGTAGCGGCCATAGGCCTCCAGGCCGGGCAGGCGGCCAGCCGCCCAGTCGTAGGCTGTGTCGGCCTCGGCGTTGCGTCCCAGGGCCTCGTAAACCCGTCCCAGCGCCATGGCGGCGTGGGGGGTGCGGCCATGGTCGAGGTTCTCGCCCAGTCGCTCCAGCACCGGCAAGGCCTCGGCGAAGCGGCCAAGCTCGATCAGGGCGTTGGCGCGGCCGAGCAGCAATGTCGGATCGTCGGCGTGCACGCCCTGGGCCGCGTCGCGGTACAGGCTCTCGGCCTCCGCATTGTGGCCCAGCGCCACGGCGGCCGCGGCCAGATGCATGGCGTGCGCCACGGTCGGTGTCCTGTCGTATTCGGCCTTGGCGGTGCGATAGGCGCGCCCCGGATCCAGGGTCTGGCGCGTCGCGGAGCCCACCCGCCGCGCCGTGCGCCCGCCCAGCAGGCCCGGCAGGATCACCGCGGCTACATAGACCAGGCCGCCCAGCGTCGGGATCATCAGGATGATGTAGAGCCAGAACATCTCCTGGCGCGTGCGCACCACGTGCACGCACAGGAGAATGGAAAACAGCAGCGAGAGGCCGAAAGCGGGGATCATGCCTGGTCAGCTTCCATCGCGCGCCGCCTGGCGCGGATCCAACTTGCCGGCGGGGGCCAGCCGCATCACCTCGGTCTGGTATTTCTCGTCCTCGCCGGCCAGCAGCAGGGGCAGGGCCTCAGCGCAGGCGTTGCACAGGGCGTTGACCCAGTCGTGGTCGGCCTTGTGGAAGTCGGACAGCACGTGTCCCATCACCTTGTCCTTGTGGCCCGGATGGCCGGTGCCCATCCGGGCGCGGCGGAAGTCAGCTCCGATATGGGCGGTGATCGAGCGGATGCCATTGTTGCCGGCCGCGCCGCCGCCGGTTTTCATCCGGAACCGCCCCGGCGCCATGTCGATCTCGTCATAGAAGACGATCACGTCGGCGGGCGTCAGCTTGTAGAACTTCATCGCCGCGGCCACCGCCTGGCCGCTGTCGTTATAGAAAGTCTGGGGCTTCAGCAGCAGCACGCGGACCGGCCCCTGCGGGGTGTCCACCGAGCCCTCGCCGGTCAAACTCTGGAACCGCGCCCGCTCGGGCCCGATCTTCCAGCGCCCGGCGATGGCGTTCAGCGCCAACATGCCGAGATTGTGCCGGTTATGCGCGTATTTGGCGCCAGGATTGCCGAGACCGGCGAGGATCAACATCGAACCTGTCCACCGGTTGGAGCGGCGCGGTCATCCCGTCTGATGGGAAACCGCGCCCGGCCGTCAGCTGGCGGCTTCGCCTTCGGCTTCGTCGGTCGCCTCGACCGACTGCATCGCCGAGGAGGTGGCGACCGAGGCCACCGTGGCGTCGCGATGGTGCGCGGTCAGCTGGGCGCCCTTGGGCAGGGTCAGGCTTGCGGCGCGGACGCTGTCGCCGATGTCCAGGCCGGTCAGGTCTATCATCAGCTCTTCCGGGATCGAGTCCGCGGGAACCATCAGCTCGACCTCGTGCAGCGCCACGTTCAGCGTGCCGCCGCGCTTCAGGCCCGGGGAGGCTTCGTGGTTCTGGAAGTGCACCGGCACCGAGATCTTGATCAGCTGGTGCTCGCCGACGCGATAGAGGTCGAAATGCACCGCCTCGTCCGTCACCGGATGGAACTGGATGTCCTTGGCGATGACGGTCTGGGACTCGTCCCCGTACTTCAAGGTCACCATGTGGCCCAGAAGCTTGCCCGAGTGCAGCGCCTTGCGGAACTCGTTGGAGCGAACGGCGATGTTCACCGGGTCCAGCGCGCCGCCATAGAGGACGCCGGGCACCTTGCCGGCACGCCGGACTTCGCGGGCGCCGCCGGTGCCGGCGCGTTCGCGGACTTCTACGTTCAGGACGATATCGGCCATGGCCATGCTCTCGAAACGAAACGCCGCGCAAGCTCCGCGCGGCGTGGGTCGGATGAATAGGGGCGGCTAATTACACGCTTCCATCCCGGCGCGCAACGGCGCCGGGATGAGCTTTGCGCTGAGCTACCGTTTTTTGTGTTTCTTCTTCTTTTCGGCGCCCGGCGCGACATAGGCGACCTCGGTCGTGGAGTGGGCGAGCGGCGCGTAGACCGGCGGCGGCGCGCCGGCGGCGACCATCATGCACTGCCCGGTGTCCATCATCACGTGCTGGCCCAGGCAGAAGATATCTTCATAGTGCGGCTTGGACACCGCCAGGCACTGGTAGAGGTTCAGCTTGGCGTCGCCCAGGCAGGCCGCGGTGACCGTCTCGCCCATGATCGGGGCGATTTGCGCGGCCTGGTCGTCGCCGGCCTCGCCCAGAACGGCGAGGGCCGCCAGGGCCATGCCGCGGATCACCACCTGAGGATAGGGCTGGGTCGCCGGCGCGGCCGGGCTCAGGGTCAAGGGCGTGGCGCCTATAACGGCCTGCTGCAGGCGGGCGGCGTCCTGGGTCGACGACATCAGCGCCGTGCTCGAAACGCTCTTGGCGTCGGCCAGCCGCTGGTCGCGATTCATCACCAATTGCTGAGACCAGCTCTGGCGCTGGATCGAATAGGCCGACTGCTTGACCAGTTCGCCGCTGGAATAGAGCTTTTGCCCCTGGTCCATCAGGTTGGCGATGATCAGGCCGGCCGCGCCGTCCGCGCTCTTCAATCCCACCACATAGTTCGGATTGCCATCGATATCGTTGGTCAGCAGTGGGCGGGACGTGGGGTTCTCGGCAAACGCCTGCACCTCATGCACGAAGGTTGGGTCCTGCAGCGCGATGATGGCGGCATAGGCGATCGAGCCGCGCAGCAACTGCTGGGGATCATAGCTGTCGCCGGTCTTCAGCGAGGCGGCCACGTCATCGCCGCTTTTGAAGTCCGGCGTGATCGCCGCGACCTTGGCCATATAGGCCTGATAGGCGGCGGCGTCCTGGATCAGGCGGTCGGACAGGGTGATCGGCGGCGGCACAAGCGCGGGTGGGGGCGGCGCCGGCGGCGGGGGCGGCGGCGGCGTGCTGCAGCCGGACATCAACGCCGCCCCGACCAGCGCGGCCGTAAGTGGGGCGAACGAACGCTGGAAGTATTGACGGAGCGTCATGGCTAGCCCAACCCCTCTGATACTGAACGTCGCGAATAGGCCCGCGAAGGGTCCAGAATGTGGCGCGGCGCCTCTGATCAGCCCGTTTCAGGGCCGCGAATCGGCAGTCTAGCCCTTAATCGAACAGCTTGGAGACCGACTCTTCATTCGCGATGCGGCGGATGGCTTCGCCGATCAGGGGCGCGACGCTGATCCGGCGGATCTTGCCGCTGTCGCTGGACTGGGTGCTGGCCTCGATCGAATCGGTGACCACCAGTTCCTTCAGCGACGAGGTGTTGACCCGCTCCATCGCGGCGCCGGACAGGACCCCGTGGGTGACATAGGCGGAAACCTCGGTCGCTCCGGCCTTGATCATCGCCTCGGCGGCGTTGCACAGGGTGCCCGCCGAATCGACGATGTCGTCGAACAGGATGCAGCGGCGGTCCTTCACGTCGCCGATGATGTTCATCACCTCGCTGTGGCCTGGCGCGGCGCGGCGCTTGTCGACGATGGCCAGGTCGGCGTCCAGGCGCCGGGCCAGGGCGCGGGCGCGCACCACGCCGCCGGGGTCGGGCGAGACGATCATCAGCTCGCCGGACTGGCGGTAGTGGCCGCGAATGTCCTCGGCCAGCACAGGAGTCGGCAGCAGGTTGTCGGTCGGGATGTCGAAGAATCCCTGGATCTGGCCCGCATGCAGATCCATGGTCAGCACCCGGTGGGCGCCGGCGCGGGTGACCAGATTGGCGACCAGCTTGGCGGAGATCGGCGTGCGGCCGTCGGTCTTCCGGTCCTGACGGGCGTATCCGAAATAGGGCATCACGGCCGTGATCCGCTTGGCCGAGGCCCGCGTCAGGGCGTCGATGCAGATCAGCAGCTCCATCAGGTTGTCATTGGCCGGATAGCTGGTCGATTGGACCACGAAGACGTCTTCGCCGCGGACATTCTCCTCGATGCGAACGAACACCTCGTTGTCGGAGAACCGGCGGACCTGGGCCTTGGTCAGAGGCAGATCGAGATAGTCCGCTATGGCTTGGGCCAGGCCGAGATTGGAGTTGCCGGCGAGCAGCTTCATGGTCGTTTCCATAGTGACGGCTGACGCCTGCGGCTTCTAGCAGCAGCGGGGCGTTGGGCAAGCCCCGATCGTCGGGCGCGTCAAGGTGTCAGCATGATGGCCGACAGGAGGCGCCCATAGTCGGGCTCCCCGCGTTGCACCGCGCGGCGGTTGGAGAAGAACATGGACTCTTCCGCGCAGGTGTCGCGGCCGATCCATTCGGCGTCGGAAACGCCGGCCTCGCGCAGGCGATCCAGCACGAAACCGGGCAGATCGAACAGCCGCTTGTCGGCGCTCGCGCCCGCCTGGAAAAAGCGCGCGTTGGCGGATGTCTCGGCCAGGAAACGCTCCAGGAAATCCAGGCCGACCTCATAGGAAGCGGGGCCGATGCAAGGTCCCACCGCCGCGACCATTCGCTCTGGCCGCGCGCCCAGGGTTTCCATCGCCGCCACCGCCGAGGCCGCCACGCCGCCGATGGCGCCGCGCCATCCCGCGTGTACGCAGGCGACGACCCGGGCTTCAGCGTCCGCGATCAGAATGGGTGCGCAATCGGCCGACATCGCCCCGCAGACCAGCCCGGGCGTGGCCGTGACTATGGCGTCGCCCTCTGGCGGCTGGGTCCAGGCCGCCGCCAAGTGGGCGATTGCCGAGTGGGTCTGATAGACAGTGCGCAACGCCGCGGGTTCGGCGCCGAACCATGCCTCGATGCGCTGGCGATTTTCCTCGACTGCGGCTGGCTCGTCGCCCGAGCCGCGTCCAACGTTCAGGCTCTCGTAGAGTCCGCTGGAAACCCCGCCCAGCCGCGTGAAGAAGGCGTGTCGGATTCCAGGGAGCCTCGCCAGGCGGGGCGAAAGCAGCGCGGGCGTCGGACTCATTGGCCGTCGTCAAATCCGGGGGGCGCCGGCATGCCCGGGACATACAGGCACGCCGCCTTGAACAGGCTCCCCATCTGGTCCGCGTCGATCAGCCGCGCAAGTTGGCGGGCGATGGTTTCCGCCCGGTCGGGCTTGGCGCGCGACAGGGCGTCCGCGCGCTGGGTGATCCCCAGCCGGCGCAGGAAGTCTCCCTGATCGAGGATCGCCGTCGCGGCGCCGCGCGCCTGGGCGGCGCGCAGTACGCCCGGAAAATCCGCGTGAACTGTCAGATCCGCGCCGCCGGGATCGGCCAGCGGGTCGACTTTCAGATGCCGGTGCAGCGCCTGCAGCGTATCGCCGGTTCCGGCGCGGTCGCGGCCATAGTCGATCAGCAGCCCCGCGCCGCCCTGAGCCACGATGCGGGCTGCGAGGTCGGCGGCGAAGTCCAGCTGGGCGGTGGAAACCTCGATCACCGCGCCGAGTGGCGCGTCCATCGGCAGCCGTTCTCCCGGCAGTGGGGTCAGGCCGAAGCTCAACTGACCCGCCTCGTCCAGCCCGACCCCCCGTTCGGCGACACCGCCGTCCGTGCGCACGAACTGGCGCACAGGCAGACAGTCCAGGAACTCGTTGGCGATGAGGATGATCGGCGCGTCGTCCGGCAGATCGGCCAGGCCGGCGGCCCAGTTCGGCGTCAGCGGCGCGTTCGCCAGGCGCTGGCGCTGGGCTTCGATCAAGGGCGCGCTGGTCTCGACCAGCCAAAGCTCGGCGGCGGCCAGAAAACCGGGGTCCAGCCGTCCGGCGCGAAGAACGTCGCTGATCAGAGTTCCATCGCCCGGCCCGACTTCCACCAGCAGGACCGGGCTTGGCCGTCCCAGTCCCCGCCAGGTCTCCACGGCCCAAGCGCCCAGCAACTCCCCGAACATCTGGGAAATGAGTGGCGCGGTGATGAAATCGCCGTCCTCGCCCAGCCGTGGCCGGGTGGCGTAATAGCCCTCCGCCGGATCGTGCAGACAGGCCGTCATGAACCGGGAGATCGGCATCGGACCGCCGGCCAGGATTTCCGTCTTGAGGCGGTCCTTCAGGTTCATTCGGCGGGATGCTGCGGCGCGGTCGGCTCCAGCTCCGTAGGCGGGTCCCGGCGCGATCGCCAGATCAGCCAGGCGCCGACCAGCACCATCGGGGTGGACAGCAATATGCCCATGGTCAGTCCGAACGGCATGTGATCCAGACCGGCGTCGGGTTGGCGCACGTTCTCCAGGCAGATGCGGAACACGCCGTACGTCAGGATGAACAGGCCGGTGACCGCGCCGCGCAGGCGCAGCCAACCCATCCTGTGGGTCGCCCAGAGCAGGATCAGAAACAGAACCACGCCTTCGAGGCCGGCCTCGTAGAGCTGGCTGGGATGGCGCGGCAGGGCGTCCGGCGCGTTCGGGAAGATGATCCCCCAGGGCAGGGTGGTTGGCCGGCCCCACAGCTCGCCGTTGATGAAGTTGGCGATGCGGCCAAAGAAAAGACCGATGGGCACGCAGGGCGCGACCAGGTCGCCCAGCCGCAGCATGTCCACCCGATTGACCCGCGCGAAGCCGATGATGGCGATCATCACGCCCAGGAAACCGCCGTGGAACGACATCCCGCCGTGCCAGACCTTGACGATCTCCAGCGGGTCGGAAAGGAAGGCGCCGCGTCCATAGAACAGCACATAGCCCAGTCGGCCCCCGACAATGATGCCCAGCGTCACCCACAGGATCAGGTCATCGATCTGGGCGGTTGTGATCGGCGGCGTGCTCGAGCGCCAGAGCCTGGCGTTGCGGATCAGGCCGACGCCATAGCGCCAGCCGAGCAATATGCCGGCGATATAGGCGAGCGCGTACCAGCGGATCGCGAACGGTCCAAGATGGATCAGAACCGGGTCGAAATTCGGAAACGGCACGTCGGCTCCTCGCAGACTCGATGACACGGTTTAGCAGGCCCGCTCCCCAAACGGGAGACGTTGGGTTTCGCATTCACTTCGCATTTGCCATATAGAGGGGACATGCAGACCCAAAACCCTTTCCTCGACGAGTTCGCCAAGCTGACCACGGCCGCCCTGGGGCTGGCCCAGACCGCCGGCGAAGAAGCCAAAACCGCCTTCCGCGCGCAGGCCGAGCGCTTCGTGGTGGAATTCGATCTGGTCTGCCGCGACGAATTCGACGCGCTGAAGGCGCAGCTTCAAGCCTTGCGCGAAGAAATCGCTGAATTGAAGGCCGCCGCGAGCGCGGCCGGACAAGCCCAGAACGGGAACACAGTTCGCGCGGGACAAGAAGCCGGTTGAGACGGCCGCCGCGAAGCAGATTAGGCTACTGATTCATTGAGTCCCCTCGGCGCGCGCCGGCGCGCCGATCCCGCCACCCACGAGGTCCCATGGACGTCCCTCAATCGGAAGAAGACGAAGTCGACCTGGGTTTCGACCCCCTGGACGTCGTCGAACATGTCCTGGCGGCGGAGAACCTGACCTTCGACCGCACCGAGGACGGCGATCTGGCCTTCGCCCTGGCCGGCGACTGGAAGGACTACGAGCTGTGGTTCGCCTGGCGGCCCGAGGCGGACTGCCTGCAGCTTTGCCTGTCGCTGGATATGCAGGCGGCCAAATCGCGCCGCACGGAGTCCTATGAGCTGCTGTCGCTGATCAACCAGCGCATCTGGCTCGGCCATTTCGAGGTCTGGGCCGACGACGGCGAGGTGGTGTTTCGCCACGCCCTGTCGGTGCCGCACGGCGAGCGTCCGACGCTGGCCCAGGCCGCCTCGATGATCGACGCGGCGGTGGAAGCCGCCGACCGCTTCTATCCAGCCTTCGACTTCCTGCTGAAGGGCTCCAAGTCCCCCCAGGACGCTATGGCCGCCTGCATGTTCGAAACAGCCGGCCAGGCCTGACGCCGTTCAGGAACCCTTCCCCCTCGATGGGGGAAGGGCAGGGTTGGGGGTGAACACGCTGAGGCCGGGGCGAAGAATGCGGGAGACGTCGAACCCAACTTCTTCGCCACCAACTGTGGACACACCCCCACTCCAACCTCTCCCCCATCGAGGGGGAGAGGCTTTGTAGGTGAGCTGACCGATTCATGCGCGTTTTGAGAGTGCGACGATGACCCCGATCCTGCTGCTCGGCGCCGGCCGCATGGGCGGGGCGATGATCGAGGGGTGGTCACGCGTCGGAGCGTTCGAGCCGTCCGCCCTGATCGTGCGCGAACCTCAGGCCAATCCCATCGTTCTGCGGGCGCAGCTCGGAGGCGCCCGCCTCAATCCGCCCGACGACGTGCTCGTCCAGGCGCGCACCGTGCTGATGGCGGTCAAACCCCAGATCTGGCGCGCGGCGACGGCGGGCCTGGCTTCGCTGCTGCATCCTGACGCCGTCGTCGTCTCGATCGCGGCGGGCGTGCCGGTCCGCGACCTGGCGGAGGTCTTCGCCGGCCATCCGATCGCGCGCGTGATTCCGACCACCGCCGTCGCCATCGCCAAGGGCGTCGCCTCGATCTTCGCCGAGGACCCGGCCGCCCGGGCCCGGGCCCACGCCCTGTTCGATCCGGTGGCGGTCAGCGTCGACCTGGACGACGAGCGTCTGATCGACGCGGCCACCGCCGTCTCCGGCTCGGCGCCGGCCTATTGGTACGCCCTGATCGAGGCGCTGGAAGCGGCCGGCGAGGTCCAGGGCCTGCCGCCCGAGGCCGCGCGCGCCCTGGTCCGCGCCACCATGATCAGCGCCGGCTCCCTTCTGGAGCATACCGGAGAGGAGCCGGCGGAGCTGCGTCGTCAGGTCACATCCCCCGGCGGGACCACCCAGGCCGCGCTGGATGTGCTCAATGCCAAGGATGGATTTCCCCGTCTGGCCGCCGAAGCGGTCGCCGCGGCTGTTCGCCGCGCGGGCGAATTGGCGGGAAACCCTTAAGAGGTCGACCCGTTAGATCAATGCGCGCCCATCGCCGGGCGTGTCATGAAAACGCATCGACTTGCGTGCGAAACGGGTCGGTGCGAAGGACGGCGGCGCGCTGCGGTCCGAAGGAGTTTCGATGAGTTGTGATGTAACCTCGGCGCGGCCGTCTGGCGCGTCCGCCGAGGCGGTGGCTGACGCCCTGCGCCAGGATTTGACGCCTTATCGTCGCCCAAGCCGCTCTCGCGCCGCCCTCGAGGTGTTGATCACCGCGGCACCGCTGGCGGCCTGCTGGGCTTTGGCGTGCGTGGCCGTGCATTTCCGCTTCTGGTGGGGTCTGGCGCTGGTGGCGCCGGCGAGCCTGTTTCTGTTGCGGATGTTCATGATCCAGCACGATTGCGGCCACGGCGCCTTCCTGCCGGATCGCAAGGTCAATGACTGGCTGGGCCGGTCGATCGGGGTGCTGACACTCACGCCCTACGACTATTGGCGCCAGGCCCACGCGATCCATCACGCCACGGCGGGAAATCTGGATCGTCGCACCCTGGGCGGGGTCGACACGCTGACCGTGGCCGAGTTTCACGCGCTGTCGCCCCTGCGCCGGCTGGGCTATCGGCTGTATCGGCACCCGATGATCATGTTCGTGCTCGGGCCGATCTTCGTGTTCGTGGTCCAGCACCGCTGGCCGGCGGGGTTGATGCGCGCCGGCTGGCGGCCCTGGGTCAGCACCATGGCGACCAACCTGGCTATCGCCCTGGCCAGCGCGGCGGTGATCTGGGTGGTCGGGATTCGCGCGTTCCTGCTGATCAACGTGCCCATGATCCTGATCGCCGCGGCCATCGGCGTCTGGCTGTTCTATGTGCAGCACCAGTTCGAGGAGACCACCTGGGCGCGCCACAAGAACTGGAACCTGCGCGAGGCGGCGCTCAGCGGCAGCTCGCACTACGACCTGCCGCCGATCCTGCGCTGGTTTACGGCCAATATCGGCCTGCACCACGTGCATCACCTGTCCAGCCGGATTCCCTATTACCGGCTGGGCGAGGTGCTGCGCGATCATCCGCAGCTGGCGTCGATGGGACGGATCACCCTGCTGGACAGCTTCCGGTCGGTGCCGCTCGCCCTGTGGGACGAGCAGGCCGGCCGGCTGGTGTCGTTCCGCCAGGCGCGAGCGGCGGCTTAAGCCGGCTGCAGTTCGCTGGCGGTTTGCAGCGCGCCGGCCAGGGCCTTCTCGCGATGTTCCGGCGCGACCTGGACGCCTTCGGCGACGATGAATTCAAGCCTGGTGATTCCGATGAAGCCGAACACCGTGCGCAGATAGGTCTCGACGTGCTCAGCCGCCGCGGCCGGCGCGCCCGGGCCATAGAAGTTGCCGCGCGAGATGGCGACGATCACGCGCTTGTCGCCCGCCAGCCCTTCGACGCCCTGCGCGGAGTATTTGAAGGTCTTGCCGGCCACGAGGATGCGGTCGATCCAGGCCTTTAGCTGGCTCGGAATGGTGAAATTGTACATCGGCGCCCCAATGACGACGATGTCGGCGGCGAGAAAGTCGGCCAGGGCGGTCTGGCTCGCGGCCAGGTCCTGTTGGACCTCCGACGCTTCGGGGACGACGCCCTGGGCGGCGGCCAGATGCAGGCCCGACAGATGCGCCAGCGGGGCGGCGCCCAGGTCGCGACGGACGATCTCGATCCCCGGAGCGGCCTTTGCCAGGCGCTCCACGATCGCGCCGGAGACTTTCCGGCTGACCGAATGGTCGCCGAGAATGCTCGTGTCGATATGCAGCAGCTTCATTGTGTGAGTCCCTGGTATGGATTTGTGACCGGGGCTACATATGTTACTGGCGAAACGCCCCACAAGGAGGCACTATTTTGACACTCGGGCACACTGAGGTGACCGCACCGGCCATCCATCGTGAGTCGGCCGACTGCCGCGCGGTCAGTTCGGTCCTGGCGCGCGTGGGCGATAAGTGGAGCGTGCTGATCATCATGCTGCTCAGCGACGGCCCGCGCCGCTTCAATGAGATCAAGCGCATGGTGGGCGGCATCTCCCAGCGCATGCTGACCTTGACCCTGCGCGGCCTCGAGCGCGACGGCTTGGTCACCCGAACGATGTTCCCGACCATTCCGCCGCGCGTCGACTACGAACTGACCGACCTCGGCCGCTCCCTGCAAACGCCGGTGATGGCGCTGGGCCTGTGGGCCCGCGAGCACCAGTCCGACATCGCGGCAGCCAGGCTTAGGTTCGACCTGGCGATCGGGTGAAGTAGTCGGGGGCGCCCGCGCCTTGAGCAAGCCGCCGCTCTTCTCTATCCGAAATGGATGGACCTGATCATGCAAGGCGCGACCAAGACCTGGATGCACCCGGAAACGGTGTCGCTGGGTCGTCTGCCGGCGCGCGCCACGCTCTATCCTTTCCCGGACATCGCCAGCGCCAAGGCCTACAGGCCCGCCGTCGCCCCGCCTGAATCCTCGCCCTATGTCCACTCGCTGAACGGCGACTGGCGTTTCAGCCTGGTCTCGCGGCCGGAAGCTATCCCCGAGGCGTTCGTCCGGCCTGACTTCGACGACGCGGACTGGGCCGACCTGCCCGTGCCCTCGAACTGGACCATGCACGGCTATGACCGGCCCCAATACACCAACGTCCAGATGCCGTTCGACATGGCGCCGCCCCATGTCCCGGATGAGAACCCGACCGGCCTCTATCGCACCCGTTTCGAGGTCCCGGCCGACTGGGACGGCCGGCGGATCGTGCTGCAGGTCGGCGGCGCCGAGAGCGTCCTCTATGTCTGGGTCAACGGCCGGCCCGTCGGCATGGGCAAGGACAGCCGGCTGCCTCAAGATTTCGACGTCACCGCGTTCGTCCGCCCCGGCGGCGACAACCTGCTGGCCTGCGCGGTCATCAAATGGTCCGACGCCTCGTTCGTGGAGGATCAGGACCAGTGGTGGATGGGCGGCATCCACCGCGACGTGCGGCTCTATTCGACCGGCCACGCCTATCTGGCCGACGTCTTCGCGCGCGCCACGCTGGATGACGACTATCGCGGTGGCCGGCTGAAGGTCACCGCCCGGCTGGGCTTCAGCGCCGAGCCCGAGGACGGCTGGGAGGTCGAGGCGCAGCTCTATGACGACGATGGCCGGGCGGTGCTGGCCGAGCCCCTGCGCGGCCCGGTCCAGGCCGCGACCAAGAACTACAATCCCTATCGCGGCCCGCTGGGCGAGATCACCTTGGGCGCTCCCGTCGACGCGCCCAGGCTCTGGTCCAGCGAGACGCCCAATCTCTATACCCTGGTGGTCAGCCTGCGACGCGGTGACGGCGAGCTGGTCGAGGCGACCTCGTGCCGCGTGGGATTCCGCCGCGTCGAACTGGGCGACCGCGAGCTCCTGATCAACGGCAAGCCGGTGCTGATCGCCGGCATGAACCGGCACGAGCACGATCCGGTGCGCGGCAAGGCGGTCACCCGCGAGAGCATGATCGCCGACATCAAGCTGATGAAGCAGTTCAACGTCAATGCGGTGCGCACCTCGCACTATCCCAATGCCGAGGCCTGGTACGACCTCTGCGACGCCTTCGGCCTCTATCTGGTCGACGAGGCCAATCTGGAATCCCACGGCTTCCTGTTCACCCTTTGCCGCGACCCGCGTTACGCCGCCCAGTTCCTGGAACGGGCGGCGCGGATGGTGGAGCGGGACAAGAACCATCCCAGCGTCATTATCTGGTCGCTGGGCAACGAGAGCGGCTATGGGGCGGGTCACGACGCCATGGCTGGCTGGATCCGCCACGTCGATCCCTCACGGCCGCTGCACTACGAGGGCGCGGTATGGGGCTGGGAAAAGACCCCGGCCGGGGCTCGGGCCAGCGACCTGATCTGTCCGATGTACCCGCCGATCGATGCGATCACCGCCTGGGCCGAGGAGAACGCGCCAAACGATCGGCGGCCCTTGATCCTCTGCGAATATTCCCACGCCATGGGCAATTCCAACGGCAGCCTCAGCGATTATTGGGACGCCTTCGAAGCCCATCACGGTCTGCAGGGCGGCTTCGGCGACACGCCCAACGACCTGAACTTCTGCTGCGACGGCATCGTCAGCGCCGACCGCACGCCGCACCCGGCGCTTTGGGAATTCAAGACGCTGGCCCAGCCGGTCGCGGTGCGCTGGATCGACGCGGAGGCGGGGCGGATCGAGGTGCGCAACAAGCGCGACTTCACCAGCCTGACCGACCTCAGCGGAACCTGGTCGCTGGAGATCGAGGGCCGGGCGGTCGCGACCGGACGATTGCAGAGGCTGGAGACGCCGCCGGGCTCCGTGGAAGAGGTGACGATCGACGCGCCCCGCCCCGAGATCGAGGCCGGCCAGGAAGCCTTTCTGATGGTCCGTTTCACCCTGGCCGAGGCCGCGCCCTATGCGCCGGCCGGACATGAGGTCGCCTGGACGCAGTTGCCGGCGACGCTGCCGGTCGCGGCGCCCAAGCCGTCCCAGATCCACCGGCCGGCGCGCGGCCCGCTCGCCGTGCACGACGTCGCCGACCGCCTGAGCGTGACCGGCGAAGATTTCGAGGCCGTTTTTTCGCGCTCGCTTGGCGGCCTGGAGAGCCTGGTCTGGCGCAACCACCCCATCATCCTCGCCGGACCCCGGTTGCAGGTCTGGCGCGGCGCCACCGACAATGACGGGATCAAGGGCCTGTTGCGCCAGAGCCGCCAGGCGCCGCTGGGTCGCTGGAAAACCGCCGGCCTGGAAGCGATCGCGCTGAGTCCGGCGCGCCTGTCGGTCGAGCGTGGCGCAGACGCCGTGACCGTGTCGATCGAACAGATCGCATCCTGCGAGGCCGCCGCTGATGCCGTGATCCACCGGCACGACTATCTGATCCATCCGGACGGTCGCATCACCGTGCGCAACCGGTTCCAGGTCGATGCCGCCGTCGCCGACCTGCCGCGCCTGGGCGTCACCCTGACCTTGCCGGAGGGTTTCGAGGACGTCGCCTGGTTCGGACGCGGCCCCCTGGAAAACTATGTCGATCGCCAGCGCGCCGCCTGGATCGGGCGCTTCGAAGGAACGGTGACCGGCCAGTACGTCCCTTACGTCCTGCCCCAGGAGCACGGCAACAAGACCGAGTTGCGATGGATCGAACTGGCGGGGCCGCGGGCCACGGTGCGCTTCACCCCTGAACAGGTCTGTGAGGGCTCGGTCAGCCATTTCACGCCCCATGACCTGTTCGCCGCCCGGCACACGAGCGATCTGGCGCCGCGAACGGATGTGCTGGTCAACCTCGACGTCGCCCACCGTGGCCTGGGGACCGCCAGCTGTGGTCCGGACACATTGGAGCGTTTTCGTATCATTGCGGGCGAGCACACGCTGAACTTCGACATCCAGGTGCGAGAGAACGAAGCGGCGCCCTGAACCCGTCTGGAGTCACGGGGCGATCCGACAAATCGTCGGATGCACGTCAAGCGACTCTTAAGCTCCCTGTGCTTAAAGTTCCCACCAAGGGGAACGCGAAATGACTCGGAAAAGGGAAACGCAGGCGCCGAGTACGACTCACTTTTACCTGAACGAGATTTTGGCTCCGGCCGCGTTGCTTGACGAAAACGGCTGCGTGATCGAGCCCAATTCGGCGCTGTGCGAGGTTCTCGGCCAGCAGGCCGATCGCCTGGCTGGTCGATCTCTGATCGAGGCACTCACGCGGGCGGCCGGCGACAGCGACGCCGCGGCGGGAACGACGCTCTTTCGCCTTCCTCTCGGGGCAAAGGACGGCTGGTTCTGGCTTGAGCAGCTACCGCTCGGGTCCCGGACGTTGGCGACGCTGGTGAACGTCACGCGGGAGCGAGGCGAACTTGAACAGCTTCGAACCGCCTGCGCCACCCGCGACGGCCTGATGCATGACGCAGAGGTCGGGACCTGGCGCTACGACCCGAACGCCGAGCTCTATTACTTCTCATCGGAGCTGACTCAAGGCTATGAGGACGCCACGCCAGCCGTCGATCTGGCCACAATGGCGCTGATTCAGCACCCGGACGACATCGCCAGGGATGCGGCGATCCGTATGCGGATCACACACCAAGGCGGCGCCGCCGTGGATGAGATCCGCTATCACAACCCCAGGGGCGGCTGGCGTCACCTGCGGGTGCATTATCGCGCAGGGGTTCGCACCCCGTCTGGCCTGTTTGAGATGTGCGGCATCAGCCAGGACGTCACGCAACTGGCCCAGGCCCGGGACTCCGCCAACGTCAACGCCCAGCGGCTGCGCCTGGCGCTGAACGCGGCGGGGGCGGGTGTCTTCGAGTATGACTATGCCCAGCGGAAGTTCTGGTACTCGACCGAACTTGCGGGCATCACCGGATCCGACGCCCTGGTCGGCCTGACCGACACCACCAGACTGTTCCATCCCGACGATCGGGCGCAGGTGGCGCGACTGAGCGCCGCCAACGATCGCGGCGACCGCAGCGAGGTCGTGGAAGTGCGCCTCGTCCGGCCGGACGGTCCACTTTGGGTGCGGCTCTATTTCGAGGTCGAGCGGGACGCCGCCGGCGAGCCGGTGCGCGGGGTCGGGCTTATGCTCGATATCGACGCTCACAAGCGCCAGGAACTGGCGCTGGGCGAGGCGCGGCGGGTCGCGGAGGCGGCCACGGCGGCCAAATCCAGCTTCCTGGCTTCGGTCAGTCACGAGATCCGCACCCCGATGAACGGCATCGTCGGCGTGCTCAACCTGCTGAAGCGTGAAGCGCTGTCGAGCGAGGGCCGCGATCTGCTCGAAGAGGCGCTCGGCTGCAGCGACATGCTGTCTCAACTGATCAATGACGTGCTGGATTTCAGCAAGATCGAGGCGGGCAAGCTGGAACTGGCGCCGGCCGCGACGGACCCCACGGCGGTTGTCGAGGGCGTGCTCAACCTGATCCGTCCACAGACTGACGCCAAGGACCTCTTTCTGCGCAGCCGTTGCGACCTGACTTCGGGCCATTGCTCGATAGATCCCGTACGCCTGCGTCAGTGCCTGTTCAACATCATCGGCAACGCGGTGAAGTTCACCCAGGCCGGCGGGGTGGAGGTCCGGTTGAGCTATGTCGGCGAGGGGAGCGGGCGCAAGCTTCGCTGCGAGGTGGAAGACACCGGCATCGGTGTGCCCGAGGCGGCGCGCGCCACCCTGTTCGACCGCTTCCAGCAGGCGGACAGCGGCACGACGCGGCGGTTTGGAGGCACGGGCCTCGGCCTGGCGATCTCGCGCAGCCTGGCGCGGATGATGGGCGGGGACCTGGACTTCGAAAGCCAGGAAGGTCGGGGCTCAACCTTCTGGTTCGAGATCCTGGCTCCGCCGGCCGAGGCGCCGGCCCAGCGCCACGCGCACGACTTCAGCCAGGCCCCGCTTGCCGGGCTCCGGGTTCTGGTGGTCGATGACAATCGCACCAA
>Ga0302314_10003986_pt1 | contig 27162 bp, 29 predicted proteins | sample III_Palsa_N2_3_FD_200533 | JGI IMG/M metagenome (GOLD analysis project Ga0302314, IMG submission 200533) | Peat permafrost microbial communities from Stordalen Mire near Abisko, Sweden - III_Palsa_N2_3 | ecosystem: Environmental > Terrestrial > Soil > Palsa > Peat permafrost | place: Sweden...
CCTGGAACAGCCTGCCGTCCGTTGCCTTGGTGTAACCGAAGCCGATATCCGCGGCCAAAATACGCATGCGCAAAATCCCCCGCCCTGCCAATTAAGTGATGGCGGGGTTTGTAGCATGGGGGCCGGGCACGGTCAAAAGCGCAGCCGGCCGGGATTTGCGCTCAGGCGCGCAGCCCGTTGATGCGCGGATGGCGGCGCAGGGAGCGCCCGCGCCACAGGTGCACGGCAAACGCCGGCAGCGCCAGCAGGCCGATGAAGATATGCAGCTGCCGGCACAGGGCGCGGGCTTCGTCGCCGCCGAAGTAATAAAGGCCATAGCCGCTGAGCACCAGCAGCAGCGCGCAGGCCAGAAATACCCCGCCGGCGCCGCGGTTGCGCCGCAGCCGCCAGAAGCGGTGGATATGAGCGGAAAGCAGGCTGCCCAGCACCAGCAGGCCGAGCATGGCGGCGGCGCCGTGCAGCTTCAGCATCCACGGCTCCAGCGGATTGGGCGCGGGCCCGAAGTCGCCCTGGCGCACGAACCAGCCGTGCAGGACATAGTGGGCCAGTCCGCTGATGAACAGCAGAATCAGCACTGCGTAGGCGCAACGGCGATGGATCAGACTGAGCATGGGCGCGGGCGCTCAGGCAGCCGCGGCGGCCGGCTGCTGCACGTAAGCCTGTGCACCATAGGCGACGAGCACCCGTTCCGCCGCTTCCGGCGCGGCGAACAGCACCACCTTGGTCAGGGCGTCGGCGCTGATGCAGTCCGCCGCGCGCACGCTGATGCTGGCGTCGCCGAGCCAGGGCCGGCGGCGGCGCGGATCGAGCAGCGGCGCAACCGCGCCCGCGGCCGTATCGCGGCGCGAGTAGTAATTGGCGGAGGTGGCCAGGGCCTCGTCGCACAGGGTGAGCGTGTGCGCGGTCAGGGCGGGAGCCTGCGGATGGCGCAACCGCACCGGCTGCGGGCCACCGAAGGTGCGCAGGTCGCCGCCGGCATTGACCAGCGCCGCCTCCACGCCAGCCTGGCGCAAAACCGCGATGGCGCAATCCACCGCATAGCCCTTGGCGATGCCGCCCAGGTCGATCAGCAGGGGCCGGTGAAAGCGCACACGGCATTCGTCCAGCAGCTCGATATCGGTCCAGTTGCCGTCGAACGGCGGTCCCGCCGCCCCCGGCAGCCCGGCAGGCAGATAGCCCCAATCCCGCAGGGGAGCGCCGACGGCGATATCGAAGGCGCCCTCACTGAGCCGCGACAGGCGCTGCGCGGCGGCCAGCACCGCCCAGGTCTGCGCATCGACGCGCAGTGGCCGTTGCAGCGCCTCCCGATTGAGAGCCGACACCGTACTGCCCGCCTCATGGAAGCTCATCCGCCGATGGACTTGCTCCACCGCGGCGAAGGCGGTGTCGACGGCCGCGTGCAGCCGCGCCTGCGGCGCGGCGCCGGTGGCCTGAATCTCCACCAGCGTGCCGAGCAGCGGCCGCGCGCGGCGCACTTCAGCGCTGCGCGGGGGGCTGGGCGATAGCGATGGCATAAGTCGCCAGCAGGCGGCGGATGCCGTCGGTAATGTGCTCGCTGGACAGGGTGGCGCCGCTGATGTTCTGGATGCCGTCGCCGATGCGCACGCTGTCGCCGTGCTGCTTGCCGTTGAACTGCGCCCGCCAGCGCGGATTGCGCACCTCGCTGCCATAGGCTTCGCGGTATTCGAGGATTTCCAGCTGGCGCACCTTGCCGTCGGCGCCGAGCGCCACCGCATAAGTGATGAGATCGTGCTTGCCGATGACGGCATCGACGAAGAAATAGCCGTCGGCGGCCTTCCAGGCGCGCAGCGAGCCGGGATAAACCTTGGTGCCGGCGTCCTGCTCGATGGCGGCGGTCTGCTCCGGCGTCAGCACCACGGGCAATGGCATCAGCGCCTGCTCGCCGAACATCAGCTTCTGCGCCTCGTCCACACTGAGATAGACGGTGGCCTGCGCCGGAGCGCAGACCGCGATGGCGGCGAGGGGCAGAAACAACAGGCGACTGGACGGAATCATGCGCTATGGTCCTCCAGCCGCCCGCGTATTCGCAAGCGTAACAAGAATGCTACTCAGGCGCTTTTGCTTCCGGACTCCTTAGAACCCGAGGCCTAGGCCGAGGTCGAAGCGGCTGAAATTGCTGTTTTGCTGGAACGACTGGTAATCCGCCTTCAGCACCACATGCGGCGTGACGTAGAAGTTGGCGCCATAGGTCCAGACGCGATCGTGGTTGACCGGCCAGTAGCCATAGTCGCCCGGATTGGCGGAAACCGGCACGAAGCCCTGCGGCAGGATCGGGCCCGGCGATCCTTCATAGCGCGAGCCCATGCTGTACTTCTCCCAGCGCACGAACGGCGAGATGCGATAAGTGTTGTTCTGCCAGACGGTGTAGGCGCCCTGTGCGTAGTAGCCGTAGAAGGCCGAGGGAATCGGGTTGGGCGAGCCCGGGTTGGAGGCGTTGGCCACGGCCAGATTGGTGATCGAGCCGTGGGCGTACAGGGCCGACAGGTCGAACTTGCCGGGGGTCCAGCGCGCATGGGTTTCCCACAGGGTGATGCGCTGGTCGCCGTTGATCGGCGCGTTGGGCGGGGCCGCGACCTTCTCGGCATTGCCGGTAAACGCGGCGGCGCCGACATTGAGGCCCGGCACGCCGGTGTAGCTCAGCGCCGCGTATTCGGCCAGGTGGCTGGCGTTGGCCAGCGCCAGTTCCTGGTGGCTGGCCTGCAGCGGCGCCACATCGTTGTCTTCCATGTCCAGCGCGGTGATGTACTGCGGGAATTCCGGCGCGTAATTCCACTTCGACAGGTCCTGGCCGGTGGTCAGGCCAACGTTCCAGCCGATGCCGATGTCGGTATTGCCGTGGAAGTTGAAGCCGCCCTCGCGCCAGGTGCTGGGGATGATCAGGGTCTCGACGAAATTGCGCTGCACGCCGTAGAAATTGGTCGGCTCATGATGCTCGTTGAGCAGGCCGAACGGCATCAGGAACAGGCCGCCGCGCACTGTGGCCCAGTCGGTGAGCTGGTGATCGACGTAGAACTGCTCCACCTCGAACTCGCCGACGTCGCTGGCCGAAGACACGGCGTGCTCGACTTCGTATTCGGAGTTGAAGCTGGTGCGGTCGTCGAAGGTGTAGCCGATGCCGAACACGGCGCGCGCCAGATCGGCCTCGGTGCGGTTCGGCTCGTGGATCGGACGGGTGTAATAAACCTCGCCATAGCCCCACAGGCTGAGATTGTCGAACAGCGAGGAGCCGCGCACCGAGGCCGTCTGGGCCTGGGGCGGGGGCTGCGCCTGTTGCTGGGCGGCCTGCTGCTGCACCACCTGCTGGGTCTGCTGCTGCTGCTGCGACAGCGCCTGGTTCTGCGCCTTGAGCTGCTCCAACTGCGCCTTCAACTCCTGCAGCTGCTGCGACATTTCGTCGACTTTCTGCTCCAGCTGCTGCTCCACCGCCGCGCTGTTGGCGGCGGGATCGGCGGCCGCGGTGGCGGATGCCGATAGCACGGCGGCCGCGATCAGGAGTTTCACGCCGGATTGGTTCCGGCCGGACTTGCTCTGAATTTTCATGGTGGGATAGGCGTGGTGGTGAGCCGTGGTTACTTGGATGAGACGGCGGCGGACGCGGCGCTGGCCGTGGCGGAGGTCGGGGTGATGACGGTCACCGGCGCCGTGCACTGCGCGGGCACGTTGTAGGCCGAGGGGTTGGCCGGGTCGTAGCCGTCGGTGAGGGTGCAGAGGAAGGCGATGATGTTCTCGATGTCCTGCGCGTCCAGGGTCGGCGCCTGGCCGCCGCCGAAGGTTGGCGGGGTGTAGGGAATCTCGCCGATGTTGACGTTGGCGTCGTAATCGACCGGCAGGTCGTTGTACTCGAACTGGTCGGGCGTGCCGTCGGCGGCGGTGTAGAAAGTGCCGACCGCGACATAGGGATTGCCGCTGGCCGTGCCGGCATCGACCGGATTGGGGTTGTTGCCGGTGTTATTGTTGATGTCGCGCGTGACATACCACTCCACCACCTGTTGCAGGGTGCTGAAGCGGCCGTTGTGGAAATACGGCGCGGTGATGGCGATGTTGCGCAGCGTCGGCACCTTGAACTGGCCGCAGATGGTGGTAGTGGTGGTCAGCGACACGCGCGGGTTGGGATCGTTGGCCGGCGGCGCGAACGGCGCGCACAGGCCCATGTCGTAGAAGGCGTATTCCGCATCCGCGGGCACATTGGTTTCCGCCGGCACGTAGGTCAGCGGCGTGCCATCCACCGGGCTGACCGGACTGGCGCTGTTGGCCGGGATGTTCCAGTTGCGCGGAATGCCGATGTTGTCGTAGGTGAAATCGGTGAACAGGGCGTGGTCGCTATAGCCCTGGCGCTGGCTCGGATGGCAGGCGGTGCAATTGCCCTTGACCGGGTTGTTGAACAGCGCCAGACCCGCCTGCTCCTGCGCGGTGAGCTGGGCCTGGCCCAGCAGCCAGTAGTCGTACTTGCTGGTGAAGGGATGGAAGTCGGGATCTTCGGTTTCGAAGGCGGCGATGGCCAGGCCCATGTCCTGCAGCGCGGTGTCCGGATCGCTCAGGACGGCGGAGCCATAGACCGAGACGAAAGCCGCCAGCGAAGCCGGCGACTTCTGCAGCAGCGCCACCACCGCGGCGGAGTCGGCATTGGCCATCTCGAACGGCGTGATGAAGGGCTGCTCGGCCTGCACCGCCAGCGAAGAGGCGCGGCCGTCGCGGAAAAAGCCGCCGACCAGGTTGACGCCGTCGAACGGCGGCGTGAACGAGGAATACATGAGGGACGGCGCGTTGCGGAAGCCCGGCAGGTCCATGTTCGGCCCGCCCAGCGGCACCGGCAGGCCCTGGTCGGGTCCGGAAGCGGTGGGATCGGCGGTGAATGCGTACTTGGCGACGTGGCAGGTGCTGCAGGACTGCTTGCCCGAAGCGGACAGGGCAACGTCGTGAAACAGTTGCTGGCCGGCGGTTGCCGCCGCCGACAGGCCCTGCGGCGCGGCGCCGCTGCTGCCATTGCCGCAGGCGGCCAGAGCCGTCGCGACCGCAAGCAGCGCCCAGGGGCAAAGCTGCGTGGAAACTTTGTGAGCCATCACTCCCTTTCTTCCCTAATACGCGGCACAGGTGCGCAGCACAGCGGTCAGCGCCGCCTCGATGCGATGCAGGGATAATAATGAGAAGGATTCGTATTAGCAAGCTGAGAAGCAGTCTCATAACGCCGCGGGATGGGCCCTGCCGCGGCGCGCGGCTCCCGCCGCTGACCGGGCGGGCCGCATCGGCGGAGACGCAAGAAATCAGTTCCAACGGCGGGCGATCGGGCCGATAATCTGCGCCCATGAATCTGCCCTTCGCCAAGATGCACGGTCTCGGTAACGACTTCGTCGTCATCGACGCCACGCGGGCGCCGCTGCACGAGTGGTTGCGGGCGCCCTCGCCCGCCCTGCTGCACCGCCTGACCGACCGCCGCTTCGGTGTAGGCTGCGACCAGGTGCTGCTGATCGAGCCGCCGTCCAGTGCGGATGTGGACTTCGGCTATCGCATCTTCAACGCCGACGGCTCCGAAGTCGGCCAGTGCGGCAACGGTTCGCGCTGCCTGGCGCGCTATGTGCGCGATCACGGCCTCAGCGACAAGCGCCATCTGCGCGTGAAGACCTCCACCAGCCTACTCGAACTGCACCTGCTGGAGGACGGCCAGGTGCGGGTCAACATGGGCGCGCCGCGCTTCGAGCCGGCCGAAGTCCCGATGCTGGTGCAGGGTAATCAACGCTCGCCCGAATACAGCCTGACGCTGGCCGACGGCACCGCCCTGGCCTGCGGCGCGGTGAGCATGGGCAATCCGCACGCGGTGATCGAGGTCGCTGATGTCGATAGCGCGCCGGTGGCGGCAATCGGCGAGGAATTGCAGCATCATCCGGCCTTTCCGGAGAAGGTCAACGCCGGCTTCGTGCAGTTCGTCGACGGCGGCCATGCCAGACTGCGGGTGCACGAGCGCGGCGCGGGCGAAACCCTGGCCTGCGGCAGCGGCGCCTGCGCGGCCATGGTAGTGGGGCGCCAGTGGGGCAAGCTGGGCGCGCGCGCCGCCATCCAGGTGCGCGGCGGCGTGCTGCAACTGGAATGGGCGGGAGAAGGCCAGCCGGTGTACATGACCGGCCCGGCGGAAACGGTATTCGAAGGGAGTCTGGTGTGGCCGAAGTAAGCGAACCGAAGGAACAGGCGGCGGAAGCCGCGGCGGCCGACCAGGCCAGCGAAGCGCAGGTGGTGGCCTATCTCAAGGCCCATCCGCAGCTGCTGACCGATCACCCGCAATTGCTGGAAGCGCTGGAGCTGACCCACGCGGCCGGCTCGGCGGTATCGCTGATCGAGCGCCAGGTGGAGCTGCTGCGCGGCAAGAACCAGCGGCTGGAAGCGCGCCTCAACCGCCTCATCGAGACCGCCCGCGACAACGAAACCCGCGCCGAGAACGTGCTGCGCCTGGCGCGCACCCTGATCCGCGCGCCCTCGCTGGCCAATATCGTGGTCGGGCTGCGCACCTCGATGCGCGACGATTTCGGCATCGACGAGGTTTTCGTCGGCCTCAACAGCGGCGCCTACAAGCGCCACGACATCGACGGCATCGTGCCGATCGAGGCCGGCGGCGCCGTGGCCCGCGCCTATGACAATTTCATCCGCACCCGCCTGATCGAATGCGGCCCGATCAGCGAGGAGCGCGCCAAGCTGCTGTTTCCCAAGGCGGAGCAGCCGGTGCTGTCGGCCGCGGTGGTGCCGCTGGAGAAGGAAAAGAATCTCGGCATGCTGGCCCTGGGCTCGCGTGACGCCGAGCGCTTCCAGCCGCGCCAGGGCAAGCTGTTTCTCGAAATCACCGCCGAGCTGGTAGCCGCCGCGGTGCGCGCGCGCCTGACGTGAACGAAACAGCCAGCGCACTCGACCAGCTGCTGGCCGCTTACCTGAGTCATCTGCGTGTCGACAAGCGCGCCTCGGAACATACGCTCGCGGCGACCCGGCGTGACGGCGCCGCTTTCCTGGCCTACTGCGCCGAGTGCGGCATTCACGAACCGAAGCGCGTCGATATCCACACCGTGCGCGGCTTCATCACCCGCCTGCACCGCAAGGGCCAGCAGCCGTCCAGCCTGCGGCGCTATCTGTCGAGCCTGCGCGGCCTGTTCCGCCATGCGCTGCGCGAGGGGCTGGCCGAGCACAACCCGGTGGCCGGGGTGCGCGGCCCCAAGGGCAAGCGCGAACTGCCCAAGGTAATCCACGCCGAGGACTTGGACAACGCGCTGAACCTGCAAGCGGAGGGCGAACTGGGCCCGCGCGATCAGGCCATGGTCGAACTGTTTTACTCGGCCGGCCTGCGCCTGGCGGAATTGCAGAAACTCGACGTGCCGCCGGGCGACCGCTTTCCCGACGAGATCCGGGTGCTGGGCAAGGGCAGCAAGGAGCGCATCGCGCCGGTCGGCGGCAAGGCGCGCGCCGCGCTCGACGTCTGGCTGCGTGAACGAGGCGATTTCGCTGCGGAGGGGGAAACCGCCCTGTTCGTCAGCCGCAATGGCCGGCGCCTGTCGCAGCGCTCGATCCAGCTGCGCCTCGCCGCCTGGGCCGTCGCCGTCGGCCTGCCCGCGCACCTGCATCCTCACAAGCTGCGGCATTCCTTCGCCACCCACATGCTGGAATCCAGCGGCGACCTGCGCGCGGTGCAGGAACTGCTCGGCCACGCCAATCTCGCCACCACGCAGATCTACACCCAGCTCGACTGGAAGCGCCTGGCCAAGGTCTATGACGAGGCGCATCCGCGGGCCAAGCGGCGTTCTTCTTCCTAGGGAAGCTCTGAACAATTCAAGAATCGTCATTCCCGCGCAGGCGGGAATCCAGTTTTGCGAAGGGCGGAAATCAAAACTGGACCCCCGCCTGCGCGGGGGTGACGAATTGATCGAAGATTCGTTAGATCCGCCGCAGCGCAGCGGGATTACTTGCTACCTGGCGCTGGCCGTCTTGCCGATCCCACAGAACGCGGCCAGCGTTGTCCCCGGCGCCGCGGCGCCATGAACCAGCCAGGCGGCGCCGGCGCTGCCGGCGACAAAACCCAGCTCAATCACCAGCGCGATCAGCAGCCCCTTCTTCCACGGCAGGCGGCGCGGACCGGCTACAGCGGGCTGCGGACGCGCCGGCCGGCCCAGGTGCAGCACCGCGGCGATGCGCCGGCGCCAGGCCTCGGTGAGCGCCAGGCACTGGCCGATGATGAAGGCGAGAAAAGCGCAGCAGGCCACGGTTCACTCCACCGGACTGACGCGGAACGTCTGCCGCGCCGTCAGGTACGCATACACCGTCGCCATGCCGCGCGCGTCGGCGGTGACGGTGGCCTGCCGCAGGCCTTCGCAGCGGTAGGTGGCGCCGGGACGGAGCTGGCTCAGCTCCAACGGATAGATGCCGCCCGCCGCAGCGGGACGGCCGGGACTCAGCACGCAGTTCAGCTCGCCGCCCTCGTTGCGGGCGCGGCTCACCAGCACGTCGGGATAGGGCGCCGCGGCAAGCAGCGGACCATTGAGAGTTTCCGCCGCCACGCCACGCGCATGCATGTCGCGGCGCGTGGCCGCGCCCTGGCTGAACAACCCGAGCAGGCTGGCGTGGGCAAAGGTCGACACGCCCTGATGCACCACCGCGCCATCCTCGTCGCCGCGCGGGAACTCGGCGCGCACGCGCTGGCGCAGCAGCTCCAGCACCTCGCTGTCGCCCATCTCGCCCGCCGCTGCGCCGACCTGCGCATAGGTGGTGATCATCGACTTGCGGTAGTTGCCGGTGTCGATCGCATCCCAGCCGCGGGTCAGCAGATCGACCTTGCCGTCCGCCACGCGGATGAAGTCGAGCCGCGCGATCTCCCAGGCGCGCCGCGCCACGTCCGGCAGGATGCCGTGCAGGAAGTAGGCGGTGACGCAGTCCGCCATCACCGAGGTCAGCGCGGCGATGGTCAGCCCGGTGCGGCTGGAGCGGATCGCCAGCGTGCGCCCGTCCACGGTGGTGAATTCATTGTCGAAGTGACGGCGGTAGTCGGCTTCGATCTCCGACCACCAGCGGGTGCCGTAAAGGCGATCGTGGATCTTCAGCGTGATGCCGCCGAAGTTGTTGCACAGCGGATAGATCCAGTTCGGCTCGCAGGGAAACAGGGTGAAGCGGCTGCGCTTGAAATTGCGGTAGACCACCTCGGCCAGCTGCGAGAAGGTGTAGCGCCACTCGCGTCCGTCCGGATGGCGCAGCAGCAGCGGCTGGTCGTTGTAGCGGCTGTCGCCGGTGTTGGAGATGTATTCGGACAGCAACGCACCGAACCAGCCGGAGTACATGATGTTGTCGCGCGGCACCGGGTCCGGATCCAGGCTGAGATTGCCCCAGGCGTTTTCCAGCGCCCAGTATTTCCAGTTGCGGTGGTCCAGCATCTTCTGATGCAGGTTCTGCTGCGCCTGCGACAGGTAGCCGCGAAACGCCGGCAGGTGCTCGTATTGCAGGCCCGCCAGGGCGTAGCCGAAGTTGCAAACCTGGTAGCGCACCGAGGCGGTCTGGAACTGGTCGATCTGATCGAAACCGTCGAAGCTGGCCAGCGGCTGCAGCGCGCGGTCGAGCACATAGCGCAGGTATCCGTTCGCTTCTTCCGGCATGCCCAGCGCATCGGCCCGTGCCGTGGCGGCCGTGGACAAGCGCTGCGGTTGCGCGGCGAGTTTGGCCAGGTGAATGTTGCGCCGGTCGCGGTCGGCGATGGCACGCGCGCGATAACGCGCCCGGCCGCGCAGCGTCACCACCGCGGCCGCGGCGATGGCGGCGGCGAGCAGCCAGGGCGCGCCGCTCCAGCCCGGCACGGGCGCGATGGCGGCGGCCAGCCCGGCCGATCCCAGCCAGACCACGATGGGCGCCAGGATGTTGCCGCTGCCGAACCAGGCGAACAGCGCGACGCCGAACAGCAGCAGGCTCAGCAGCAGGCCGGCAATGGCGCCGAGTGACGGCCACAGGCCGTTACCCAAATGACCGAGGAACCCGCCGCCGGGAAGCATCAGGCCCAGGCCGAAAGCGCGCAGCCCCGGCGCGGCGACCAGCGCCAGGGCCAGCCCCCCCAATACCATGGCCGCGTACAGCAGCAGCATGGTGCGCTGGCGCGCGGTGGACAGCGGGCCGTCGATGGCATCGCGCACGGCAATGGAAGCAATCGCCGCGCGCGGCAGGCTGGTGCCCGCATCGGCCGGCGATCCGGGGGCCGGAAATCCCGTAACGGGGCTGACGCTGCTCATGAGACTCCTCCTGCCCGGCGCGTTGTGGACCGCAAGTGCCGCCGGTGGACTGAAGTAGTAACACAGATATGGACAGACTGTCTATATAATAGTAGACACTACGTCTATTATTCGGCGGTGTCCGGGCGGCCGTGGCGAGCCCTTGCGCAATCGACCGCCGCCATGGCGAACCGTTAGAGTTGCGCCCACCGATCAAGCCCCGACCCTCCCGCGCCATGCCCACCCGCCGCACCCTTGCCAAGCCGATTGCCGACCGTCCCCGGATCGAGGACAAGTTGCTGGAGGCGATGGAGAAACTGCTGGCCGAGGGCCTCGCCTTTTCCTCGGTCAGCATCGAACAGCTGACCACCACCGCCGGCATTGCCCGCGCCACCTTCTACCTGCATTTCCGCGACAAGGGCGAGCTGGTGACACGGCTGATGGGGCGGGTGCGGCAGGAGATCGTGGCCTCGGCCGGACTGTGGTTCGAGCACGCCGAGCGGGCGCAGCGCGAGGACATGCGCAGAGCCCTGCGCGGCATTCTCGGCGTGTATCAGAAGCACCACGTGATCATCGACGCGGTGGTGGAAACCGCCTCGCGCGACGCCGAGGTGGCGCGGCTGTGGCGTGAAACCATGGACGCCCTGTGCGCGGAAAGCCGGCGCGCCATCCTCAGCCTGCGCCAGGTCGGCCGCGCCTCTGAAGCGGCCACGCCGCTGCTGGCCGACACCCTGACCTGGAGCGTGAATCATTGCGCCCTGCAATACGGGCGCCGGCTGCGCGGGGCGCAACTGGAAAAGCTGGCCGACACCCTGACCCACATCTGCTGGAACGCCATCGTCGCGGACCCCGCCGCTTAAAGCTTGTCCGCGGGGGAAATGATCAGCGTTCAAATCGGGCCCCGATCGCCGCTAGAATGGGCGCCATGGGACGCAGAAACCAGCATAGCCGCGAAGAACAAAGGCAGATGGCGCTGGTCGCCGCCGATGAGCTGGTGGCGGCGGAAGGCCTGGCCGGCTTCTCCATGCGCAAGGTGGCGCAGACCATGGGCTACACGGTCGGCAACCTCTACCTGCTGTTCAGCAACCAGGACGATCTGCTGGCCGAGGTCTCGCTGCGCACCGCCGACGCCATGTACGAATACCTGCGCGGCGTGGCGGCGAGGCCAAAAGCGCCGCTGGAGCGATTGCAGGCGATCGCCGCCGGCTACATCAGCTTCGCGCAAAAACACTCCTTCCGCTGGCGGCTGATGTTCGAGCACTATCTGCCGCCGGAAAAATGGGATCACCCCGGCCTCAACGCACGGCAAACCGCCCTGTTCGAATTCGTCGAGGAGCATCTCGCGCCGCTGCTGCCCGAGGCCTCGCCGAAGCAGCTGCGCGCGGCCGCGACCGCCTTATGGAGCAGCGTGCACGGCCTGTGCGTGCTGGCCATCACCGGCAAGCTCAACTGGAGCGGGCTCAAGGATGCGCGACCGCTGTCGGACCTGATCGTGCGGGCTTTCGTCAGCGGATTGAGAGAAGAGCGCGGCTAAACCGTCGCCGCTTTTTGTAGGGCGGCCTGTGGCCGCCGCTGCGCCGCGATTTGGTGGAAACAGCCGGCGGCCACAGGCCGCCCTACGGTGACTGAAGCGTAGCCCGGGTAGCGCTTACGCGCTTCCCGGGCTACCGGAATGCCACACGGTGCGCGGCCGCTCCGATTGCGGCCGGCCGGCCCGGGGTGACGGTCTTGCGTTGCCGGGGAATGCGGCCGGCAAACCACTGCTTCCAGAAGCCCGGCGACTCCTGCGGATTGCGCCGCAGCAGCTCGCTGGAGGTTTCGACCGCGCCGACATCGATTCCCAGGGCCTCGCGATAGACCTCGTAGACGAACTTCGAGCGGGAATTGCGCCGCGCTTCATGCTTGATGCCGGGACGATGCCACTTGCCCACGCGCGCATCGCAAGTCTGGCGCAGCGCCGCCACTTCGGCCGTCGACAATTCCCGCTTGAGGCGGCGCACCACGAACCAGTCGTCCTCGGACCGGCTTAAAAACTTGTCCAGCGGCCTGTAGCGGTCCACCGGCAGCGCGCTCTCCGCCACCACCCAGCCGGCCTTGGAATCCTCGAACACGATGCCGACATGTAAGGCCTTCGCCCCGCCGGCCCGGGCCATCCGGCGATACAGCGGATTGCGGGCTGTGACGAAAACTATGTCGCCCGATTTCAGCGGCAGTGGTGAATTCATAGGCAGTCTCCGAAGCTGCAGGCCGTGAACAGCAATATCCAGAACCCGGCAAAAGCATGGATGCCGATAGTTACGACGGCCGCGAAAACGGCCTCCCAAAATCTGAGTTGAAGGTTTTTGGCAATGAGCGCAAAACCGCCGGCCAAAAACAGGGTAGAGACCCCTATAGGAGCGCACCACCACATGGACGACTGCTCCATGCCAATCTTGTAGCCCGCCGCTGCACCCAAAGCCAACACCGTCCACGCCGATAGAAACAGCAACAGATACAAGACACTCGGGCGCAGACTCACGGCCACCTGCACTACTCCTTGACGCCATACTCGTGCAGCAGTTTCTCGGCGCGCGCCTGGGCGATCTGGTTGATCAGCTTGGCGCCCTCGAACTCGTCGCGCATGGTCTTGGCCAGGGTGAAGGTGGAGCCGACCAGGAACAGCGTGCCGAGGATCATGTAGCCGCGCACCCAGATTTCAACCGGCATCACCGAAATACCGAACACCATGCCGCCGAGGGCGACGGCGAACGAGACCTTGACGAAGAAGATCCAGCCCGGCGAGTCGTAGCGGGTGGCGCTGGCGTTTTCGAGCATCTGCTGGTTCATGAGGGCTGCTCCGCGGTGTTGATTTCAGCGCCGGCGCCCGGCGCGGGGCCGGCGGCGATCCTGCCGCGCAAGGCGGCCAGGGCCTCGTCCACCGCGGCGGCGCTGTTGAGGCGGGCAACGCTGCGCTCCAGCCGGTCCTGCTCGTCGAGCAACTCGCCGGCGGCCTCGGCTTCGCAGTCGGCCGTTTCGGCCTGTGATTCGTAACGCTCCAGCTCCTGGGCGCGGTCCAGCGCCCGGCCATAGGCATCGTCGGCGCGGCCCGCGCGGCGCAGAGCCTGCGTCGCGGCCTGCTGCACGTCGATCACCGCCACGCGCTGGCGCACCCGGCCCAGCTCGGCACGCAGGCGCCCGACCTGGCCGCGCAAGCGGGCCACCGTGGCGGCTGAGCGCCGCAGCAGCTGCGCCAGGGATTCGACGCCCTGATGCAGGGCCACGGCGCGCTCCAGCGCCTCGCGGGTCAGGCCTTCCTCGCCCTTGCGCAGCAGGGTTTCGGCGGTGCGTTCCCAGTCGGCGGCTTCCTGGTCCATGCGTTCGCGGCTGCGCTGCAGCTGTCGCTCCGCGCCCAGCGCCGCCACCAGCCCGCGATTGGCCGCGGCCAGCTCCAAAGTCAGATCACGCACCAGCTGGTGCGACATCAGCTGCGGATCCTCCGCCCGGTCCACCGCATGGTGCGCCTGCGCCAGCACCAGCCCGCGTATGCGGGACAACAGCGTCGACATACCTGCCTCCTGAGCTTCGACAGACAACTAAACAACGTTCAATTAAAGTTAAATGAGCGATGATCAGTTGTCAAGACAGGTTTGTGACACCGCGCACGTACGAGGTCGCACCAAGCCCCTCGCCGGCGCAACGAACCGGGACGCCGGAAACTTGAAATGCGCGGCGGCTGTCCACACTTAGTGCCTCAGCAGCGGCGGTGCCTCACAATTCCCGGCACTGCCGATTTTTCGCGGGACATTTGACGGAGAAGCGCTTTGCAACAATTCGACGGCACCACCATCCTCACCGTGCGCCGCGCCGGCCAGGTCTGCGTCGGCGGCGATGGCCAGGTCTCGATGGGCAACACCATGGTCAAGGGCAATGCGCGCAAGGTGCGCCGGCTCTACAACAATTCCGTCATCGCCGGCTTTGCCGGCGGCACCGCCGATGCCTTCACCCTGTTCGAGCGCTTCGAGGGCAAGCTGGAAAAGCATTCCGGCAACCTGACCCGCGCCGCCGTGGAAATGGCCAAGGACTGGCGCACTGACCGCTACCTGCGCCGCCTGGAGGCGCTGCTGCTGGTGGCGGACAAGGAAGCCTCACTGATGATCACCGGCACCGGCGACGTGATGGAGCCGGAACCCCACGGCGTGATGGCGATCGGCTCCGGCGGCCCCTATGCCGCCGCCGCCGCGCGCGCCCTGGTGGAGAACACCGGGATGTCGGCGCAGGAAATCGTGGAGAAGGCGCTGCACATCGCCGCCGAGATCTGCATCTATACCAATCACAACCTGACCATCGAAGCGCTGGCGACGGCGTGAATCGTAGGGTGGGTGGAGCGCAGCGAAACCCACCGTTTTTCGCCAGACCAGATCATCTGGATGCCGCTTGAAATTGCGCATCGGTGGGTTGCGCTTCGCTCCACCCACCCTACGCAATACACCGGCAGCGGCTTTACTTACAGAGAACACCCATGAACGACGCACTATCCACTCCCCCGCCAGCCTCAACCGCACAGGGCGCGGCGGCCATGACTCCGCGCGAGATCGTGCAGGAGCTCGACCGCCACATCGTCGGCCAGCAGGCCGCCAAGCGCGCCGTGGCCATCGCCCTGCGCAACCGCTGGCGCCGGCAGCAGACGCCGGAGGCGATCCGCGGCGAGATCACGCCGAAGAACATCCTGATGATCGGCCCCACCGGCGTCGGCAAGACCGAGATCGCGCGGCGCCTGGCCAAGCTGGCCAATGCGCCCTTCGTCAAGGTCGAGGCGACCAAGTTCACCGAGGTCGGCTATGTCGGCCGCGATGTCGACTCCATCATCCGTGAGTTGGTCGACGCGGCGGTGAAGCAGACCCGCGAGCAGGCGGTGATCCGGGTGCGGCCGCGCGCCGAAACCGCCGCCGAGGAGCGCGTGCTCAATGCCCTGCTGCCACCGCCGCGCGACTTCGGCGAAGCCTCGACCCAGCGCGAGTCCGAGAACACGGCGGCGCGCCAGGTGTTCCGCAAGCGCCTGCGCGAGGGCAAGCTGGACGAGACCGAAATCGAGATCAGCATCCAGGCCAACCCGGCGCAGATGCAGATCGTCGGCCCGCCGGGCATGGAGGAGATGACCAGCCAGCTGCAGGGCATGTTCAAGAACCTCGGCCAGACCCAGCAGAAGACCCGCAAGCTGAAGATCAAGGAAGCGCAGAAGCTGCTGCTCGACGAGGAAGCGGCCAAGCTGGTGGACGAGGAGGCGATCCGCATCGAGGCGCTGAAGAACGCCGAGGACAACGGCATCGTCTTCATCGATGAGCTGGACAAGGTGTGCAAGCGCGCCGAATACAGCGGCGCCGACGTGTCGCGCGAAGGCGTGCAGCGCGACCTGCTGCCGCTGGTCGAAGGCTGCACCATTTCCACCAAGTACGGCTCGATCAAGACCGACCACATCCTGTTCATCGCCAGCGGCGCCTTCCACATGGCCAAGCCCAGCGACCTGATTCCGGAATTGCAGGGCCGCCTGCCGATCCGGGTGGAGCTGGACGCTTTGAAGGCGGCGGACTTCCTGCGCATCCTCGACGAGCCGGCGCATTCGCTGACCGAGCAGTACAAGGCGCTGCTGGCCACCGAGGGCGTCACCGTGCAGTTCGCGCCGGAGGGCCTCAAGCGCGTCGCCGAGATCGCCTGGCAGGTCAACGAAAGCACCGAGAACATCGGCGCGCGGCGCCTGCATACGGTGATGGAGCGGCTGATGGAAGAGGTGGCCTACGATGCGCCGGACAAGTCCGGCACCACGCTGATCATCGACGGCGCTTACGTCGACGAGAAGCTGAAGGTGCTGGCGGGCAACGAGGATCTGAGTCGATATATTCTTTGAAAGGCGTGGAGTGAGACCGGCGGCTGCGCGGCCTCACTCCTCAGCCGCGGCGTTCCGTACTATGCTGCTGCAATGAGCACTCCTGTCCCCACCCGCCTGGTTCTGCACCGCGCCTCGCGCCTGCTGGAAGTCGGCTATGCCGACGGCAGCTGCTTCCAGCTGCCCTGCGAATACCTGCGCGTCTACTCGCCTTCCGCCGAAGTGCGCGGCCATGGCGGCGGCGAGCCGATGCTGCTGGGCGGCAAGCGCGAGGTCAACGTCAGCGCGGTGGAGCCGGTGGGACGCTATGCGGTGCGCCTGCGCTTCGACGACGGCCACGACACCGGCCTGTATTCCTGGGACATCCTGCGCGAGCTGGCGGCAAACCAGGAATCCTGGTGGGCGCGCTATCTGGAACGGCTGGGCGAGCACGGCATGTCGCGCGATTCGGACGTGACCAAGCTGTCGGCGCTGCCGAAGAAACATATCCCTAAATCGTCGTGATCAAATGAATAGAGCGCGCTTGTTTCAACAGTCCGGGCATGGATGCCCGGTGGCTTGGACAGGAAGTCCACGATGATTCGTGATGTATTGAAAATGGGCGATCCGCGCCTGTTGCAGGTCTCCACGCCGGTCGTGCGCTTCGGCACGCCGGAGCTGGAAGCACTGTTGCAGGACATGCAGGACACCATGGCGTCGCTGAACGGCGCCGGGCTGGCGGCGCCGCAGATCGGCGTGCCGCTGCGCGTGGTGATCTTCGGCGTGGGGCGCAATCCGCGCTATCCGGACGCGGAAGAGGTGCCCTACACGGTGCTGTGCAATCCCGAGCTGACGCCGCTGGACGGGGCGATGGAAGACGGCTGGGAGGGCTGCCTCAGCGTGCCCGGCATGCGCGGCCTGGTGCCGCGCCACCTGCGCCTGCGCTACAGCGGCTATGACCAGCACGGCGCGCGCATCGAACGCGAGGTGGACAATTTCCACGCGCGGGTGGTGCAGCACGAATGCGACCACCTCGACGGCATCCTCTATCCGATGCGCATCACCGACATGCGGCAGTTCGGCTTCACCGAGCAGCTGTTTCCGGGTGAGGACATCGCGGACGATTAGTGTAGGTCGGTTCAAGGGCGCGCAGCGCCCGGAACCGACAGGCGCTGCTTGCTGGTAGCGATGTCGGATCCGCTGCGCTTGATCCGACCTACGACTGGCCTCTACGCCGCTTGCGGCAACACCAGCTCCAGCGGCTCCGCCCGGTGAAACAGCCACCCCTGCGCATGGCGCACGCCGAGTGAGCGCAGCGCCTGCAGCGTCACTTCGTCCTCCACCCCTTCGGCGATGATCTCCAGGCCGAGGCGGCTGCCGATCTTGCAGATCGACTCGACGATGGTCTGGTTGATGACGTCTTCGGCGAGGTTGCTGGTGAACGACTGATCGACCTTGAGGCCGTTGGCGCCCAGCGACTTGAGGTAGCCGAAAGAGGTGAAGCCGGTGCCGAAATCGTCGAGCAGGATCTTGTAGCCGAGACGGTGCAGGTTGGCGATGAAATCCCTGGCCGCGGGGGTGTGGGTCAGCGCCTCGGTTTCGGTGATCTCGAAACGCACCCGCTCCGGCGGCGTGGCGTGACGTTCCAGCTCGCGCAGCAGGAAAGCGGTGAACGCCTCGTCGGACAGGCTGGGCCCGGACAGGTTGACCGACAGATAGCCGAATTCGTGGACGCCGCCGTAGCGCTGCAGGCGATCGATCTTGTCCAGCGCCTGCCGCACCACGCTGCGCTCGATCTTGTCCATCAGGCCGAAGCGCTGCGCCGGCGGCAGGAAATCGTTGGGCGGGGCGAAGCTGCCGTCGCGCTGGCGCAGGCGCACCAGCAGCTCGTAACAGGGCGCGCTGATACCGTCGAGCGGGACGATACGCTGCGCGAACAGCTCGATGCGGTTCTCGTCCAGCGCCTGCTCGATGCGCGCCACCCAGTCCATGTCACTGCGGGTGCGCGACACTTCCAGATCGTTGCTCTGGTACATCTGGGCGCGGTTGCCGCCGAGCCGTTTGGCGACATAGCAGGCGGTATCGGCCTGCATCAGCACCTGCTGCGCATGCTCCGCGGCGGCGTCGATGCCGGCGACGCCAGCGCTCAGGCCGAGCTGGAACACGCGCTCGCCGATCTGGAAGCGCGCGCTGTCCACCGCTTCGACCAGGGCCGTGGCTTTCTGCAGGGCGCGCTCGGGCGTGCAGCCGTCGAGAATAACGCCGAACTTGTCGTCGCCGATGCGCGCCATCACGTCGCCGGGCCGCAGCCGCAGGCCCAGCTCGCGCGCCACCATTTGCAACAGGCGGTCGCCGTCCTGGTGGCCGCAGGTGTCATTGATCACGGTGAAGCGGTCCAGATCCAGGTACAGCACCGAGTGCGCCTGCCCGCGCACCTGCGCCAGGCTCAGCCTTGCGGCCAGTTCCCGCTCGAACCTGCCGCGGTTGGGCAGGCCGGTCAGTGGGTCGTGCTCGGACTGGTGCTGCAGCTGCTGCGCCAGCGCATGCGTCCGCGACACATCGCGGAACACGAAGATGCAACCGAGCAGCTTGCCGGCGCGGTCGCGCACCGGGGTCAGCGAACCTTCGACCGGCAGCATCGAGCCATCGGCGGCGGCGAGCATGGTCTGCGGCGCGAGGGATTCGATGGCCCCGTGCTGCAGCACCCGCCGCAGCGGGCTGGCCGCGGCGGCGCCCTCGCGATGCCCCTCATGATGCAGCCTCACCACCTCGTCGAAATGCCAGCCGCGCACCCGCGCAACCGAGATGCCGCACAGGCGCTGCGCCGCCTCGTTGCAGTAAATGATGCGGCCATGGTCGTCGGTGCGGATGACGCCGTCGGCGATGGCGGCGAGTGTGACCTGCGCCAGCTCCTGCTCGGCGAACAAGGCGTCCTCGAAACGGCGGCGCGTGGTGTCGTCGGCGATCCGCGACATCTGGCCATTGCCGCCGAGAGCCTGCTGCGCCTGCTCCCGCGCCTCGAGGTCGACAAAGCTGCCGGCCACTTCGACCACCGCGCCATCGCGGAAAATCGCCTCGCCGCTGGCCCGCACCCGGCGCCTGCGGCCGTCGGCGGTAACGATGCTCAACTCCAGGTCCCAGGGCTTGCCGCTGGTCAGACCCGCTTCAAAAGCCTGTTGCAGCACGGGACGGCTGTCCGGGGTATAGAACTCCAAGGCGGCCTGCACATCCGGCTGCGGCGCATCGGCCGGCAGGCCGTGGATCAGGAAGGTCCCGGCCGACCACCACAGGCGTTGCGCCGCCGGCTCATAGGTCCAGATCCCGGCGCAGACCGAGTGTTCCAGTACCGATAAAGCATGATCCCCGTACATGCATCCTCACGATGATCCCGCGAAGCTTCGTGCACGCCCACGGTCCGGCCAGCGGACCCCGGGAAACCTCCGTTTCCGGGCGGCGGGGAAATATTGAATCCAATTTTTTACTGCATATGTGGCAAACGCCGCACCAGGATCGGCCTGACGGGATGCCACCGCTGACCAACGGTAACATGCAGCGCCCGCATCCCTCATTGGTATAAACAGCCCAAAGCCCGGCTGCCGGAGCGCCTGCCGGCGCGCAATTGGAGCGGGCTGGCGCAGTTGGCAAGAATGCCGGCGCCGCCGCGGACGCGGCGTCCGCCGCAATCTGGGAGATAATAAGGAATCGCCCCCCAGCAGACGCCCATGTCGAACGATAAGCCCGGCCCCGAAGGCGGGAAAAAAGCGGGATACACCCATTTCGGCTTCGAGGAAGTGCCGACGGCGCAGAAGCAGCAGCGGGTGCGCCAGGTGTTTTCCTCGGTCGCGTCCAGCTATGACGTGATGAACGACCTGATGTCGTTCGGCATCCATCGCCTGTGGAAGCGCTTCGTCATCGACCTGGCCGGGGTGCGGCCGGGCGAGAAGGTGCTGGACGTGGCCGGCGGCACCGGCGACCTGTCGCGCGAGTTCCGCCGCCTGGTCGGCCCGCGGGGGCTGGTGGTGCTGTCCGACATCAACGAGGCGATGCTGCGGCAGGGCCATGTGCGGCTGGCCGACAAGGGCGTGGTCGACGTGCCCCTGGCCCTGGCCAATGCCGAGAAGCTGCCCTTCGCCGAGGGCACTTTCGACTGCATCACCATCGGCTTCGGCCTGCGCAATGTCACCGACAAGGACGCCGCGCTGGCCTCGATGACCAAGGCGCTCAAGCCCGGCGGCCGCCTGCTGGTGCTGGAATTCTCCAAGCCGCTCAACGCCGGGCTGGCCAAGGTCTACGACGAATATTCGTTCCGCCTGCTGCCGCTGATGGGTCGGCTGGTGGCACGCGACGCCGACAGCTACCGCTACCTGGCCGAATCGATCCGCATGCATCCGGACCAGGCCACTCTCAAGGGCATGATGGAAAACGCCGGCCTCAGCCGGGTGCAGGTGTACAACCTCACCGGCGGCATCGTCGCGGTGCATCGCGGCTACCGGCTCGACTGATGGCTACCCCCGCACTGGCCTGCGCCACGCTGGAAATCGCCCTCAATCGCTACCTGCGGCTGGAGCGCTCCGCCCTGGAGGAATGCGCCGCGCTCAACGGCAAGAGCATCGCCCTGCACCTGGCCGACCTGGGCTGGACCTTCGTGGTCGAGCCGCACCCGGCCGGCGTGCGGGTGCTGGCCGACAGCGAGACGCCGCCCGATGTGCGCCTGTCGGCGCCGAGCCCGCGCCTGCTGCAACTGGCGCTGCGCGGCGCCGGCGGCGCCGAAAGCCTGCCCGCCGGCCTGGAGGTCGAGGGCGACACCGAGCTGCTGAACCGTTTCAAGGCACTGCTGGCGCGGGTCGGCTTCGACCCCGAGGAGCTGGTGGCGAAAGTGCTGGGCGACGCCGCGGCGCACCGCGTGGTGGGCGGCCTGCGCGAGCTGTTCGGCTGGGGCCGCCATGCGGCGCAGCGCCTGTCGCAGGACACCGCCGAATACCTGAGCGAGGAAACCGGCGACCTGGCCCGCTCCGGCGACATCGAGGAATGGATGCAGGGCGTCGACGCGCTGCGCGAGGGCGCCGACCGGCTGGAAGCGCGCCTGGCGCTGCTTGAGGGCAAGACGGAGCAGAGCAACTGATGAATCCGATGCGTCTCGCCCGCATGTGGCAGATCAGCCGCGTGGTGCGCAAATACGGCCTGCGTGAATTCATGGGCGGCAAGCCGCGCCCGCACAAGCTGCCGCGCGGCGAACGCCTGCGCCTGGCGCTGGAAGAGCTGGGGCCGGTGTTCGTCAAGTTCGGTCAGGCCCTCTCCACCCGGCCGGACATCCTGCCGCCGGAAGTGGCGGCGGAACTGGCCAAGCTGCAGGACCGGGTGCCGCCCTTCCCCGGCGCGGAAGCGCGCGCCATCGTGGAGAAGGCGCTGGGCAAGCCGGTGACGGAACTGTTCGCCGAGTTCGACGAAGTGCCGCTGGCCGCCGCCTCCGTGGCCCAGGTGCACACCGCGCGGCTCAAGCCGCAGGGACCGAACGATCCGGGCATGGAAGTGGTGGTGAAGGTGCTGCGCCCCGGCGTGGAAGCGCTGGTCGAGCGCGACATCGCCCTGCTGCGCGCCCTGGCCGAGTTCGCCGAGCGCTGGCACCCTTCCGGCAAGCGCCTGCGCCCGCGCGCGGTGGTGGCCGAATACGAGAAGGTGATCTTCGACGAGCTGGACCTGATGCGCGAGGGCGCCAACTGCGCCCAGCTGCGCCGCAACTGGCTCGGCTCGGAACTGATCTACCACCCGCTGGTGTTCTGGGACTACACCCGGCCGGACGTGCTGGTGCTGGAGCGCATCTACGGCGTCAGCATCCGCGAGCTGGATACGCTGCGCCAGCAGGGCGCCAACTTCCAGGTGCTGGCCGAGCGCGGCGTGGAGATCTTCTTCAAGCAGGTGTTCCGCGACAACTTCTTCCACGCCGACATGCACCCAGGCAACATCTTCGTGGACATGGCCGACCCGCGGAAACCGAGCTACCTGGCGGTGGACTTCGGCATCGTCGGTAGCCTGACCCAGGCCGATCAGCGCTACCTCGCCGAAAACTTCCTGGCCTTCTTCAACCGCGACTACAAGAAGGTGGCCGAGCTGCACGTCGAATCCGGCTGGATTCCCAAGGGCACCCGGGTGGAGGATTTCGAGTCGGCCATCCGCACCGTGTGCGAGCCGATCTTCGGCAAGCCGATCAAGGACATTTCCTTCGGCTTCTTCCTGCTGCGCCTGTTCCAGATCGCGCGGCGCTTCAACTACCAGGTGCAGCCGCAGCTGGTGCTGCTGCAGAAAACCCTGCTGACCATTGAAGGCCTGGGCCGCCAGCTCTATCCAGACCTCGATCTGTGGAAGAGCGCCAAGCCGATCATGGAAGAATGGATGTGGAACCGCATCGGCCCCAGCGCGCAGCTGGCCCGCCTGCGCAGCCAGGCGCCGGCACTGGCCGAGTCGCTGCCGGAGCTGGCGCAGCGCGCGCTCAAGGTACTGGCGCAGGGCCCCGGCCAGGGCGGCCCCAGTGCCGAAAGCATCGATGCGCTGCGCGGCGAAATCCGCGGCGCCAATCGCCGCACCGTGTTCGCCGCCGCTGGCGGCGCCACCTGGCTGACCGCCGCGGTGCTGTATGGACTCACCGCGCACAGCCCGCCGCCGACCGGCGTGGTGCTGGTCTGCGCGGTGCTGGCGCTGGCGGGCGCCTGGTGCTGGCGCAAGGCGTTGCGGCATGAGGACTAAGCGCCTCGCCGCCCTGCTTGCCCTCTGCTGCGCCGTGGCGGTGGCCGGCTGCGCCGGCAACAAGGTGCGCTCGGCGGTCATGCCGGCGGATCAAGCCGAGCTGGTGACCGAGCAGTGTTCACGCCCCAACCCGCCGCACTACGACTCGACCTGGCAGCCGAGCCCGAAGGACATCGCGCAACTGGAGCAGGACCTGCCGGCCTTGAATGGCCTGGCCCCGCCCGGCGGCGACGCGCCCCACGTCGGCGATGCCACCGCCTACGACCGCCAGTACTTCGGCATCCTGGTGCACGGGCATCACAAGATCTACATCAACGCCTTCATCGACGCGATGGCCAACAAGGACTGGAAGGCTTACGCCATCGTCGTCTGCGACGGCGGCAGCGGCGCCTGGGGCGCGGTGTACGATCCCTCCAGCCGCGACTTCTCCGACTTCTCGTTCAACGGCAAGCCTTCAGGCTAAGGCCTCAGCGCTTCTTGCGGCCCTGCGCCAGCGCCTCCTCGAACCAGGGCGCGAAATTGCCGATGTCTTCCGGCAAGGCCGGAGTGGCCGCCGGCCGGGGCGCGGGTCGGCTGGGCGGCGGCGCGGGCGCGGCGCCGATCGGGCCCACCGGCAAGCCCAGCTCCTCGCGCACCTGGCGCACGCGGTCGGGATCGGCCAGCTCCTCGTCGAAGCCGAACAGGGCGCCGTATTCCATCGCCTCCACCTGCTCGTAGCTGAGACCGAGCGCGCGGTTATAGGCTTCCGGCGTGCGCTCCCCCGCAATGTACTGGAAGCCCTTGCGGCCACGGCAGAGCACCACCAGCCTGCCGCTGGTGGGTTCGCGTGATATGCAGCGCTCGGGAAGTTTCGCCGGCGCGGGCCCTGTGCCGCAGTCCACTGTCCTCTCCGGTGGATTTTTCCTTGCGCACAGTTCAATCCAGCGGCCCCATACCAACAAGTATGCCCGGCGGGTCCGTTTGCCCCGCTCGTCGGAACAGCCCCTGGCCGATGCAGTCGATCAGGCTATTCGCGCCGGCTGTCGGCGCGATTCCGAATGCCGAATCATCCGGCGCGCGCGATCCGCCCCGCACGCGCCTGCAACCTTGCAGCCGGCAAAAGGCACTAACATGGAATTTTGGTGCACGTCCGGCCGGCTGCGCTCCCTGCGCCCGGCACATCCAGACCCCAGGAGCAAGCCGATGCCGATCAAGAAGTTGCCCGCTCTCGCCCTCGCCGCCGCCATGCTGGCGCCGCCGGCTTTCGCCAGCCTCAACGTCGGCGACAAGGCCCCCGAATTCACCACCCAGGCCTCGCTCGGCGGCAAGGTGTTCAACTTCACCCTCGGCGATGCGCTGAAGAACGGCCCGGTGGTGCTGTACTTCTACCCGGCCGCCTTCACCACCGGCTGCACCATCGAAGCCCACGACTTCGCCGAAGCCACCGAGCAATACAAGGCCCTCGGCGCCACCGTCATCGGCATCTCGCACGACAATATCGACACGCTCAACAAGTTCTCGGTGAGCGAGTGCCGCAGCAAATTCGCCGTGGCCGCCGATCCGGACGAGACCATCATCAAGGCCTATGACGCCGTGCTGGCGAAGAAGCCCGAATACTCCGATCGCACCTCCTACGTCATCACCCCGGACGGCAAGATCCTCTACACCTATACCGACCTCAAGCCGGATCATCATGTGGAGAATACCTTGGCGGCATTGAAGGCCTGGAAGGCGAAGGGCGGGAAGTAGTTGGCTTGCTGCCTCGTCCTGTTGTGGATGGGATGAGGGAGTTCTTGATGGATTGAGGGGCGCCTTCCTCCGGAGTAGCAGAGAACTCCGTTCGTCCCGAGTGCCCGCGCAGCGGGCGTATCGAGGGATCGAGTGCACACCCATTCCATCGTCATTCCCGCGCAGGCGGGAATCCAGTTCTGGTCGCACACACCGCAACCACCCCTCCCCCTGACCCCCTCCCGCAAGGGGAGGGGGGAATTAAAGTCAGGGTGTCGCGACGCTTTTGATGTGGCTTTTGACGTGCCTCCCCGTCTGGCTGCGCCAAGATTCACAGTTCGCGGCGATCAGGCCCGCGCGTGGACGCGGGGCGAGGCAGGATGCCGAAGATTTCACCCACAGGCCATGGATGGCCTGTGGATCAAGCCCACCTCGGCCGAGAAGCGCAGGGGACCCATCAATCACCAAAGGTGATTGATGGGCGCAGACATCGGGTCGCCCTTCTTTTCGTATCTTTTCTTTGGCGAGATGTATGTGCCCGGTCCATACAGCGAGACAAAGAAAAGATACCCGCCTTCAAGGCGGAACCGCACTTCCAATCAGCGACTCCAACGGTCGCGCGCAAGCGCGTACACAGAGGTCTCAGAGCTGGGCAAGAAAGAAAAGCCGCGATTGATGCGCTTCGCTACGTTTATCCCGGGCGCAGCCGAGGGACTCAGCACATCCTACGACTCTACAGAGAGGAGCGCGCCGCCGAAGCTGGCCGATAACCAAACAGCCGCGCCGGCAAGAACAGCACCGCCCGCAACAAGGCGAACAAGGCCTCGAACGTAATGCCGACCAGACGAAACGGCAGCGATATCAGCCACACCAGCGGCCACAGCACCAGCGCCAGCAAGGCCACCGGCCAGCACAGCACGAACAGCAGACACCACCCGACCAGAAAGAGAAGAGTTTTCATCGGTCCTTCACCAGTGCTCACGTTGCAAAAGCGATCCGGGCGCGCCCGGACAGCGTGAAGCGGAATCTGCAAAGACGGTACCACACGGCACCCGGGTGACACAGAGGCGCAAGTCACAGTGCGCTTCGCCGCGCCCGGCACTTCCCAGCCTCAACGGCCTGGCGCGCCCCAGGGCGAACGCTTGCCGACGAACTGCCATGCCGACGGCGACGGCGGCTTGCGCGTAAACGCTTTCTGCAACGCCCAGGTCAGCCTGAGGGCGCGGCCCTTGATGCCGGGCAGGGATTCCAGGTCGCCGCCGACCCAGGGCAGGAAGGGATTGCTGCGGCTATAGGCCCAGATCGATACGCGGACGGTCTGTTTCAAGGTGGTGGAGCGCGCATGGATGCCGCTGGTATCGGCCACCACCAGCGTATTGGCGGGCAGAGCCAGGCGCAGCGGCGGGCCGTAGCCGAGCCGCCGGATTTCGCGCTCGGAGATGCGCAGCGATCCTTCGGCGGTGAGACGGTCGCGCCCCTCGGCGGCACTCATCGAAACCCTGCGCTCCCAGGCCAGGCGCCGGCGGTTGTAGCGGTGCGAACCCGGCACATAGGTGAAGGCGCTTTCGTCCTGCGCCACATCCTGCAGGAACAGCCAGGACTTGAGCGTCGGGTGAAAAGTATCGGAGTGGAAGAACGACTGGATGTCCGGCTCGCCCTCGCAGAACTGGCTGAATACGGTCTGCACATACAGGCGCGGACGCCGCCTGAAGGAGCCGACATAGGCAAGCAGGTTGCGGTAGGCCGGGCTTTCGACCACGCCGCGCGTGACCGGCAGCCCCGGCATGGTCTTGGCGTCGAGCGGAATCAGGCGGGTCAGGGTGTCGCCGATGACGGCCTCGCGCGCATCGACGTCCAGCGCCGTGATCTCGTCGCGCAGCGCCTGGAAGGTGGCCGGGTCGAGAAAATTCCGCTTTATGATGAAGCCGTCGCGCTCGAGCGCGGCGCGGTCTTCCGCGCTGACCGTCGCCGCCAGCTGGCGTCGGCGCCACTGCCCGATGCGTCCGGCGACGCGCTTGCGCAGGACGTGCAGGCCCCAGCGGTTCAGGGTGCGGCTGCCCAGCACCGGGTTGCCGCGAAACGACTTGGCGGCGGTGAAGATGCTCAACAGGTAGAACGGGGCTAGCAACCAGCGGTACCGCATCGCGATGAATTCCTCCAGATCCTTCTGAACCGGCTTGCTTGTTAACAAAGACCAGCGTCCTGAGTTAGAAGCCCGCTGACCAAATCGGCATCGTCGTCCCCGCGTAGGCGGGGACCCAGTTTTCTTTGCCGCGATCCTGCAAAAGCGAGAACTGGATTCCCGCCTTCGCGGGAATGACAAAAAATTGTTAAATGACTTTCTAACTCACGGTACTAGGCGCTCTTGCGCAAGGCCCCGGTCTTCTTCAGATGCACCAGCAGCAAGGACAGCGCCGCCGGCGTGATGCCCGAAATGCGCCCGGCCTGCGCCACCGTCTCCGGCCGGTGCGCGGCCAGCTTCTGCCGCGCTTCATTGGACAGGCCGCTGACCACCGCGTAATCCAGGTCGATCGGCAGCGGCGCATCCTCGTAGCGCCGCGCCCGCTCGATCTCCGCCTGCTGGCGCTCGATATAGCCGGCGTACTTGCCCTGGATCTCCACCTGCTCGGCCACCACCGG
>Ga0302314_10003987_pt1 | contig 27162 bp, 23 predicted proteins | sample III_Palsa_N2_3_FD_200533 | JGI IMG/M metagenome (GOLD analysis project Ga0302314, IMG submission 200533) | Peat permafrost microbial communities from Stordalen Mire near Abisko, Sweden - III_Palsa_N2_3 | ecosystem: Environmental > Terrestrial > Soil > Palsa > Peat permafrost | place: Sweden...
GCAAAGTGCGCATGCGCTCGCGCCGCCCGGTGAGGATCTTGTGCGGATAGGTCTGGTGGCTCACATCCCAGATCAGCCGGTCGGCCGGGGTGTTGTAGACATGGTGCAGCGCCACCGTCAGCTCGACCACGCCAAGTCCGGCGCCTAAATGCCCACCCGTCACCGACGTGACCTCGATCAGCTCCTGGCGAACCTCGTCAGCCAGCTGGCGGAGTTCCTCCGCCCCCAGGCCGCGCATGTCCGCGGGGCTCTTGATCCGATCCAATAGCGGCTTGTTGGTCATGGCGCTCTTTCAGCAGGAATCAGCCTCGGAAAGGCGGCTGATTGCGAATTTATTAAAGACTCACTGTATGCCGGTATAATTGGGGGTCGCAAGCAAAGGCTCCCCCGGGCCTGTTCCTTGTGGCCTCACTGTGTGGAATTTGCCACAGCCTCGAAGGCTGGCGCGGATGGTTGCTCAACGCCGGTAAGACGTTGTAAAAAGACACAAATAATAAAGGGTCCCCCCATTCCATGACACGATTGAACCTGGTGACCGGCGCTACCGGATTTCTCGGCTCCGCGGTCGCCCGGGCCTTGCTGGCGCGCGGCGAGGCGGTGCGGGTCCTGGCCCGTCCCAACAGCGATCGCCGCAATCTGGCGGGGCTCGCCGTCGAGATCGCCGAGGGCTCGCTCGAGGACCAGGACTCGCTGCGCCGCGCGGTGGCTGGCTGCGACGCCCTGTTCCATGTCGCCGCCGATTACCGCCTGTGGGTCAAGGACAAGGCCTCGATGCTGCGCGCCAATGTCGACGGCACCGTCGCCCTGATGAAGGCCGCGCAAGCCGAGAGCGTCAAAAGCATCGTCTATACCAGTTCGGTGGCGGTGCTGGGCCATGTCGAGAGCGGCGTCGCCGACGAGAGCACCCCCTCGACCCTGGCCGACATGGTGGGCATCTACAAGCAATCGAAATTCCTCGCCGAGGAAGAGGTCAAGACGCTGATCCGCGAGCAGGGCCTTCCCTGCGTGATCGTCAATCCCTCGACCCCGATCGGCCCGCGCGACATCAAGCCGACCCCGACCGGTCGCATCATCGTCGAGTCGGCCAAGGGCAAGATTCCGGCCTATGTCGAGACCGGCCTCAATGTGGTTCACGTGGATGATGTCGCCGCGGGCCATCTGCTGGCGCGTGAGAGCGGCAAGATCGGTGAACGCTACATCCTGGGCGGCGACAATATGCGCCTGGCCGACATTCTGCGCCATGTCGCGGGCCGCGCCGGCCGATCGACCCGGCTGGTCCGCCTGCCGCGCCTTCCGCTGTTCCCGATCGCGGTCGCCGCCGAGACCATCGCCCGCTTCACCGGCAAGGAGCCGATGACCACCATCGACGGTCTCAAGATGGCGCGCTGGCATATGTGGTTCAGCTCGGAAAAAGCAGAGCGCGAGCTGGGCTACCGCCACCGGGGCGGCACGCACGCGCTGGACGACGCCTTGGATTGGTTCCGCAAGGAAGGCTATTGCTGATGGGCATCGTGCTGTGGATCGCCGCGCTCGCCTGGGGATGGTTGCTCGCTTTCCGCGGCCTGTTCTGGAAGATCGACGCGCTTCCGGTCGCGCCCGAGCCGTCGCGCTGGCCCGAGGTGGTGGCGGTGATCCCGGCCCGCAACGAGGCAGCCTGCATCGGCGAGACGGTGCGCTCGCTGCTGACTCAGGAGTATCCCGGCAAGCTGTCGGTGGTCGTGACCGATGATTCGAGTGACGACGGCACGGCGGACAAGGCTCGCGCCGCCGCCTCCGACCTTGGCGCCGCCGATCGTCTGACCATCGTCTCCGCGCCGCCGCTGCCGGAGGGCTGGAGCGGCAAGATGTGGGCGCAGGAGCAGGGACTGGCCGCGGCCGTCAAGACCTGTCCCGATGCCGAGCTCTATCTTCTGTCCGACGCCGATATCCGGCATGGACCTGGCCAATTGCGCCGCATGGTGGCGCGGCTGCAGGCTGAGCGGCTCGACCTCGCCTCGCTGATGGTCCATCTCTCGACCGAGACTTTCGCTGAAAGGGCGGTGGTGCCGGCCTTCGTCTTCTTCTTCCGCCTGCTCTATCCGTTCCGCTGGGTGGCCGATCAGACCCGCGCCACCGCGGCCGCGGCCGGCGGCTATATGCTGGTTCGGCGCGTTATGCTGGAGCGCATCGGCGGCATCGCCGCCATCAAGAACGCCCTGATCGACGATTGCGCCCTGGCGCTGAAGGTGAAAAGGACAGGGGGCCGGTTGAGGCTCGATCTCGCCGACGAGACCTGGTCGAACCGCCGCTATGAGGGCGCCGGCGAGCTGTGGATGATGATCGCGCGCTCGGCCTACACCCAGCTCAATTATTCGCCGCTGCTGCTGGCCGGCACCGCGATCGCCATCGTCGTCGGTTTCCTCATGCCGCCGCTGTGGGCCGTCACAGGAAGCGTGCCGGCCATCATCGCCTGGGCGGCCATGTCGATTGCCTATGCGCCGATGCTGCGTTATCACCGTCTACCGCTATGGGCGGCGCCGCTCCTGCCCGTGGTTGCGATCTTCTATCTTGGCGCTACCTTGGATTCGGCGCGCCGCCACTGGATGGGCAAGGGCGGGCAATGGAAGGGGCGGGCGCAAGCGCATACCGCCGCGGAGAGGGAATGACGATGGGTGCCGTTTCGGTCGAACACGCCTCGGGCAAGGGCAGCGGCGACGAGAATTTTCCCGTCGGGTCGCTGTTGATCGCAAAAAGGCTGCGGCCGCACGTGATGGCCTATTACCGCTTTGCCCGCAATGCGGACGATGTCGGCGATGCGCCGGACCTGTCGTCGGAAGAAAAGATCCGTCGTCTCGACCGCATGGGCGCGGTGCTGGACGGCGATGCCGGCGATGACGCTCCCTCGGCCACGGCGATGCGCGTCAGCCTGGCCGAGACCGGCCTCGATCCGGCCCATTGCCATGAACTGCTCGACGCTTTCCGCCAGGACGCGGTCAAGAGCCGCTACGCCAATTGGCAGGAGTTGCTGGATTATTGCCGCCTGTCGGCCGCACCCGTCGGGCGCTACCTGTTGGATCTGCACGGCGAATCGCGCGACACCTGGAAGGCGTCGGATGCCCTGTGCGCAGCACTCCAGGTGATCAACCATCTGCAGGATTGCGGCAAGGACTACCACGAGATCGATCGCGTCTATCTGTCGCAGGACTGGATGACCGAGGAAGGCGCCGCGATCGACGATCTGGCCAAGCCGGCCAGCACGCACGCCTTGCGCCGCGTGCTCGACCGCATGGTGGCCGCGACCTGGCCGTTGGTCGAGGAAGCTCGCACTCTGCCGGGCGGCGTCAAGGATCGCGGCCTGCGCACCGAATCGGCTATCATCGTCTCCTTCGCCGACAAGTTGCTTACAGCGCTGGGCCGTCAGGATCCGCTGGCCAAGCGGGTCAAGCTCGGCGTCGCCGACATCGCGCTGGCGGTGGCCGGCGGTCTGCTGCGCCAGGGGCTGTTCAAGTGAGCAATTTCAATCCCGATTCCCTGGCCGAGCTGGTCACCCGGAAGACCAAGCAAGCCGGCAGCTCCTTCTATTGGGCGATGCGTCTGTTGGAGCCGCGCCGGCGCCTGGCCATGTACGCCATCTACGCCTTCTGCCGCGACGTCGACGATATCGTCGACGAGCCGGGCACCGACGAAGAGAAGTCTCTGCGACTGGCCTTGTGGGAGGAGGATATCCGCGCCCTCTATCATGGCGGCCAGCCGAACCAGCCGCTGGCGGCGGCGCTGCGCCCGGCCATCCTGACCTACACCCTGCCGATGGTCGATTTCCTCGCCGTCATCGATGGCTGCCGCATGGACCTCGGCCCCGGTCAGGTGCGCCCGACCCTTCTGGCCCTCGACCTCTATTGCGATCGCGTCGCCTCCGCCGTCGGGCGGCTTTCCGTGCGGGTGTTCGGCGATTTCGTGCCAGACTGCCTGACCCTGGCCAACCATCAGGGCCGTGCCCTGCAGTTGACCAACATCCTGCGCGACGTGGTGGTGGATTCCAAGATCGGCCGCCTCTATCTGCCCGATGAACTTTTGTGCCGCCACGGTATTGTCAGCCTGGAGATCGACGAGATTCTGGCCCATCCGGCGCTGGCATCGGTTTGCGCGGAACTGGCCGAGATCGCTGGCCAGCATTTCGACTTGGCGCGCGAGGCGCTGAAACAGTGCTCGGCGCATGCGGTGCGGCCCGCCGTGGTGATGATGGAAATGTATTGGCAGATCTATCTGCGGCTCCAGGCTATCGGCTGGAAGCCGCAGGCGGAACCGGTCAAACTGCCCAAGCTGACCAAATTGTGGTGCGCGCTGCGCCACGGAGTCCTTGCCTAACCCCCGGGGTGTCGATGAACGAAGGCGCTGAGCGTAACGAGATCGCCGACCGCATCGCGGCCGAGTTCGCCAAGGTGGTGGAGCGCTGGAGCCGGGTCATGGCCAAGCAGCCCGACTGGCTCGCCGAGGATGATGGCTTCCGCGTCGTCCATCCCAAGGTGGTGGCTCAGGCTTTCAGCGAGATGGCGCTCCGCGCCATGGAGAATCCGGCGCCCTTCATCAACCAGCAGATGGCGCTGATGCAGCAGCTCGGCCAGCTGTGGGCCGACAGCGCGCGGCGCTTCTGGGCCGGCGAGGCGCCCGAGCCGGGCGTGCAGCCGGCGCGCGACGATAAGCGCTTCAAGGATGCCGCCTGGGCCGAGAATGTCGTGTTCGACTTCTTCAAGCAGGCCTATCTGCTGAGCTCGCGCCAGATCCAGGACATGGTCGAGCAGGTACCGGGCCTCGACCCGCACACCGCGCGCAAACTGCGCTTCTATACCCGCCAATTGGTCGACGCCCTGTCGCCCTCGAACTTCGCCCTGACTAATCCCGAGGTGATGAAAGCCACCCTCGAGAGCCGGGGCGAGAATCTGGTGCGCGGCTTCGCCAATCTGCTGGAGGATCTCGAGCGCAACCAGGGCCGCTTCTCGGTCAAGATGACCGATTATTCGGCCTTCCGAGTCGGCGAGAACATCGCCACGAGCCCCGGCAAGGTGGTGTTCCAGAACCGCCTGTTGCAGCTGATCCAATACAGCCCGACCACCGAGACGGTGCGCGCCAATCCGCTGCTGATCGTGCCGCCCTGGATCAACAAATTCTATATCCTCGACCTCAAACCGCAGAATTCCTTCGTCAAATGGGCGGTGGACCAGGGCAATACGGTGTTCCTGGTGTCCTGGGTCAATCCCGACGAGACTCTGGCCGAGCTCGATTTCGCCGATTACGTCACCGAAGGGTTGCTCGAGGCGCTGGACGCCATCGAGCAGGCGGTCGGCAAGACCCAGATCAACGCGCTGGGTTTCTGCATCGGCGGAACTTTGCTGGCCACAACGCTGGCCTATCTGGCGCCCAAGCGCGACAAGCGCATCGCCAGCGCCACCTTCCTGACGAGTCTGCTGGATTTCTCCGATGTCGGCGATCTGTCGGTCTTCATCGACGAGGACCAGCTGCAGCTGATGGAGGAGCATATGCGCCATCAGGGCTACTTCGACGGCCAGCATATGGCGGTGGCCTTCTCGATGCTGCGCGAGAACGACCTGATCTGGTCGTTCGCCATCAAGAATTATCTGCTGGGGCAGGATCCGCTGCCGTTCGACCTGCTCTATTGGAATTCGGACAGCACCCGCATGCCCCGCGCCATGCACAGCTTCTATCTGCGCAATATGTATCAGCGGAATTCCTTGCGCGATCCCGGCGGCATCAAGATCGGCAAGACGGCGATCGATCTGCGGAAGATCCAGCTGCCGACCTTCTTCCTCTCGACCCGCGACGATCATATCGCGCCGTGGAAATCGACCTATACCGGGGCCAAGCTGCTGTCGGGTCCGGTCACGTTCGTGCTGGGCGGGTCTGGCCATATCGCCGGGGTGGTCAATCCGCCGGCGGCCGAGAAATACGGCTATCTGACTAATCCCAACCTGCCCGACACCGCCGAGGAATGGCTGGAAGGCGCCACCCAGTCTTCCGGCTCCTGGTGGGGCGAGTGGGACCGCTGGCTGGCTGGCTTCGCCGGCAAACAGGTCCCGGCGCGCCAGCCCGGCGACGGCAAGCTGACGCCGCTCGAGGATGCGCCCGGCGCTTACGTGAAAGTGAGACTGGTGTGAAGGTAAAGGCGGCGACGGCCAAATATGAGGCATTCCTGCGCGACCATCTGCCGGTCGTCGAGTCCGATCTCGAGCTGAAGCACAAGCAGATGAGCGCGGCGCTGTTTCCCTTCCTGCGCTCGACCTTCTACCGCTGGTCCGATCTGTTCCGCGATATCTGCCCGAAAGTGTCCAAGGCGCCGGAACTGCTGGCGGTGGGCGATCTGCATGTCGAGAATTTCGGCACCTGGCGCGATACCGAGGGACGGCTGATCTGGGGCGTCAACGATGTAGACGAAGCCCAGATCATGCCCTACACCATCGATCTGGTCCGGCTGGCCACCAGTGCGCTATTGGCGGCCGAGGAGGCCAAGCTCCCCTTCGCCTTCGAGGATATCTGCACGGCGGTCCTGACCGGCTATGGCGAATGGTTGGAGAAGGGCGGACGGCCCTTCGTTCTGGAAGAGGAGCATGGCTGGCTGCGCCAGCTGGCCACCGGCGCCTTGCGCGATCCGGTCGTTTTCGCCGCCAAGATGGACAAGCTGAAGGCCACCGAGCCGCCCAAGGCGGTGACGGAACTGCTGACGGCGCATCTGCCGAAAGGCGCGAAGATCAAGCGCTTCGCCAACCGCACCGCCGGGCTCGGCAGCCTCGGCCGGCCGCGCTATGTGGTGTTGGCGGAGCTGGCCGGCGGGCTGGTGGTGCGCGAGGCCAAGGCGACGCTGCCCTCGGCCTGGAACTGGTCGTTGGGGCAAGCCGACGCGCCGCTGCGCTGCAAGCAAATACTGACCGGGGCGGTGCGTTGCGCCGATCCGTGCCTCACTTTCGAGAAGGGCTGGGCGATCCGGCGTCTGGCGCCGCATTGTTCGCGGATCGAACTGACCGAATTGCCGAGCCGGGCCGACGATCTCAAGCTGCTGAAGATGATGGGGCGCGAGACCGCCAATATTCATCTCGGCAGTCCGGACGCGATCGCCGCGGTACGGGCCGATCTCGCCGGGCGCCAGCCCAAATGGCTGTTCGACGCGGCCACCAAGATGGCCGATGCGACCCGGGCCGACTGGAAGGAATGGCAGGCCTGACAGGCTGTCACGCATATTGCCTTCCGCGAGCAAATCGGGCATTTGGTCGCACATGAACATCGTCGACCTTCTTCAGGCCTCCGCCACCAACACTTCCCCTGCCGCCGTGCAGGCGGCGAAGAACAATTCTCTCTCCGCCATGCAGGCGGCGATGAAATCGGCCGTGCAATGGCTGATCGACCGTCAGAAGCCGGACGGCCATTGGGTCGGATCCGCGCAGTCGAACGCCTGCATGGAGGCGCAATGGTGCCTGGCGCTGTGGTTCCTCGGATTGGAGGACCATCCGCTGCGGCCGCGTCTGGCCCAGTCGTTGCTGGAGACCCAACGGCCCGACGGGTCCTGGCAGATCTATTACGGCGCCACCAATGGCGACATCAACACCACGGTCGAGGCCTATGCGGCGCTGCGGTCGATGGGCTATTCCGACGACGAGCCCTTCATGGTGCGCGCCCGCGAGTGGATCGCCTCGAAGGGCGGCCTGCGCAACGTCCGCGTCTTCACCCGCTATTGGCTGGCGCTGATCGGCGAATGGCCGTGGGAGAAGACGCCGAATCTGCCGCCGGAAGTGGTCTGGCTGCCGCTCTGGTTCCCCTTCTCGATCTATAATTTCGCCCAATGGGCGCGGGCCACCCTGATGCCGATCGCCGTGCTGTCGGCGCGCCGTCCGAGCCGTCCTCTGCCGCCTTCCCGCCGTCTCGACGCGCTGTTCCCCGGCGGCCGCGACGCCTTCGATTACGAGCTGCCGGTCAAGCCGACCGCCGGCGGCTGGGACCGTTTCTTCCGCAAGACCGACAAGGTCCTGCACCGCATCCAGGAATTCGGCGCCAAGCTGGGGCTCGGACTGTGGCGCGGGGCGGCGATCCGCCATGTGCTGGAATGGATCGTGCGCCACCAGGATGCCGACGGCGCCTGGGGTGGCATCCAGCCGCCGTGGATCTATAGTCTGATGGCGCTGCATGTCGAAGGCTATGCCATTGACCATCCGGTGCTGGCCAAGGGCCTCGACGCCCTGAACGATCCGGGCTGGCGCGTCGATAAGGGCGAGGCGACCTGGATTCAGGCCACCAACAGCCCGGTATGGGACACCATCTTGACCCTGCTGGCCTTCGACGATGCCGGGGCGCTGGAAGAGCGTTCCGACTCGGTCGAGCAGGCCGTGCAGTGGGTGATCGATCGCCAGGTCAGGGTGCCCGGTGACTGGTCGCTGAAGCTGCCGCACGTGAAGCCAGGCGGCTGGGCCTTCGAATATGCCAATAATTTCTATCCGGATGTCGATGACACCGCCGTGGCGCTGATCGCGCTCGCGCCGTTCCGCACCGATCCGAAATGGAAGGCCCGCGGCATCGAGGAAGCCATCCAGCTGGGTGTGGATTGGCTGATCGGCATGCAGAGCCAGGGCGGCGGCTGGGGCGCCTTCGACAAGGACAACAACAAGAAGATCCTGACCAAGATCCCCTTCTGCGATTTCGGTGAAGCGCTGGATCCGCCCTCGGTGGACGTCACCGCCCATGTGGTCGAGGCTTTCGCCAAGCTGGGCATTTCGGCCAATCATCCGAGCATGGTCCGGGCGCTGGACTATATCCGCCGCGAGCAGGAGCCCGAAGGCCCCTGGTTCGGCCGCTGGGGCGTCAATTACCTCTACGGCACCGCCGCCGCGCTGCCGGCCCTGGCCGCGATCGGCGAGGACATGACCCAGCCCTATATCGGCCAGGCCTGCGATTGGATCGTCGGGCGTCAGCAGGACGATGGCGGCTGGGGCGAGAGCTGCGCCTCCTATATCGAGGCCGACATGGCCGGCCGCGGCGCGACCACCGCGTCGCAGACCGCCTGGGCCCTGATGTCGCTCCTGGCCGCCAACCGGGCCCAAGACCGCGATGCCATCGAGAAAGGCTGCCTCTATCTGGTCCAGCACCAGCAGGATGGCAGCTGGGACGAGCCCTATTTCACCGGCACCGGTTTCCCTGGTTATGGCGTGGGCCAGAACGTGAAGTTACGCGACCTGCAGGTCACCCGCAGCCTGATGCAGGGGCCGGAATTGTCGCGCGCCTTCATGCTGCGCTACGGCCTCTATTGCCATTATTTCCCCTTGATGGCCCTGGCCCGCGGGCTGAAGGCGCTGGCGGCGGAGTAGCGGCCCTCGCCCCGCTGTCAGCGCTTATAAACGCCGCAGCCGAGGAAGATCTGAGTGTCCACCTTGAAGACGTAAAAGCTCTTCGGGACCGGCTTGTGGGTGATCGGGTCGGTATATTTGTAATCGACCCAGCCGACGCCCTTGCCCTTGATCAGGGCCAGTTCCTCCAGACCGTAATGCTTGCCGTCGGGATCGACCGCGTCGGCCACCGACTGGCCGATGAAATCCTTGTTGTAGGGATGGGCGAGGCGGGCGCCGTCGAGCGCATAGGCGACCACATAGAGGTCGTGGGAAACGAACTGGCCCTGTGGATTGTCGAGTTCCGCCAACAGCTTGTCCTTGCCGTTGGCCTTGTAGAAATCGACCGCCTTGGCGACCAGCGCGCGGGCCTCGTCGGCGGTGCCATATTCCATCGCGCCGGCATTCACGGTGACCGAAAACAGGGCGAGGGCGAAGGTCCAGAATAGAATATTTCTAAGGGATGACAGCATGGTCGCCTCATTTTTATTTGTGGGTCGAAGTCTCGTTCCACTTTCGAAAATAAACCACCTTGGAGAGATGACAGTTTACCTCCCTATTTGCGGATATGCGCTGGGATCCGGAACGGGGTAAATGCATGCTTATCCGAGGAGATGGCGAGACATGACCCAACCGGCGCCGCCAAAAGATTTGTCCGACATCGATATCCACGCGCTCCGGCATGTCCGGCTGAAGCAGATCCTGATTCTGCTGACCGTCGCGATCGCCCTCTCGGCGATTCCCTATCTGCTGATCGGCGAATGGTTCGTGGCGGGCTGTCTCGCCGCGATGCTGGCCGCCGTGGGCATGTGCGGCCTGCTCGATTCGAAGGGTCATACCGAGCGGGCGAGCCTGCTTCTTCTCCTGTCGATGTTCGTCATGACCGCCGTCCTGGCCTGGCGTTCGGAGGGGCTGCACGATTCCAGCATCTTGATCTTCCCGACCCTCCTGGTCATCGCCGCCCTGCTGGTCGGGCGCACCGCCTATATCGCGCTGTTCGCGATGATCGTCTTCTATGTGGCCGTGCTGACCCTGGCGACCGATTATTGGGGCTGGCGCGAGAACGGGCATTCGACCGGCGAATTGTTCTTCGCCCGCGACCTGCTGGTGATCCTCGCCGTGCTGGGCCTGACGGTCCGGCTGATCTCCAACGATCTGCAGAAGCTGCTGCGCGTGCTCAAGCGGCGCATCTCGCAATTGGAAGCGACCAAGCGCGAACTGGCCCATCTGTCCCAGCATGACGGGCTGACCGGCCTGCCCAACCGCATCATGGGGGCGGGCCGCATCACCCAGGCCATCAAGCAGGCGGAGCGCCATGGCTCGAAGGTCGCGATCCTGTTCATCGACATCGACAATTTCAAATCGGTCAACGACATGCTGGGCCACGCCGCGGGCGACGTCTTGTTGAAGGCCACGGCGGAGCGGCTTACCGCCGCGGTACGCCATTCGGATATCGTCAGCCGACATGGCGGCGACGAATTCGTGCTCGGTCTCACCGATCTCGCCGACGGGACGGCGGCCGGCGAGATCGCCGATACCATCCTGGCCGAGCTCAACCGCCCGATCCTGCTCGACGGGGAGGAGATCAGCACCGGCGGCTCGATCGGCATCGCCATCTATCCCGACGACGCCACCGATTATGACGAGCTGGTCTCGCTGGCGGACATCGCCATGTATCAGGCCAAGGAGTCCGGGCGCAACCTGGTCTGCTTCTACAAGGCCGACATGAATCAGGCCAGCCAGGAGAGCCGCCGGCTGGTCCCCGAACTGCGCCAGGCCCTGGCGCGCGGCGAATTCTCGCTGCGGTACCAGCCGGTTTACGAGCTGAAGGGCCAGACCCTGGTAGGGGTCGAGGCGCTGGTACGCTGGCAACACCCTAAGCGGGGGGAATTGCCGCCGACCCTCTTCATCCCGGCCGCCGAGAAATCGGGCCTGATCGTCGAACTCGGCGAATGGGTACTGCGCGAGGCGCTGGCGCAGATGGCGCGCTGGCGGGCGCAGGGCCATCTGACGCTCTCCGTCGCGGTCAATCTGTCGCCGGTTCAGTTCCGCCGCGGCAATGTCGAGACGATGGTCGAGAGTCTGCTGGCCGCCAGCGGTGTGCCGGCTCATTGCCTGGAATTGGAAATCACCGAGACGGCGCTGCTCAAGGATGCCGACCAATTCCTCGACGCGCTGAAGCGGCTGAAGAGCCTCGGCGTGTCGGTCGCGATCGATGATTTTGGCACCGGCTATTCGAACTTCGCCTATCTGCCGCGGCTCAAGGTCGACAAGCTCAAGATCGACCGCTCGTTCATCTCCAAGCTGCTCGACACCGACGAGGACCGCTCGATCGTCACCGCCATCATCCAGGTCGCCCACGCCTACAATCTCAAGACCACGGCGGAAGGCATCGAGGACCATGCGGCGATCGCGCCGCTGCTGTCGATCGGCTGCGATCTCGGCCAGGGTTACCACTTCGCAAAGCCGCTCGAGACCGGCGAGATCGACATTATCCTCTCGGCAGCCGCCGCCCGGGTGACGGCCGGCGAATAACACAGCCAATTTCTCCATTGTCTTGTATCCTGCTTGCGGGATGTGAGGGGAGGTGGCGTGCCGGTGAAGCTCCTGCTTTTTGGCCTCGTTCTTCTGGCGGCAAGCCCCGCCGGCGCCGCTGAGCCCAGCGGCACCATCCACTGGATGGTCAACGGGCTTCCGCCCAAGGTGATTCCCGACGGTCCGCTCAAGGGACAGGGTTATGGCGAGCAGCAATTCGAGTGGCTGGCCAGGCATCTGCCCCACTATGAGCATCGCTTCGAAACCGTGACCCCGGCCCGCCTGTGGTACGAGATGCGGACTGCCCAGGGCATCTGCTCCATCGACATCGCCGACCTGCCCGAGCGGGAGCAATGGGCGGCTTTCTCCCGGCACTGGACCTCGCTCCCTGGCTATCGCATGGTGGTGCGCAAGGACAGAGTGGCGGAATTCGCCGAATTCCTCGATGCAAGCGGGGCGGTCGATCTTGACCGTCTGGGGACGAACAGCCGGCTCTCCGGCATCTATGTCACGGGCCGCTGGTATATGCCTGAGGTCAATGCCTTCATCGACAGCCCGGCGCGCAAGATCCGCATGGAGTCGATGAGCGCCTCGACTCGGGTCTTCGAGGTGATTTCCAGCCGCCGGGCCGATTTCAGTTTCGCGGCGCTTAGCGAAGCCAATTATTTCAACTATTTGAGCGAGACGCCGGGAGACGGGAAGGTCAGGCCTTCCGTGGCGATGCTGCCGATCAAGGGCGGCGACGAGCAGGTCCATGGCCATATCGCTTGTTCACGCGATACGCTGGGTCTGCAGGTGGTGGAGGAGATCGACCGCCTGCTGGACGATGAGGCGATGTGGGCCGAATTCCTCGCCCCGGAGAACCGCTGGCTGGGAGAGGCACGCTAGATGCCGGCTCCGTTGCAATTCGACCTGCTGAACAAGCCGAGCGGCCGCAGCGCCATCCTGATGGCGTCGGGTTTTGTCCTCGATCTGTCCAATCCAGACGCCGACGGCATGCCGGTGGAGGATGTGGCCCGCGCCCTGGCCTACCAGCCGCGCTGGTGCGGGGCGACCACCCGTTTCTATTCGGTGGCGGAGCACAGCGTGATGGTGTCGAAACTGGTGCCGGAGGACTTCGCCTATGACGCGCTCTGGCATGACAGCGTCGAGTCGATCACCGGCGACTGGCCGTCCCCGCTCAAGGCGCATTTCGGCCGCGACGAGATCAACCAGAAGCTGGCACCGATCGAAGCGGCGTTCGAGCGCCATTTCGGCTATCGCGGTCATCTGCCGGAGGTGAAGAAAGCCGATCTGGTGGCGATGGCGACCGAACTGCGCGACCTTCTGCCGCCGACCTGGATGGATTGGGGGCATCTGCCGCCGGCTCATCCGGACAAGATCCAGCCCGTCGGGCCGGACGCCGCCTATAAGCTGTTTCTGGACCGCTATGAGGCGCTGAAGCATCTGGCGCGTTTGTCTAAGCGGCAGAAGAAGCGGTAGTGCTGCGATACGAAAATTATGACCGGTTGGCGCCCGTGCACGAACCCGCTGCGCGGGAGGGTGTCTGTGGCGGCGTGAGATACTCCACGACCAGCAGTGAGCTGATGATAGGTTGAGCGGGCTCGGGTTCGGCTCCGAACATGAAGGATCACCTTCTGTTCGAGAGGAAGATCCGATGTCCAACCCATCCATCCAAGAGTCCGTCAGCCCGCTCCGGCAGCGCATGCTTGAAGACATGGCGATGCGCGGCCTGCGAGAGGGAACGCAGCGCGACTACATTCGCTTCGTGAAGGATTTCGTGTCCTTCCTGGGGCGGCGGCCGGACACGGCGACAGCCGACGATGTCCGTCGTTTCCAAGTTCATCAGGCCGAGAGCGGCGTTCAACCGCCCACCGTCAACTGCTCGGTGTCGGCGCTCCGCTTTTTCTTCACCGTGACGCTCGACCGGCCGGATCTGTCCCGCCGCCTCGTCCTGGCCCGTCACCCCCGCAAGCTACCGAACGTGCTGAGCGTCGAGGAGGTCGGGCGGCTGCTTGAGGCGGCGCCGGGTCCTAAATACAAGGCAGCGCTCGGGACCGCCTATGGCGCCGGGCTCCGCGTCTCGGAAGTCGCCGCCCTCAAGGTCGATGATATCGACAGCACCCGCATGCTGATCCGGGTGGAACAGGGCAAGGGACGTAAGGACCGCAACGCGATGCTGTCGCCGCAACTGCTGGAACTGCTTCGGATTTGGTGGCACGAGGGCAAGCGCCGGAACGTCATGCTCCCCCATGGCTGGCTGTTTCCTGGTCGCAGCGCTGTCGAGCCGGTCTCAACCCGCCAACTCAATCGCGCCGTCCACGAGGCGGCGGAAGTGGCCGGCATCAGGAAGCGGGTGACGCCCCATACCCTGCGTCACAGCTTCGCCACCCATCTGCTGGAGCAGGACGTCGACATCCGCGTCATCCAGGTGCTGTTGGGACATTCCAAGCTCGACACGACAGCGCTCTATGCCCGTGTCGCGACGAAGACGATCCGGTCGGTAACCAGTCCGATCGAGCGCCTCAAGCTATTGATGGCAGACGAGAGCCCGGGCGACTGAGCGCGCGGTGCGACCGACACTGGAGGTCGCCGACATCTTCCGGATGAACGGGCCGGCTTGGCGGGCAGCACATGCCGGTCATATCAGCCTGACTCAACTGAAGGTGATGTCGGCTATCGAGACCTGCCGCACCGCTGCCCTCGGCGGACACATCGAAGGCTGCGAGGACTGCGGCCATTACCGCATCGCCTATAACAGCTGTCGGAACCGGCACTGTCCCAAGTGCCAAGGCGCCGCGGCGCGCGAGTGGCTCGCCGCACGCGAGGCCGACCTATTGCCGGTTGGCTATTTCCATGTCGTCTTCACCGTCCCGGCCGAGATCGCCGACATCGTCCTCCACAACAAGGCGGTAATCTACGACCTGCTGTTCCGGGCGGCGGCGCAGACCATGCTCACGATCGCTGCCGACCCGCGTCATCTCGGTGCGCACATCGGGATCACGGCCGTCCTGCACACTTGGGGTTCGGCGATGACGCATCATCCGCACATCCACATGGTCGTGCCGGGCGGCGGCATCTCGCTCGATGGCGAACGGTGGATCTCCTCGCGGGCCGCCTTCCTGCTGCCGGTTCATGTCCTTTCGAAGCTGTTCCGCCGTCTCTTTCTGACGCGATTGATCGAGCTTCATACCGCAGGTCGACTTCACTTCTTCGGTGACCATATCGAGTTGAACCACCGGCGATCCTTCCTGCGCCACCTTGCGCCGCTGCGACAGAAGAAGTGGGTGGTCTATGCCAAGCCACCCTTTGCCGGACCCGAGGCGGTTCTCGCCTATTTGTCGCGCTACACTCACCGCGTCGCTATCTCGAACCGGCGACTCATTTCGTTCGACGAGACCGGCGTCACCTTCCGCTACAAGGACTACCGCCGCGACGGCCCCGAGCGCCAACGCACCATGACACTCGCCGCCGACGAGTTCATCCGGCGCTTTCTGCTCCACGTTCTGCCCAAGGGCTTTCACCGCATCCGCCATTACGGCCTGCTTGCCTGCGCCGGGCGGAAGACCAATATCGAGCGGGCCAGGGAACTGCTTGCCGCTCCGGTGTCGAACGAGACGGAAAAACCGACACCCGAGTCGGTCCAGCGGCCGCCTTGCCCCTGCTGCGGCGGACGCATGGTGGTCATCGAGATCTTCCAGGGAGTTGCCCAGGCCCGCGCGCCGCCGGTCCTGCTCCGACAATCCGGGAGGACGTCATCGTGACCCGGCACGGCCAGCATCTTCCTCAGGTCGAAGCCAGGTTGCTCCGGCCCTACGCCGACTACGCCCTCATTCCCGATTCCACGCGTCCAAATCGGTACGTCCTGCACCCGAGAGCCGGCTTCCGCTGCCGACTTTGCACAGAGATCGACGGTTCAGCACCCTGCCCGACGAACATCGACTGCACGCCCGCATGTCCGTCACGCAGGCGTTGCACCACCGAAATCCTTAAATCTCCATAGCATACGACTCGCGGCCCGCGGGTTCGTACATGGGCGGTTTCCGTACGCCGGCCCCAGTCAAGCCGCACGGCCTGAGTCAGCCGGCATCCGAAAACCTTCACCATGCACGTCATTCCCTAGCGTCTTCACGGCGCCTGAAAGCTGTCATAGCCGTGACTGACAGTCACTTCGCTGATGGCCAGGAGCCGCCCTTCGACGTGCGCAGACACCACTCGTAAAGAGGAGGTTACCTCTGGCGCGCCTTGCGCGCGGCATATTTCGCATCGCGGGCAGCCTTGCGTTCCGCTTCGATCGCGTGGATCTGCTCAGTGGTCAGCACCTTTTCCGCAAGCAGTTTTTCCTTTTCGCTCAGCGCGACGGCCTCGGCGGCCTCCTTTTCGCTCAACGCGACAGCCTCGGCGGCCTCCTTTTCGCTCAACGCGACAGCCTCGGCTGCCTCCTTCGTAGCCCTGAGTTCGGCAGCAGCTTGCGCCTTGGCGACTTTAGACGCGCCTTGACGCTCGGCGCGCGCCAGTGCGGTGGCTTGGCGCGCCGCTTGACGTTCGACGAAGGCGGGGTCGGTCGGATCGACTTTGACGGAACGGGACTTCTCAATAAGCGCCTTTTTGGCGGCCGCAGCTGTGTTCATGCGCTCCGCGATTCCCGGTGAATTCTTAAAATTAGCCACTCTGTGTACCTTGCCTGATAAACGCTATTCTCATGTCGCGGTGTAGATATCCCAGTGGGCGGCGCGCGTCCAGTTCCCCATCCCAGAGACTGCAGTGAGTGAACGCCTTGTCAGCCGGCAGGCGCACTCCTGTGTGCCGAGATGTTCTGATTGGGGCCAAAATTCTGCCGTCCTCCCGCTGAAGGGAACGTCGGATTTTGCGCCCATCCACGCCGTTATGGGATTCAACGCCGATTCCCGAAAGCGGACGTTGTATCCCCGGACTTTCGCTCGGTTTTTATCTCAAATTTCATTTGAAAAACACACTATTAATCGTCGCCATCTCCATCACTCAAATTTTTTGCCCTTGCAAACCATTTGTTGGCTTTGGCACCGTCCACTGTATTGCGGTACTAAACGATCCTCACCTTAGGCTCGCCCTCCACGACCTTGCCGATGATCTTGGCAGACGGATAGCCGGCCTGCGTGATCGACACCAGGATCTCCTCGGCGCGCTCAGCCGCGCAGGACACCAGCAACCCGCCTGAAGTCTGCGGATCGGTCAGCAAGGCTCGGCTCCACTCGGCCAAGCCCTCCGGCAAGTCGACGCCTTCGCCATAGCTGGCCCAATTGCGGTTCGACGCGCCAGTGATACACCCGGCTTGGGCGAGCTGTTCCGCCTGTTTGAGGAACGGCAGGTCTTCCAGAGCGATCTCCAGGGTCAGTCCCGAGCCGCGCGCCATCTCCAGCGCATGACCGAGCAGCCCGAAGCCAGTGACGTCGGTGATGGCATGCACGTCCGTGTCCTCGGCCAGTTGAGCACCCACTTTGTTGAGCAAGGTGGTCGAGGCGATCATCTCCTCATAGCCGACCTTGTCCAGTACCTGCTTCTTGAAGGCGGAGGAGTAAACACCGACGCCCAAGCCCTTGGTTAAGATCAATAAATCGCCGGCTTTGGCGGTGGCGTTGCGGCGCAGATTCTTCGGCGGCACGAGCCCGATCACGGCCAGGCCGTAGATCGGTTCGGCGCTATCGATCGAATGGCCGCCGGCGACCGGAATGCCGGCCTCGGCGCACACCGACGCCCCGCCTTCGAGGATGGCGCGCACGGTCTCGATCGGCAGCTTGCCGAGCGGCATGCCGAGGATGGCCAGGGCGAAGATCGGCCTGCCGCCCATGGCGTAGACGTCGGACAGCGCGTTGGTGGCGGCGATGCGGCCGAAATCGCGCGGATCGTCGACCACCGGCATGAAGAAGTCGGTGGTGGCGACGATGCAGGTCTTGTCGTCGATCTGCCACACCGCGGCGTCGTCGCCGGTCTCGGTGCCGACCAGCAATTGAGCGAAAGGCGCCGCTTGCGGCTGCCCGGCTAGCAATTGCTGCAAAACCGCAGGCGCCAGCTTGCAGCCGCAACCGCCACCATGGGCCAGATCTGTCAGACGGAGAGCGTCGGGATTCATAACAAAACCTTTACAATTGTCAGCGCTCCGGCGCCGGCATAAAGTCTGATCAGCTTATCTTGAGCCGTCGCCCGGAGGGCGCAATCTTCATGCAGAACACCAACAAGATCAATCAGCTGATCGGCCCCGCCATGGTGGTGCTGATCGCCGTCGCCGGCCTCTATTACGTCAAATGGTCGCCCTATTACGCGCGCGCCTTCGTCGCTGCCTCCAACCACGCCATCGGCAAATCGATCCTGATGGGCACCGAGGCGCAGGCGCCCGCGCCTTCGTGGGACGCGGCCCTCAATTACGCCCTCGCCTATGGCAAGGCGATCTGGCAGGCGATGGTGCTGGGGCTGCTGCTCGGCTCGGCGATCCAGGCGCTGTTGCCGGCCGGTCTGATCGCGCGGCTGCTGGGCCGACGCGGCATCGGCCCCATTTTCGCGGCCGGCCTGATCTCGCTGCCCGGCATGATGTGCACCTGTTGCGCCGCCCCTGTAGTGGTCGGGCTGCGCCGCGAGCGCGCCACGCCAGGCGCGGCCATGGCCTTCTGGCTCGGCAATACGGTGCTGAACCCGGCCACCCTGGTGTTCATCGGCTTCGTGCTGGGCTGGGAGTGGACGGCCTTGCGGCTCGTCCTGGGCTCGCTGATGGTGTTCGGCCTCGGCTTTCTGGTCAACCGCGTCAGCCCGCTCGACGAAACGGTCGAGACCGTTGTTCCCCAGCCGGAAGTCCAAGGCAATCCGTTTCTCCGCTGGCTCGGCATCCTGGCGCGCATGGCGGTGCGGCTGATCCCCGAATATGTGGTGATCGTCCTCGCCCTGGGCTTCGCGCGCGCCTGGCTGTTCCCGGTCATCGGCCCCGAGATCGACGACAGCTTCCTGTGGATCGCCGCCTTCGCCGTGGCCGGCATGCTGTTCGTGATCCCAACCGCCGGCGAGGTGCCGATCATCCAGGCCATGCTGACCCTGGGCATGGGCGCGGGCCCGGCCGGCGCGCTGCTGATGACCCTGCCGCCGGTGAGCTTGCCGTCCCTCACCATGCTGTCCCGCTCCTTCCATCCGCGCGCGCTGGCCTTGGCGGCCGGCGGGGTGGTGCTGCTGGGGATTGTGGGTGGATCGCTGGCGGTGGTGCTGGGGTTCTGACCCAAAACCGTCATGCCCGGGCTTGACCCGGGTACCCGCGTGTCGGAGCGCATCAGCACGTGGATCCTCGGGTCACGCCCGAGGTGACGGTTGGGGGGCTTAGCCGAGCAACAAAGGATTGGGCGCATGGCGCGCCCAGCCGGCGTCGGCGATCATCAGATCGAGGCCGAGGCTGGCGAGGTCGTCGGCGTAAGGATCGATTTCACCATCCTTGGCCAGATAGAACGCCTTGGAATAGGTGTGGCAGTCGTCGCAGGTCTCGGCCTGGATCGCTTCGCTCTCTTCCTCGATGCCGCGCACCGAAACATTGCCCGATTGGCCGCAGCTGATGCAGACGGCACGCACATAATTCCAGGCGGTCGAGCATAGCGAACAATAGAGATAGCGCACGCCGGGCGATTTGCCCGAGGCCGTCACCAGACCGGAGACCGGGGTCGACCCGCAGCACGGACAGAGTCCGCGCTCGGGCAGCAGGTTGAGCTGATCAGGCGTCAATCCCGCCGCCAATTTCGTGAAATAGACTTGCAGCGCCGCGGCGATGAACAGCGCCTGGCCAGCTTCCTCGGGCGGCACCGAAGCGCCGAGGAAGCGGTCGGCCATTGCCTCCAGCTCGTCATCGGAACAGTCATCGAGATCGGCCACCACGGCGGCGAGCTCCTCGGGCATCCCCGAGGCGGCGCTGAAGCGAGCGACCAGGCTATGGAGGCCATCGAGCCAGACGGGATCCCGGCTATGGCCGTCGGCGGCCAGCGGCGGCATGCCAGCGCCGGACAGCTTGGCAATGAGATCGGCGTCGGGCAGCGACGGCTCGATCGTTTGCGCCGCTTCATGCTGAGCCTGCGAGATGTTCGACAGGAACAGCAGCCAGCCGACCATCGGATGGCCATCGGCCAGCCTGGCCAGTCGCGCCGCGGTACGTTTGAAGCGCGTCGCGGCATCGGGGATCAGGATCGGATCGGGTGCGCTGACCCCGCCCTGCGGATTGCCGGACCATGCCCCCGATTGCGGCATATCGAACTGTCTCACGCGCGGTTCCCCGGCTTCGGGTTCGGATCGGGACCGTTGGAGCGGGTCTCGACCAGCTCGCGGAACCATTTGCGGTGATGCTTCCAGGCCCAACCCGGCGTGACCCAGCCACGCCACATGGCCCGCATCGACCCCTTGATCCACAGGGCGGCATAGACATGGACCATCCAGATCAGGATCGCGCCGATCGCGGCGGTGCTGTGGATCAGAAGCGCTATGCGCTGCACCGGGATGCTGGTGGCATGCCCGAAATAATATTCCCAGGCGATCAGCCCGCTCAGCAGCAGGACCGGAACCAGGATGGTCATGCCCCAGAACACGCCCTTCTGGCCGGCATTGTTGACGCCGACCTCGGGCATTTCGTCTTCCTTCCCGACCAGCAGCTTGTCGACGTTCTTCACCCATTCTGTGTCATGGCGCGCCCACAGATTGTGGTGCCAGAACTGAATGAACAGGCCGGTGAAGCTGGCCATCAGCGTCACGCCGATCCAGGGATGGATGGCGCGCATCCACTGCCCGCCGCCGAACAGAAAGGACAGGAAGAAGAAATAAGGATGGAACATGGCCAGCCCGGAGAGGGTCAGCAGAACGAAGCACAGCGCGGTCAGCCAGTGATTGAGCCGGCTGACGGTCTTGTAGCGGGTTATCGCATCCTTGGGGCGGTTGCTCACGACGTGGCCCCCCGCTCCCTCTCGACGCGCTCGATCTCCTGGCGCGCCGCGGCCTCATCCTCCTCGTCGACCTCTTCCGGTCCGGCGACGATGGCGTGAACCAATGAACCGATGCCGGCGAAGGCCAGGGCGAGCAGCGCCACCGGCTTCATCAGGCCCTTCCACAGGCCGACGATCGGGCTGATGCGAGGGCGGTCGGGCAGGCCGGCATAGAGTGACGGCTTGTCGGCATGGTGCAGCACATACATCACATGGGTGCCGCCGACTTCGGCCGGATCATAGAGACCGGCATTCTCGAAGCCGCGCTCCTTCAACTCCTCGATGCGCTCTCCCGCCCAATCCTTCATGTCGTTCTTGGTGCCGAACATGATGGCCCCGGTCGGGCAGGATTTGACGCAGGCCGGCTCCAGCCCGACCCCTACGCGGTCCGAGCACAGCGTGCATTTGTAGGATTTGTGGTCCTTGTCGCTGACGCGGGGAATGTTGAACGGGCAGCCCTTGATGCAATAGCCGCAGCCGATGCAGGCGTCGGAGACGAAATCGACGATGCCGTTGGCATATTGCACGATGGCCCCTGGAGACGGGCAAGCCTTGAGGCAGCCCGGATCCTCGCAATGCATGCAGCCGTCTTTGCGAATAAGCCATTCGAGGTCGCCACTGGTATTCTCGTACTCGGTGAACCGCATCAGGGTCCAGACGCCGGGATTGAGATCGTGCGGATTGTCGTAGGACCCTTGGAACTCCTCCATCTCGGGCCGGAGATCGTTCCATTCCATGCAGGCCGACTGGCAGGCCTTACAGCCGATGCAGCGGCTGACATCGATCAGCTTGGCGACTTCCTCGACATTCGCCCGGGTCGCGGGCGGCGTCAGGGTCGTCGCCGACACTCTTATATAGTTCTGGGACTGGAGGTCGGCCATTTACGCACTCCTCCCGGCCTTGCGCGGGCCCTGTGCCAGATCGATGGCGGGCGGACGCTGGGTCGGTTCGATGTTGAGCAGGAACGCCTTGAATTCCGGCGTCTGGCTATTGGCGTCGCCGACGGATGGGGTCAGGGTATTGGCCCCATAGCCCTTGCGCGCCACCCCCGTGAACCCCCAATGGATCGGACAGCCGATCACATGGGTCGGCTTGCCGTCGACCATCAGCGGCTTGATGCGTTTGGTGACATAGGCCTTGCAGATCACCTGGCCACGCTTCGACCAGACGCGGACCCACCCGCCCTGCTCGATCTTTTTTTCCTTGGCTAGCACTTCGCCGATCTCGACGAATTCCTCCGGCTGGAGGATCGAATTGATCTTGGCGTGCTTGGTCCAATAGTGGAAATGCTCGGTCAGGCGATAGGTGGTGCCGACATAGGGGAAGTCGGCCGAGGCGCCCAAATGCTCGCGATCGCTCGCAAACACGCGGGCCGCCGGATTCGACTTCACCTTGGGATGCAGCACATTTTCGGACGGGCTTTCGAACGGCTCGTAATGCTCCGGAAAAGGACCTTCGGCCATGCCGTTGCGGGCGAACAGCTTGCCCACTCCTTCGGCGTTCATGATGAACGGGCCCATGGAATCCTCGGGCTTCACCGTCGGACTGTAATCGGGCACGTCGAACCCGACCCAGGCCGCGCCGTTCCACTTGATCACCGGCTTTTCCGGATTCCAGGGATTGCCCTTGGGATCGGCGCTGGCGCGGTTATAGAGGATGCGCCGGTTGGCCGGCCACGCCCACGCCCAGTTCGGCGCGATGCCCGCTTCGCGCGGGTCGGTCGCGTCGCGCCGGGCCATCTGGTTGCCTTTCTCGGTATAGGAGCCGGCGAAGATCCAGCAGCCGGACATGGTGGTGCCATCGTCCCTGAGCTGGGCGAACCCGTCCAACTGCTGTCCGGCCTTCACCAGAACAGTGCCATTGGCATCCTTGAGATCGGCCAAGGCGCGGCCATTCATCTCCTTGGCCATCTCGGTCGGGTCCGGCTCTTGCGGGTCGGCATATTGCCAGGAGAGGTTGAGCAGCGGATCGGGGAACGCCCCGCCTTCCTTGGCATAGAGCGCCTTCATGCGGTGATAGAGACCGGCGATGATGAAGATGTCGGTCTTGGACTCGCCCGGCGCATCGGCGGCCTTCCAGTGCCATTGCAGCCAGCGGGCCGAATTGACCAGCGAGCCGGACTCCTCGGCGAAGCAGGTGCAGGGAAGCTGGAACACTTCGGTCTGGATGCTCTGGGGGTCGGCCGGATTTTGCGGACCGTAATCCTGCCAGAAATTGGCCGTCTCGGTGTCGAGCGGATCGACCACCACCAGATATTTCAGCTTGGACAGCGAGCGGCGGATCTTGCCCCGGTCGGGGAAGGCCTGCATCGGGTTGAAGCCCTGGCAGATATAGCCGTTCATCTTGCCCTGATCCATCATCTCGAAGGCGCGCAGGATGTCGTAATCCGGCACGTCGAGCTTGGGCAGCCAGTCATAGGCCCAATTATTCTCGGCCGTCGCGGCATTGCCATAGACCGCCTTCATCAGGCTGACGAAGAACTTCTTGTAGTTCTGCCAGTAGCTCATCTGGTTGGGACGTAGCGGCTTGAACTGGCGGGTCGACATATAGCTGTCGAACGTACCCTCGGGATCCTTGGGCATGGTGAGATAGCCCGGCATCAGCGAGGACAGCAGACCGATATCGGTGAGGCCCTGAATGTTGGAATGTCCGCGCAATGCGTTCATGCCGCCACCGGCGACGCCGATATTGCCCAGCAGCAGCTGGATCATCGCCATCGAACGGATATTCTGGGATCCGACCGAATGCTGGGTCCAGCCCAGCGCGAACAGGCTGGTCAGGGCCCGCTCGGGGCTCGAGGTGCTGGCGATCAACTCGCACACCTTGAGAAACTTGTCCTGCGGCGTGCCGCAGATGCGCGACACCGTCTCGGGCGTATAGCGCTCGAGATGCTTCTTCAGCAGGGTCATCACGCAGCGCGGATGTTGCCAGCTGTCGTCCACCTTGGCGAAGCCCTGTTCGTCGAGCTCGTAGTCCCAGGTCGACTTGTCGTAGCTGCGCTTTTCCTCGTCATAGCCCGAGAACAACCCGTCCTCGAAGGCATAGCCCTCCTTCACGATCAGGCCGGCATTGGTGTAGGCGCGCACATATTCGTGCTGGATCTTGTCGTTCTCCAGCAGATAGCGCATGACGCCGGACAGGAAAGCGATGTCGGTGCCCGGGCGGATCGGCGCATAGAGATCGGCGACCGACGCCGTGCGGGTGAAGCGCGGATCGACCACGACCAGCTTGGCCTTGTTCTCGATCTTGGCCTCGATCACCCACTTGAATCCGCAAGGATGGGCTTCGGCGGCATTCCCGCCCATCACCAGAACGACGTCGGCGTTCTTGATGTCCTGCCAGGTGTTGGTCATCGCACCGCGACCGAATGTTGGGGCCAAACTGGCCACCGTCGGTCCGTGTCAGACGCGCGCCTGGTTGTCGAACACCACCATGCCCAGAGATCGGGCCCATTTCCAGGTCAGGTAGGACGTTTCCGACGAGGAGGCCGAGGCCGCCAGCATGCCGGTACTGGTCCATCGATTGACCGTGGCGCCCGCCTCGTTCTTGGCGATGAAATTGGCGTCGCGGTCTTCCTTCATCAGCTTGGCGATGCGGTCCAGCGCGAAGTCCCAGGAGACTTCCTTCCACTCGCTGCTGCCGGCCGGGCGGTATTTCGGCTTCTGCAGCCGGCCCGGCGCGTGGACGATGTCGAGAAGCCCTGCCCCCTTGGGACAGAGCGTGCCCCGATTGACCGGATGATCCGGATCGCCCTCGATGTGGATGACGGCCTGCTTGACGTTCTTGGCGCGGTCACCCTGGCTGTAGATCAGAATGCCGCAAGCCACCGAACAATAAGTGCAGGTGTTGCGGGTCTCGGTGGCGGCCGTCAATTTGAAAGCACGGACCGCAGCAGCTTGCGCTGTGCCGGCCAGGCCGAACCCGAGCGCGCCGATAGAAGTGGCCGCAAGGCCCGCGCCGGTCAATTTGATGAAGCCGCGACGTGTCAGTTCCATGGTCACGTTCGCTCCGGAATCGGCGCTGCCCCTAAAGACGGCGCGATAAGGCTGATAAAAAAATCTATCGGTTTAACCCCTTGTTTGTCAAGGAAACCAACCGGCGCAAGGGCTTGCTTCCTGTGGCAAATTCTTGCTTCACAGCTCATCCAGCCAGGAGGGCGCCTCGAACGCGGTCCAGCCCGCCGGCTGGAGAACCGGCACGGGGGCGAGGCGCAATTGCCTCAGCAACCAGCGGTCGAACCGCGGGTCCGAGAAATTGGTGAGTCCCGCGCCCGGCGTGAAGGTGAATTCGCCGAAATAGATGTCGTCCTCGCCGTCATAGAGATCGACGCGGACGAAGTCGAAAGGCTCGGACAGTCTTTCCGCGTAGGCGACGAAATCCTGCCAGCGCGGCGGCCTGACGACAGGCTTGTCGGGCCGGCTCGCCCCATATTCGACCCCGCAATCGACGAAGTCCGGCACCAGCATGTTGACCAGGCGGTGGTCGCCATAGCGGTCGACATTGATCTGGCACAGGAAGGCGCGGCCGTGCGAACAGAAGAATTTGAGATCGTCCGGCGCCTTCCGGTCGGCGGCAGGATTGCCCAGCTTGCGCTCTATCAGCACCTTCTGTTCCAGCTTGTAATATTGTCCCTCGCGGAACAGCGGGAAATAGGAAGCCTGACATTCGCGATGAAACTTCCGCAACGCCTCCGGGGACGGCTCCTGGTCGAGAAACAGCACCGCGCCGGACCCGTGGGTCGGCTTGGCCACCGCGGGCTGGCCGGCGAAAGCCAGCAGGCGCCGCCGGAATTCGGCGAAGTCCAGACCGGCGACGGGAATCACGTCGAGCGGCTCGGCGATTCCGATTTCGGGGCACATCCCGCGGACGATGGTCTTCGCCCTCTCCTTGTCGACGCAATCCCTCTCGAAAGCGTTCCAGGGTCCGACCGATCTCCAGAATATGTAGTCCATCAGCCCCGCCTCCTCGGAGGACAGGGCGCGGGGCAGCGCGCGGTTGCGCGCGACGTAATGCAGGCCGAGCAGCGCCACATTGGCCATGAACAGGTTGGGAACGTGCAAAGACAGATGACGAATGACCCTGTCGATCATCGGTGAGGCATGCATGGCCGGTTTCCCCAAAACCCTCCTCCCAGAACCTCAATCGCGCCGTCGCCAGGACCGATCCCGGTCACGCGAAGATCACGCAGGTAAAAGAGCCTTCACTCGTGGCGCGGCGTCTGTAGACTGGTGCCGGCACACCCTTGGCCATTCCGGAGGCACGATGACCACCCCCGACGCCAAATTGTCCGGCACCTTCAAAATCGGCGGCAAGATCGAGATCAACCGCCTGGGTTTCGGCGCCATGCGGATCACCGGCAAGGGAGTGTGGGGCCCGCCCGCCGACCGCGCCGAAGCGCTGCGCACCTTGAAGCGAGTCCCGGAACTCGGCGTCAATTTCATCGACACCGCCGATTCCTACGGTCCCGACGTCTCGGAAGAGCTGATCCGCGAGGCGCTACATCCCTATGACGGTCTGCTCATCGCCACCAAGGCCGGCCTGCTCCGTCCCGCCCCCGACCATTGGGTGCCGGACGGCAAGCCCGACTATCTGATCACCCAGGCCAAGAAGAGTCTGAGGAAACTGGGGGTGGAGCGGCTCGACCTCTGGCAGCTGCACCGCATCGATTCCAACGTACCGCGCGCCGATCAGTTCGGGGCGGTGAAGCAGCTGCTCGATGAGGGGCTGATCGCCCATGCCGGGCTAAGCGAGGTCTCGGTCGCCGACATCGAGGAAGCCTCGACATACTTCCCGGTCGCCACCGTGCAGAATCGCTACAACCTGGCCGACCGCGGCAGCGAGGACGTGGTGGACTATTGCGAGGCCCACGATATCGGCTTCATTCCCTGGTACCCGCTGGCCGCCGGCAGCCTGGCGCGCCCGGGCGGAAAGCTCGACAGTATCGCCAGAAAGCTCGGCGCCACACCCAGCCAGGTCGCCCTGGCCTGGGTGCTCAAGCGCAGCCCCGTGATCCTGCCGATCCCGGGCACCTCGAAGGCCGCGCATCTCGAGGAGAATGTCGCGGCCACCGGGTTGGAGTTGAGCGACGAGGATTTCAAGGCTTTGTCGGCTCTCAAATAACCGTCGCCACCCACCTCGCCATCCCCGCCCCCTCTTCGCACCCCCGCGCAGGCGCATAGGCGCTAACTTAAAATTTGTGGATAAGCCCGAAAGGTTCTTGCGTCACAGAATCACATCTGATTCAAAGTGTTATGACTTACGAAGCGCTTTTGACAGAAGATTGGGACCACGTTGTT
>Ga0302314_10003988_pt1 | contig 27162 bp, 23 predicted proteins | sample III_Palsa_N2_3_FD_200533 | JGI IMG/M metagenome (GOLD analysis project Ga0302314, IMG submission 200533) | Peat permafrost microbial communities from Stordalen Mire near Abisko, Sweden - III_Palsa_N2_3 | ecosystem: Environmental > Terrestrial > Soil > Palsa > Peat permafrost | place: Sweden...
CCGACACGCCGCCATGGGAAGGCGAGTCCGAGTTCGACGAGGTCGAGGAGGACGAAGACGACGACCTGGCCGAATCCGATCCGCCGCGCTTGCTGTAGCCTCGGCGCGGACGCATGCTCGCCCAAACGCGCTTGGGAGGGCGATCGTGACGATGCTCATCGCGGCCGCGGCCGTCTTTCTGCTGATGCACCTTCTGATCGCCGGCACGCGGGTCCGTGACGCCATCACCGGCGTGATCGGCGAGGGTCCTTACATGGGCCTGTTCTCGCTGGCGTCATTGGCGGCTCTGGTCTGGTTCGGGTTCGCCTTCGCCGGCGCCAGGACCTCGCCGGACAACGCCATCTTCTGGAGCATCACCCCGCCGGCGCGGCACGCGGCCATGGGCCTGGTGCTGATCGCCTTCCTGTTCATGATCCCCGGCCTTTTGACCAACAGCCCCACGCGGGTCGCCGGCGGCAAGGTGGTTGAAAGCCCGGACGCCGCCAAAGGCATGGTGCGGATCACCCGGCACCCGTTCCTGTGGGGCATCGTGATCTGGGCCGCCGCGCACCTGATCGCCAACGGACGCCTGGCCGATCTGATCCTGTTCGGCACGCTTCTGCTGCTGGGCCTGTTCGGGCCGCCGAGCATCGATGGCAAGCGGATGCGGGCGCTGGGCGACAAGTACGCCGCCTTCAAGGCGCAGACCTCCAACATCCCGTTCGCGGCGATCGTCCAGGGCCGCCAGAAATTCAGCTTCGGCGAAATCTGGTGGCGGGTGCTGGTCGGCCTGATCGTCTACGGCCTGGTGCTGGCCGTGCACCGCTATCTGTTCGGGGTGAACCCCCTCGGATGACCAGCCTGCACTATGTGACCTTCCCGTCCGTGCACGAAGCGCCGCTGACCATCGCCGCCCGGCTGCGGGTCCCGGACGCGGAGGGCCCGCGCCCGGCCGTGATCCTGCTGCATGGCTCGGCGGGTCCGAGCGCGCGCGAGGGCGGTTACGCCAAGGTGTTGAACGACGCCGGGTTCGTGACCCTTGAGCCCGACCAGTGGGCGGCTCGCGGCCTGACCGGCGGCGCGTTCGGGCGGCCGCGCACCATCCACGAGACCCTGCCAGACCTCTACGGCGCCCGCGCCTGGCTCGCCGGCCACGCCAGGGTCGATCCGGCCCGCATCGGCGTCGCGGGCTTCTCGTTCGGCGCGGTCGCGGCGATGCTGGCGGCCACCCACGCGCAGAACGACCGCTTCCTGTCGGGCGAACAGTTCGCGGCTCTGATGCCGGTCTATCCGATCTGCCACCTCTACAACCGCGTTCCCGGGTTCCCGTTCGCCGATCTGGTCGATGCGCCGGTGCTGATCATTACGGGCGCACTGGACGCCTACGACAACGACCCGGAGGCGGGGCCAAAGCTTGTGGCGTCGCTGAACAGTGCGGACGCCGCCAGGGTCCGCTGCGAGGTGATGGCGGACGCTCACCACGCCTTCGACATGCCTGGCCCCGAACGAAAGGTCGAAGATCCTGGCGGCAATCGCGGCGCCGGCGGGCTGGTGACCATGGCGCACAACCCCGAAGCCACACAACGGGCGCATGGGCTCGCGATGGAGTTCTTCATCGAGGCGATGGGATGAGCGGTAATTTATTCGGACGATTTGATTGCGACTAAATCGATCGCGCTAGCTCCCTAAGCCGGCGTCGCGGCGTAGTCGCCGATGACCCGATCGAGCACCTTCAACGGCAGCGCGCCGGGCAAGAGGCCGGCGTCGTGGAACTTGCGGATGTCGAAGCGCGCGCCCATCCGGTCCCTGGCCATCTGGCGCAGCCTGAGCCACTCCAGCTTGCCGACCATGTAGCTGCAGGCCTGGCCCGGCCAGACGCAATAGCGCTCGACCTCGCTGACGGCGCTGCTCTCCGGGTCGCCCTGGTTTTCGATGAAATAGCGGATCGCCATTTCGCGACTCCAGCCCTGGCTGTGGATGCCGGTGTCCATCACCATTCTGGCGGCGCGCAGCAGGGCGTCGTGCATATAGCCGATCCGGCCCCAGGGGTCGGTGTCGTACATGCCCATCTCGTCAGCCAGCTGTTCGGCGTAGAGCGCCCAGCCCTCGCCATAGGCGGAGAACCAGATCTCCTTACGCAGCAGCGGCAGATTGGCCTGGCGTTGCAGCGAGCCCTGCAGATGATGGCCCGGGATTGACTCGTGATAGGTCAGGGTCGGCAGCAGCCAGGACGGGTCCTCGGCGGTGTCGCGCAGGACGATGTAGTAGGCGCCCGCGCGCGAGCCATCCAACGTGCCGGACTGGTAGTTCGACGAGGCGCCTGCCTCGATCGCCGGCGGCACGCGGCGAATCTCGACCTTGGCCTTCGGCAGGGTCCCGAACCAGGCCGGCAATTTCGCCTGCACCGCCTCGACCTTCAGGTTCAGGTCGGCGATCAGCTTGGCCTTGCCGGCGTCGGTGTTCGGATAGAGGAACTTGGGATCGGCGAACAAGGCCCGCATCCGCTCCCACGGCGCGCCCCTGGTCATACCCTGGGCCTTGAAGGCCTCATCGAGCCGGGCGTTCAGCAGCTTCACCTGCTCCAGGCCGAGCTTGTGGACTTCGGCTGGGGTCATGTCGGTGGTGGTCGCGTGGCGCAGGCTGAGGGCGTAGTAGGCCTCGCCGTCCGGCAGACGGTCGACGCCGGCTTCGTGAACAGCCCGCCCCTGCAGGCCCTGCAGTTCCGTCATCTGGCGCTGGAGCGCCGGGAGCACTTCCCCCTCGTAGAGGCGCGTGGCGCGGCCAGCCCAATCGCCGTCGATGCCCTTTTCCCCGGCCCGGCGCGCCACGGAGTCCACCAGCGTGGATTGGGCTGCCGGCGTGCCGGCCAGGTCCTTCATCTGCGCCAGGGTGGTCTTCAGGGCGAAATCCGGCGGGATCGCCCACTTGTCCGCGTCATGCCGCACGCGCTCGGTTTGCTGGTCCAAGACCACCGCGAACGCGGAGAGGCGCGACAGATAGGCCTCCGCGTCGTCGCGGGTCTCGATCGAGTGCTTGCTGTCAAGAAAGTCCGGGATTTCCAGGTAGGCGCCGCTGAGCTGGCTGATCACATAGGGCGTGCCGTCGTCGCCGAAATCGAAACCGCGGTCGAACTCCGCCTGGGTGTCCAGCACATAGGCCACAGTGTCGTAGTTGGCCGCGTCGAGCCCGGTCAGCGCCTTGCGATCGACCGTCGCGAGTTCCGCGCCGCGGCGCGCGGTCTCGGCCTTGTCGCGCGCCACCTGCGTAAGGGAACGGTCGTCCAGCATCGATTTCTCGGCGGCCAGCGCGCCCTTGTCGAGACCCAGCTGAGTCGCCTCTTCCGGCGAGCGGCGCAGGTTGCGCTGCATCCAGTCGTCCATCAGCCCATTCAACTTCGCGGCGGCGGGGCTGGCGGGCGCATCGGCCCGCGCGACTGTGGAAACGAGGCCCGCCGCGGCGATGCCGGCGACCAGTTGGCGGCGATCAATCATGTTGGAATTCCACAGCTGTAACGGTCGCCCAAGCGGCCCGACTGACGAGGTTCAAAGAGCCTTAGAACCCCGCCGCATGCTCGACGGCAAGAGCCAAGTCCAGCGCCCTCGCCGCTTCTTCGCCGGTGACGGCCGGCCTGGGCGCCTCACCGCGCACGGCGGCCAGGAAGGCGGCGACGCTGGCGCGCAGTGGATTGGAGCCCTCGGGCGTGGCGGCGAAGTCGGCGTTCAGGGGGAACGGGGTGGTGTTGCGGAAGGTGCGGTTCACGAAGTCGATCTCCACCTCGCCGGAGGGATAGACCACTCGCATGCGGCGCTCGAGCGCCTCGGCGATGCGGGAGGCGGCGAGGCGAAGCGTGGCGCCGTCTTCGAGGGTGACCTCGGCGCTGACCTGGTCCAGATAGGGGCCGACCGTGACACGGCCCTCCGCTTCCACCGCCAATGGCTCGGCGGGGTTCAGCGTAAGGGCTAAGTCGATGTCGTGGATCATCAGGTCGAGCACGCAGGAGACGTCGACGATGCGCGACGGGCCGGGCGCGCGGCGCACGGCCTCCAGCAAGGTCGGCTTTTCCGGAATCTCCAACAGCCCCATGGTGTTGGACACCACGCGCTCCTGATGGCCGCAGGCCAGGACCAATCCCCTTGTCGCCGCCAGGGAGACCAGCTTGTCCGCGTCCGCCAGGCTGATCGCCAGCGGCTTTTCGATATAGGTCGACAGCCCCGCGCTCAGGGCCGCAAGCCCTGCCGCTGCGTGGGTCACCGCCGGCGAGGCCACGGTGACGATGTCCAGTCCCTCGAATAGGGCCTCAAGGCTGTCGAACGCCCGGACGCCAAGGCTCTCCGCCAGCGTCTTCGCGCGCGCCATGTCGAGGTCGTAGACGCCCTTCAGCGTCACGCCCTCCAACGCCGCATACTGGCGCGCGTGATGGCCGCCGAACACGCCCGCCCCGACCACGCCTGCCTTCAACTGCTGAACCACGCTGACCTCGCCTTGGAAACGCGGGCAAGGTGTCGGCGCGCGGCCGATTTGTCCATCCGGGCGATGACGTGGCGGCGGACATGGTCTAAACCGCCAGCACACAAATAAAACGTTTGTTTAAATGGAGGACGCCATGACTTTCGTATCCAGGGAAATCCGGCTGAAGTCGCGCCCGGTCGGGGTGCCGGTCGCGGCCAATTTCGAGCTCGCCAGCGTGACCCTGCCTGCGCCCGGTCCGGGCGAAGTCCAGGTGAAGAACCTCTGGATGACGGTCGATCCCTACATGCGCGGCCGCATGAACGACGTGAAGAGCTATTCGCCGCCGTTCCAGCTGGGCGAGGCCATGCAGGGCGGCGCGGTGGGCGAGGTCGTCGCCTCCAACGACCCCAGCCTGAAGGCCGGCGACCTGGTCAACTCCTTCTTCGGCTGGCGCGAAGGCTTCAACGCCCCCGCGGGCATGCTGCAGAAGCTCGACACCCATGGCCTGCCGCCGCAGGCCTTCCTGGGCGCGGCGGGCATGCCAGGGCTGACGGCTTACGTCGGCCTGATCAAGATCGCGGCGATGAAGCCGGGCGATGTGGTGTTCGTCTCCGCCGCCGCCGGCGCGGTCGGCCAGGTCGCCTGCCAGATCGCCAAGCTGAAGGGCCACACCGTGATCGCCACCGCCGGCGGCGCGGACAAGATCGCCTATCTGAAGGAGATCGGCGTCGATCACGCCATCGACTACAAGGCCGTCCCCAACCTGACCGAGGCGGTGATGGCCGCCGCGCCCGGCGGCATCGACGTCTATTTCGAGAACGTCGGCGGCGCGCACCTGGAGGCGGCGCTGATGGCGGCCAAACCCTTCGCGCGCTTCGCCCTGTGCGGGATGATCTCCGACTACAACGCCACCGGCGCGGGGACTGGCGTCCATGGGCTGATCATGGCGGTGGGCAAGAGTCTGCGGCTGGAGGGCTTCATCGTTTCCAATCACACCGACATGCAGGCCCCCTTCCTGGCCGACTTCTCCGCCTGGGCGGCGGCCGGCAAGATCACTTGGCGCGAGACGGTTGAGCACGGCATCGAGAACGCCCCGACCGCCTTCCTGAAGCTGTTCAAGGGCGAGAACCTCGGCAAGATGCTGGTCAAGCTGGGCTGAACGGCGCGCGGGAGAGATAAAGGGACAGGATACTTATCCCCCGGCACAGGCTGCGGTGACCATATGAGAGATGAGGGGATAAGTATCCTGTCCCTTTATCTCCCTGTCTCTCTTCACGATCGTGATCGCCCGCCGCGTTGGCCTTGTTCGCAGGGCAGGCTAAAAGCGCCGGTCCTCTAAGCTGGAGCGCCCGCGTGGCCCGTCTGTTCAACGCCTATGTGATCGTCGACTGGAGCGCGGCGGCCAAGCCGAACACCGGGGCGGACTCCGTCTGGATCGGCGTGCTCAAGCGCGACGTGCGCTTCCGCCTGGCGTTCGAGGCGTTCAATCCGCCCACGCGCGCGGAGGCGGAGAAGAAGCTGGTCGCGATCCTGGAAGACCTGAAGAAGCGCAACGAACGCTGTCTGCTCGGTTTTGATTTCCCTCTGGGTTTTCCGCGCGGGTTCGCCGCCGCGCTGAAGCTGCCGGGCGAAGCGCCCTGGCGCGCGGCCTGGGACCAGCTGGACAAGATGGTCAAGGACAAGGCCGACAACACCAACAACCGCTTTGGTGTCGCCTCGGAGATCAACCGGCGCCTCACCGGCGGCCCCTTCCCGTTCTGGGGCTGCCCGCCCCGCGACACCCTGACGACGTTGCAGCCCAAGCGCACCCGTGAGCATGGCCCGGACGACCTGCCCGAGCTGCGCCACGCCGAGGTGGCGGCCAAGGGCGCGAGCTCGATCTGGAAGCTCTATTACAACGGCTCGGTGGGCGGCCAGGCGATCCTGGGCATTCCGGTGGTGCGCCGGCTGAAGCTCGCGCGCGGCGACGCCATGAAAATCTATCCGTTCGAGACCGGCTTCGCGGCGCTGGACGAGGCCGAGTTGGCGGGCGTCGATGTGGTGGCCAGCGAGGTCTATCCCTCGATGGTCAAGGCCCAGCCCATGCCGGGCGAGGTCAAGGACCAGGCCCAGGTCCGCGCCACCGCGGAACATTTCGCGCGCCTGGACGAGGCGGGAAAGCTGGGCGCCGTGTTCGGCCATTCCAAGACCGCGCCGGAGGCCCTGGTCGCCGAGGTGCAGTCCGAGGAAGGCTGGATCCTGGGCGCGGAGGTTTAAGCCGCCGCCGGTAAGTCCCGTCCGCGCAGGATCCAGAACCGGCCCAGCAACAGGCTGGCCGACAAGAGGCTGGCGACGATGGCGGCCCAGATGATGCCGTTGATGCCAGCATGCAGGCGAATCGCAAACAGGTAGGCCGCCGGGATCATCACCCCGACGTAGCTGATGAAGTGGGTCACGCTGGGCACGAAGACGTCGCCCCTCGCCCGCAGGCATTGGGCCGCCACCACTTGCAGCGCGTCGGGGATCAGGAAGAGGCAGCAGAGGATCAGCGCCGCCGTGGCCATCGGCCCCGCCTGAGGATCGTGGGTGTAGCCGGAGGCGATCAGCGCCGCGGTGGGCCAGACCGCCAGGGTGACCAGGGTTCCGAACGCCGCCGTCACGCCGAAGCTCACGCCCGCCGCACGGTTGAGGTCCCTGGGCTTGCGGGCGCCATAGGCGTTTCCCACCAGAACCCCCGCCGCCGTGGCCAGGCCCAGTGGGATCATGAAGGCCACCGAGACCACATTCAGCGCCACCGTATAGGCCGCGATCCCCAGCGGCCCGACCCAGCCGGCGATGATGTTCATGCCGGAGAAGGCCGCCACCTCGAAGAAGCCGGAGGCGCCGGCGCCATAGCCGACCCGGCGCTGCTCGGTCTCGGAGGCCACATCGCGCGCGGGCTTGTCGAACACGCCCAGCGCCCGCGCGTCCGGCATGCGAACCACATAGAGGGCCAGGGCCAGGGTGAGGAAGGTTCGCGCGCCCAGGGTCGCGAACCCGGCACCCACGGCCCCGAGCGCCGGAACGCCCGGATGCCCCGGCACCAGCATCAGATCGACGGCCAGGTTCACGGCGTTTGCCAGCCACATCATGGTCATCGCCGGCGTCGGCCGGCGGATCGCTTCCAGCCATTGGCTGAGCGCGTTCGACAGGGCGTTGGGGATCATCGACAGGGCCAGGATCACCATCACCCGACTGGCGCCGCCCGCCAGGCTGCGCTCCAGGCCCACGGCATGCAGGAAGGCGGGTCCGAACAGCAGCAGGATGGCGGTGCCGGCCGCGCCGATCATGAAGGCGTAGACCAGGCCCCGCCGCAGCACCGCGCCGGCCAGATGCGGCTTGCCTTCGCCCATCGCCCGCGACGTCATCACCGGAATGCCGGAGAGCAGGCTGACCGTCACGACGACGAAGACCGAGGTCGGCGCCCAACCCAGGGCGATGTAGCCTAGCTGGACGGCCGAATAGCGCCCGACGACGAGCGTGTCGGTCAGCCCCATGGCCATGATGCCCAGGCGCGAGATCACGACCGGCGAGGCCAGCTTCGCCAACACCTTGAGATCGCTCAATATCGCCTGCGCCGGCTGGCCCCGGAGCGCCGCCGACCACGCCCGCCGGGCGTCCATGACCGTCACCATTTCAAAGAAGGCGCGGAACCTGACGGAGATGGCGGGGGGTTTCAAGCCCCCCGCGGCCACAGCAAGCGCGTTTAGCGCGATGCTCAGGCGTGTCGTGGAGAGCTAGACCGCAACGGCGCGACCTTTGAAGGCGCCCGCCGAGGCGAGATCCTTGACCTGGTCAGCGTCATAGCTCGGGTTCTGGTGCTTAGGATCGTTTGGACCGAACAGGGGCCAACCAGGAAGCTTGTAGTCCTTGATGCGTTGCTGGACATCCCAGGTGTTGAAGGGTTCAGGCGCGGGATTAACGTCGTAGGCCGCCCATAGCCAAGTCTTGGTCACCTTGCCCGCTTTCAGCAGCCCCGTACAAACCTCGCCCGACCCGTAGACTCCAACAGTGTAGGCCCCGCCCTGTGCGGCGAAGGATGTGTTGATCGCCGTGAAATAGGCCGTCACGTCAGCCGTCTTCAGCTTGTTGTCGATCGCAAAGTAGATTGGGGTTCCGGCGGGCTGTCCGAGCTTCACCGCTTGGGTATAGGCGGCCTTCGCATCTTGCGCGCCGTTCGCAGGTTTGAAGGCGGCCGGGTCGTCATGGGTCTCGAAGAGCGCGATAATCGAGAGACCGGCGCCGAAGATCGCGTCCGCCTCGGCGCCGGTCAGCGCCGGGTATTCCGAAGTGGGCAGACGATAGTAGCGGCCAATAAACGTAAGGTTTTGATCTGAGGTGATCACCTGTAGCCGGGTCGGCCCGCCGGGCTCCAACGGGGTGCGCGCATCGAACTCAATGTCCAGGCCTGTGTCCATGGGGGATCTCCTCAGTTGAGTTCGACGTCGAGGCGACGACCGCGAGACGAACGTGACCGAGGCCCGGAAAATCTGCAACCCCCGGTGGCGAACAATCCATCGACCCCGTTTGGCGACGGCCTAGTCCCTCCTACCCCGCCGTCTTCAGGTATTTCTCGAACCAGGCGATGGTCCGTTCGATCGAATCCACCACGTTCTCCAGCTTGGCGAAGCCGTGGCCCTCGTTGGGATAGAAGTGGGCGTCGACGGTGCGGCCTTCGCTTTTCAGGATGGCCACCACCTGTTCGGCCTCTTCCTTCGGCACCCGGATGTCGTTATCGCCCTGCAGCACCAAGAGCGGCGCCCTGGCCTGGCGGATGAAGGTGATCGGCGAGTCGTCGGTGTAGACCTTGGGCTCCTTGTCCGGATCGCCCAGCAGGGATTTCTCATAGGCCTGCAGCTCGGGATCCTCGTGGGCCAGCATGGTCCGCCAGTCGATGATCCCGTATTCCTCCACCGCCGCGGCCCAAATGTCGGGGGTCTTGCCGATGGCCATCAGGGTCATGTAGCCGCCATAGGAGCCGCCGGTGATGCCGATCTTCTTCGGGCTCACGTAGCCGGTCGCGACCATGAATTTGGTCGCATAAACCTCGTCCACCAGGTCGGCGCCGCCCAGGTCCTTGATGTTCATCGCCTGGAACGCCTTGCCGTAGCCGGTCGAGCCGCGGACGTTGGGGGCGATCACCACATAGCCGCGCGAAGCCAGGGCGATGGCGGTGCGGTTGAAGGTGTCGGTCGTCTGGCCGGTGGGGCCGCCATGGGGCAGCACCACGCCGGGCGCATGGCCGTCGCGCTTCAGCCCGTTGGGAAGCCACAGGAAGGCGCTGATCACCGTGCCGTCGGCGCTCTTGTAGTGCACCAGGTTTGACGCCGGCATCTCGGCAGGATCAAAACTCGACGGGCCGAAGTGGGTCAGCCGGCGGCCTTTGCCGGTGGCGATGTCATAGAGCCAGTAGTCGAACGGGGTGTTGCTGGCCGCGTGCGACACCAGAACCAGCCGGGAATCTGGCGAGAAATCCGAATGGCCCGCGCCGGCGGCGCCATTCACCCCCGGCGGCAGGTCCAGCGGACGCACGCTGTGGCTGGCGATGTCGTACAGCGCCATCTCGGTGCGGCCATCGGCATTGGTCTGGAACAGCAGCTCGCTCCCGTCCGGGGAGAAGGAGGCCGTGGCCTGGTCCCAGGGCGACTTGGCGACCCAGATGAACTGGCCGGCGGCGATGTCGAACAGCGCCGCCTGCAGCTGCTCGCTCTGGGCGTTTGACGCGACCGCCAGATAACGGCCATCAGGAGAAACATCGGACGCCTCGGTCAGGCTTTCTCCGGCTTCGGGGGTCAATTCCCTCGCCGCGCCGGTGGCCACATCCACCTTCCAGACCCCGCCCTTGGTGCCGAGAAAGTTGCCGCGGTCGGCGATCAGCGCCTTGCCGCCGTCGGTCCAGGCGACCAGATGCCAGCTCATCTTCGGGTCGGCTTCGTGGGTCAACTGCCGGACCTGATGGGTAGCGAAATCCATCACCGCCAGGTTCGCGCCGGGCTCGCTGGCCAGTTTGCGGTCGAAGGCGATGGTATTGCCGTCCGGCGAGAACTGGGCGTCGGTTTCGGAGATGTCGGGGGTGTTGGTCAGGTTGACCGCCTCGCCGCCGGCGATGGGTGTCGCGAACAGGTCGTAGTGTTCGCCGCCGGCGCGGTCGGACTGGTAGACGACGGACTTGCCGTCCGGCGAAACCACCTGGCTCCATTCGCGATCGTCGGACTTTGAAATCTGCACCGGCGCACCGCCATCTACCGGGAAACGCCACAGGTTGAAGCGGCCGCCGAGATTGGTGGAGACGATGGCCGCGCGACCATCCGCGCCCCACGCCGCGCCAAGGCTGGCGTGGGCGTCGAACAGGGCCCGGATCGGCGGTGGCGGGGCTGCAGGTTTGGCCGCGGCCGACACACTCATCGGATCGGTGATCGCCCGCTCGGGCGCCTGCGCCGACGCCGCGGTGGCCATGCCGCAAACCATCAAGGCCAACAGATACGATTTCATTCCAGCTCCCCTCTGCACGACGCTTGTTCGTGGCGACCCTACACGTCTTGGCTCACAGGGCGGAAGAGTGACGCTTGCCCTTCTCCCCCTGCGGGAGAAGGTGGGCCGAAGGGCCGGATGAGGGGTCGCGCCGGGCCATCGGCGCACAACCTCTGACCACGACAATCCCTTGCGCCGGCGCGACCCCTCATCTGTCAGGCTTCGCCTGCCACCTTCTCCCGCAAGAGGGAGAAGGAAAAAGCATCGTCGCTTCGCCTGTTCGAACGGCGAGGTGGGCGGGGCGTTTCACGCCTAAACAATCTACCCCGCCTCGGCGATCCGTTCGGCCTGGCGCGTCGCCTTCAGCTTCTCCGACACCAGGAAAGCCAGCTCCAGCGCCTGGTCGGCGTTGAGGCGGGGGTCGCAGTGGGTGTCGTAGCGATCGGCCAGGTCGCTTTCGCTCAGCGCCTTGGCGCCGCCGAGGCATTCGGTGACGTTCTGGCCGGTCATCTCCAGGTGGACGCCGCCGGGATAGACGCCCTCGGCGTCGGCGATCTCGATGAAGGACCGGACCTCGGCTAGGATGCGGTCGAACGGCCGGGTCTTGTAGCCATTGGCGGCCTTGAAGGTGTTGCCGTGCATGGGATCGATCTCCCAGGCCACATGGCGGCCGTCCTTTTTGGTGGCCTCGAACAGGCGCGGCAGGCGGTCGGCGATCTTGTCGGCGCCGAAGCGGCCGATCAGTGTCAGCCGACCAGGTTCGTCATTCGGATTGAGGATGTCGATCAGGCGCAGGAGCTCGTCCGGCTCCATGGTCGGGCCGCACTTGATGCCGATAGGATTGCGGATGCCGCGCGCATACTCGATATGGGCGCCATCCGGCTGGCGTGTGCGCTCGCCGATCCAGATGAGGTGGGCGGAGGTGTCGTACCACTCGCCCGAGGTGGAATCGACGCGGGTCATGGCTTCCTCGTAGCCGAGCAGCAGGGCCTCGTGGCTGGTGAAGAACTCCACCCGGTGCATTTCCTGGTGGGTCTCGGGCGTGACGCCGATCGCCGACATGAAGTCGAGCGATTCGGTGATCTTGTCCGCCAACTCCCGGTAGCGCGACCCCTGCGGGCTGTCGGCGACGAAGCCCAGGGTCCAGCGGTGGATGTTGTGCAGGTCGGCATAGCCGCCGCCGGCGAAGGCGCGCAGCAGGTTCAGCGTGGCTGCGGACTGGTTGTAGGCGCGCAGCAGACGTTCCGGGTCCGGCGTCCGCTCCTCGAGCGTGAAATCCATGCCGTTGATGTTGTCGCCGCGATAGGACGGCAGGGTGACGCCGTCGATGGTCTCGGTGGGCTCCGAGCGCGGCTTGGCGAACTGGCCGGCGATGCGGCCCAGCTTCACCACCGGCTTGCCGCCGGCGAAGGTCAGCACCACCGCCATCTGCAACAAAAGGCGGAAGGTGTCGCGGATGTTGTCGGCGGCGAATTCCTTGAAGCTTTCGGCGCAGTCACCGCCGTGCAGCAGGAAGGCGCGGCCGCGGGAGACGTCGCCGAGCAGGCTCTTCAGCCGGCGCGCCTCGCCCGCGAACACCAGGGGCGGCATTTTGCGTAGGCCCTCCTCCACCCGGGCCAGGGCGGCGGGATCGGGATAGTCGGCGGGCATGTGCTTGGCCGGCCTGGATCTCCAGGAAGACGGCGTCCAACGGTCGGTCATAAGGTCCTCGCGAGGGCGCGGCTTTTAGCGCAGATGGGGGCTGGTGGCAAAAGCGGAAGGGCGGGCCAGGCTCAGGCAAAAGGTGTCAGAGTCATTTATCGACTTCGCCAATCCTCCACGGGCGATGCTGTCGATAAATGACTCTGACACCTTTTCCCGCCGGTTGCCGCTCAAACCCGGTTTGTTTACTGTCTCGTCAGTCATTCAACGAGAGACCGAGTCATGGTGCACCCAACCCAGCCCGACGAAGTGATCCGCCTGTGGCCCGAGGGTCCGCCGACCGTCATCGAAGGCGTTGGCCCAGAGATCGAATACCAGGGGCCCATAGGCGTCGCTGGCGCCGCGGTGATGCTGCGCAATGTGTCGGAGCCGACGCTCTCCGTCTTCAAGCCTGCCAAGCCGAACGGCGTCGGGATCATCGTCGTTCCCGGCGGCGGCTGGTCCCTGCTGGCCTGGGAGCACGAGGGTACCGACGCGGTCAAATGGCTGGCGGCCAAGGGTTACACCTGCTTCCTGCTGAAATACCGCGTGCGCGCCACGGCCCCGACGCAGGAAGGCTATGACGCCGAGATGATGGAGATTTACGCCAAGATCGACATGACCCGCACGGCCAAGACCGCCTACCGCGCCATGCGCGACATCATCGACACCCCGCAGATCCGCGCAGCCCGCGACGCCGCGGCCGACGATGGACGCCGAGCCATCGCCATCGTCCGCGAGCGCGCCGCCGAATGGGGCGTGGACCTCGGCAAGATCGGCATGCTCGGCTTCTCCGCCGGCGCCTTCCTCACCGCCGACGTGGCGATGGACCCGCGCGCCGAACAGCTGGCCTTCGTCGCCCCCATCTATGGCGGCGAGACCCTGGGCCGCCCGGTTCCCGCCGACGCCCCGCCGATGTTCACCGCCCTGGCCCAGAACGACGCCCTGCTCTACCGGGTGGTCGAAGGCCTCTATTCCGACTGGACCGACGCCGACCGCTCCGCCGAGATGCACATCTACCGCCGCGGCGAGCATGGGTTCGGGATGGTGAAACAGGGCATGCCATCGGACGGATGGATCAAGCTGTTCGAGGACTGGCTGGCGGACCTGGGGTTTGCCTGACGTGTAACGATCAGCCGCCGGCGGCGATCTTTCCGCCTGGGGCGCTCACCAGCAACCGGATGACCGCCTCCGTCACCTTGGGCTCCAGTCCTTCGGTATGGCCCTTGTCCAGGCGCATGAAGTCCGCGACCACGCGACCGTCGCGGCAACCGGGGTAGAGGTATTCCACCGCTGTGCCGGGACGGGCCTTCATCCCCCAGACATTGTAGCCCTGGCGCTGGTAGTCCCAGACATAGCCGGCTTCGCTGTCGACCACGTCCGGCTCCTTGCGTCGCGGGCCGCAGCCGAGCTTGTCCGCCCAGGCCGAGGTGGTTTGCAGGTCGGTGATCTCGTGCTCGCCGGTCTCGTAGATGTGGGAGAACTCACACGCCGGCAGGGGCCCGCCGCCCAGCGGAATGGCGCGCGGCTCCGGCGGCGATCCATCCGCCTTGGGTGGCCCGAAGCGCGGGTTCATGTGCGACCCGCCCAGCCGCCCGCCCGACAGGCTGAGGAAGCCGTCGGCCTTGGCGGCGAAGAAGGGCGTGCAGACCAGGCGGTTGGAGGTGAGCCCGCCCTGGCTGTGCCCGGCCAGCCAGAAGGCGCGGATGTTGGAGCGGCCGAACCCGGCCACCACCTCGTCGACGATGTCGTGCAGATAGGCGTCGTCGGCGTCGGCGACCCAGACCCGCACGCCGGGCTGACCTGGAACGCGCACCGGGCTGGTGGCCGCCGTCGGCGTCGCCACCACCAGGCGGTATTTGTCGACATAGTCGACCGCCGGAAAATAATGCCGTTGCCAGTTGCCGATCGAACCGGCGCCGTGAAGATTGAGAATGAAGGTGACCTTCTCGCCCGGCTTCAGATCGCAAGGGTAGTCGAGGAAGAACTTTCGCCCGCTCTTGGTCTCCGTCGCATTGCCGAGTTCGGCCAAGGCTCCGGAACTCACACAGGCCTCGCCCACGCAGCGCGCCGGCCGGGGCGTCGAACAGTGCGTTCCCAGATAGTCCCGGGCGCTCGCCGACCCGGCGGACGCCAGCAGAGCGGCGACAGCGGTCAGGGCGAAGACGGTGATACGACGCATGCGGAACCTCCCATGTCTTTGGCCGCATCGTCATCCACGCAACGCCGTCGCGCAAGGCCGAGCGACCGTCTGAATTAATTGGCGCATGTCCCCGGTTTGAGATGCAGGGGATGCCGTCCGACGGCTGGATCAACCTGTTCCACGATTGGCCGACCGATCTGGGGTTTGCCTAAAGCGGGCCGCGTCAGGCTGAAGCAGCTCACCGGCGCCGACTGCGGTTGACTCATTAATCGCTATCTATCTATATAGAGAAATGACGATGAATAGCGACCTAACCCCACGCCTCGACAAGGCCTTCGCGGCCCTGGCTGACCCGACACGGCGAGCGATCCTGTCGCGCCTGGCGATCGGCGAGGCGACGGTGTCGGAGCTGATGGCGCCCTTCGCGCTCACGCAGCCGACGATCTCAAAACATCTGAAGGTTCTCGAAGAGGCCGGCTTCATCGAGCGCGGGCGCGACGCCCAGCGGCGGCCACGCAAACTGGTGACGCCGGCGCTTCACGACGTCGCCGACTGGATCGAGCCGTTCCGGCGCCAATGGGAGACCAGGCTCAACAACCTCGATCGCCATTTGGCGAGCCTCAACAAGGAGACCGACTGACATGCCGCCCAGGACCAACAGCACAACCGAGGTCAACCTGGTGGTCGACCGCGTCGCCCACAAGATCACCCTGACCCGCGACCTCGCCGGCTCCCGCGAACAGGTCTTCGAGGCCTGGACCCGGCCGGAACAGGTCGCTGTCTGGTGGGACCCGTCCGGCGCGCCGCTGGCGGAATGCCAGATCGACCTGCGCCCCGGCGGCGGGTTCAGGTTCGTCAACCAGGGGCCGTCGGGCGCCCACCCATTCAGCGGCGTCTATCGCGAGATCGCGCCTCCGATCCGTCTGGTCTTCGACGCCCTGGGCTCGCTTGGAACCGTACTTCTGGAGGATGTCGGCGGCCGCACCCAGCTGACCGTAACCATCGCCTGCACGTCAGCCGAACACCTGGACCAGTTCCTGCAGATGGGCGTCGCGGATGGCACGGCCCAGACCCTGGACAATCTGGTCGCCTTCATCGCCTCAAAGCGGGGCTAGTCGTCGAGCCTGTCCGCCAGCGCGGCGCGCGTGTCCGCGCTGGCGACCACCGGGATGACCTCGAACGCCGCTAGGTCCGACCAGGCGGAAATCCACTGCTGAAACAGCGACAGGTCGTCGGCTTCCATGAGCTGAAAGCACCGGCTCAGGTCGGCGGATATCCAGCTGTCGATATAGGTCAGCCCATCCGGCATGTCCCGGCCGCTGTCGCGCAGGCGGCGGTAGATCGGCTTGGGGTCCTGGCCGCGAAATTTCTCGATGACCATGAAGCGCATGATCGGCTACTCCGCCGCCGCCAGTTCCGCCGGGACATACTTCTCCCGCAGGGTCACCAGTTCCTCGCCGGCCGTGGGGTGCAGAGCGCAGGTGGCGTCCCACTGGGCCTTGGTCAGGCCGGCTTTGACGGCAATGGCGGCCATCTGGATGATCTCGGCGGCGTCGGCGCCGACCACATGGCAGCCGACCACCTTGTCGGTGGCGCGATCGACCACCAGCTTCATCAGCATCCGCTCGTCGCCGCCTGCGAACGCCGAGCGCATGGGGCGAAAACGGGTCATGTAGATGTCCACCGCGCCCAGCTTGTGCCGCGCCTGCGCCTCGGTCAGGCCCACGACGCCCACCGGCGGCTGGGAGAAGACCGCGGTCGCCACATCGGCGTGATCGAAGCTTGTCGGCCGGCCCAGGAACTCGGTCTCGGCAAAGCATTGGCCTTCGCGGATCGCCACTGGCGTCAGCGGCAGGCGGTCGGTGACATCGCCGACAGCCCAGATGTGCTCGACGTTGGTGCGCGAGAACTCGTCAACAGCGACGGCGCCCTTGTCGGTCAGTTTCACGCCCGCCTTCTCCAGGCCCAGCCCCTTCACGTGCGGACTGCGGCCGGTGGCGAACATTACCACCTCGCTCTCCAGCACATGGCCGTCGGCGGTGTGGCTGAGCAGCATGCCGTCTTCGCGCTTCTCGATCTTCTGGTGCTGGCAGGCCAGGGCCACCTTCAGGCCGCGCTGGCGGAATTCCTGCGCCAGGTGGGAGCGCACATCCTCATCGAATCCGCGCAGCAGATTGTCGCCGCGATAGATCAGCGTCACGTCGACGCCGAGGCCTTGGAAGATACAGGCGAACTCCACGGCGATATAGCCGCCGCCGACGATGACCATCTTCCTGGGCAGCTGCTGCAGATGGAAGGCCTCTTCCGAGGTGATGGCGTGCTCGATGCCCGGCACATTGTCCGGCAGCACCGGCCGGCCGCCGGCGGCGATCAATATCTTGGCGGCCGTAACCTTTTGCGTCCCCTTCTCGCCCTTCACCTCCAGGGTATGAGGATCGAGGAACCGCGCGGTTCCATAGATCAGGTCCGCGCCCGCGTTGGTCAGGTTGCTGGTGTAGACGCCGGACAGGCGGGCGATCTCCTGGTCCTTGCTCATCAAGAAGGTCGGCCAGTCGAAGGTCGGTTTGTCGACCGTCCAGCCGTAGCCGCGCGCCAGCTCGAAATCGCGGGTGAAGCCGGAGGCATAGACCATCAGCTTCTTGGGAACGCAGCCTCGTATGACGCAGGTGCCGCCGACGCGATATTCCTCGGCCACGGCGACCTTGGCGCCGGTCATCGCCGCAACCCGGGCCGCGCGCACACCGCCCGAGCCCGCGCCGATCACGAACAGGTCGTAGTCATACTTAGTCAAGATCGCCTCCTTTGGCGCCGTCAGGGCGTCAGATGTTGGACACCGCCGGGGCCAGAGACCAGCGCCTCGTCCGCCAGGTCCAGGAACAGGCCATGCTCGACCACGCCGGTCACCGACTTGATCGTCGCCGCCAGCAGCGCCGGATCAGGGATCGCCCCGCACGCTGCGTCATAGATAAGGTTGCCGCTGTCGGTTCGCACGGGCGTCCCGTCCTTCAGCCGCAGCCGCGGCGCGACGCCCAGGTCGCACTCGGCGAAGGCGTCGCAAAGCCGGTTGGCGGTGCCCTTGTGCCCGAAGGCGATCACCTCGATCGGCAGGGGGAATTTGCCGAATGGGCTGACCACCTTGCTGGCGTCGGCGATGGCGACGCAGCGGCGCGAAGCCTCCCAAACCAGCTTCTCGCGCAGCAGGGCCGCGCCGCCGCCCTTGATCAGCGAAAGCCCCGGCCCGATCTCGTCGGCGCCGTCGATGGTCAGATCGATCTGACTGACCGAATCCAGATCCAAGACGGTCAGGCCGAGGCTCCTGGCCAGGTCGGCGGTGGCTTCCGAAGTCGGTACGCCGCGGATGTCGAGCTTGCGCTCAGCCAGGGCGCGAACGAACCAGGCGGCGGTCGATCCGCTGCCCAGACCCACCGTCATCCCGCTGACGACAAGGTCCGCCGCGGCGCGTCCAACCGCCCTCTTCTGCTCTTCGGCGTCCATGCGCATCGGATAGAAGATCGCGTGGCGCCCGGCGAGTGGAAATGCGACCCGGCCCGGCAAATCAGGTCCAGATGAAGTTTTTGTAAGCTTAGGCTTCGGACCCAAGTTTCGCCTCATTCGACCTACAAATCTGAAACAAATCAGTTGGTATTGAATCGTCCGGGGGCCGCGTCTGGCCACGCTCGCCGCCTGCGGTGGAGCGCACGCCCCCGTTCAGGGGTGACGTTAAGACATGATCCGTAACGCGACCGTCCTATGCGCGACAGCTTTGGCCATGGCGGCGCTCGGCGGACCATCCGCCTGGGCGACGGCGCCGGCCGCACTTCCCACGGGAAGCGCGAGCGAGGGCGTGGTCAGCTATGCGCCGGACTTTTTCACCTCCACCCGGCCGACCACCGCCTTCGACATGATCCTGCGCCTGCCCGGTTTCTCATTCGACTCCGGCTCTCAGGTGCGCGGCTTCGCCGACGCGGCCGGCAATGTGCTGATCGATGGCGAACGCCCGGCATCGAAGCAGGATGACCTTGGCAACGCGCTCAGCCGCATTCCCGCGCGCCAGGTCGCCCGGATCGACGTGATCCGCGGCGGCGCGCCCGGCATCGACATGCAGGGCCGCACCGTATTGGCCAATGTCATCCTGAAGCACGACGGCGCCGGCAGCGCCGTGGTCGCTTTCGCCGACAAGGTCTCGGCGCTGAGTGGCGTGAACATCCCCGCCACCGACCTGGAATGGACCCAGCCCATCGGCGCCCGCACCTTCGAGGCGGCGTTCAGCGGGGGCGGCTTCGTCGACGATGGTTCGGGACCCGGACCGCACCGCGACTACGATCAGACCGGCGCCGAGGTCTATGACGCCCACCTGTGGACCAAGGCCGGCGGCTATCAAAGCACCCTGACCAGCGCCTTCACCACCCCCCTGGCGGGCGGCAAGCTGCGCATCAACGGCCTGGCCCAGCTGACCAACTACATCGACCATGAGGCGGACGACGCCTCCATTCCGGCGGTGGGCGGGAATGACGCCTACAAGGACGAGAACGCCAATCTGCAGGGCGAACTCGGCGCCCACTACACCCGCGACTTTGGCGGCGGCGCCACGCTGGAGCTCATCGCGATCCAGCAGATGTCCCGCTACCACGAGAACTCCTACTATGAGGAGGTCGGCGACGACGAGGTGTTCGGCATCACCAACAACGACCGCGAGAGCATCCTGCGCTCGACCCTGCGCTACAATCTCACGCCCACCGTCACGCTACGCGGCGCGCTCGAAGGCGCCTACAACACCCAGGCGACGGGCACCGTCTATGTGGTCAACGGGATCGCCCAGCCCCTGCCGGCCGCCAACGAACAGGTGGCCGAGACCCGGGGCGATGCGGCGCTGAGCGCGACCTGGACGCCCTCGATCCACTACACGCTGGAGGCCGGGATCAGGGTGGAAGACTCCTCCGTCCAGGCCACCGGCGACGTGCGCGAGGGCAAGTCCCTGTTCTACCCCAAGCCCCGCGTCGTCTTCATCTGGTCGCCGGACCCAAAGGACCAGGTTCGGCTGCGGGTCGAGCGCGAGGTCGGCCAGCTGGATTTCGGCGCCTTCTCCGCCTCCGGCTCCCTCAACGCCGGCGGCCTGCACGCCGGCAACCCCAACGCCCTGCCGCAGCAAGCCTGGGTCTTCGAGGGCGCCTATGAACGCAAGTTCTGGGGCGGCGGCGATGCGACCGTCACCCTGCGCCACGGGGACATCACCGACGTCGTCGACCGCATCGCCGTGTTCGACCCCGTGGCCGGCCAATATTTCGACGAAGGCGGCAACCTGCCGCACGGGACGGAAAACGACGTGGTGGTCGACCTGACCGTCCCTCTGGATAATCTTGGCCTGAAGGGCGCCCAGTTCAAGACCACCGGCACGTGGCGGAACACCAGCGTCATCGATCCCATCACCCTGACCACGCGATCGCAGACCCAGGTCCACCCGCTGGACGCCGAGGCCCACTTCACCCAGGACCTGCCGATGATCAAGTCCGACTTCGGGATCGACTGGGCAAGCGGCTGGACCGAGACCTACTACCGCTTCGACGAAGTCGATTCGATCCACTTCGGCACGCGGTTCAACGCCTATTTCGAATACAAGCCGACCCCGGCCTGGCGCATCCGCATCCAGGGCATCAACCTGTTTTCGCAAGGGATTCAAAAGACCTACGCCTATTACAACGGCCCGAGGAACAGCTTCCCGGTCGCCGCCCTGGTCGACTACCGCAGCCAGCAGATCGGGACGCTGGTCAATGTGGGCGTCCGCCGGACGTTTTAGGCCGCGCAGACCTACCGTTATTGTCGTCCCGGCCTTGAGCCGGGATCGGGATAAGCGCTTGCGGCGATCCCGGCTCAAGGCCGGGATGACAGGGATGTATGGACGCTACGCCTTCACCACCCGAACCACCGTCTCGCGCATGTTGGCCATGGCGATGATGCCGATCAGGCTGGTGGCCGCCATATAGTAGGCCGGCGCCATGGCATTGTGTGTCGCGTGGATCAGCCAGGCGATGATGGGCTGGGTCGCGCCACCGAACAGGGTCACGGCAACCGCGTAGACCACGCCCACGCCGACGCCGCGAACCTCCTTGCGGATCGCCTCGGTCAGGCTGATCAGCGCCGCGCCGGTGGACAGCGAACTCAAGGCCGCGATGACCGCGGTGGCGGAAAACAGCGCCAGGGCGTTGTGAAACCGGATCATGATGTAGAAGCCCGGCAAGGTCGCCAGCAGGAACAGTATCCTCGGCGCCAGCATCACCCATTTGCGGCCGTACCGATCGGACAGCACCCCGCCGGCCAGGGTGAACACCACGCCCGCCGCGCCGTTCACCAGGCTGGCGCCGAACGAGATGTTGGACGGCATGTGCAGCGTCTGAAACGCGTAGGTGGTCATGTAGCCCATGACGTAGGTCGAGGTGGTGAAGCTCATGATCATCACCATGCCCAGGATGATCGGCCTGGCATGGCTCAACAGGTCAGCTGTTTCGGGATGGGCCTCCAGCTGGACCTCGGGGCGGTGCAGGGTCTCGGGCAGGCTGCCGCGCACGATCAGGCCGAACGGCAGCACCACCGCGCCGATCAGGAAGGCAACGCGCCAGCCCCAAGTGACCAGGTCATGCTGGCTTAGGGTGCTGGAGAGGATCACGCCGACGAAGGCCCCGCTCATCTGGGCGATCGACTGGCTGGCGCTCTGCCATGAGCCGTAAAGGCCGCGCCGCCCCTCGGGCGCTGCTTCAATCAGATAGGCCATGGTCGGGCCGACCTCACCGCCGAGGGCAAACCCTTGGACCAGCCGGCAGGCCACGGCCAGGATGGGCGCAAGGATGCCGATCTGCGCATAGGACGGGATCAGGGTCAGGCCGATCAGGCCGGCGCCCATCAGGGTGAAACTGAGCAGCAGCGCCGGCTTGCGGCCGACCCGGTCGGCGATCAGCCCCAGCACCACCGCCCCCACCGGCCGACCGATGAAGCCGATGCCGAAGGTCGCCAGCGCCAGCATCAGGTTCAGGAACTTGTCGTGGGTCGGAAAGAAGGTCAGCCCGATCTGGGTGGCGAACAGGGCGAAGGTGGTGAAGTCGTAGAACTCCAGCGCATTGCCGACGACCGCGGCCGCCACATGGCGCGGCCGGATCGGAGCAGACACCAGGTCCGCCCCTGCCAACGACACTGCAGCCCCAGCCACGCACACGCCTCCCAAGGGTTTCAGATTGAAACCAACTCCTACTCACCGGATGGGCGATCCGGCCGCCAGGGTCAAGCGCGTGAAGGGAATTGCGGGTTCACCTAAGCTTGCGCGACGCCAGCTCCATTCGCCGAAACCGCTCCGCCTCAAACAAAACCGCGGCGGCTCGCGAGGAGCCGCCGCGGTCAGGTTCGCCGAATTGGCGGATAAACTAGAAGCGGCGGACGTAGGAGACTGACACTTCGTCAAAGCTCACGTCGGATTCCTGGGTATCGAAGAAGTGGGTGTAGTCGAGCCGCAGGCCGTCATGCGCGGTGACCATGTACTGGCCGCCCACGCCCACCGGCACGCCGCCGTCGGAAGTGCTGACGCTGGCGCCGCCGTGAGAGGCTTCGAGGTTGACGTGGCCATAGCCGACCCGAGCAAACAGATCGGCCTTTGGCGTCACCGGCAGGAAGGCGACGGCATAGATGCTGGCCTCGGTGTTGAGCTTGAGCGAAACCGTATCGACGGATCCGCTGGAAACCCCGAAATTGCCCTGAAGCTCGAAGCCGAAGTGCGTTTCACGCACGCCGCCCAGGACACGGACGGCGCTGATGTTGGTGCTGGCCGCCGGCAGGCCGCCGATGCTCGGCAGGTTCACGTCCAGATAGGTGTAGCCCAGGTTGCCGTAGGCGGTCCAAGCCGAGCCTGGCGTCGTGGTCTGCGCGCTGGCGGCGGATGCGACGCAAGCAGCTGCTGCGGCCAATGCGGCCGCATATAGATATTTCATAATTCCCCCCTCAACGCTTTGAAAAGACACACTACATAGTGCGCACAGCAAAGCTATCGCGTGAATGTCTCGAAATCAACCGGAAATGACATGAAATTGAGCGCAGATACAGCTCTGCGTAGGTGTCGTCTATGTCAGTTTTTGACATAGCCAAAGGTTGAAGTCAGTTACCGCGGGCGATCGGCGACGAGGACGTTGCTCCCTCACTGCTATGTAATATTCGACTTCATCCGCCCTTTTTCTTCGCCGCCAGTTTCATGGCGCGGAACGCCGCCGCCCAGCCGGGCTTCTCCACCTGCTGGCCGCGGCCCAGGGCCAGGGCGTCGGGCGCGACGTCGCGGGTGATCACCGAGCCCGAACCGGTGAAGGCGCCGGCGCCGACGGTCACCGGGGCCACCAGGGCCGTGTTGGAGCCGATGAAGGCGTTCTCGCCCACATGGGTGTCGAACTTGTCGAACCCATCGTAGTTGCAGAAGATGGTCCCGGCGCCGATGTTGGCCCCAGCGCCGACACTGCCGTCGCCGAGATAGGTCAGGTGGTTGGCCTTGGCGCCCTTGCCGACCTTGACCTTCTTCACCTCGACGAAGTTGCCGATGTGGGCGTCCTCGCCGATGTCGGCGCCGGGCCGGAGGCGCGCATAGGGGCCGATCAGGGCGCCGGCGCGGACGATGCAGCTTTCCAGGTGGCTGAAGGACCGAATCACCGCGCCGGTCTCCACCACGACGCCAGGGGCGAAGATCACATAGGGTTCGACCACGACCCCACCGGCGATCCGGGTGTCGAACGCCAGGTGCACCGTCTCCGGCGCGAGCATGGTCACGCCGTCGGCCATCAGCGCCGCCCGCCGCTTCTGCTGGAACGCTGCCTCGGCGATGGCCAGCTCGGCCTGGGAGTTGACGCCCTTGAACGCTTCCTCGGGCGCAAACGCAGCCTGGACCTTGCGCCCGTCGGCGTTGGCCAGGCCGACGACGTCGGTGAGGTAGTATTCGCCCTTGGCGTTGCCCTTGCCGACCTTGGACAGCCAGCCGAACAGCAGGCCCGCCGGCGCCGCGAGGACGCCTGAATTGCAGGCGCGGATCGCCAGTTCCGCGGCGTTGGCGTCCTTGGCCTCGACGATCTTGATCAGCCCGCCCTTGGCGTCCTGCACCAGGCGGCCATAGGCGGCGGGCTCCGGCGTCTCGAACCCCAGGACCGCCAGATCCGCGCCAGCCTTACGCAACTCGAACAAGGGCGCGATTTCTTCGGCGCCGAGCAGCGGGCCGTCGGCATAGTTGACCAACACGTCGCCGTCGAACCCGGCCAGCGCCGCCCTGGCGGCCAGCACGGCGTGGCCGGTGCCCAGGGGCGGGTCCTGCACGGCGACCGCGCCATCGCCGAGGCGCGCCTTCACGTGCGCCTCGACCGCCGGCGCACCGGCGCCGACCACCACGACGATCGGATCGCATCCCAGCGCTTCGGCGACATCGATCACCCAGTCGAGCATGGCGCGGCCGCCTATCTTGTGCAGCACCTTGGGCGTCGGGCTCTTCATTCGCGTGCCCTGGCCGGCGGCGAGGATGACGCAGGCGCGTTGGGGTTTCGAAACGGCCATGGAGGATCGTACTCTCAAGCTTGGGCGGTTGCGCTGCGCCAGGATTTAGCCGAAACCGGGCGGGTATGAACCCCCTCCCCGCTCTAAGCCTGTCCGGCGCCGCGATCGTGTTCGACCTCGACGGCACCCTGGTCGACACCGCGCCCGACCTGGTCGGGTCGCTGAACCAGGTGCTGCACGAACAGAAACTGCCGGCGCTGTCGCTGAGGTCGGCCCGCGTCATGGTCGGCCGCGGCGCCCGCGCCCTGATCCAGCAGGGCTTCGCCGCCGCGGGCGAGCCGCTCGACGAAGCGCACACGCCGGCGCTGCTCGAGCGCTTCATCGAGATCTATCGGGGCCGCATCGCCGATGAGAGCCGCCCCTTCGACGGGGTCCTGCAGGCGCTCGACGCCCTGGACGCGGCCGGCGCTGTCCTCGCCGTCTGCACCAACAAGCCGACCGACCTGTCGCTGGCCTTGCTCGACGCCCTGGACATGACCGGCCGGTTCGCCGCCATCGTCGGCCCGGACGCCGCGCCCGCACCCAAGCCTGACCCCCGTCACCTGCAAACTACCATCGCCAAGATCGGCGGCCGCGACGATTACGCGGTCATGATCGGCGACAGCGCCAGCGACATCGGCGCCGCGCGCGCCGCAAACGTTCGCAGCGTGGTGGTCAGTTTCGGCTACACCGAGATCCCCGCCGCCGACCTGGGCGCCGACCACCTGATCGATCATTTCGACGAGTTGGCGCCCCTCGCCGCCCGGCTGCTGGCGCCGCGCGTCTGATCCCTTGCCCGCCGGGCGCCTGCAAGCTATAGGCACGCCTCCCTGCAGACGGATGCGTAGCTCAGCGGGAGAGCACCTCGTTCACACCGAGGGGGTCACAGGTTCAATCCCTGTCGCATCCACCACGCAGTCGACCGCTAATGGGGACCTCGTCGTCCCTGCAAATCCCCTTGAAGATAACCGAAGCTTGCCGGCCGCGGTTGCGCGGACGCTGCTTCACCCAGCCTTGAGACAACTTAGCGTTGGACTGACAGCGCCCCGTGCAGGCGCCTCTAGTTTGCCATCCGATATTGTCGTGGCGACAGACCCATCCGCTGACGAAAAGCGCGACCGAGACCTGCCTGTTTCTCATCGAGGGCGCTGACTCAGTTGAGGCTCTGGCCCGGGTGCTGGGAATATTCGCCGCCAAGCAAGTTCGATTGGTGTTGGTCGAACACGAGACGCGAGCAGGCCCCCTTACATCGCCAGGTCGATTGGGCTCCTGGCCGCCAGCTCTGCAGTTGCGTGCCTGGACGACATCCAAAACCCGACCGACATGATGGGCAAGAGCAGGGCTGGAACCACGAGCGCGTACCTCAGTGACAGCACACCGAAACTTGGGGCGATCAGGTCGCTGACCACGCCCACGAGCAGCGGGCCCAACCCATAGCCCACCAGCGACACGACGAAGGTCACGATCGACTGCGCGGTCGCGCGCATGTGCGGGACCAAGACGCCGGTCATGCAGGACACGATCGAGCCGTAGGCGAGATTGCAGAGGACCCCGACGGCGCCCAACAAGGCGAAGGATATCGATGGATTTGGCGAAAACAGTGTCGCCAGGACCACCGGCAGCGCGACCAAGGTCCCCACTGCGCCCAGGATAAGCGGAAGTCGAACATCCCGGGCGGCAAGACGGTTGGCCAGCCAGCCGCCCGCCAGCAAACCCGCGCCAGGCGCGAAACCCAGCGCCAATCCAAGTTGCAAGCCGATCTGCGACATTTTGAGGTCGTAGGTGCGCACATAGAACGACGGCCACCACTGGGCCATGGCGGACTGGGTCACGGCGTAGGTGACGACCACCAGAGCCAGCAGACGATAGGTCCGGCTGCGCCACATCGCGCTGACCGTGGCCCCTAAGGTCGTCCGCGTTTCGGTGTAGGCCCCGACCTCCATCGCCCCGCGCACGGGCTCCTTCAGCGTAAGGCGAACCAGGGCGGCGATCGCCAGGCCCGGAATTCCAAGCAGGACAAAGACCAGGCGCCAGCCGACCCTGTCAGCCAGCAGGCCGCATACCCAGATCCCGGCCATCGCGCCGATGAGCACGCCCGAGCTGTGCAGGGCGAAGACGCCAAACCGTTTCCTGAGCGGCACCAGGTCGCAGATCAGCGATTGCGCCGCGGGGATTGAGCCGGCTTCCGCGGCGCCGACCCCGCCTCTGGCCAGAAACAGTTGCCAGATGTTCTGCGACGCCCCGCTCAGGGCGGTCATCAAACTCCAGACCGCGATGGCGAGCGCGATCAGGTTGCGTCGGACGCCACGGTCGCTCCATCGCGAGATGGGGATCCCGCAGACGGCGTAGAACAGGGAAAACCCAAATCCCGCGAGCAGTCCCAGCTCGGCGTCCGTCAGGTGGATCTCGTGCCGGATGGCCGGAGCGAGGACCGAGAAGGCGGTTCGATCCATCGAATTCACAACGCTGACCAAGGTGAGCAGGATCGCCGCGTACCAGGTGTAGGCCGGCAATCCTTCGCGAGGCGGCGGCGCCGGTTTGCTCATCACGAGAGCGCTGCCAACGGCGCACGGTCGAACACCGTCGCCTCGATCAACGGATTTTCTAACTCTCGCTCCGGCCAGAACTGGGCGTTTCGCCAGGTGAAGAACCCCTTGGCCGGGTGTGACAGCCCGGGGGTCTCGACCAGCAGCGGCGTCGCAATGCCGGCGAAGTTGGCCTGAAAGTGCATGCCCGACTTCGCAACGACAAAGTCCTGTTCCTTGACGGCGATCCCCTGGCTCTCAAAAGCCGCCGGCGTGTGGCTGATGCAGGGCTCCGTCGTCAGCAGCACGCTGAGCCGGCCGTCGACCAGCAGCACCGCGGTGGGGCCCAGGCAGACG
>Ga0302314_10003990_pt1 | contig 27153 bp, 23 predicted proteins | sample III_Palsa_N2_3_FD_200533 | JGI IMG/M metagenome (GOLD analysis project Ga0302314, IMG submission 200533) | Peat permafrost microbial communities from Stordalen Mire near Abisko, Sweden - III_Palsa_N2_3 | ecosystem: Environmental > Terrestrial > Soil > Palsa > Peat permafrost | place: Sweden...
AGCGCGCCCACCGGCCGAGGCGCCGACCACGACGACGTTTACCGCGTTGCTGTTGACCGCCATTGCACCCCCATCGGTGGGGGTTACCCGCGCAACGGGCGAAGATAATCCTGGTCGTCGCGTGTTTATTCAGGCTAGCGCGACGTCAGGGCTGTGACACCTCGAGTTGAGCCAGGGCGAAAGGTGGTGTGCCCGCTCCCGCGATCGAGTAGGTGCCCTGCGGTGTGAGCTCGGTGATGCGCGCGGAGGCGTTGCGCTCTCCCACGTTCACCGTGAGGGACCGGGCACGAACCAGCTCATCGGTTAGCTGATCGAACACTGTTCCCTGCCAATGGTATTGGCCGTCGATCGGGTCGACCCGACCGCTGAGCCGCACCCGCACCTGCTGGGAGTTCCCGGCCAGCGTGAGCGTCGCCGGGCCGTCGTACATGTCACCGTCCAGGCCGGCCGAGGAGAGCTCGAACGCGGATGCCACCGGCCGTAGCGGCGGTGCGTGCAGGTGGGCCCGCTCGTTGAACACCCGTTGGCTGCTGCGGCGCACTTGGATACGGGTGTGTCCGGCCATCAGCTGCAGGCACTCGCTGACGTAACGAATCTGCGCCTCGTGGTCAGGTCCGCCGAGGATGAAGTAGTTCGGTAGGCCGTGGACGGCGACGCCGCAGTACGGTTCGGCGCCGTCGCGCCAGAACTGGGCGAGTGCCTGTCCGCCGGCGCCGACCAGCCCGGGGTGCTGGTCGGACACCGAGAAACCGGTGCCGAAGATGATGGTGTCGACGTCATGACGGGAGCCGTCGGTAGTGCGAATGCCCGACGCGCTCAACACCTCGATCGGCGATGTCACGACCTCGGATTGCCGGCGGAGATAGCGCCTGGCCCGCCGGATGGGTCTGACGACCCGGCGCGGTGGCAGCGGGAAGACCGTGACCACCGCTCCCGACCTGGTCAGCTTACCGACGAGCCGCCCTGCGGCCGAGTCGGCGCCGACGACGGCGATGCGTTGGGCGGCCGGGTCGAAATCCGCGGCAATCGCCGCGGCGTGGAACTGTCGCCCACGAAATTCGTCGCCGCCCGGCAGGTCTGGGATCCACGGGATCAGTGGGGATCCGCAGTCCAGCAGGACGCGGGTCTGGCGCTGGCCTGCGTCGGTCGTGATCGTCCAGGTGTTGGTGTTGTCGTCGAATTCCGCGCTGATCATCGGGCTATCGAGCGTCGTGAAGCCGGCGACCTGGCCGCCGACGGCGATGACGTCGTGGGTCACAGGAACTTGGTGCGTGCCCACCCGCGGCGCGCGATCGGGCCCAGCAAGTCGACCTCGTCGAGGAACTCCGCCAGCGGGGCGAAGCCGGCCACCTGCACCTCGTGGCGATGCGCGCTGCCCCGTGCGAGCCGGCGCGCCTCTCGCGAGTCCAGGCCGGCGCGTGCGTATTGAACTCGGTTGGTGAACAGGTAGCGGAAGAACCATCCGCCCAGCCCGTTGATGTTACCGACAAACCACCGCTCCGGCCGGCGCATCTGCGGCGCGCGCTTACGCAGCCCGTCGCGAGCGAACTGGATGTGGCGGGCTTCTTCGGTGACGTGAATTCGCATGAGCCGCTGGATGATCGGCTGGAGTTCCGGATCGTCCATCATCTGCCGCTGCAGCGAGTCGAAGATCTCCTCGCCGATCAGCGCGGCCACCCAGAGCACCGAGCCACGGAAGAAGAACGGCAGCGCGTTGATGATCATTCGGTGGTAGAGGCGCGGGCGCACCGGCTTGGCGCCGACCCGTTCGATGGCCTTGCCGAACATCACCATGTGCCGGGTCTCGTCGCCAAGCTCGGTCAGCGCGTAGTGCGTTGAGCTGCTGGTGGGGTCGGTATGCATGATCTTGCGCAGCAGCGCCTGGTTGAGAATGTTCTCGAACCAGATGCCGGCCGACAGCGTGTTCACCAGTTCTTGCCGGGACAGTTCGATGCGCTGCGCCCGGGTCATGCTGTTCCACAACGGCGTTCCGTACAACGACACGGTCCGCGGTGGCAGGAAGAACTTGTCCGGATCCAGGGGAGCGTCCCAGTCGATGTCGACGACCGGCTCGTAGGACTTCTTGACCGATCCCTTCAGCAAGCGTTCCGAGAACTCTCGACGTCCGGGTCCAGTCGGCTTCACCGCAATAGTCATGGCGCCGCTCCTCCTCATGCTTATGCCAAAAGGTAGGGAGATTGCGAAGGGATGTCAATACCTGCGGTACCGGATACTTGCGGTTTCGACATCGTGATGCTCGACCACGGCGGCGACCCGGATACTGTGACGCCGGCCCGACGCTGGTCGCACGCCGCCGAAGTCGGAGACGACTCGGGCACGGTTGGATTACGGACGCCCATTTCGGCAGCGCAGCCGAGTAGTTTCACCCGCATGAGAGCTTTCGTCATTCGCGCCGCGGTGACCGGGCTCGCGCTGTGGGTGGTCACCAAGTTCGTCCACGGGCTCAGCTTCGTCGGCGGCGACACCAAGTTGCAGCGGGTCGGCATCATCTTCGTCGTCGCGGTGATCTTCGGTCTGGTCAACGCCTTCATCAAGCCGGTCGTGCAGATCCTGTCCATCCCGCTGTACATCCTCACGCTGGGGCTGTTCCACATCGTCGTGAACGCCCTCATGCTGTGGATCACCGCGCGGATCACCGCCCACACCACCCACTGGGGTCTTGCGATCGATGACTTCTGGTGGACCGCGATCAAGGCCGCGGTCGTCCTGTCGATCGTCAGCTGGGTGTTGTCGCTGGTAGTGCGGGGCGCTCGGCGCTGACGGCACACTGGATGCATGCCTGAACTGCCCGAAGTCGAAGCGCTGGCCGACTACCTCCGCCAGCACGCCGTCGGCCGGACTGTGGGGCGCGTCGACGTCGCCGCGCTGTCGGTGCTCAAGACGTTCGCTCCGCCGATCAACGCACTGCACGGTCTGACGGTGACGGGCGCCAACCGGTGGGGCAAATACCTCGGCTTGCAGGTGGGCGAGCTGAATCTGATCACCCACCTGTCCCGGGCCGGCTGGCTGCGCTGGTCGGAGAAGTTGACCGCGACTCCGCTGAAACCCGGCAAAGGCCCGATCGCGCTGCGCGTTCATCTCGGTACCCCCGGCGAGGCACCGGGCTTCGACCTCACCGAGGCCGGCACGCAGAAGCGGCTGGCGGTCTGGCTCGTCGGCGATCCCACACAGGTGCCCGGCATCGCCACACTGGGGCCGGACGCGCTGCAGCTGACCGTCGGAGATCTGAGCGCGCTGTTGGCCGGAAACACCGGACGGATCAAGTCGGTCATCACCGACCAGAAGGTGATCGCCGGCATCGGGAACGCCTACAGCGACGAGATCCTGCACGTCGCCAAGCTGTCGCCGTTCGCCACGGCGGGGAAGCTCTCGGAGGCACAGCTCGCCGCACTGCACGACGCGATGGTGTCGGTGTTGTCTGACGCGGTGTCCAGATCGGTCGGCCAGCAGGCCGCCACGCTGAAAGGCGAGAAGCGCTCCGGAATGCGGGTGCATGCCCGCACCGGGTTGCCGTGTCCGGTGTGTGGCGACACCGTGCGGGAGGTGTCGTTCGCCGACAAATCGTTTCAGTACTGCCCGACCTGCCAGACCGGCGGCAAGGTGCTGGCGGACCGCCGGATGTCGCGTCTGCTGAAATAGTCGAATGACGCGGCAGAAGATTCTCATCACCGGCGCGAGCTCAGGGCTGGGCGCGGGGATGGCACGCGCGTTCGCCGCGAAAGGGCGCGACCTGGCGTTGTGCGCGCGTCGCACCGACCGACTCGAGGAGCTCAAAACCGAACTGTCTCAACGGTATCCCGATGTCACCATCGCGGTCGCCGCACTGGACGTCAACGACCACGAGCAGGTGCCGAAGGTGTTCGCGGAATTGTCCGACGCGCTCGGCGGTATCGACCGGGTGATCGTCAACGCCGGTATCGGCAAGGGCGCACGGCTGGGATCGGGCAAGCTGTGGGCCAACAAGGCGACCATCGAAACCAATCTGGTGGCCGCGCTGGTTCAGATCGAGACTGCCCTGGAGATGTTCAAAGAGCAGGGGTCCGGGCATCTGGTGCTGATCTCCTCGGTGCTCAGCGCCAAGGGAGTGCCCGGTGTGAAGGCCGCATATGCGGCCAGCAAAGCCGGTGTCAGCTCGCTCGGCGAATCGCTGCGCGCCGAATACGCCAGCGGGCCGATCAAGGTGTCGGTGATGGAGCCGGGCTACATCGAGTCGGAGATGACCGCGAAGTCGCAGAGCACAATGTTCATGGTGGACAACGAAACTGGCGTCAAGTCGTTGGTCGCCGCGATCGAGCGCGAACCGGGCCGGGCAGCGGTGCCGTGGTGGCCGTGGGGGCCGATGGTCCAGCTGATGCGGGTACTGCCGCTGTCACTGACCAAGCGCTTCGCCTAGCCTGCCCGGCCTCTCTCAGCGCGGTATCGACGGACCAGTGTGTCGGTCGAGCTGTCTGGTTGTTTGGGCGGCGCAGCGTCTTCAGTGAGGACCGGCAGCAGCGCCTTGGCTTGAGTCTTGCCCAACTCGACGCCCCACTGGTCGAACGAGTCGATGCCCCACACGACGCCCTCGGTGAAGACCTGATGCTCGTAGAGCGCGATCAACTGGCCCAGTACCGATGGAGTCAGCCGGGTGGCCAGGATCGATGTGGTCGGTCGGTTGCCTGGCATGACCTTGTGCGGCACAACGTCTTCCGCGGTGCCTTCGGCGGCGATCTCGTCGGCCGTCTTGCCGAACGCCAGCACCTGGGTCTGGGCGAAGAAGTTGCTCATCAGCAAGTCGTGCATGCTGCCGGTGCCGTCGGCGGTGGGCAGGTCGTCCGTGGGCTGGCTGAAGCCGATGAAGTCGGCCGGAATCAGCCTGGTGCCCTGATGCAGGAGTTGGTAGAACGCGTGCTGGCCATTGGTTCCCGGTTCACCCCAATAGATTTCACCGGTGTCGGTCGTGACCGGGGTGCCATCGGCGCGCGTCGACTTGCCGTTGGATTCCATCGTCAGCTGCTGTAGGTAGGCCGCGAACCGCGACAGGTCGTTGGCGTAGGGCAACACCGCACGCGACTGGGCGCCGAAGAAATCGGAATACCACAGCCCGATCAGGCCGAGCAGCGCCGGCGCGTTGGACTCCAGCGGTGCGGTCCGGAAGTGCTCGTCGACGAGGTGGAATCCGGACAGGAAGTCCGCGAACGCCTCGCGGCCGATCGCGGCCATCACCGAGAGCCCGATCGCCGAGTCGACGGAATACCGCCCACCGACCCAGTCCCAGAAGCCGAACATGTTGTCGGTGTCGATGCCGAATTCGTCGACCAGCTTTTTGTTCGTGGAGACAGCGGCGAAATGCTTCGCCACCGCGTCGTCGCCGAGGGCGTCGGTCAGCCAGCGCCGTGCGGCGGTGGCGTTGGTCAGCGTCTCCAGCGTCGTGAAGGTCTTGGACGCGATGATGAAAAGCGTTGTAGCCGGATCCAAGTCGGCGAGCTTCGCGATCAGGTCGGCGGGGTCGACGTTGGAGACGAAGCGGGCCGAGATGCCGGCGTCGGCGTAGTGCCGCAGCGCCTGGTAGACCATCACCGGTCCCAGATCCGAGCCGCCGATGCCGATGTTGACCACGGTGCTGATCCGTTTACCCGTGGCGCCGGTCCACTCGCCGCTGCGCAGTCGGTCGGTGAAATCGCCCATCGCGTCGAGCACTTCGTGGACATCGGCGACCACGTTCTGACCGTCGACGGTCAGCGTGGCGTCGCGCGGAAGTCGCAGCGCGGTGTGCAGCACGGCGCGATCCTCCGAGACGTTGATGTGCGTCCCGTCGAACATCGCGTCGCGGTGTTGTTCGAGATCGACGGCCTTCGCCAAGTCGATGAGCAGCTTCACGGTCTCGCGGCTGATCCGGTGCTTGCTGTAGTCGATGTAGAGGTCGCCGACGCTGACGGTGAACTCGTCGCCCCGGTCGGGGTCGTCGTCGAACAATTCGCGCAAGTGGGTGTGCTCGATCTGCGCGTGATGCTTGAGCAGCGCGTCCCACGCCGGGGTCGCCGTTACGTCGCGAATGGGTTCAACCGCAGTCATGCTTTCCGACCCTAGTCAGGTTGACCAGGCCGCGTGGCCGGCGACGTTGAAAGCCGAGTGAACGGGCGGCTAACCGGGTCAGTGACCGAGCCGGCCGCGGCCCAGCCTGAGCAGCAGCATGGCGAGGTCCTTGCCCTCGGGGCCGATCTCGCTGTAGCGCTCGATGACCTTCATCTCGCGGCTGTGCACCAGCCGGGTGCCGCCAGAGGCCATTCGGGCCTTGCCGATCGCCCTGGATACCTCGGTGCGACGCTTGACCGCGGCCAGGATCTCGGCGTCGAGCCGGTCGATTTCCTGGCGCAGGTCATCGATGTTGGTGAGTGGTTCGGTTTCGATTGTCATTGGAGACTCCGGAATCTCATTATGTGGAGGGTTTTGTGGTCTCATCCGGTTTCGGGCCTCACACAAGAGACGAGCCCCGGATCCGGAAGCGGACCGCGGGGCTCTGGGAAGCAGCTAGACCACGGGCACCGCTGGCCGGTACCCGCTAAAAAATCGCTGCTGCGCATTGAGCACGAAATGAGTGTGCCACTTGCGGGCGTTCAAGCGCAAAGGTGTCGGCGATCGGCGGTAGGTTTGGCGGGATATGCCGCCGACGACGATGAACAGGGCAGTGCGATCGGAGAAGCAGGAGGAGCGGCGCAAAATTGAGTGTGGAGCATGTGACTGAGGCCGGGGCAGATCTCCTCGACGGCTTGAACCCCCAACAGCGCCAGGCGGTGCTGCACGAGGGGTCGCCGCTGCTGATCGTCGCGGGCGCCGGCTCGGGCAAGACAGCCGTGCTGACCCGTCGCATCGCCTACCTGTTGGCCGCGCGCGACGTCGGCCCCGGTCAGGTGCTGGCAATCACGTTCACCAACAAGGCCGCCGCGGAGATGCGTGAACGGGTGGCGGCGCTCATAGGAGCCCGAGCCCGATCGATGTGGGTGTCGACGTTTCACTCGACCTGCGTGCGAATCCTGCGTAACCAGGCGTCGCTGATCGAGGGGCTCAACTCCAACTTCTCCATCTACGACGCCGACGATTCCCGCCGCCTGCTGCAGATGATCGGCAAGGACATCGGCCTCGACATCAAGCGGTACTCGCCGCGGCTGCTGGCCAACGGCATCTCCAACCTGAAGAACGAGTTGATCGACCCGCAGCGGGCGGTCGCCGACCTGACCGACGAGACCGATGATCTGGCGCGCACAGTCGCCACCGTCTACGCCGAATATCAGCAACGGCTTCGGGTGGCCAACGCGCTCGACTTCGACGACCTGATCGGCGAGACGGTCGCGGTGCTGCAGACCTTCCCGCAGATCGCCGACCACTACCGGCGGCGGTTCCGGCACATCCTGGTCGACGAGTACCAGGACACCAACCACGCGCAGTACGTGCTGGTCCGCGAGCTGGTCGGCCGTGAAATCGACGACGGCGTCACACCCGGCGAGCTGTGCGTGGTCGGCGACGCCGACCAGTCGATCTATGCCTTCCGCGGGGCCACGATTCGGAATATCGAAGACTTCGAGCGCGACTACCCCAACGCCACGACGATTCTGCTCGAGCAGAATTACCGCTCCACACAGAACATCCTGTCGGCGGCCAACTCGGTGATCTCCCGCAATGCCGGACGCCGGGACAAGCGACTGTGGACCGACGCCGGTGAAGGCGAGCTGATCGTCGGCTACGTGGCCGACAACGAGCACGACGAGGCGAGGTTCGTCGCCGAGGAGGTCGATGCGCTGGCGGCCAGCAGCGACATCACCTACAACGACGTCGCCGTCTTCTACCGCACCAACAACTCGTCGCGGTCGCTGGAAGAGGTGTTCATCCGGGCCGGAATCCCGTACAAAGTTGTTGGGGGAGTGCGGTTTTACGAGCGTAGAGAGATTCGCGACGTGGTCGCCTATCTGCGGGTGCTGGACAACCCCGGTGACGCAGTCAGCATGCGACGCATTCTCAACACGCCGCGGCGCGGCATCGGCGATCGCGCCGAAGCGTGCGTGGCGGTGTACGCCGAGAACACCGGCTCCAGTTTCGCCGACGCGTTGGAGGGCGCCGCCGCAGGCAAGGTGCCGCTGCTGAACACCCGCTCCGCCAAGGCGATTGCGGGTTTCGTCGAGATGCTCGACGAGTTGCGCGGCCGACTCGATTCGTCCCAATCCGATCTCGGCGAACTGGTCGAAGCGGTGCTCGAGCGCACCGGATACCGCAGGGAGTTGGAGTCGTCTTCCGACCCGCAAGACCTGGCCCGGCTGGACAACCTGAACGAACTCGTCAGCGTCGCACACGAATTCGCGATCGATCTGGCCAACGCGGCCGCCCTGGATGACGATGCTCCAGTCGATGAGGACGTGCCGGACACCGGCGTGCTCGCGCAGTTCCTGGAACGCGTCTCACTGGTCGCCGACGCCGACGGAATCCCCGAGCACGGCGCCGGCTTGGTGACGCTGATGACCTTGCACACCGCCAAGGGGCTGGAGTTCCCGGTGGTGTTCGTCACCGGATGGGAAGACGGCATGTTCCCGCACATGCGGGCGTTGGGCGATCCTCGCGAGCTGTCCGAGGAGCGCCGTCTTGCTTACGTCGGAATCACCCGTGCGCGCCAACGGCTCTACGTGAGTCGGGCCAAGGTCCGGTCGTCATGGGGACAGCCGATGCTGAACCCGGAATCTCGGTTCCTGCGTGAGATCCCGCAGGAGCTCATCGATTGGCGGCGCACCGACTCCGCGCCGTCATTCAGTGCACCGGTGAGTGGGGCCGGCCGGTTCGGTACGCCGCGCCCGTCGCCGGCACGCAGCGCTGGTGGTAACAAGCGACCGCTGCTGGTGCTGGCACCCGGCGACCGGGTCACCCACGACAAGTACGGGCTGGGTCGCGTCGAAGAGGTGTCCGGCGTTGGCGAATCGGCGATGTCGCTGATCGACTTCGGCAGCTCGGGGCGGGTCAAGTTGATGCACAATCACGCGCCGGTCGCCAAGCTCTAGCGGCGACGATGCAGGCCGGTACGGCCTGAGGAGGAGCGCGACATCAAGCTCTAGCGCGGCATCAGCTCTAGTTTTCGAGCAGCCAATCCTTCGTGCGGGGCAGCAGGGTCAGCACCGCGCTGGTGATCGGCAGGATCGGCAGGGTGTGCACGATCCACGCCACGCGTGCTCCGGCGATGAACACGCCCAGATACGTCAGTATCGCGACGGCGGCACCGGCCACGATCAGGTAGCGGCCGAGGGGTTGACGCAACAGCAGCAGGATCACCCCACCGACGGTGGCCAGTGCGAACACCAGCGCCAGGAACGCCACGGCGACGCAGAACAAGCGGTCCGACCTCCACCAGCCGGCGATCAGTTCGGTTGCGACCACCGATGTGGCCCAACCGCTGATGATGCTGACTGCGGACGCAGCGATCGCCGTCGCTCCGCTGGGCTGAAAACCCGGTGGAGCCCCCAGGCCGGGGAGCGGAGGCGGCGGGACGGGACGCGGCGGCGGCAGTGGCTGGCGCGGGATGTGAGTGGTCCGAGCGTCGTCGACCACCTGGGGCATCGCGCCGGTCGGGGCTCGACGAATGATGCGCGTCTCGGGGCCTGTAGCAGCGTTGCCGGCGCGCACGGGTCCGCTCGGCGGTTGGGCAGGCGGGCGATCGGCCGGGTTGGGACTGTTCGGGTCGGTCACACCGTCAACCGGCGAAGGTGCCGACGCTCAGGCCGCGCTTGGCCAGCCACGGCACGGGGTCGATGCGCTGCGAACCGCCCAGTAGCACCTCGAAATGCAGGTGCGGGCCGGTGGAGTTGCCGCGATTGCCCATGGTGGCGATCTGATCGCCAGCCATCACACGCTGGCCGACCCTGACCATCGTGGTGTTGACGTGGCCGTACAGCGTGACCGTGCCGTCGGCGTGCCGGAGCTTGACCCACATTCCGTAGCCCGCGGTCGGACCTGCGTCGATGACCAGACCGTCGGACACTGCGTGGATCGGGGTGCCGATGGAGTTGGCCAGGTCGATGCCGGCGTGCAGCACGCCCCACCGGTAGCCGAAGCCGGAGGTGAAGATTCCCTTGGTCGGCATCACGAAGAGCGGTTGCTGCAGTCGCGCCTCGCGCTCGGCGCGCTCCTGAGCGAACGCGACGCCGTGTGCCAGCTCGGCGTTGTGCACCGCGACATTTGCGGCGGGCTGCACGGTGACCATCTGCATGCCCTGAGACGAAGTGCTGATCGGACCGCCGCCCAGCGTCGCGGCGTCGGCGGTCAGCACGGTCTGGGCCTTGGAGTGATCCGGAGTCTCGGTGGCGGAATGCGCAGCGGCAGCGGCGGCGCCGGCGGCCATCGCGCCGATCAGCACCCGGCCTCTTGTAGGCCCGCTGAGCTGCTTGCGGTGCGTCCCCCGCCGGGCCCACGGCTCTGCGTCGTCGCGGTCGCGGCGCAGGTCGCGCCGGTGCGACGCGACCAGGCGCTCGGTGTTCGCCTCGGTCTCGCTGGGGCCGTCGAGGTCCATGACGACGAGATTGTCGGTGTCGTCGAGGTCGTCGAGTTCGGGTGCGCGCAGGACCTGCGCTTCCTTGTTGAATGAAGAGTTGTCGCTGAAGTCCAAGTCGTCGAGGTTACCGAGCTCCCCGAACTCATTGAACGGGATGATGTCGGTGACTTCGTTGCGATGGAGCTGTGACCTGCGGTCGCGCGACGCCGGAAGCACTCCCCGCGAGGGAGATGGTGTCGGGATTAGCTGGGTCAACCTGAATGTCCTTCGGGCCGTAACCATAACGTTATCTGGACCCTGAGACGTTAACCGGAGGACGCGGAGCATCGCAAGCTAAGGCCTAAACCTAGCGGGGAATGTGATTTGAATCACTTCCGCACTCCGGTGAGATCTGCCACATCAGCCGGTGCCGACGACAGAACGTTCTACGTGTCTCGATACAGTTCCCGCTAGCGGGCGTCGGAAAACTAGGCCCGCTTCCGGATAGGCCGACACACAGAAGTGAGCCCATGGATCTTTTCGAGTACCAGGCGAAAGAGTTGTTCGCCAAACACAACGTTCCGACTACGCCAGGCCGGGTCACCGACAACGCCGAGGACGCGAAAGCCATTGCCGAGGAGATCGGCAAGCCGGTAATGGTCAAGGCACAGGTCAAGGTCGGCGGCCGGGGCAAGGCCGGTGGCGTGAAGTACGCGGCGACCCCCGAGGATGCCTTCACCCACGCTCAGGCCATCCTCGGCCTCGACATCAAGGGCCACATCGTCAAGAAGCTCCTGGTCGCCGAGGCCAGTGACATCGCCGAGGAGTACTACATCTCCTTCCTGCTCGACCGCTCCAACCGCACCTACCTGGCCATGTGCTCGGTGGAAGGCGGCGTGGAGATCGAAGAGGTTGCAGCGACCAAGCCCGATCGGCTGGCCAAGGTCCCGGTGGACGCCGTCAAGGGCGTCGACCTCGCGACCGCCCGCTCGATCGCCGAGCAGGGCCACCTGCCTGCCGAGGTGCTCGACGCCGCGGCCGTCACCATCTCCAAGTTGTGGGACGTCTTCGTCGGTGAGGACGCCACCCTGGTCGAGGTCAACCCGTTGGTGCGGACACCCGACGACCAGATCCTGGCGCTGGACGGCAAGGTGACACTCGACGGCAACGCCGACTTCCGTCAGCCTGGCCACGTCGAATTCGAGGATCGTGACGCCACCGATCCGCTGGAGTTGAAGGCCAAGGACCACGACCTCAACTACGTCAAGCTCGACGGTCAGGTCGGCATAATCGGAAACGGCGCCGGGCTGGTGATGTCGACGCTGGACGTCGTTGCCTACGCCGGGGAGAAGCACGGCGGGGTCAAGCCGGCCAACTTCCTCGACATCGGCGGCGGTGCCTCAGCCGAGGTGATGACCGCCGGACTCGACGTCGTGCTGGGCGACGAGCAGGTCAAGAGCGTGTTCGTCAACGTGTTCGGCGGCATCACCTCGTGCGACGCGGTCGCCACCGGCATCGTCAAAGCGCTGGAGATCCTCGGTGACGACGCCAACAAGCCGTTGGTGGTCCGGCTCGACGGCAACAACGTCGACGAGGGCCGGCGCATCCTGGCCGAAGCCGCGCACCCGCTGGTGACGGTGGTGCCGACGATGGACGAGGCGGCCGACAGAGCCGCCGAGCTGGCGAATTCCTGAAAAAAGGACCCAAAGACTTATGGCAATCTTCCTCACCTCCAATAACAAGGTCGTCGTCCAGGGCATCACTGGCTCCGAGGCCACCAAGCACACCGCACGGATGCTGGCCGCCGGCACGCAGATCGTCGGCGGGGTGAACGCCCGCAAGGCCGGCACGACCGTCGCGCACAAGGACGTCAACGGCGACCCCGTCGAACTGCCGGTTTTCGGCAGCGTCGTTGAGGCCATCGAGAAGACCGGTGCCGACGTATCGATCATCTTCGTGCCGCCGGTGTTTTCCAAAGACGCGATCATCGAGGCGATCGACGCCGAGATTCCGCTGCTGGTGGTCATCACCGAAGGAATCCCGGTGCAGGACAGCGCATACGCGTGGGCCTACAACCTGGAGAAGGGCAACAAGACCCGCATCATCGGGCCGAACTGTCCCGGCATCATCACCCCCGGGCAGGCGCTGGTGGGCATCACGCCGGCCAACATCACCGGCTCGGGGCCCGTCGGCCTGGTGTCCAAGTCCGGCACGCTGACCTACCAAATGATGTACGAGCTGCGCGATTTCGGGTTCTCCACGTCGATCGGCATCGGCGGTGACCCGGTGATCGGCACCACCCACATCGACGCGATCGAGGCCTTCGAGAAGGACCCCGAGACCAAGATCATCGTGATGATCGGCGAGATCGGCGGCGACGCCGAGGAGCGGGCGGCCGGCTACATCAAAGCCAACGTCTCCAAGCCGGTTGTCGGCTACGTCGCGGGATTCACTGCGCCGGAAGGCAAGACGATGGGCCACGCCGGCGCCATCGTGTCCGGCTCGTCGGGCACCGCCGCTGCCAAGAAGGAAGCTCTCGAGGCGGCCGGAGTGAAGGTCGGCAAGACGCCGTCCGAAACCGCGGCGCTCGCCCGGGAAATTCTGGAGAGCCTCTAACGAATTGGAACACGTTACAGTTTTCGGTTAGCCTGACGAACTAACACTTGTCAGGAGGCCTGCAATGGCGATCGACCCGCGTACTCCCGTCGTCGTCGGAGTGGGCCAGTTCACCGAACGCATCGACGATCCCGGTTATCGCGGCATGTCCTCAGTCGAGCTGGCGACCGAGGCCGTGCGCGCGGGTCTCGCCGACACCGGTGTGGACGTGAGCACGGTGGCAGAGGCCATCGAGGTGTTCGCCGGCCTGCGTCAGTTCGAGATCTGCACCCCGTTCACGAAGCCGCCGCTCGGTTCTTCCGACAATTACGTGCGATCGGTGGCCAGCCGCGTCGGCGCCGATCCGGCGCGTGCGGTGCTCGAGCCCATCGGAGGAAACGGTCCGCAGAAACTGATGACCGAGTTCGCCGGGGCGATCGCCGCCGGTGACATCGAGGTCGCGTTGATCCTCGGGTCCGAGCCCGGGTCGACGGCGAAGTATTTCGCCGGCCGCGACGACAAGCCGGACTTCACCGAGCACGTCGGTGGCCAGCTCGACGACCGTGGTTACGGTTTCGAGCAGTACATGAGCGAGTACACCGCGAAGCACGGGCTGACCGGAGCACCGGTGCAGTATGGGCTGCTCGACAACGCGCGCAGAGGACGGCTCGGACTCACCGTCGCCGACTACCGACATGCCATGGCCGAACTCTTCGCCCCGTTCTCGAAAGTCGCTGCGAAGAACCCGTTCTCGTCCTCGCCGGTGGAACGGTCGGTGGAGGAGATCGAAACCGTCACCGACGAGAACCGGATGATCTGCGACCCGTATCCGCGGCTGCTGGTGGCGCGCGACACCGTAAATCAAGGAGCCGCTGCGCTGGTGATGTCGGTGTCGGCGGCCCGCCGGCTGGGGGTGCCCGAGGGCAAGTGGGTTTACCTGCGCGGGCATGCCGACCAGACCGAGCAGGACCTATTGGACCGCGTCGACGTCAGTATCAGCTACTCCGCCAAACAGGCTGTGGCAGAAGCGCTCCGGGGTGCGGACATCGGCATCGACGACGTGGCGACGTTCGACCTGTACAGCTGCTTCCCGTTCCCGGTCTTCGCGGTGTGCGATGAGTTCGGGCTCACCGCCGACGACCCACGTGGTTTGACGCTCACCGGAGGACTGCCGTATTTCGGTGGCCCCGGCAACAGCTATTCGCTGCACGGGATCGCGGAGACCGTGGCCGCCATGCGCGACAAGCCAGGCTCGTTCGGGCTCGTCGGCGCCAACGGCGGTGTGATGAGTAAGTATTCGGTGGGCGTGTACTCCACCGAACCCGGCGATTGGGCGGCCGACCGCAGCAAGGCGCTGCAGCGGGACATCACCGCACTGCCGAAGGTGCCGGTCACTCGAAATGCCAACGGCGCGGGCATCATTGAGACGTACTCGGTACGGTACGACTGGCCGACGACGACCGGCGTCATCATCGGTCGACTCGACGCCGACGGGTCGCGGTTCATGGCGCTCACCGAGGACGAGAACCTGGTGGCGTTGATGACCGACGGTGACCCAATAGGTGCCAGGATCATCGTGAAGTCGACCGACGAGGACATCAACCAGGCGTCGCCGGCTGACTAGCCGGCGCTGTTGATCGCGTCGACCAGACCCGGGCAGTCCGCCACGGTGACCGTCAGCGCCGAGTGATCCCGCAGACCCAGCACGCGGCGGATGCGCGGCTCGAAGTGGATGCACGCCCCCTCGGCGGCGTTGGTGCCGAACGTGAGCCCGTCGTCACCCAGCGACAGTCGAGCGCCCGCGGCGGTCCACCACCGGTACGGGCCTGTGACGTGCGCGTGCACCACCTGCGACAGCGGCGCGTCGACATGCAGCGGTCCGAAGCGGGCGACCAATCGGCCGTCGTCGGTCACGGTGACGCCCTGCGCACCCGGCCACACCCGGAACGGCAGCCAGATCGGCGCCAGGCGCGGCTCGTAGTGAAAGGGGAAATGCCGGCCCTGCTCGTCGTCGGCTGTCACGATGCGCCTCCGATCCGATTCAGCGCTAGACCGCGGCTGCGAGCTTGCCGGCTAATCGCTCCACGTACGCGGCGACCTCATCCTGCGACTTGTCGGGCAACCCGAACAGCACCTCGGTCACGCCGAGCTCGGCCCAGTGCGCCAACTTCTCCGGCACCGGCTTGAAGTCCAGCGCCACGATCTGCGGCGCGCCGTCCCGGCCTGCGGCGGCCCAGGTGTCCTGCAGCAACTTCACCGGCGTGTCGATGTCGAAGTCGCGGGGAGTGGTGATCCAGCCGTCGGCGCTGCGCGCGATCCACTTGAAGTTCTTCTCGTTCCCCGCAGCACCGACCAACACCGGGATGTGCGACTGCACCGGCTTGGGCCACGCCCAGCTGAGTCCGAAGTTGACGAACTCGCCCTCGAACGAGGCCTCTTCCTGGGTCCACAGCGCGCGCATCGCCTCGATGTACTCGCGCAGCATGGTGCGGCGCCGACCGGGTGGAACGCCATGGTCGGCCAGTTCATCGGTGTTCCAGCCGAACCCGACGCCCAGGCTGACCCGCCCGCCGGACAGGTGATCGAGGGTCGCGATGGATTTGGCCAGGGTGATCGGATCGTGTTCGACCGGCAAGGCCACCGCGGTGGACAGTCGGACCCGCGACGTGACCGCGCACGCCGCGCCGAGGCTGACCCACGGATCCAGCGTGCGCATGTAGCGGTCGTCGGGCAGCGATTCGTCCCCGGTCGTGGGATGGGCCGCTTCGCGTTTCACCGGGATGTGCGTGTGCTCCGGCACGTAGAACGTCTGAAACCCGTGTTCATCGGCAAGTTTGGCCGCCGCTGCCGGAGAGATACCGCGATCGCTGGTGAACAGCACAAGCCCGTAGTCCATGGATGAATTAGAACGTGTTCCAATCTTGCGGGCAAGCGCCGGGGGTGGGGTAGAAGGTCGCGACATCCGGGCCGAGGCCCGCACAACCCTGCGGCCGAGGTGCGCTAGCGTGGTTGATCGGCTCGCGTCGCAACCTCTCGCGCCGGCCGTCGCCACGGCGTTCACCGAGCGCTCGGGGGTAGCCTCGCGATGACAGTGGCGCCGCAACAGCATTGGAAGGCACAGGAGAAGTTATGACCTACCCGCCCGGCAATTCCGGATACCCGCCCGCGCAGTCGTCGGGCTCCTACGGGGCCCCCGCCGCGCCGTCGTTCAACAAGGCCGACGACGGGGAAAGCCACCTGAAGCAGTATCTGACGATCGCGGTGCTGGCTCTCGGCCTGGTCACCTACCTGGTGAGCTACGGCCCGCTGATCACCCACGTGCTCCCCAATGGCGACGAGCTCATCGAGAAAGACCCGATCCCGGTCGGACTGGCACTGCTCGCGGGCCTGCTGGCCGGCGCGAGTCTGCTGCCGAAAGCAAAGAACTACGCCGCGGTGTTCACCGCGACCGCCACCGTCGGAGCTCTTCTACTTATCGAAGACGCGATCGGTGCCACCGGACGCGGCTGGGCGCTGTGGGCCGCGGTGGCCGCAACCGTCATCCAGTCCGCGCTCGCGATCACCGCGCTGCTGCTCGAGGCCGGCGTCATCACCCCGCCTGCGCCGCGGCCCAAGTACGACCAATACGGGCACTACGGCCAGTACGGCTACTACGGACAGCAGCAGGGTCCCTACCAGCAGTCGGGTTACGGCACGCAGTACGGCGGCTACCCGTCCGGACCGACCACCGGCGGTTTCAGCGCCCAGCCCGGCCCGCAGCCGAGCCAGCAGCACGGAGCGCCCACCCCGCCTACCGGCTTCCCGAGCTTCAGCCCGCCGCCATCGTCCGGCTCGGGCACCCCGGGTCAGGGCAATTCGGCAGATCACGGCGGGTCTGGCCACGGTCAGCACACCTTCGGCCAGGGTCAGCAGCCGCAGGCGCCGTCCTCGCCGTCGGGCCCGTCACAGTCCTGACCATGTGTACTCGGGCGCGCCGCGTCGCCCGCCGGGTGAATCGATGGCGACCCCTAGCGCGGCGAAGCCGGGCGCGGCGGGTCGCCATCCAGACAGTCACTAGGTAACGTCCTCGGACCGTGAGGCGGGTGCAGGACAGTCCAGCGGCGGGAGCCCGGCAGGCCCGTGATCTTCTTCGGGTCGCCTTCGGCCCGGCTGTGGTCGCGTTGATCGTCATCGCGGCAGTGACCTTGCTGCAATTGGTCATCGCCAACAGCGACATGACCGGCGCGTTGGGCGCGATCGCCAGCATGTGGCTGGGCGTGCACCAGGTGCCGATCTCCATCGGCGGACGTGAGCTGGGCGTGATGCCGCTGCTGCCGGTGCTGCTGATGGTGTGGGGGACCGCGCGCACCACTGCGCACGCCACTCCGGTGCGGGCGTCGTGGTTCGTCATCCGATGGATCGTTGCCTCGGCCATGGGCGGACCGCTGCTGATCGCCGCGATCGCGTTGGCCGTCATTCACGACGCCGCGTCGGTAATCACCTCGCTGGAGACGCCGAGCGCCTTGCGCGCTTTCGTCAGCGTCCTGCTCGTGCATGCCATCGGCGCGTCCATCGGGGTGGGCTCGCGGATCGGCCGCCGCGCGCTGGCGGCGTCATCGCTACCGGGGTGGCTGGCCGACTCGCTGCGCGCCGCGACGGCCGGGGTGCTTGCACTGCTCGGGTTGTCGGGTCTGGTCACGGCCGCCTCGCTGGTCGTGCACTGGGGAACCATGCAGGACCTCTACGGGATCACCAACTCCGTCTTCGGCCAGTTCAGCCTGACCGTGTTGTCGGTGCTGTATGTGCCCAACGTCATCGTCGGGACTGCGGCGATGGCCGTGGGCTCCAGCGCTCATCTTGGTTTCGCGACGTTCAGTTCGTTCACCGTGTTCGGCGGCGACATCCCGGCGCTGCCGGTGCTGGCCGCGGCCCCGCATCCGCCGCTCGGGCCGGTGTGGGTCGCGTTGCTCATCGTCGGCGCATCGGCGGGCGTCGCGCTCGGACAGCAGTGTGCCCGAAAGCCGCTGCCGATCCTCGCGGCGATGGCGAAGTTGGCGATCGCGGCGTTGCTGGCGGCGATGTCGGTGGCCTTGCTGGGCTACGCGGGAAGCGGACAACTGGGCAACTTCGGGTCCGTCGGAATCGATCAGGGCACTTTCGGGTTGGCGGTCTTCTTCTGGTTTGCAGCGGTCGGCTGGGTCACCGTCGTGATGGCCGGCGGGATCCGGTACCGGGTGCGCAAGCCCAAGCCGGTGCGGCCCACCGAACCACCCGTCGAAGAGCCCGTCGAAGCGCACGTCCCCGTCGAGCCGATGCCCGACGTCGAGGACGGCGATGTGAGCGTCTCAGATGACGGCCTCGACGGCGTCGACCCGCCTACCCACGATTAGGCTCCCCCTGTGCAGCAACCGTTCCGCGTGCCTCCCAGCGCACCGGCACGAATAGTGGTCTTGGCGTCGGGCACCGGTTCGCTATTGGCGTCGCTTCTGGACGCCGCCGTCGGTGACTATCCCGCGCGGGTGGTCGCGGTCGGTGTGGATCGCGACTGCCCGGCCGTCGACATCGCGGCCGCGGCATCCTTGCCCACCTTCCGGGTCCGGCTGGGCGACTACCCCGTCCGGGCTGCCTGGGATGTCGCGCTCACCGAGGCGACCGGGGCCCATTCTCCTGACCTCGTCGTATCGGCCGGCTTCATGAAAATTCTTGGGTCAGAGTTTCTTTCGAAGTTCGTGGGCCGCACCCTCAACACGCATCCGGCGTTGCTGCCGGCGTTTCCGGGCGCGCACGGGGTCGTCGATGCGCTGGCCCACGGTGTGAAGGTCACCGGCTGCACGGTGCACCTGGTCGACGCGGGCACCGACACCGGACCGATACTTGCTCAGCAAGCCGTCGCGGTGCTCGACGATGACGACGAGCAGACCTTGCATGAACGCATCAAGGTCATCGAACGGCAACTCTTGGTGGATGTGATTGCCGCGGTGGCCACCGGCGGCGTGACGTGGATCGGACGAAAGGCGACAATCGGATGAGCGCAGAAAACGGTACCGACGGAAGAAGGCCGATCCGGCGCGCCTTGATAAGCGTGTACGACAAGACCGGGCTCGTCGAACTCGCCAGCGGCCTGCACGAGGCCGGTGTCGACATCGTCTCGACCGGATCAACCGCGAAAACCATTGCCGACAAGGGTATTCCGGTGACCCCGGTGGAAAAGGTCACTGGCTTCCCCGAGGTGCTCGACGGCCGCGTCAAGACCCTGCATCCCAGCGTGCACGCGGGACTCCTCGCCGACCTGCGCAAGCCCGAGCATGCCGCGGCACTCGAGAAACTCGGCATCGCGGCGTTCGAGTTGGTGGTGGTCAACCTCTACCCGTTCAGCCAGACGGTGGAGTCCGGCGCGGGTGTCGACGAATGCGTCGAGCAGATCGATATCGGCGGGCCGTCGATGGTGCGCGCCGCGGCGAAGAACCATCCCAGCGTTGCGGTGGTCACCGACCCGCTCGGCTACGACGGGGCGCTTGCCGCCGTGCGCAACGGCGGATTCACTCTTGCCGAGCGTAAGAGGTTGGCGTCGTTGGCATTCCGGCACACTGCCGAGTACGACGTCGCGGTGGCCGGCTGGATGGAGTCGACGCTGTCGCCTGAGGAACCGGCGTCGGCGTTTCCGCAATGGATCGCCGGGACGTGGCGACGCTCGACCCAGTTGCGCTACGGCGAGAACCCGCATCAGCAGGCCGCGCTCTACGTCGACGACAGCGGGTGGCCCGGCCTGGCGCAGGCCGAGCAGCTGCATGGAAAAGAGATGTCGTACAACAACTTCACCGATGCCGATGCGGCCTGGCGGGCTGCCTTCGACCACGAGGAGACCTGTGTGGCGATCATCAAGCACGCGAACCCGTGCGGGATCGCCGTTTCATCGGAGTCGGTGGCCGACGCGCACCGCAAGGCCCACGAGTGCGACCCGCTCAGCGCCTTCGGTGGCGTGATCGCGGCCAACACCGAGGTCTCCGTCGAGATGGCCGAATTCGTCAGCACGATCTTCACCGAGGTGGTCGTGGCGCCGGCCTACGCGCCGGGCGCCGTCGAAGTGCTGGCCCGCAAGAAGAACGTCCGGGTGCTGGTGGCGTCCGAGCCGATGGATGACGACACCGAGCGTCGTCAGATCAGCGGCGGGATGCTGATGCAGCAACGCGACCGGGTCGACGCCGACGGCGACGACCCGAACAACTGGACGCTGGCGACCGGTGACGCGGCCGACCCGGCCACGCTGGCCGATCTGGTCTTCGCCTGGCGAACCTGTCGCGCGGTGAAGTCCAACGCCATCGTCATCGCCGGCGGGGGCGCCACGATCGGCATCGGCATGGGCCAGGTGAACCGCGTCGACGCGGCGCGGCTGGCGGTCGAGCGGGGCGGCGACCGGGTTCAGGGCGCGGTCGCGGCCTCGGACGCTTTCTTCCCGTTCCCCGATGGTCTGGAGACGCTGACCGCCCCGGGCGTGAAAGCGATCGTCCATCCCGGCGGCTCGATGCGCGACGACGAGGTCACTGCCGCCGCGGCCAACGCTGGGGTGACGCTCTACCTCACCGGCGCCCGGCATTTCGCCCACTAGGGGCTCCGCTGGCAGTTAGGCGCTGATCTCGTCCTGCACTGTGGCGGCGTAGCGGATGAACTCGGCGACATCGTCGACCGCGCGGCGCCGACCTCGACGCAGATCGCCGGAAAGAACGGCACCGATCCTTCAAGTCGGTGTTCGAGCACGGCGCCATCACCTTCAAGCCGGGTGACGCCCACGCGACGGTGACTATCAGCTAGTCGCTTCTCCATTCACCTCGGAAGGCCGGGCAATTGCGACGATTGCCCGGCCTTTCCATTTGTCAGTAGCGTGGTGTGGTGACCGCTGCGAACAATCTGCCCCGCACCGTCGGCGAACTGCGTGCCGCCGGACACCGTGAACGGGGCGTCAAAGAAGAACTCCGGGAAAATCTGCTGGCACGCCTCGCCGAGGGTGCAGAGGGTGGGGCGATCTGGCCAGGCATCCTGGGCTTCGAGGACACCGTCTTGCCCCAGCTGGAGCGGGCGTTGATCGCCGGCCACGACTTCGTTCTGCTGGGCGAGCGCGGCCAGGGCAAGACCCGGCTGCTGCGCTCTCTGATCGGGCTGCTCGACGAGTGGACGCCGGTGATCGCCGGTGCCGAACTCGGCGAGCACCCGTACTCGCCGATCACGCCGGACTCGATCCGCAAGGCGGCCACGCTGGGCGACGACCTGCCCATCGAGTGGCGGAACCGCAGCGAGCGCTACACCGAGAAGCTGGCCACCCCGGACACCAGCGTGGCCGACCTGGTCGGTGACATCGACCCGATCAAGGTCGCCGAAGGCCGAAGTCTGGGCGACCCGGAAACCATTGCCTACGGCTTGATCCCGCGGGCGCACCGCGGCATCGTCGCGGTCAACGAGCTGCCCGACCTTGCCGAGCGCATCCAGGTGTCAATGTTGAACGTCATGGAGGAACGCGACATCCAGGTCCGCGGCTACACGCTCAGATTGCCGCTCGACGTACTTGTCGTCGCCAGCGCAAACCCGGAGGACTACACCAACCGCGGCCGCATCATCACCCCGCTCAAGGACCGGTTCGGCGCCGAGATCCGCACGCACTATCCGCTGGAACTCGACGCCGAGGTCTCGGTGATCCGCCAGGAGGCTCATCTGAGCGCCCAGGTGCCCGATTACCTCGTCCAGGTGATCGCCCGGTTCGCCCGCTACTTGCGAGAGTCCAACTCGGTCGACCAGCGATCCGGGGTGTCGGCGCGGTTCGCGATCGCCGCCGCCGAGACGGTTGCGGCCTCTGCGCGCCACCGCGGCGCGATCCTGGGGGAGACCGACCCGGTGGCGAGGGTGGTCGACTTGGGAACCGTGATCGACGTGCTGCGCGGCAAGCTGGAATTCGAGTCCGGCGAAGAAGGACGCGAGCAGGCCGTGCTGGAACACCTGCTGCGCCGCGCTACGGCTGACACGGCATCGAGAGCGCTGGGTGGTTTGGATGTCGGTCCGCTGGTGGTCGCGGTCGAGGGTGGTTCAGCGGTAACGACGGGTGAGCGGGTGTCGGCCAAGGATGTGCTCGCGGCGCTGCCGGACTTGCCGGTGATCGAACAGATCGCCAAGCGGCTCGGCGCGGAATCCGAGGGTGAGCGCGCTGCGGCGCTCGAATTGGCGCTGGAGGCCTTGTATTTGGCCAAGCGCGTCGACAAGATGTCCGGGGAAGGCGAGACCGTCTATGGCTAAAAGCCATTCGTCGCGGTATTCGGGGTACACCGGCGGGCCAGACCCACTGGCTCCCCCGGTGGATCTGCGCGAGGCTCTCGAGCAGATCGGGCAGGACGTCATGTCCGGCACGTCGCCGCGTCGGGCGTTGTCGGAGTTGCTGCGGCGCGGCACCAAGAACATGACCGGCGCCGACCGGCTGGCCGCGGAGGCTAATCGTCGGCGGCGGGAACTGTTGCGCAACAACAACTTGGACGGCACGTTGCAGGAGATCAAAACGCTGCTCGACGACGCCGTGCTGGCCGAGCGCAAAGAACTCGCCCGCGCACTGGACGACGACGCACGTTTCGGCGAACTGCAACTCGAGTCGCTCTCGCCGTCGCCGGCCAAAGCGGTGCAAGAACTGTCCGATTACAACTGGCGCAGCGACGAGGCGCGCCAAAAGTACGAGCAGATCAAGGATTTGCTGGGCCGGGAGATGCTCGACCAGCGTTTCGCCGGCATGAAACAGGCGCTCGAAGGAGCGACCGACGAGGACCGCCAGCGCGTCAACGACATGCTGAACGACCTCAACGAGCTGCTGGACAAGCACTCGAAGGGGCAGGATTCCGCCGAAGACTTTCAAGACTTCATGGACAAGCACGGCGAGTTCTTCCCGGAGAACCCGCAGAATGTCGAGGAGTTGCTCGACTCGCTGGCCAAGCGGGCGGCGGCAGCGCAGCGGTTCCGCAACAGCCTCAGCGCAGAACAGCGGGCCGAGCTGGATGCGTTGGCGGAGCAGGCATTCGGATCGCCGTCTCTGATGGAGGCGCTGGGCCGGCTCGATGCTCATCTCCAGTCGGCCCGGCCGGGCGAGGACTGGGATGGCTCGTCCCAGTTCTCCGGCGACAACCCGCTCGGCATGGGCGAGGGCGCGCAGGCGCTGGCCGATATCGGTGAGCTGGAGCAGCTCGCCGAGCAACTGTCGCAGAGTTACCCCGGCGCGACAATGGACGACGTCGACCTCGACGCGCTCGCCCGCCAACTGGGCGACCAGGCCGCCATCGACGCGCGGACGCTCGCCGACCTCGAGCGCGCGCTGGTTAACCAGGGCTTCCTGGACCGCAGCTCGGACGGCCAGTGGCGGTTGTCGCCGAAAGCGATGCGGCGGCTCGGTGAAACCGCGTTACGCGATGTGGCACAGCAACTTTCCAGCCGTCGCGGTGAGCGCGAGCTCCGGCGTGCCGGTGCCGCGGGCGACCTGACCGGCGCCACCCGGCCGTGGCAGTTCGGCGACACCGAGCCGTGGAACGTCACCCGGACGTTGACCAACGCGGTGCTCCGGCAGTCCGGGACGTCGCCGGACAATCCGGGCGTCATCTCCATCACCGTCGACGACGTCGAGGTGTCGGAGACCGAGACCCGCACCCAGGCCGCGGTCGCGCTGTTGGTGGACACCTCGTTCTCGATGGTGATGGAGAACCGCTGGTTGCCGATGAAGCAGACCGCGCTGGCGCTCGACCATCTGGTGCGCACCCGATTCCGGGCAGATGCCTTGCAGATCATCGCTTTCGGCCGTTACGCGCGAACCGTGAGCAGCGCGGAACTGATGGGCCTGGAAGGTGTGTACGAGCAGGGCACCAACCTGCATCACGCGCTGGCGCTGGCAGGCCGGCATCTGCGGCGGCACCCCAACGCGCAGCCCGTGCTGTTGGTGGTCACCGACGGTGAGCCGACGGCTCACTTGGAGGATGACGGCAGCGGCCGCTCGTCGGTGTTCTTTGACTACCCGCCGCATCCTCGGACCATCGCCAACACCGTCCGCGGCTTCGACGAGATGGCCCGGCTGGGCGCGCAGGTGACGATCTTCCGGCTGGGTAGCGATCCCGGGCTGGCCCGGTTCATCGATCAGGTGGCGCGCCGGGTCGAGGGCCGGGTCATCGACCCCGATCTCGACGGTCTGGGTGCGGCCGTGGTCGGCGACTACCTACGCTCCCGCCGTCGGCGGTAGCCACACCGGGTTCAGCTTTGGGTCTTGCGGTTCTTCCGCTTGATGCCGACGCCACCCCACAGCGAGAAGCCGTGAATCCGGACGGTCGGCGCGCCGGGGGTGCCTTCGCGCAGAACCTGATGCTCGAAGCCGCCCATCACGCCGTGACCCTTGATCTCGACGTTGACCTCCGGCGGCAGCAGAATGGTCTGGCCACCCATGATCGACGTCGCGTGGATGTCGACCTCGGTGGAGGTGAAGTCGGCGTAGCGCAGGTCGATCACGCCGCCGCCCCAGAGCGCGAACGTGGTCAGCTTCTTCGGCACGTTCCAGCGGCCGCGCCGCTCGAACGCGCTCATGATGGCCAGCAGCAGCATCGACGGCGCCGGTTTGGCCGGCCCGCCGTCTCGGGAACTGATCGAAGAACCCAGCAGATCTGACCGCAGACCATCGAGCTCTTCGTAGGTCTGCGCTGCGTATGCCTTGGTGAGCCGGTCTTCGTATTCGCTCATCGGCAACTTGCCGTGAGCGGCCGCGTCGGTCAGCAGCTGAGCAACCTCGATACGGTCGGTCTCAGCGGCACGCGTGATCGCGTTCTGCTGGCCCGGCGCCCCTCGTTGCGCTGACTTGCTCATCAGTGACGAGCCTACGTCTAACACTTTTTGCCGTAAGTGATCTTCGCCAAACTGTAGCGCCACACTCAGAATTCACTCAGCTTGTGTGCGGTTGGAGTTGTTCGCCGCGCGTCGGGTGAGCCGGTCGTAGATGGGCTCAGATCGCAGCGCGACGGCGACGAGCATCGCGATGGCGCAGGCGCCGAGCATGGGCGGTAACTGATTGGTGTTGCCGGTCATTTCGGTCGCGAGGATGAGGCCGGTGACCGGGGCATGCACTGACGCGGCGAAGAAGGCGGCCATGCCGATCACGGCGCAGGCGGGCAGGCTCGGCATGGTGTGCGGTGTGATGTGCACCGCGACGAGCCCGACAAGCAGTCCGGCTTGCGAGCCGAGCACGAGCATCGGCGCGAACAAACCGCCGGGGGTGCCGGCGGCGTAGGAAACGATGCCGAGCGCGAACCGCAGGACGAAGACTCCGGCGACGGCCAGCAGGGCGCCGCGGCCCAACAGTGCGTTCTGGGTCAGGTTGTCGCCGCCACCGGCCAGATCCGGCGCCGTCCACACGAGCAGCCCGACGAGCGCACCAGTGGCTGCGGCGCGGACTTCCTTGGGCAGGCGGCTGGCGTCGGCTCGGCGCAACGCACCCATCACCGCCTCGCTGTAGAGCACGCCGAGCACGCCGGTGACCAATCCGATCACCACCACCCAGCCGGATTCGACGAGCCGTGGGTCGGCCAGCGGCCTCATGTGGAACTCGTACCTCGACGGCGTCAGCAGGCGCGCGGCGGCAAACCCGGACGCGGACGCCACCAGCGTGGCGAGCGTGGTGCGTGGATCGAACCGCTTGACCAGTTCCTCGAGTACGAAGACGCCACCGGCGATGGGCGCGTTGAAGGCGGTGGCCAGCCCAGCCGCGGCGCCGCCGGCGACCAGGACGCGCAAGTCGGCGATGTTGCGGCGGGTCAGGGTGGCGACGATGACGGCCGCGGTCCCGCCCATCTGCACCGACGGTCCCTCGCGACCCAAAGCCATGCCGCTGCTGATGGCGAGCAGTCCACCGATGTACTTGACCGGCAGAATCCGGAACCGGTCGGGTCGGACGCGGCCGTCGGCGACCGCTTCGACGCGAGGGATGCCACTGCCCTCGGCGTGCGGTTCGACCCGATGCACCAGAGCGGCCGCGATCGCGGCGGCGGCCGAGCAGACGAGGACGACGACGAGCAACCCCAACCAGCTGCCGTGCGCCCACTGGGCGAGACCGGCGCGCAACCGGGCGCCCTGATCGAGTAGGAGCCGGAAGCTTGCCGCGGCGAGCCCAGTGAGCACTCCGACGAGGGCGGCCGCCAACACGAATCCGATCAGGGCGTCGGCGCCTTCGCCCCGAGAATCCACCGGATGCGTCGTCGGTCGCTGCCAGCCGGTGAACACGCTGCGCAACACATCCCGGGCGGGCACGTCAGGATCCTATGGCCCGATTACCCGACGGGCCGCTACCGGCATTGTTATTGGGTGGCCCAGCGTGGTGGACGCTTCTCCAGGAACGACAGCATGCCCTCGCGAGCCTCGTCGGAGACGAACAGTCGCGCCGACTCGGCGGCGAGCCGTTCGGCGTCGCGGTCGAACCCGGCCAGCACGGCGGCGGTGGTCAACGCCTTGGACGCAGCCAGCCCCTGCGGCGAGGCGCGCCCGATGTCGGCGACCAACGCGGCCACCGCGGCGTCGACGTCCTCGGCGGCCAGCGTGATCAACCCGATGTCGGCGGCGACGGCGGCATCGAACTTCTCGCCGGTCAGGTAGTAGCGCGCCGCGGCCCGCGCCGTCAGCTTCGGCAGCAAGGTCAGTGAGATGATCGCCGGCGCGACCCCGATGCGGGCCTCGGTCAAAGCGAAGGTGCTGTTCGGGCCCGCCACGGCGATATCGCATGCGGCCACCAGCCCCATGCCGCCCGCGCGGACGTGGCCGTCGACGGCGACGATCACCGGCAGCGGCGACTCGACGATGGCGCGCAGCAGCGCGGCCATCTCCCGGGACCGCTCGGCGGCCCCCTCGGCGGGATCAGTGCTCACCTGAGCCGACCGCTGCGACAGGTCGGCGCCGGCGCAGAACGTGTTCCCGGTGTGGCCGAGCACCACCACCCGCACCGCGGGGTCGTCCGCGGCGTCGCGCAGGCCCTGATGCAACTGGCCGACCAGCGCCTCCGACAGCGCGTTGCGGTTGTGCGGCGAATTAAG
>Ga0302314_10003992_pt1 | contig 27142 bp, 25 predicted proteins | sample III_Palsa_N2_3_FD_200533 | JGI IMG/M metagenome (GOLD analysis project Ga0302314, IMG submission 200533) | Peat permafrost microbial communities from Stordalen Mire near Abisko, Sweden - III_Palsa_N2_3 | ecosystem: Environmental > Terrestrial > Soil > Palsa > Peat permafrost | place: Sweden...
CGACTGAATGATGCCATCGGCATTCGCTCTTCATCTCCCCTTTCGCTACCATGTGCATGAGTTCGATACCACCTAAAATGATGCGGGCGCAACGAAAGCGCTTAAATCCTAGCCTTGGCATTGCGCCAAGGTGCTGGGGCGCCGGGATGCGCTTTTGTTCGAACTTCATATCCAACAACAACTACTCCCCCCTCACTCCACCGTCACCGACTTGGCCAGATTCCGCGGCTTATCAATATCCGTTCCCCGTGCGAGCGCCGCATGAAATGCCAGCAGTTGCATGGGAATAGTATGCAAGATAGGTGATAGCAATCCGTAGTACTCCGTAAGCCGAATCACTTCAATACCAGGACTCGGCGAGATGCCACAATCGGCATCGGCGAATACGAATAGCTTGCCGCTGCGCGCACTCACCTCATGCATATTTGACTTGAGCTTTTCCAGCAACCGATCATTAGGCGCAACTGCTACCACCGGCATCTCGTCGCTAACCAGCGCAAGAGGACCGTGTTTCAACTCGCCGGCGGGGTACGCTTCGGCATGGATATACGAGATCTCCTTCATCTTGAGGGCACCCTCCAGAGCGACCGGATAGTGCATGCCGCGCCCAAGAAACAGGATGTTCTGCCTTCTCGTAAGTTGCTCTGCCCAATCTATGATCTGCGGCTCCAGCGCAAGCACTTTGGTGATCGCGTCCGGAAGATGGCGAAGCGCGCGAAGATGGGTTTGCTCATCCTGTTCTGACAACCGCTGACGCGCCTGAGCCAGCGTCAACGCCAGGAGGAACAACGCGACTAGTTGCGTGGTGAAGGCCTTCGTCGATGCCACGCCAATCTCTATCCCCGCCCGTGTAAAGAAAGTCAGCGCGCATTCACGAGCCAATGCACTAGTCGGCACGTTGCAGATCGCGAGCGTATTCAGCATGCCCTGCTGCCTGGCGACTTGCACCGCGCCCAGGACATCCGCCGTCTCTCCGCTTTGCGACACCGCGACAACCAGCATCTTCGGATTCGGCACGCTTTCGCGATACCGGTATTCACTTGCGATCTCCACGCTCACCGGCAACTGTGCGAGGCTTTCTATCCAATACTTGGCGGTCAGTGCCGCGTGATAACTTCCGCCACACGCGAGCAGCAGCACGGAATCCGCGGATTTCAGCACGCGCCAGGCGTTATCGCCGAATAACTCCGGCATGATCGATGTAACGTCCTGAAGCGTGTCGGCGACCGCTTGCGGCTGTTCGAAAATTTCCTTCTGCATGTAGTAACGATAAAGCCCCAGGTCAGCCGCCCCGCTGTGCGCCGCGACGGTATGCACGCGGCGCTCGACGCGGCGGCCATCAGCGTCTTCTACCCGATGCCGGTGAAGTTGGATATCGACTACATCGCCGTTCTCCAGGTAGACAATCTGATCGGTGACGTTCGACAACGCAATGGCGTCCGACGCCAGGAAGTTCTCGCCGTCGCCGATGCCGACCACCAAGGGCATGCCATCGCGCGCGCCGACGAGCCGATGCGGCTCGTCGCGGCATAGCACGGCAATGGCATAGCTCCCACGCAGTTGAGTCACCGCTTCCTTGACGGCTTCGAACAAGTCGCCGTTGTACAAATGATCGATCAGATGCGCGATCACCTCGCTGTCGGTCTGACTGGCGAAAACATAGCCGCTTTTCTCAAGCTCCGCGCGCAACTCCTCGTGATTTTCAATGATCCCGTTGTGCGAAAGTGCTATTCGTGGTGCTTCTGCGTTCGGTGAAAAATGCGGATGCGCATTCGCCGTCACCGGCTTGCCGTGCGTCGCCCAACGCGTATGAGCAATCCCCGTATAACCGGACAAGGCTTCGCTGGAGATCACGTCCTGCAAGTGCGCAACGCGATCGACGCTACGAGCCCGCACCAGTTTTCCCGCCTGATATAACGCGACACCACACGAGTCGTAGCCGCGATATTCGAGGCGTTTAAGGCCATCGACCAGATTAGGCAGGATGTTGCGTTGCGCGACCGCGCCGACAATTCCACACATGAGCTTGTTCCTTAGGCGGCTCCCCTTTGGAACCGATGCAGGAATGTTAAGGTTGACCTGATGGAATTTAATTTCAAATTTTTTATGGATATGAAATTTACAATCGACCAAAACACTTGATGAAATTTTATTTCACGCTAAGCTAGGCCCTGGTCACCATACTTGGCGCAAAAAGCGGAGCCCAAAGTGCCCGGAATTTATCTGGACGAACTCGACCTTCGGATCCTCGCCATCCTGCAGAAAGATTCGTCGGTCTCTAACGTCGCGCTTGCCGCGCGCGCGCATGCATCACCGCCTACGTGCTTGCGTCGCGTGAGCAAACTTAAGGAAGCGGGGGTCATCCAGCGCGAAGTGGCCATTCTCGATTACGCCAAGATCGGTCCGACATTAACCGCGATTATTGAAGTGAGTCTTGACCGGCAAGCAGCCGAGGATCTGGACGCTTTCGAAACGTACATCTGCGCGCAAGCCGTAGTGACCCAGTGTTATCGCGTGTCGCCCGGGCCGGACTTTCTGGTCGTAGCTGAAGTCGTCGACATGCTGGAATACGACGAACTCGCGCGCCGCCTGTTCAAGACCTCGTCAAACATCCGCAATGTGCGCACATTCTTTTCGACGCATCGGGCCAAGTTCGAAGCCAATGCGCCGGTAAGGATCGTGGCTGATAGAGTCAGATAACAGGTCGTGGGTATTGGATACCCGCCGGTAAGCTACCGGGATGCGTTCAGCAACTCTGCAGTCGAAACTACCGTGCAATATTCGCCGTGCAGATTTGCTAGCGACATCGCATGGACCTCGTCCGCGCTTCGCGCTCGACCGTCCCAATCCAGGCGACCGAATGTGAAGCACCCGTCCTCTACCAAATAGGTATTGAAGCCGAGGTTACCGGCCATGCGAACGGTCGTCTCAACAGAATTGTTGGTGATAACGCCCGCCACAACAAGGCTCGTATGTCCGCCCGCGCGCAGGCGCTGTTCCAGTCCAGTACCAATGAACGCATTATTCGTGCGTTTCGCGATAACCGGCTCCCCAGGCAAAGGAGCGGCTTCAGGTTTGAAGTCGTTTCCCGGTTGACCCGGACGATAGTGAGAAGCAGGTTCTGACGAATCATGGCGCACATGCCAGACCGGCCAGTTCTCTGCGCGCCAGCGCGCGAGTAGACGGCGAATTTCGGTTTCGGCCGATGGGTTGTTGCGAACGCCCCAGTCCGGATGATCGATGGCTTTTTGCAGGTCGATCAACAGAAGCACTGACCCGCGAATAGACGACGCATGCATAGGCTGATCTTAAGTGGGTCAATTGCGCCAAAGTATAGCTGGGACAATTTCCCGGGCCTGAGTCAAGCGGCAAAAGAGCCGCAACTCAGCAATCTTTCGGCTTTCTCAGCCGCAAGCCGTCCAACTCCGCGAAGCCAGCAGAGACCACGGATACGTTACTCGCCGCCGAGCAAGCGAACATCTGATAATCGCAACATCGAAGCACGCCAATGCCTTCACACGGTCGCCAACTGGAACACGTTAACGGTATCGCGCAGCATCTGGGCCTGCTCCTGCATCGACTGAGCCGCGGCTGTCGCTTGTTCGACCATCGCGGCATTTTGCTGGGTCGTTTCATCCATTTGAGCAATGGCGATATTCACCTGCTCGATACCCCGGCTCTGCTCCTCGGACGCCACTGATATTTCGCCGATGATATCCGTGACGCGCTGCACGGCCTGAACCAGCGAGTGCATCGTCGTGCCTGCGCGCTCCACCAGCGCCTTGCCGTCATCGACCTTGCCGGTGGACTCTTCGATCAGACTCTTGATCTCCTTGGCCGCATCCGAGCTGCGGCGTGCCAGATTGCGCACTTCGCCTGCCACTACAGCAAAACCGCGCCCTTCCTCGCCCGCTCGCGCCGCCTCGACGGCCGCGTTGAGCGCGAGAATATTCGTCTGGAAAGCGATGCCTTCGATCACGGAAATGATGTCGACCACGCGCGTGGAGCTGGCTGCAATACTTTGCATCGTCAATACGACCTGCTGTACCGCGGTCCCGCCTTCGCTCGCGATCAGCGAGGCGTTCGCCGCCATCTTGTTCGCCTGATGCGCGTTCTCCGCGTTCTGCTTAACAGTCGCGGTGAGCTGCTCCATGCTCGCCGCGGTTTCGCTGATCGACGACGCCTGCTGCTCGGTGCGTGCCGAGAGATCGTGGTTGCCCGCCGCGATCTGCTGGGCGGCGACGGTAATGGTTTCCGTGCCTCCGCGAATCCGCCGGACTGTATCGGCGAGCCGTTGCTGCATGCGTTGCATGGCGGACAACATGCTGCTCTCGTCCAATGCGCTCAGCGCGACCTCGTGCGACAGGTCGCCGTTCGCAATGCTCTCGGCGACAATAGTGGCATACGCCGGTTCGCCGCCCAGACTGTGCTTTACATTACGGATGATCAACACCAGCGCCGCCGAGCTAACGCCCCCAATCAACAAGATCACGATCAGGTATTGCAGCAGGCTGACCTTGAACGCGTCGTTGATATCGTTCACGTAAACGCCCGAGATCAGGTACCAGTCCCACGGAGCGAACCGCTTGACGAAGCTGATCTTCGGCACGTGTTCCGATTTGCCCGGCAAGCGCGCCATGTATGGCACGAAACCCTGTCCGCTTGCCTGAGCGACCTTGACCATCTCGACGAACAAAAGCTTGCCGTCCGTATCCTTGTAGTCGCTCACGTCCTTCATGCGCAGATCCGCCAGCACCGGATGCATGATGACCACCGGATGCGCGGTCGTGATGATCATGTAACCGTTTTCGGAGAAACGCATGGCTGCGAGCTTCGCCTTGGCCTGCTCCTGAGCCTGCTCGAGTGTCAGTTGATGGCTGTCCACTTGCTTCGCGTAGTCTGATACCACGCCGTAAGCCGACTCAACCACGTTTTGCACGCCGGTCTGTCGCCCTTCGGTCATGGTTTCGCGAGACTGCCACGCGGCCCATCCACCGAGGAAGAGGAGGCCAAGCCATGTAATGAGCAGCGCCAGCGATAATTTGGTGTTCAAACTGAGACGGTCCAATCTACTCTCCGATACGAGACACAGTTCATGACCCGACGCATGAGGATGCGCGCGCTGTTGTGTGCATATCGGCCGTCTGGAGGAATTCTGAAGTCAGGAAAACACTGAGCGGTGTCAACGCGAATGCGGGAAGTTGGCAAGGCGCAGCGGCAAGCAACTCACATTGCCTATAGGGTTTGCCAATCAATAGTTAGCCGGTCTCCACTGAAAATACCAGCGTGTCTCGCCACTCGCCCCTGATCAGCACGTTCTTGCGATAAAGATCCACCTGCTGCATCCCGAGTTTCTCCAGCACATGGATGGACGCGACATTCTCCGGCCGGCTGGTCGCGAAGATTTCCCGCACGGTCCGCTCGTTCACGAGGTAGTCGACTAACCGCTTCGCCGCTTCGGTAGCGTAGCCCTTGTGCCAATAGCGGGGATTAAGTGAATAGCCGATCTCTGCCTCCGTACCGCATTCAGAGAGACTTGCCCGGTAGCTGCCTATCAAACTGCCATCGTTAAGTACCGCTGCCAGTTCCAAGGTTCTTCTGTCGGGCAACGAATTCCCCAGCACACAGGCTGCTATATATTCCCTCGTCTGCTCAATCGTGTTGGGTCCCCATTCCTGATGCAACACGACCTCGATCGAGCTTGCATATTCGTGCACTGCGTCGACATCGGACGCTTCCAAATCCCTGAGATAAAGACGCTCGGCAAGCAGTTTCATATCGATGCAACCCCATCGCGCGAAACAATCCTGCCGCGTGCAACCACGAGCTTGCGGACCGGTCGGGAAACAACCGCGTGGGCGACTGTTTCAGCGTCTACCAGAACGAGATCGGCTTGCGCGCCTTCATGCAGTCCGTAGTCCTTGAACCCGCACGCCAACGCACCCAATTTACTGACACAGTCAAATGCAAGCGCGAGATCTTGATCGCGGCGGAGGTCGTAGCGCATGCCAACGAACATTGCCCGCTCAAGCATGTCGGGTTTGCCGAAAGGTGTCCACGTATCCCGTATTCCGTCATTACCCGCAAACAGCGTCACACCTGCCGCAATGCAAGCGCGCATCGCAGGGACGGGCACGGATGGAGGCGCCGTGGTCAACAGCGCGACGTCGAGATCCGCGATCCTCGCCAACAACACATCGCGCTCGCGATCCACGAGCTGGCCCAAGCAAAACGCGTGACTGACGACCACGCGCCCCTGCATGCCCAACGCCTTGACGCGGTCCAGCAGCAGGTTGAAGGTGAACGCGCCTATCTCGCCAGGTTCGTGAAGATGGATATCAATAGGCTTCTGATGGCGGTTTGCAATCTCGAACGTGGTGTCGAGCGAGGTGACCGGGTCCTGGTCGATGAGCGAAGGGTCCAGCGCACCGAGCACGTCGGCGCCCGCCTTCAGCGCGTCGCTTAGCAGCGCGCCGGTCCCTGGACGACGCAGCATGCCTGACTGGGGAAACGCCACGATCTGTATCTCCATGACATCGGCCAGCGTTTCGCGCGTTGCCAGCACGCCATGCAAGTGCCTGAGCCCGGCGTCCGTGTCTATATCCACATGCGTTCTAAGCCGCGTCGTTCCCGCTGCAAGAAAAGCCCGCGCAAGTGCAAGCGACTGCGCGCCCGCGTCGTGTCCCGTGCTCGCGCGCCACGATCGCTCGTTCTCGATCCGGTCGATGAGCCTCGGCCCCACTTCGTTGCGATACCACGGCATGCCCCAGTTCGTTTTGTCGAGATGCGTGTGGCCTTCGACAAACCCCGGCAAGACCAGCGCGCCCTGGCCGCTTTCGCGCACGACGTCAGCGCCGCGCTGCAGGTTCGTGCCGATTTCTTCTATCCGTGCGCCACTGACGGCGATATCCACAGGGGTACCGTCCGGCAGACGGACATTGGTGATCAACAAGCTGGTGTCCACTGGAACTCCTGGAAACAGAAAAGGCAATCAGCGCACTTCAAAGATCGCGTCCACCTCCACAGACGCTCCCGCCGGAAGCGTGGCAACACCAACCGCGGTCCGGGCATGCCGGCCTCGTTCGCCGAACACCGCGAACATGAGATCGGAGGCTCCGTTGATGACTTTCGGCACGTCAGGATAACCCGGTGTGCAATACACGAACCCGCCCATCCGATGGCAACTGACCACGCAATCAAGGTCGCCATCGAGTGCGAGATGAAGTGCTGCGAGAAGGTTGAGTCCGCAAATTTTCGCTGCCCTTTGCCCCGCTTCAAGGTCGTGCTGTGCGCCGACAGGACCGGCATATCGAACCTCGCCTTCCCATTCGCAAATCTGTCCCGCGAGGAAGATCAGCGAGCCCGAGCGTGAGAAAGGCTTGAAAGCGCCGCGAGGCACAGGCACTTTCGGCAGCACGAGTCCAAGTGCCTCAAGACGCGCGGCGGGTGAATCCGGATTGGCTGGAACGGGCGCGGATGTCATTGACGGTCCTCGATTTAAAAGATATTGCCTTAAGCAAACGAACGGATGAAACGAAAGCGTTCTCGTCGGATATCCAAGTGTGTCACAACATCCCGAACGAACAAAAGCGCAGGGTGCAGAGGCTTTGCTTGGCGACTGAACAACGCTGCGAAGCTAATGGAGACACCTCAAACGCTTCCCGCGCAGCCAATCAAGCAGGTCTCAGCCCGACCGGGGTTCAGCGAACATTTCCAGCAAGGTGCATACTCTTCGATTGTCGCGCCGCCGCGACCGTATCACGCGTCGCAGTCCCGCTAGCTCCTGCGACTTTGTCCGCGCCCCTCATTACTCCAATCTCCATGTCCCGCAGCCCGCAATCGTCGCGTCCTCTTGTCATTGCAGCGGTCATGGCTTCAATGGCAATGGTCGCCATCGAAGCCACCATCGTTTCTACCGCCATGCCGCAGATCGTCTCGCAGCTTGGCGACCTGCATCTCTACAGTTGGGTCTTCTCGTCCTTCCTGCTGACACAGACCGCCATGACGGTCATCTTCGGCAAGCTCGCGGACCTGTATGGCCGCAAGCCCATTGTTCTTGCCGGTATCGCGATTTTCCTGGTCGGCTCAATACTCGCCGGTTTCGCCTGGTCAATGCCCGCCATGATCGCGTTCCGGCTGATCCAGGGAGTCGGCGCGGGCGCGATCCAGCCGGTCACGCTAACGATTGTCGCCGACCTCTACCCCGCGCGCGAACGCGGCAAGGTGCAGGGTTACCTGGCGAGTGTCTGGGCCATATCGGCGGTGGTCGGGCCAATGGTGGGCGGGCTCATCATCCGCGACTTTTCGTGGGCCTGGATCTTCTGGATGAATGTGCCGATCGGCCTCGCGTCGGCGGCCGGTTTCATCGCGTTCCTGAAGGAATCCGAGCGGCATGCGCGACCATCCATTGACTTCGCCGGGGCAGGGCTTTTCATGGTGTCAATTGCCGCGCTGATGATGTCGCTGACGTATGCAGGCAATGACGACGTCACGAAGGCATTGATCGCGGGCGGGTTCTTTATCGTGTGCCTGATGTTCTTCCTGATGCAGGAGAAACGGGCAATTGAACCGATGATCTCGTTCGCGCTCTGGAGCCGCCGGCCGATTGCCGCGTGTAATGGAGCGACCGTCCTGTCCGGCATGATCCTGATGGGCGCAACCACGTTCCTGCCAATGTATGTTCAAGGCGTCCTGCATCGCACGCCTGTGGTTGCCGGTCTTGCATTGACCATGATGATGGTCGGATGGCCCGTTGGCGCGACGCTCGCCGCAAAGTCGTTTCATCGAATCGGACTGCGGCGCATCCTGATTGGTGGCAGCGCGTTCGTCCCTTTGGGAGCGGTGTTCCTGATCGTGTTGTCGCCGGAAAGCTCGCCGCTCATCGCGGCGTTTGGTTCGCTCATCATGGGCTTCGGCATGGGAACGTCGAGCGTCAGTTCGCTCGTGCTGATCCAGGAAATCGTAGATATTGCGCAGCGCGGCAGCGCGACTGCATCGAATCTGTTCTCGCGCAATCTCGGCAGCACGATCGGCGCGACCTTGTTTGGCGCAGTGCTCAACTTCGGTCTCAGTCATTCGAACGGGGCGGCAGCGGTTACATCGGATCAGTTGAAGGCCTTGCTTCAGAATCAGGTGACAAACCTCGGCAGCAGCGATGCAATCCGTCAGGTGCTGCATCAGTCGCTTCATCTGACGTTCCTGTCGATTTTCGTGATCGCGATTTTCGTCGTCGGGTTTCTCCTCTTCGTCCCTACGATCACGTTGGGGCACGAGAAGAAGATGCCGCTCGAAGCGTTGTCGCCGATCGAAGACTGAACCCGCTGTGCCGGGCTGATTCACGCGTCAGCCCCGGTCCGGCCAACGCCTCCGCCCGCCTTCATGCATAGCGGAGGCTTTGCCGCTGCGCCCCGCGCTATCCAAACGGCTCCTTCGCGTCGCCGCTCGGCGAGCGGATCGAAAGTGAGCGTGGGGCACGGCACGATTGCGCGAGCGGTGTGCGTTCAGGTCTGCCACGAAAGACGTTCACCTCCGTGGCACGAGCGACAAACTAAACGATCATTTGCCAGGCAAAGAACACCGCCAGCGAAACCGCAATGGTCAGCAACGGCTTACGCGTAACCGCGCACACAACAACGGCCACCACCGCCGCGACCAATTGCGAATTCCGCCAGGTAAGCTCGGCAGCACCGCCGTGCGGTGCAAACGTCATCGGAACGATGATCGCCGTCAGCACCGTCACCGGCACGAAATTAAGCGCCATCCGCACGATGGGTGGAAAGCTCAGCCGTTCGCCGAATACGAAAACCGCAGAGCGAATGCCATAGGTGATCACCGCCATGCCCAGGATGAGAAGCGCGTATTTCATTTGGCGCGCTCCATTTCCACGGGACGTTGCTTTGGACTTTGTGCGCGGCCTTGCGTGGAATCCGTGGAGTTTTTCGCACGCATCGACAGCAGCATGCCCACCGCCACCCCCACCACGACCGCCGCAAGCAAGCCGAGCTTGTACGGCCAGTCGTTCCACGCAAACGACAGCACCCCGGCTGCCAGCGCCGCCGCCACAAAACGCAACGCAACAAGCTGCGGCACGATGATCGCAATGAAGGTGGCGACCATCGCGAAGTCGAGTCCCTTCGACTGAAGACCCGGAAACGCCGAACCGAACAGCAGTCCGGCGACGGTCCATATCTGCCAGTTCACATACATGGATACGCCGGAGCCAAGGAAGTAATACGGCCCGGTTTCACCCGGTGCACGCCGCTGATAATGCGCGTACGAGACGGCAAAGACTTCATCGGTCATGAACGCGCCGAGCGTCCAGCGCCAGCGCGCAGGCAAGTGCGCGACGTAGGGCGCAAGCGTTGCGGAGTACAGGACATGACGCAGGTTGACAATGAACGTGGTTGCCCAGATCACGGCAAAACTCGCGTGGCCGGCAATCAGCCCGAGCGCGATAAATTGCGCCGAGCCGGCAAATACTGCAAGCGACATGAACTGCACCGACCACGCATGCAGCGGACCGGTGGCGGCGAGCGTGCCGAAGATCACGCCGAATGGCGCGGCGCCGACCATCATGGGAATGGTGTCGCGTGCGCCCGCGCCGAATTCGGCGAAGTTACCCGGTTGATGGACCTGACGGTCCTGACGGTCCTGATGCGTTGAGTTCAATGTCTCCTCCGTTGATAGCGAGGATAGGACGCGCCGCGTTCATGCGCTTGTACGTTCTTGCGGTCCGGTTACATCGACGAGATACGGTGCGCTATTGCTAACTTTAACGCCAGCGTCCGGGCGACACGCCGAAGGTCTTTTTAAAGTGCCGCGTGAAATGGCTTTGGTCGGTGAAACCGCTTGCCGCCGCCACGTCCGTTACCGGAACGCCCGCACGCAAGGCATCGAGCGCGCGATTGACACGCATCTGGTTGCGCCACGCGTGAGGAGCGAGCCCGGTCTCGCGGGTGAACAGGCGCGCGGCGTGAAAAGTCGAGAGCCCCACCGTCTGCGCCAGTTCGGCAAGCGATAGCGGCTGAGTCAGGTCATCCGTCAGGCGGGCTTTCATCGTGTTCACACGCGTGATGTCCTGACGCATGCGCTGTACCGGCGGTCGTTGTCCGGCGTGACGTGCAAGCAGCGTGGATACCGCGTCGAGCAACGCATGTTCCGCCCCGAGCGGATCCAGGTTGGCTTCCATTGCCTGATGCGCAATCTGCACGCGTTGTGCGAGATCGGCGTCGCGAATGACGTCGGCGCAGAACCATGGCATTGGCTGGGCGCGGCCGGCCACTTCGTCGGCGACAGACTGCACGAAATCGACCGGCAGATAAAACACGCGATACCGCCAGCCCAAATCCACCGCCCGCGCGCCGGTATGCAGTTCGCCCGGATTGATGACCGGCACCGAACCCGCCTCGGCCACGAAGTTCGATCCGCGATAGTCGTACTGCTCCGCGCCCGCTTCGATGACGGGAACGGTGTAAGCATCGTGCCAGTGGGGCGTGAAGGAATGATCGTAATACTCGGCCGTGAGCATCTCCGCGCCAGGCACAAGCGGCGAGCGCCAATAGCGCGCGGAATTGCTGAAACGGGAGGCGGTCATGACTTTGCGATGCCGTGGGCGGAAACCGCAAGTTTAGCCCGGGTCGCGTTTTCAGCGAATTTTGAATAACCCGCCGGTTTTTCCTGTGGCTGAAAGCGTCTCGATCAGACAGCGGCGGGAGATGTCTTGGTCTTGATGAAACTCGTCAGCTTCCTCCTGAGTTCCTGATCCGCTCGCGCGAGCAGCAAAGCCAGCACGATCGAGATGCCCGCCACCACCAGCGTCTGGACGATCGGGTTGAGCACCCGGATATCGAACGACTCGAACACCAGCCGATAGATCGGGAAATGAATAACGTAGAGCGGATACGAGAGCTCGCCCAGCACCTTGCAAATCCCCTTGCCGATGCCCTCAATGGACACTGAGCACAGCAACGCGACCGACAACGGCACGAGCGTCAGCGAGTTGACGAATGCCACCTTGGGACTGCCGATGGCGAAGCACGCCAGCGCCGCGATCGTGACAGTTGCGGTAAAAACCGGGTGCGCCCTTTTATATTGGAGCCCCATCGAAAAGATGAAAACCCCGGCGAAGAATTCAGCAATAACGCGCGGAAATCCAAGCAGAAAACTCTCCGCCCGCCAGCCTGGATTGATTTGCCGAAAGATTACGGTGCAAGCAATAAACGCGATGAATGCGAGTATCGAATATTTGGCACTCGGGAGTTTGCGAAACTTGTACAGATAAGCGGCAAATACAACGTTGACAAATAACTCGAAGAATAATGACCACGATGGATCGTTCAACGGAAAGGTCGCGCCTACGATCGCGTCCGTGCCAAAAGGCCAGCCGATATTATTAAAGTACGGCAGCCAGGCCGCGCCCAGCACGGTGGCTGTCGCGAGCTGCGTGCCGGATATTTGCGGCGTGCCGGTTTTTGCCATCGACAGCAACACGGCGCACACGCCGAGCGCCAGCCCCAGGAGGTAGAGGGGCGCGAGCCGGACGAGCCGCACGAAGGCGAACTCGCGAAACGACATGCCGTTCAGGATCTTCTTGCTGTAGCTGTGCGCGATTACGAAGCCGGACAGCACGAAGAACAGGTCGACTGCGACCCATGCTCCGCCGAACCAGTCCCAACCCGTGTGCTGCGTGTAGTGGTGAAGCATGACGGCGATTGCAGCGACCCCTCTCAAGCCGTCAAGCAAATCGAACCGGGTGGACTTTATGGCGTTCATAGTGGCGGACCGTCATTATCGAACGCTCAGTGTAGGGTGGAAAAAACGCAATCCGGACGCGGAAAAATATCCCTTTGAGGTGCCAGGTCGAGAAAATATTAGAAAATAATTCGAAAGAATTTTTGTGGGCGAGAAATATCAAGGGTGAAATGCGCAGCCACGGACCTATTAGTTAACGAGCGACCCGAATTCGCGGCGTTATCGGAAAAGCAAGACGACTGATATTCCAGACCAGGAAAAAACGACTCTCCGGAGATTCGACCAGACTCCATGGCTCAGCAAAATCGACCTAAATTCCCGCAGCCAGCTAATGCCCAAGCGTTGCGCTCAGGTGGAGTTCATCTGCCACTTTCTTTAGTCGCTTGTCGCGCGTCCAGATGGTAACGCCGGGACATAAGCGCGCGGACGCCAACAGCGACGTGTCGACATATCCGATCCCACGATTAAATAAACTTTCGCATTTTATTAGATAAAACGTCTCCTCCGGCGTTGCAGTTGGCACGCTCGGTAGATCGAGCAACGCGCCAAGCACGACGTCGCGATCGCGCAAACTGCCGAGCGATATTTCTCCAATCACATAGGGATGCGCCAGCACGCGCGCGTCGGCAAGCAGGCTAGCGAGCATAGGATCAGAAGCGTTGATGTGGTCGATCCAGACTGACGTGTCGACGAGAATCATTCGACGTCCTGCCGGCGACGCGGCGCCCCCTTGATACCCGGTTGGCTACCGCCAAGATTCGCGAGTCGTTTCGCGGCTTCACGTTGGATCAAAGCCTTGAGCGCTTCGCGCACAAGCGCCGTTTTTTCCTCCAGTCCCGTATAGGCTTGGGCCTTGGCGATCAAATCGTCATCGAGGGCGATGGTAGTACGCATGAGAACCTCCGATCAGTTAACGCACCAATTTTAGCATCGTTTAATGCGAAATTACGTGCACACTTGTCATTCTGAAATATACCGCAGGGCAGTTGCCGTGAATTCACTTCGCCGACGGCCTCGATACCTATCCGGGTCAAGGTCGCCTTGAGCGCTTGAGGGCGCCTGCGGCGCGCACTTGTTTGCCGCCTCAGCGGGAAGACGGTTGCGCCGCCTGCTCCGTCGCATCGCCGAGCGCGTGAATTTTGAATCGTTTAGAAAACAAAAGACTTGCTAATAGACTTTGCGAAGTCGCGAGTCAGACGCTTCCGCCTGCCCTTCAGCCAGTAAACAAACGTTTCAACGTAGACAGACCACACCACGTTTCAGGGGAAACATGAAAACTTCAAAGCTGTTGATGACGCTTGGCGTAGTCGCGCTCAGTGTGTTCGCACGTTTGACGCCGGTCCACGCGGAAGCACTGGATGACATCGAAAAACGTGGTGTGCTGCGCGTGGCCGTACCGCAGGACTTTGCGCCGTTCGGATCGGTCGGTCCGAGCATGCAACTGGAAGGGCTTGATATCGACGTGTCCGGGCTGCTTGCGAAAAAACTCGGCGCCAAGCTGGAACTGGTGCCCGTCACGAGCGCAAACCGCATTCCGTACCTCCAGACGAACAAGGTCGACCTGGTCATCTCAACCCTTGGCCGCGATGCGGAGCGCGACAAGGTCATCGACTTCTCGCAGTCATATTCGCCTTATAACAATAGCGTGTACGGTCCCGCGAATATGAAAATTGACGGCCCGGCGGACATGGCCGGGAAGACGGTGGGTGTCGCTCGCGGTACCTTCGAAGACCTGATGCTGACGAAAAGCGTGCCGCCGTCCACCACCATCAAGCGCTTCGAGGACAACAGCGGCATGATCTCCGCCTACCTCGCGGGTCAGGTGCCGCTGGTGGGCACGGGCGACTTCGTGGCTAACAAGATTGCCGCGACCTTGCCCGCGTCGGCGCCGACTAAACCCGCGCTCAAGTATGTGATTCATGAGTCGGCATGTCATGTCGGGCTGAACAAGAACGAGCCGAAGCTGATGGCAAAGGTCGATGCAATCCTGACTGAAGCGAAGAAAGACGGCGAGTTGAACGGTATCGTGGAGAAGTGGCTGCATGTGCCATTGCCGCAAAAGATGGCGCAGAGTACCGATTGAGCTTGTTGCGGACCTGGCCTTGACCGGCAGGTTGCCAAGCGCCGGACATCACGCGGAAATGAAAGAACGGACATACTTGCTCTTTCTCACGAACGTTTGGTTGCCATGGACAACGACATTCAAAACCGCCTCACGCAGCTTGGCCTCCAATTGCCTGCACCAATCAATCCGCTCGGATCCTACCGGACCACGGTGACCTTGGGTGACCAGCTCTTCGTCTCGGGCCTTGGGCCTTTCAAGGACGGCAAGCCGGTAGTGGGAATCGTGGGAACCGACCTCTCGATCGCTGACGCGCAGGAGGCGGCGCAGCGGACCATGCTGCTGATTCTTGCTTGTGTGGAAGAGGCGTGCGGGCTGGAGAATATCGAGCGTTGCGCGCGCCTGACCGTTTATGTTCGCGCGGAGAGCGGCTTCACGGCGCACCCGAAGGTGGCGGATGGTGCGAGTGATTTGCTGCTTGCGCTGTTTGGTCCAGACCGGTTGCCTGCGCGGAGTGCCATCGGCGTTTTTACCTTGCCAATGGGCATTCCCGTGGAAATCGACAGCGTGTTTCAGCTCAAGCGATAACACCGACAGCTTAGTTCGTTCGCACCCGGGTTGGGGTTAAAGGGCGGTTCTGGTCGAGCTAACAGCATCAAGCCGACCAGCTACACCACTCCCCGCGCCAGCCAACGTCATCAAATAGACTTCTGAAACGGCGCTCCGGAATGCTCGCGCAGCTCATTAAAAACGATCTTCGGCCAAGCCTTCTTCGCGACATCGATTTCCGATACATGCGAAGCGAGATACGTCGGCGCATTCGACGCATCCAGTGCAATGCGGGCCGAATAGGCATCGGTAAAGCGGCGCAATTCAGCGGCGTCGTCGCACGTAACCCATCGCGACATGCGATACCGCGCCGGCATGATCCGCACATCGACTTTATATTCCGCCGATAACCGGTGCGACACCACTTCAAACTGAAGCTGCCCGACAGCGCCCAGAATGGTCGACCCACCCAGTACCGGACGGAAGACCTGGATCGCGCCTTCATCGCCGAGTTGCCGCAGCGCTTCACCAAGCTGCTTGGCCCGGATCGGATCGACCACTTCCACCGTCTGGAAGATTTCCGGTGCGAAGAACGGCAAGCCGACGAACTGCAACAGTTCGCCTTCAGTCAACGTATCGCCGAGGCTCAGCGTGCCATGATTCGGAATGCCGATGATATCGCCCGGGAATGCTTCACTCACCGTCTCACGGCGTTGCGACAGGAACGTCACCACGTTATTCGCACGGAATGTCTTGTTGGTACGCGTTACTTTCAGCGCCATGCCGCGCTCGAAATGTCCCGAGCACACGCGAATAAACGCCACGCGGTCGCGGTGCGCCAGATCCATGTTCGCCTGCACCTTGAACACCACGCCGGTAAAACGCGGCTCTTCCGGCAGCACCGGACGTTGCACGGACATGCGCATGGACGGCGGCGGCGCGAGCTCGACGAGTGCGTCGAGAATCTCTTTCACGCCGAAGTTGTTGATCGCCGATCCAAACAACACCGGCGACTGTTCGCCTGCCAGAAACGCAGCGCGATCAAACGCGGGCGTGGCGCCGGTGATCAAGTCGATTTCTTCTTTCGCACGCGCCCAGCTCGGGCCGAAACGACGCTCGCCGTCGGCGTCGTCGAGCGCACGCACGGTTTCCACCGCGCCGCCAGCGGTATCTTGACCAGCGCGGAATACTCGCACCTGATCGTGCGCGATGTCGTAGACGCCCTGGAATTCCTTGCCCATGCCAATAGGCCAGGTGAACGGCACAGCCGCCACGCCCAGGTGCTGTTCAATTTCATCAAGCAAATCGAGCGGTTGACGCACTTCCCGGTCGAGCTTGTTGATGAACGTGAGGATTGGCGTACGGCGGCTGCGGCAGACTTCGAGCAGCGTGAGCGTCTGCGCTTCAACGCCGTTGGCGCCGTCGATCACCATCACGGCGGCATCCACCGCCGTCAGCACGCGATACGTATCTTCGGAGAAGTCTTCGTGTCCCGGCGTATCGAGCAGGTTGATGACGCAATCGCCGTATTCGAACTGCATGACCGAGCTCGCGACCGAAATGCCGCGCTGCTTTTCGATTTCCATCCAGTCCGAGGTCGCATAGCGGCTGCTCTTGCGCCCCTTCACGGTGCCTGCAATCTGGATCGCGCCCGAAAACAGCAGCAGTTTTTCGGTCAGCGTGGTCTTGCCCGCGTCAGGGTGGGAAATGACCGCGAAGGTGCGGCGCCGTTTGAGTTCGGAGAGTGACATCAGTACTGGAAAGAGCTGTGGGGTTAAGCATTCGGGCGGTGGGTGGCCCGAAAAATGGCCCGAAAAAGCCGCGTGGTGTGGATGATACACGAGGGGGGGTGTGCTCGTGCCGGGGACGGCTTGCCAGTACAAACCAAACGGAAACGAAAAAAGCCCCGGTTGGATCGGGGCTCTTCTCGAAAACGCTACAACTTAAAGCTGATAAAGCTCAACAAGCTTAGGGCTTGGCTGCCGACGACGGGATTGCCGTAGCCGATGCTGCGTGCTTGTGATGCTTCTTGTGATGATGCTTCTTGTGCGTGGCGCTAGCCGGTGCTGCATCGGCAGCCGTCGCAGCCGGAGCAACGGCAGGTGCCGGGGCCGGTGCCGAAGCTTGTGCGAATGCGCCAGCGGAGAACAAAGCGACGAGCGTCGCGGCAACGAGTTGCTTTTTCATGGCAATGAGATCCTTGAGGTTGATGTCGAGGTTGATATCGACAACGCGGCGACGACGTCGCGTGTACCCGTTTAACGCCTCACTCGCGAAGTGTGTTGACACGAACTCAAAGAAAAACTGAGCGCAGCCACACAATTTTCCCGTACAAAGAATTCCTTCGGTTAGCGCACAAAGTGGCACCCTGTCCCCCGTTTATGTCGCTGCATGAAATCAGCCGTCAACACATAACGTTGTTTAACAATTGAGGGTGCCGTCGACTCGATCCGCGTTTCACAGCCTTCAAACCGGCGAGGTCGAATCTGCATCGGCGACGGCTACGGGCGTCTCGATCCTGCCTCGCTGCCCGAGCCAGATCCATACCATTCCTGCGAGCAGTGCGCAGACGGCCATCACACCGCTCATCGAAAAAATGCCGAGTACAGGAAACAGCAGCGCAACGATTGAACTCGACGCCGCCCCGCACAGCATCTGTATAGATGTCAGCAGGCCGCCCGCCACGCCCGCCAACGCCGGAATGGGATCGAGCGCGCCGCGTGCGGCACTGGGCGCCGCGAGCCCGAAGCAAAAAGTGCTCGCCACGAGCAAGGGCATGATGGTGAGCAACGAAGCCTGATGCAACACGCTGAGCGCAATCAACCCGAGGGTCGCGGCGAGCGTCATGCAAATAGCGGTGGCGAGAATGCGCCGCGATTCGAAACCGCGCGCGGCTATCAATCCGTTGAGCGTTGCACCCGCGACAATACCCGCGCCGGTCATCGCGAACATAGCGGCATAGATGATCGGCCGGACATGCAGGACGTGCAGCAGCACGAGCGGCGAACCCGCCACGTACGCGAACATCCAGCCGAACCCGAAACCGTTGATAAGAATATGCCCCAGCACCACGCGATGTGTCAGCGCGTGCCGATATCCATCGCGCAGCCCGGACACGGCGAAGCTGCCGCTGCGCTGCGGCGCCGATTCCGTGAGGCCGGCCCACGTGGCAAGCGCGGCCAGCAGTCCGCAGACCGCCATGACGCCGTATATCCCGCGCCATTCAATCGCCGCCAGCAATCCAACGCCAATAGAGGGCGCAACAATCGGCGCGACGTTCGCGACCACGGTGATGGCCGCGAGCCGGTGCTGCATCGCGTTGCCTTCGAACAGGTCGCGGACGATCGCCAGCGCCACGGTCATCCCCGCGCCCGCCCCAATGCCCTGCACGAGTCGCGCGCCCAGCAATACGGCGATGCCCGGCGCCAGCGCCGAAACAATCCCACCCACGGTGAACAATGCAAGGCCGAGCAGCAGCGTAGGCTTGCGGCCCCGTGCGTCCGACAGTGGGCCGTAGACGATCGGGCCAACCGCGAAACCCGCCATGAAGAGACTCAGCGTAAGCCCGGCCTGACTCGCGCTCGCGTGCAACGTGTTTGCAATATTGCCAAGCGCGGGCAACGCCATATCAATGGAAATGGGCGGCAATGCAGCCAGCGCGCCCAGGAAAACAGCGAACAGGACCGATTGCGGCGCGAGTCGCCAGCGTTGCATCGCGTCAGCTCCGCTTTGCTTGCGGTGTCAGCACCACGCGGCCTTTCGTCCCCTCCGCCACTGCCCGGTAGGCGGCTTGCGCATCCTCCAGCGCGAAGGTTTGCGCGATGACCGGCGGTTTGTAGCTGCCGTCTTCGAAGCCGGGACGCAGCGCTTCCAGCATCTGCGCGGACGCGACCAGATCGCGCTTCAATGTATCGATGCCAATCAGGCGGCTCTCGTTGTGATAGAAATCCGCGAGGTTGAAGCTGACTTCGCGACGATCCGACGCCGATATCTCCACCAGCCGTCCGCCTACCTTCAGCATGTGCAAGGCCGTTTCGAACATTGATCCGCCGACGGTATCGAATACGACAGCCGCGCCGCCGTTTGTCGCTTCACGAATGCGTGCGATGGCATCGGGGGCTTGCGAGTCCACCATTGCATCGACGTAGGGACTCGTCACGGTTGCCCCGCGCGCCACGCCCACCACTTTCGCGCCGATACGTCTCGCGATCTGCGACGCCGCCCCGCCCACGCCGCCCAGCCCGATGATCACGATGCTCTCGCCAGCCTGCAACTGGGCGGCTTCCACCACGGCGCACCACGCGGTGATGAAATTCACGCCGATCGCCGATGCCTCCTCGAACGTCAGATTGACCGGCTTGCGACGCAGGCTCGCAACGGGCACCACGACCTGTTCGGCATGCGTGCCGTCTCGCGTGAAACCCGCATCGCCGCCCGATCCCCACACCTGAGCGCCCAGCCACTCGGCGGGACCGGCGATGACCACGCCCGAATAGTCGCGCCCGGGCGTACGCGGCAGCGTCGTCTGGCTCATGCGCCCTTGCACGTTCTTTACGTCGCTCGGATTGATCGATGCCGCGAAGATCTGTACGACGGCTTCATTACCGGTCGGCGCAGGCACAGGCAAATCGCTGGTGAAAAGAACCGACGGATCGCCGTGTTGGTTGAAGCGCAGTGCTTTCATGATGATTTCTCCGTTGTCATGTCCGCATTATTGCCGCGCCCGCCCGTGGCGAAAAGGCATCCGTCCGCATAGAATCGTTGCATTAGGTGGAAAGATGAAGTGAAAAGATGGACCTGATCGATGCCCGATGAAATCAACGACCTGCGCCTGTTCGCGCAGATGGTGGACGCCGGCAGCCTCTCGGCGGCGGCACGCCGAACCGACGGATCGACCGCCGCCATGAGCCGGCGGCTGGCTGCGCTGGAAAAGCGTTTGGGCGTGCGCCTCGTCACGCGGACGTCGCGGCGCTTCGACCTGACGGTGGAAGGGGCACTGTTTCATGAGCGCGCAGTCGCCATCCTGCACGCGGTGGACGACGCCGAGGCCGAGATCAGCGCTCAGGCGCGCGTGCCGCAGGGTTTGTTGTGCATCGGCGCGCCGTCGGAGATTGGGCGCAAGCAGATTGCGCCGCTGATCGAAGCATTCTCGGACCGGTATCCAGAGGTCGAGGTGCGGCTGGTGCTGTCCGATATCGGACTGGATGTGATCGACGACAATCTCGACGTGGCGTTGCGCATCGGCTTGCCTGCGGATACCGGCGTGATCGCGAAGAAACTATTGTCAAGCCGACGCATTGTGTGCGCGGCGCCAGCGTATCTGGCGCGGCACGGCACGCCGCAAACGCTCGCCGATCTTGCCGTGCACGATTGCCTGCGGCTCGTGCGCGGGCAGCGCGTATTCGACAGATGGTTATTCGTGGAAGTTGGCAGGCGCCGTGAGATTCAGGTGCGCGGCACGCTTTCGACCGCGAGCGGCGAAGTGCTCCACGACTGGGCGCTCAAAGGCCGCGGCCTTGCGCTGAAGGCGCTGTGGGATATAGAAAGCGATTTGAGCGCGGGCAAGCTGATTGAGTGCCTTGCGCCCTATCACTGCGATGAAATCGAGTTATATGCGGTATTTGCGAACCGGCGACATTTGTCGCCGCGAGTGCGGGTCTTTCTTGATTTCGTACAAGAAGCACTCGGCGAGGCAGCACTTGACCAGAAGCGTTCGGCTACAAAGATAAGCACGCTTTAGACCTCAGCTGGAGTGCTTTCTGCGTATGTTAGCTGGAAGCCAGCGGCATCCACGGGTCATTGCCGGTCGCCGGATACATGAGCGAAACCTCTTTGCTCACGCGAACGATTTCATGGATGTTATCCCTGAAGTTCGGGCTCTTTTCATAGCTGATAAAGCCAGCGTCCGCAACGGCGGACATGGTCAGCAACGCGAAAGCGATGCGCTCGACAATCATAAAGCGGCGGGACATTTCCAAACTTCCTCGAGTCTTTCAATTTGGGAATTATAAGGGTTTTTACCTATCCTTGACCAGCCGAAATTGGGGCTGGTGACGGAAAACGACACCATCCGACGCACTGCTTAGGGAAATATTGCCTCTTTTCATCACACGAAAAGCTGGCTTTAATTCGTCGCTGTATTGTCGATGTCTTATCGCTGCGTTGCCGTTGAACACGATTACGAAGGGGTATTTACCGCTTATGGCAATGGAAGCCGAGCACCGCGCCATCGCGCAATTCCCGCCAGAGGGCTTGAAAACGGAGCGTGTCGTGCTGCGTCCGGCCAACAGTCAATACACCGGCGCGCTGCTGATCTACCGACTCGCCAATCGCGCGCACCTCGACCGTTGGGAGCCGCTGCGAGAAGACTCCTTTTTCACCATGCAAGCCGCGAACGAACGCATGGCATTGATGGAAAACGCGATGTCCGCCGGCACCGCGCTGCATCTGCTGATTTTCTCAAGCGAACGGCGCCATGTGCTGATTGGCGACTGTCACTTTACGAACATCGTGCGGGGACCGCTCCAGGCATGTCATCTCGGCTATTCGATTGACCAGCGTTACGAGGGGCGCGGGTTGATGCGCGAGGCGCTCGCTGCAGCGCTGGGCTTTATCTTCGATGCGTACCGGCTGCACCGTGTCGTGGCGAGTTACCGGCCGGAGAACGATCGCAGCGGGCGCCTGCTGGCCAGCCTCGGATTCGAGCATGAAGGACTGGCCAAGGCGTATCTCAAGATCGACGGGCAATGGGCGGATCACGTGCTGACCTCGCTGGTGAATCCGAAAGATTGAGTGGTCAGACGCGGCGCAGCGCCAGCTTCGTCGATCAACTATGCCCAAATGCCCGTAACACGTCGCGCGCGCTCCGCGATCCGCCTGCTCGTGCTCATCGCGAGCATCGACCATGAAATCCGGAGCGATCGTAAGCCAATTCATCGGGGATACGGATAGCCTGGCAATCCCCGATCCGAAAGGTTTTTGTGGTGTGTCTATCGACCATTATTTGTTTGTGCCGTGTGATTTACGCTGCTTCGTCGGATACCCGCACCAGCACCTTGCCGAAATTGCGGCCGTCGATCATGTCGATGAACGCTTGCGGCGCGTTCTCCAACCCCACGGTGACATCCTCCAGATGCTTCACCTGACCCGCACGCAAAAAACCGCCGACATCGCGCAGGAAAGCGTCCCGATACTCAGGCAGGAACCCATAGTTGATATAACCGCGCACCGTCAGGCTGCGCGTCAGAATCGCGCGCATGGTCGAGGCAAGGCCATCATCGGCGTCAGCATTGTTGCCCGACGTTTGCGCCATCAATCCGCAGACGGGCACGCGGCCGTACTGATTGAGCAAAGGCAGCACAGCCTTCCACACCGCCCCGCCAATGTTCTCGAAATACACGTCGATACCCTTGGGACATGCATTCGCCAATTGATCGGCGAAGTCAGGCGTGCGATGGTCAATGGCGGCATCGAAGCCGAGTTCGTCCACCACATAGCTGCACTTCTTCGCACCGCCGGCGATGCCCACGACCCGGGCGCCGGCGATCTTGCCGAGTTGACCCACGAGCGAGCCCACCGGGCCGCTTGCCGCACCGACCACCACCGTCTCGCCGCTCTTCGGCTTGCCGATCGCCGCCATGCCGGCATATGCGGTGAAGCCCGGCATGCCAAGCACGCCGAGATAAGCGCGCGTTGCAATACCGTCTGCGGATAATGGGCTCAGGTCGCGGGCATCGGCTACCGCGTGGCTGACCCAGCCCGCGCTTACGAGTACCTGTGCGCCGGGCGGAAGTGTTGCGTCGTTTGATTCGATTACCGTCGCCACGCTCTCGCCCGGCATCGCCTCGCCGATCTGCGTGGGTTTCGCGTATGAACGCGCATCGTTCATGCGGCCGCGCATGTACGGATCGAGCGATAGATAATCGATGCGCAGCAGCACCTGGCCTTCGCCCGGCACGGGCATAGGCACTTCTTCGAGGCGGAAATCAGAGAGCGCGGCGCGGCCGCCGGCGGGACGCGAGGCCAACACGATTTGTCGAGCGGTAGCTGATGTCATGCGGTTTCTCCAGGATGCATCGTGGGGAAACTGAGCATATACGCGCTTGCGCAATCGCGCTTTGACGCACGGTTCGAAACGGATGATTCGCTTACATTCGCTTAATGTGTTTAAGCACGCGACGCGATGAACGCATCAATTTCCGCCGCATCCGGCGACGTCGCGGGTCCGTAGCGCGTCACGGCAATAGCCGCAGCGGCGTTCGCGCGACGAGCCGCCGTTCGTGCATCCGCACCGGTCGCCAGCGTGGCCAGGAACACGCCGGCATGAGCATCGCCGGCACCGTTGCTGTCGACCGCTTTCACCGCGAAGCCCGGCACATGGTCGCGTGTTTCGCCCACGCGCAGGTGACAGCCGGAGGCGCTATCGCGCACGATGGCGAGCGCGCCGGTTCTTAACCGCGCGATGATCGAGTCGAATGCTGCATCGAAATTGTCGGTATTGGCGAAGCGCAGCGCCTCTACCCGGTTGCTCGTCCAGATTGATACGACGGCCAGCATGCGCGCAAGCAACGTTGCATCGATAGCGTCGACAAGCGGTCCCGGATCAAAAGCCACGCGGGTTTCAGAAGGCAGATGCTCAAGCCAATCGACAAGCACAGCGCCCTTCTCCGCAAGCATCAGGCTATAACCGCTGACATAAACTATGTCGTGCGCGCTCACCGAGAGCGCGTCAAGCACGTGCCGCTCGAGCACGCTTTCCGCGCCCATGTGCGAGACGAACGTGCGCTCGGCGGATGCATCGACAATGGCAACGCACAAGCCGGTGTCCCGGTCCACGACTTCCGGCCCGGCAATCTCCACGCCTTCCAGGGCTAACACCTGACGCGCCATGTCACCGAAACGGCCATGCCCATGACCGCCCGGATACACCACGCGCATGCCGCTGCGACGCGCTGCGGCCATCACGTTGAAACCACCGCCCACTTCGAAGCTTGCGTTGTGCGCGAGCACGTCGCCGCCGGGCGCGGGCAGCGTATCGATCTGCATGACCAGATCGACGATCACCTGCCCGGTATGAATCAATCTCGATGCCTGCCGTGAGTCTGCTTGGGTCATGCTGTCTTCCAACGTTTAGCCGTACCGCGCGCGCCGCCAAGAAGCGCATACACGCCTGCTGCCACCACGAACGTCACGATCCATCCGAGGCCATTGCGTCCAAACCAGGAGTCCGCGAATATGCCGTGGATCGCACCCGTCGAGATGAAACAAAAACCAAGCACGATCGCCAGCGCCCACGCGCCGAATGCACGCCATTCAACGCCGCCTTTGTACCAGTACGCGCTGCGCGGGGAGACATCGAGCAAGTCGGTCGGTGAGTATTCCTGGCGATGGATCAGATCCACCACGAAGATACCGACCCACGCCGTGATAGGAACCGCGAGCAGCGAGATGAAGCCGATGAACGGACCGTAGAAGCTCCCGGCGATCAGCATGAAGTAGATCGAGCCAGCAAAGATCACCACGACGTCGACCACTACCGCCTGCACGCGTTTCACCTTCAGGCCAAGCGTGAGTGTCGTCAAACCTGCCGAATACACGGACAGATAATTGGACAGCAACAAACCGCCGAATGCCGTGACCAGGTAGGGAATAGCCATCCACGTAGGCAACATTTCGCGGATCGCGGCGATGGGGTCCGTGGCCGACGCGAGATGATCGTTGCCCACTGACAGCAGCGCGCCAAGCGTGACGAGAAGGATCAGCGGAATGCCCGCGCCGAACGCAGCCGACGCCACCAGCGCCGGACCCTTCACCGTAGGCGCCTGATAGCGCGACATATCGGCGCCTGCGTTAGCCCAGCCAATCCCCGTACCCGCTGCAATCGTGCCAATTCCGATGACGACGGCGCTCAACGGCGCAGGCGCTGCATTGAAAACAGCATGCCAGTCGATCGCCGTCGCGAGAAAGCCAGCCACCAGCAAGTTGAGCACGCCGAAGACATAGGTGGACCATTTCTGGATCACGAGCAGCGTAGCGTGGCCGAGCCCCGACACGATCATCGTCAGCACCACGAACACGGCGATGAACACAAGCGTCATCACCGGCGCGTTCTTGGCTTGCGCGGGCGTGCCGAACACAATGGTTGCGAGCGACAGCAGCACGTATGCGGCGGTGGTCGTATTGACCGTCTCCCAGCCGAGCCGCGACAACAGCGAGACAATGGTCGGCCCAATGTTGCCGCGCACGCCGAAGATCGCACGCGAAAGCGTGAGACTCGGCGCATGCCCGCGCCGCCCCGCGATCGAGATCACGCCGACGATCGCAAACGACCCCGCCGCACCGATTACCGCGACAAGCGCCGCCTGCCAGATAGCGAGATGCTGGAAAGCGACCAGCGTCGCGCCGAGCGGCAGTCCAAGAATGCTGATGTTGGCGGCAAACCAGACCCAGAAAAGCTGCAGCGGATGTCCATGACATTCGCCTTCCGGTACAGGTTCGATACCACGCGTCTCGACTTTACGAGCGCTGTTTGACGTGCGTGACGAAGCCATCTGAGTCTGATCTCCAGATTAAAGGGTACTGCAGGGGACCGCGAAAAGTGCGTTAAAGCGCGTTAGAGCGGGTCAGGCAGCCGCGGCGCGCAGTCCAAGCAAACGCTCGACGAGTGGCTCGAGATCGAGTGAGTTCACGCGCCGAATGGTCTCGATGGGATCCGCCGGCAGCGCCTCGTAACCCGCGCACGCGCCGAGGATCGCACCGAGCATGGCGGCGATCGTGTCGGTGTCGCCGCCCAGGCTCGCTGCAGCCCCCAAGGCGGCTTCGATCGTGCTACCTCGACTATCCAGATCAAAAGCCAGCGCGAACGTTGCCACAACCGATTCCTGCGACGCCACCGACGTCCCGATCACGTCATAGATCGTGTCCGCCACGTCGCTCCCGGCGCAGTTGCGCATCAGCTCGCGTGCATGGCGGATGCGCGGCGCAATGCGCCCGCCCGCAACCCAGAATCCACGGCTCTCGGCGGCCTCGGCCATCGAAATGCCGGCTTCCAGCGCTTCAACCAGGCTCGCGCCGTTCAGTCCGGCCGATACCGCCGCAGCCACCGCCGCCGCGCTCGAAATGCCAAGCGTGGTGTTGTGCGTCACGACACATGACTGCACGACGGCATCGATAAACAGGTCATGGCGACGCAGGTCAAACGCAATCCCGACGGGCGTCACGCGCATGGCCGCGCCGTTGGTCGTACCGAAACGACCCGTGCGCAGCGGATCTTCACCGGCGGCAATCCGCACGATGGCCTGTTTCGTCGATGGTCCGAGCAAGTCGAGCGAACCGCGCGCCTTCATGGACGCTTCCCACTCGATCAACGCATGCGCAAACGCCATCGGTTCGATCTTGCCGTGGCCGTCGGCCAGTAAATGCGCAACGAGGACCGCTTGTTCCGTGTCATCTGTGATGGAGCCAGCCCGAAGACCTGGCGCGATCGGTTGATCCGCAAACGCGTTTTCCAGTTTGTCGATCCGTCCGAACTGCTCGACGATGCGCTCGCGGCTCAGTGACTGGGTCGGCATGCCGAACGCGTCGCCGAGTGCGAGACCGTAGAAGGCGCCGCGTGCGCGATCCGCCAACGTGGGGTGATTCAAAAGCAAAGACGAAGACATCAGAATTCCAGGTGTAGTGCAAAAAAAGTCGGGTCCAGCAAGCTCACGACATACTCGATAATCCGTTCATCCCGGTCCCGTGTGAGCCGTCGCGAACGCAGGAACGAGGTGCCGGCGCGAC